>Ga0075421_100006019_pt1 | contig 14746 bp, 8 predicted proteins | sample SoiMetdeltSBSDD5_FD_75292 | JGI IMG/M metagenome (GOLD analysis project Ga0075421, IMG submission 75292) | Bulk soil microbial communities from a Populus tree surrounding site in Tennessee, USA - Soil MetaG P. deltoides SBSDD5 | ecosystem: Environmental > Terrestrial > Soil > Tree plantation...
GATTACAATCAGCATTTCGCTCACCCTTTTGACTGGCAATGGTCTTGCCGGAAGTTCCAGTATTGGCTCAACAATACGCCTGGACTAATTCGTTGCAAAACTTAGTTTACAAACCACTAGGTAGCGGAGCGCTCCGTAGCCGAGACCCGCATGAGGCACACGGCGCAACTGGGCCTTGACGATTCGCAAGAGGTCCTGGGGCTGAAGGGCCTCACCCAGTTCGAAGAGTACCGAGGCCCCGGTATTCAGCCATCCCACTGTCCGGGATAGATCAATATCTTCAAACATCGTCTCTCGACCGTGGCCCAGGGGCATAATGAGGAAAGAAGTCTTACCCGTCCATTCCCTAAGTACCTGAACGAGCGCAGTCAACAGCACGTCTTCCATTTGAAACTCACTGTTTCTCAGCGCGCCCACCAGGACGGAGGTCTCCGGCATACTCAATACCTGGCGCACACTGGCAGTGAAGGCTTCCTGGCTGCTTCCTCCCGGGTAATCCACCGGGAGACTTTCAACATGAGATCGTGAGTCAGCCAACCAATATGCCAACTCCTCACGGGCCTCGGCTGAACGAGCATACTCCACCAATCGTTCGATCCAGCGTTTGAGCGACGTGGTCTTAGCCGGTAGCCGAACCGTTTTGCCGTGGCTCAGTTGTTGATAGGCGGTAGACAGGTCCTCAAGGAGGATGGGGAAAGAAAAACCATCCGCCACAAGATGATGAACCAGGATGAGTAACCGCTGAGATTGTCCAATTCCCAGATCAAACAACGCGACCCGCATGAGCGGTCCCTCGGTAAGGTTTAGACTCACCTGCCATGAAAAGCGTGGCATTCGCTGGCTGCCCCAGCCGGATGAGCTGTGAACTTAGAGTGGGAGGCAATGTGAACGAGACGGCCGCACCGCGGAAGGATTGCACGGGCGGACGAGAATGGTCAGTGGGCAGATCAAGCACCGACAGATTAGCCAGGCGTTCACACCAATAGTCTAATTGCGCCTCTAACACTTCCCCCTGTAACCAAGCTCGTTGCCAGATGGCATAGTCAGCATACTGCATCGGCAGTGGCGATAAGCGCGACCTCACGCGGGAGGACAAGTCCTGTGTCGCCGCAGTTGTGTACAATTCATACAGCGCACTTAATTCCTGCCCCAGAATCTCCAGTGACCAACCATCAGAGATGATGTGATGCATGGTCAGCAGCAGTAAGTATTCGTGGTCAGTCAGGTGAATCAAACCGGTGCGGATCAACGGCCCCCGAGTCAGGCTGAAGGGTTGGCAGGCTTCTTCAGTTAGGAGTCGCCGGAGTTCGATTTCACGCAGGTGAGCGGGCATTTCACGTAAATCCACACTCGGCCAGGCCATTGTCAATTCTGGAGCAATGATTTGTATCGGGTGTTCTTCCACAACGATGAAGGTCGTTCGGAGCACTTCGTGACGCCGCACAATTTCGTTGAGACTTTGCTCAAGGGCTAACACCGCCAGCGGTCCATCCCAGTGGGCTGCCAGGGGAATGTTATAAACCGGGCTACCCGGCGACACTTGGTCTAGGAACCACAGCCGCTCTTGAGCAAAGGAGAGTGGCAACTCGGCCCCGCGCGGGGCCAGTCGAAGAGGTGGAACTATCCCCCCTTGAACAGCCTGAACACATTCGGCCACACCCGCCACCGTTGGCGCTTCAAACAAAGCCGGTAGAGGTAACTCGACCCCTAGCGCCTGCCGCATCCGCGAGATGACCTGCGTTGCCAGCAACGAATGTCCACCGATTTCAAAGAAATTGTCATGCGCGCCCACCTGTTCCAGGTGGAGCACCTCGGCCCAAATGCCAACGATCAGTTCTTCCAGCGGCGTGCGCGGCGGGACGAAATCCCCAGGCGTAGAACGGACACCCTTCGGGGCAGGCAGCGCGCGGTGGTCTACCTTGCCATTCGGTGTGAGCGGCAAGGACTCCAAGGACACAAAGTCCGAGGGGATCATATAATCGGGCAAGTGAATCTTCAGAAAGTGACGGAGTTCAGTTGGGGAGGGAACGGAGATAGTCTGAGAAACGAAGTAAGCGACTAGTCGCGGTCCGGTCGAATCCTCCCGCCTCACGACGACGGAAGCCTGGACTCCCGGAGACTGCGCCAGCACCGCTTCAATCTCCCCCAACTCAATCCGGTGTCCGCGAATCTTGACTTGTTGATCAATACGACCCAGGTATTCGATGTCGCCGTTCGAGAGGCGCCGGGCAAGATCGCCAGTGCGGTAAAGCCGAGACGAATGACCAAGGACGAAGGACGAAGGATCAACGACATTCGCCCTTCGTCCTTCGTCCTTCGTCGTTAGGAACGGGTTCGGTACAAACCGCTCCGCCGTCAACTCCGGCCGGCCCAGATACCCGCGCGCCAAGCCCGCGCCGCTGACGTAGAGTTCGCCGGGGACACCGAGGGGCACAGGTTCCAAGTGGCGATCCAAGAGATACAGTTGCAAGTCAGGGATCGTTTGGCCAATGACGCTACCAGAATTGAGATCGGCGACAACTAGTGGACGATAGGTGACGTGAACAGTGGTTTCGGTGATGCCGTACATGTTGACTAACTCCGGCTGTTGATCACCATGCCGATCCCACCAGGGTTTCAGGCTGTGCAACTCGAGCGCTTCGCCGCCAAAGATAACCAGCCGCAACACTGAGTCTGAGGGAACCTCTAAGGCTTGCTCAATTTGCACCAACTGGTGGAAGGCCGAGGGCGTTTGATTCAGAACCGTGACACCTTCGGAGTGCAACAGACGGTAGAACACCTCTGGCGCGCGGCTGACCCAATAGGGGACGACGACGAGGCGGCCCCCATAAAGCAGCGCGCCCCAGAGTTCCCACACCGAGAAGTCAAACGCATACGAGTGGAACAACGTCCACACGTCAGCGGCAGTGAAGTGATACCAGTGCGCCGTCGCTTCAAACAGCCGGACCACATTCGCATGACTAACCGGCACCCCTTTGGGCTTGCCCGTGGAGCCGGAGGTATAAATGAGATAGGCAAGATTTTCAGGAGAGAGTGGCGGTTGGGGGTTGGCGGTTGGCGGCTGGGGGTTGGTGATCGTCTCCCACTCAGTATCCAGGCAAATAGTAGTCAGTTGCTGGCGATCAGTCACCAACTGCCAGCCGCTAGCCGCCAGCCGCTGAGCTTGTGTGAGCACCACCCGCACGCCCGAATCTTCCAGCATGAACGCCAAGCGTTCGGGCGGGTACGTCGGGTCAAGCGGTACATACGCACCTCCAGCCTTCAGGATGCCGAGCAACCCGACGACCATCTCCACCGACCGATCTACACAAATCCCGACCAACGTCTCCGGCCCCACACCTAAGCCTCTCAGGTGGTGCGCTAGTTGATTGGATCGCTGATTAAGCTCGGCGTACGTCACCCACTGCTCTTCAAAGACGACGGCGATCGCGTTCGGCGTTTGCGCCACTTGGGCCTCGAACAACTCGTGCAGGCAATGCTCGCGCGGGTACTCAGCCCTCGTCGCATTCCAGGCCTTCAGTTCTTGTTGTTCAGCCTCGGTCAGTAAGGATAGTTGTGATAAGCATTGTTCAGAATCAGCCGCGATGGCGCGCAGCAGCGTTTCAAAATGTGCAGCCATGCGAGCAATCGTCGCGGCCTCGAACAGATCCGTGTTGTACTCAAAGGCTCCGTGCAGGCCTTTGGGGGTCTCTTTGAAAAGAAGAGACAAGTCGAACTTTGCCGTTCCAGTATCAATGTCTACTTCATTGAAGTTGAAGTCTGAAAATTCGATATACGAAGTGGAAGCGGGTGCGAGCGCGATGAGCACCTGGAAAAGTGGATTGCGGCTCAAATCCCGCGCCGGACGCAGATGATCCACCAGTTGCTCAAACGGCAAGTCTTGATGTGCATAGGCTTCTAAGGCCCCGGCCCGCACACGGCGCAGAGCTTCCCGGAATGTCGGGTCGCCAGACAAATCATTGCGCAGCACCAGGCTGTTGACGAAGAAGCCGACCAGCCGCTCCAGTTCAGGCCGGGTGCGATTGGCAACCGGCGTACCAACGACAATGTCTTCCTGACCGGTGTAGCGCGAGAGTAAGACTTGAAAGGCAGCCAGTAGCAGCATAAAGAACGAAGCGCCTTCGCGTTGCGCAATTGTCCTCAGCGCCTCAGTCAATTGTGAGTCAATGTCAATCCACTGGGTTTCACCCCGAAAGGTCTGCCGAGGCGGGCGAGGATGATCGATGGGCAATGCCAGCACAGATAAACCTGCTAGCCGTTGCTGCCAATAAGTCAGATGATCTTCCAATATCACGCCTTGAAGACGTTCGCGTTGCCAGTCCGCATAATCAATGTAGCGCAGCGCGAGTTCTGCGAGTTCGGGCAACGGTGCCCCCGCCCCTTCGGTCAGCGGGGCAGACGGTTCCCCAGAAAGATGGGCCTGATACGCTGACGCCAAGTCTTGAATCAAAACTTGGGCCGACCAGCCATCGCCGATGATGTGATGAATCGCGACCAATAGCCAATGCTCATCCTCCCTCAATCGCACAAGCGTGACGCGCAGAAGCGGCCCGTTCGATAAATTGAATGGCTCCTGAGTTTGCAGAACGGCTCGTTGCCGGGCCTCGGGTTCTTGTTCGGATTCGGGAAGATGACGCAGGTCCACTACCGACAGTTTAAAATTCAGAACCGGTCGGATCACTTGTCGGGGCTGCTCAGCTTCAACTATAAAGACCGTTCGCAGTCCCTCATGTCGCTGCAACACATCATTGAGGCTTCGCTCCAAGAGGGCTGAGTTCAGTGGACCGGTAAAGCAAATGGTCATCAGAGTGTTGTAAGCCGGATTGTCCGGTTCAAGTTGATGCAACCACCATAGCCGCTGCTGTCCGAAGGAAAGCGGATAGGAGGGCTGCGTCTCGATTCGCTGAAGCGGTGGCTCGGTCGGCTTATTCCCGCTCTGAGTGAGGGCGTTGACCACGGCAGCTATCGTGAACTCCGGACCATACGCCAGTGTGGTCGGCAACGCTATGTCAAAGGCGCGGCTCACCTCCGAAAGGACCTGAGTCGCCAAAAGAGAGTGGCCACCCAGTTTAAAGAAATCATCGTGCAGGCCCACGCGTTCGAGTCCCAGCGTGCGCGCCCAAATCTCCGCCACTTTTTTCTCGGCGGGCGTGTTCGGGGGAACAAAAGCCTCGGCAGGTGCCGAGGCAGTTTGTTTTTTCGCAGTCAGAGCATGCTGAATTTCTTCGGGGTCAGCTAACTCCGTGGTTAACCGAGTGAGGTTCAAATGCTTGCGGTTGGGTGCGGACATCGTGCGGCTCCAGAGCGTTTCTTAGTAAACCCAAATAGAGTTCGATGTAAGGAAGGTGGAAGCAGTTCAGAGGAAAATTTAGCCGCGAGGTTCCGTTTAGGGACGACTCCCAGGTATTTTTGCCCACTTGGAACCGCCGGTGGCTGGTCCGCTAGAGAACCCCATGCCAACAACCGTTTCAAGAGGTACTATAATGATTCTAACGGGACTATAACTTTTGTCAATCAAGAGGAGCATTTTGCATGGAAAAACCGGCTACCATTAACGGAATGCGAACTTTTGTCCTCATTGCGTTGGCTCAGTTTATCTCCATCACTGGCTCAATGTTGAGCAGTTTTGCATTAGGCATCTGGATCTATGAGAAGACCGGCTCAACCACCGTTGGCGCTTCGAACAAAGCCGGTAGAGGTAACTCGACCCCTAGCGCCTGCCGCATCCGCGAGGCAACCTGTGTGGCCAGCAGAGAGTGCCCACCTAATTCAAAGAAGTCGTCAGGGACTCCTACTCGGTCTAAACCAAGAATTTCAGCCCAGAGTTTTGCTACGATTTCTTCATGCGCGAAGCGGTTAAGGTTTCGTCTGTAGGCACAGACCTTTAGACGCTTTTGAATACATTCCTTGCTACAAAAGCTCATCATCGAGTGACACAGTTCCCCAGCTTGCCGCCCCATTTTGTGACGCGATCCAGCCCAGAAAGCAAAAAAGTCCTGAAAAATCAGGGCTTCTTGCAATTAATTCAAGTTCGGAGGCCAGTCAGGATCGTCCAATCGTCATCCTGACGGGGCACGCTCGGTAGGAAAGAGTACCCTCCTAATTGACATTAAGATTGATGATCTACTTTGTGCAGCCGCTTCGTTATCTGCTAGTCCACCTCCTTCAGCCCAATTGGCGAACATAATTTCCGCACCGATGTTTAACGGCGGTGTTAGAGTCCCTTATTCGATAAGCTGAAAGTGGCGAAGCTTTATTGGTGAACATGGATGGAAGCTCAAGGGGCCAAAGGCAGTGTTAGGCAACTGGCTGGGGCTGATGGCAGAACTGACTATGTTAACAAAAAAACCGCAGGCCTGACGGTCTGCGGTTCAACTGAAGTAGCGGGGGTTGGATTTGAACCAACGACCTCCGGGTTATGAGTTGTAATCTCAACACCCACACCTCAGACCGCCAGGCTTGCCGTTTTAGGGTAGCCTGACGATCTTCGATCCACAGAAACCTTGCGAGATTGAAAGGTTTTTTTATTGTGTACTTTTTAAAGTGACCCGGAGGGTTTCAATGTTCCGACCATTACTGGTTAGGAACACAGATTACCTGATTAAAAAACAACCATCAACTCACATTCACTCAAGGCTAGCCAGGAATTTTGAAGCCGGCCTGAAATGGATCAACAAAACGCACACCTTCTAGCACAGAGCCGGACTTGAAATCTTCGCTAAACACCGTCTCAATCTGATGGAGCTTGGCGGTCGCCCAGATTTGGGCATCCCAGTAAGCTAGGCGATAATCACGCACCCCGCGAGTTGCTTCCAGCACTATCATGGGCGTGAGGTCCAGGATGGGCCACGCCCTCAGCAGTTTCGCTACCTGCTCGGTCGCTTCCGCAACCGTCAGGAGGCGGCGCGACTCGCGAGTGACCACCCGAAAGAACTCTGCCACGGTTTGGGTACTGAGCTGTCCTGTTCCAGCAGCTTGAAGCGTATCCAGCACCTGAAGCGCCCGTTCCTGTTTTTCGGCCTCGTTCATGTCATAAGCATAGACGAGGACATTGGTATCAACGAGTACGCCGGTCATAACGACTCAGACGGTCTTCATAGAGATCATCACGCTTCCAGTCACGGGGCCGACTCGTGGCAGGCTTCCCCGTGCGGCGGGCAGCAATGAAGCTAAGGATTTCAGCCCAGGCCGTAGGGTCAGGCGCCGTCCGAGGGGCATGTCCCCCCGAGACTCGGTCGTCCAGCGCCTGCCGAATGATCTCGGCCTCGCTCAGGCCTTGCGTGCGCGCCAGACGCTTGAGCATCTGTTCTTGACGTTTGGCAATGTAGATTTGTTTGCGAACCATCTGAGCCATCGTAGCCTCCCTATATACATTAGATTATACATTACAAAAGCTGGAAGTCAACATGACTTCCAAAACGCTTTGGATGTTCTTCTTTGGAACCCCCCACTGACGACACTACGCCCTCACACCACCTCGCAGGTCCATCATCGGATAAACCCCGCTTTAGCGTTTGCCCACTTTCACAACCTACTTTATGTCGGTCTTAGGATGAAAGCATCCAAAAATCTAGCTTGAAAAACGGCTTTTTAGGCTTGAAGAGCATATTGGCCTAAAACTTTCAATTTTTTCAAACGGTTCAAACGCCAGCAGTGTATTTTCGATGCAGCGAGAGGGCCGTTGACTCAAATCCTGCAGCTTGCCAAGTAAGTCCTTGGGTTTTGTTCAGAAGGCTGCGTACTTTCGCCGGCGCGGGAAACGGACCCGTAATCAAGACACTGGGAATTCCTACGCCTACAAAGTCTTTGGTCTAATCGAATTTTTTCTCGGGCCGTTTTCTATACAGGCCCAAGACCGATCTATGCCAAGCCTTTTTGAAAAGCGAAGCATTACAAACTGGATCACCGACCAGCTTCTTTTTTTTCATGATCCATCGTCTGATATTTTCCAGCCCCGGCGGGTTTTGCCTAATTATTCGCAATTGCCTGGATGGCAATTTCTGCGTCAGTTTGAGAAACTCATTGAAATTCAACAGACGATCACGTTATGCGTATAGATAGAGCAGTTCTTGGAGAAAAACCGATGTTCATCAATCCAATTAGTGAAGCCATGATCACTTGGCCTATGACCAGCACGCCACAAATGACGACAATGGAAGTTCAGGTCTTGAAAAGCTTTCAGCTTCCGGCATCCATGACATCAGACGAGGTCGCTCGACTGATACGGCACTGCCTGCATCTCTTTGGCCCTTCATCCATCGGGCTGGCCTGCACCGCGCCAGATGGCCCCAATCGTTACCCCCATCTGAAGACTCTTTTAGCCAACGTAGCGGCGCGATTATTAGATGCTGAATACGAAGTTCACGAAATTGACGAGAGCGAGCATGCAGCTGCGAGCACTGTAATAGGCCAAATAGACCAAACGCTACAGCAGACCCCATTGAGACAGTGGTCAGAAATGGCGAAGCGCCCTACCCCCTCCGAAAACCAGCTTCTCCGACTTCATCTGGACTTGTTTCAGGAGCCGACTTATCCCCTGGTTGCGGCAAGATGGCAAACAGTTGTAGTGGCCGAAATGCGATTAGGAACTATGCAAGCGAAATCCAGCTTGAGCGCTTTTCTTACTCCGCTGCGGCATTTCACCCGAAATTTTCCACCCGATCAGTTGCCAGCCACCTTCGCTAATTTGTCTCCGGCCGAGCGCCACTACCACGCCCAGCAGGTAAGAGATTTTTTTGCAAATCCAACCAAGTTTAGCCTTGTTCACCGAACCCGCCTCGACTATGCCCAGACCGTCATCCATGCCCTGGGGTTAGGTGAGCCATCTGCCAGAAAGGGGCGTTGGATCTGGGGTACACGTCACCGCATAGCGGATTTGGATATCGATCCACCCGAAAGCGCAGCTCAGGATGATGGTTATCATCGGGAGGCTTACCTGGCCGCCGCTCGTGCGACAGCCCAATCCATGGGAGAGAGACCAGATACTTTGGAAGCGGCTGCCGAGATTGAAGCCAGCTTTGACGACCAACTCGTCGTGCCAATCATTCAATTGACGGGCAACGAAGAAGCTTCACAAGCCGATATGGTCAGAGCATACTATTTCTCCGCTGATCGAAATCTCATGGAGGGTTACCGGTCTCCATTCGACCAGCGCAGTCCCAGCCTGCACATGATTTGTGCCCTCGACCGCTGGGCCGGAGAACAACCTTCGAGTCTGATCTCGATAGAACTTCGCTTGCTCCTACACCTACTTCTACATACCGGCCGGGATTTGGACTGGTTGTTGTCGGTAAACTTTGGACGCCTGCCTGATTCATCATTACCGGTGGAGGTACCAGTTTATGTTCCTGAAGCCAATGCTATTTTTTGCTCTCCCAAGGTAAAACTCACCTTACCTGAGTTATCTTCATCTCATCCAGCACATAATGCTTATCAACCGATTATGCAAGGCCGGTCGTTTCCTCTGAGTCCTTTCGCTCAAAAACTGATCCAACGAAGCCTCGGGCTTCGTCACAACCCAAACGCCATGAGCAGCACGGCACCACTCTTTGTAACCATGAATCGAAAACGTATGACACGGATGGATGTAAACACTTTGTTGTTTCAGCCTTTTGCCGAGTCTATGCAGATGCGCCAACCAGAATTACCCAACCTCACGGTAGGCAAATTGCGTCGAGCTTTTTGGACGCTTTACATCTACCACGGGCTAGCATCGGAAGATGCTCAGTTCATCTCTGATCAATGTTATCTCGATTTACGCGCACCGTTGTTTTACGCCTGTCGTCAGGCTCAGACACTCTGGTCCGCTTATCAAACGGCTCACCTAGCAGTCTGCCAATCGCTGAGCCAAGTATTTAGAGAATTACACCCAGGCCGCGTACCAGCCACTTTTGACTCTGCACCTAAGTGGTCGGCAGAGTTGCCCAGTAAAGATGTTTACTATGGTGCCTGCTATTGCCCACGCCCGGAAGTACTCCAACAACTTGTCCAAACAATGATCGCGAGCATTCATCACGAATGGAAAGGAGCAGATATTCGTCAGCGATTTGATCTTTTGACCTATGCCTGTGCCTTTGGAGTCTCATTGGGACTCGGCCTCCGCATCGGCGAGGCAGCAAACCTGACCTGGGCCGCATTTGATCCCACTGCCGGCACAATAGCTATCGAGGGCAAAAGCGACCGCTTCGCAGAAGAGTTCCGAGTATTGCCTGGTTCAGAGTTACTGATGAAGCCACTGAAGCTTTTGGAAGTTTGGCATAAAAAGTTGAAGTTGGCCGATACGCCCGAGTCTCCCTTTTTTCAGGTCTTCCATGGGAAGCCCGCCGCCACACCGATTACGCGTGAATATCTCTGGCGTCAACTGCGTCGCTGGGCTGACGTCAGCGGGCTGGAAGACAGCGCCTTTCGCTGGCATGCGTTGCGCCATGCAGTCGCTTCTCACTTGCTGGAGGTCAACGCCTTGACCTTTGCCGAACGATCCTACTTCCTGGGCCATACCGCCGGGCAGCAATGGTTGGATGAACTTCGCGTCGGAGAACAACGCTTGGTTTTTGAACGCTTCAGAACATTAATTGATCAAAGGCTGAATCAGCTTGGCTTCAATTTGAACGACTTATCACTCGACTAGGAGGCAATCTATGTCAGCAACTGCCCTACCCTCGACCCAACTTCTTAATGCGCTGCCCCCTACACCTCCACAGAAGGTTGGGCCTCAGGTTTGGGCACAGGTGCGAGGCTTTGTTCAACACCATCTCGAAAGAGTCTCCCTGTCGCTTGACCCACAGCAAAAGATCAACGGGTTACAGCCTCAGTTATTAATCAATTGGTATCACGAGTACTGCGACACACGCGGAGGCACCTGCCAAACGGCTTACTCGCGGCAACAGCGACAGAACATCCGTCGCGCCTTTGAATTTGTGTGGACAGCCTGGAATGTATTGCTCAATGAGCCCTTGCTCGAAGTCCGAAACTATCCCCGCGCCCCGCGACGTGGGCTGGTGAACATGCGGGCGTTGCGCGAGTTTCGGCCAAGCGACCTGGAAAAGTTAAGTCGTCTTTTTACCTGGAGGCTGGCCGAAGAAGGCATCGTTACCGCTCGTCCGAGAAATCCACTGCCGAAGTTAAACGATGAAGACCGGCATCTTATCAAATTCTACAACCTGGCCTTTGCGCTCATCGCCTTCGTCGGAGTGACGATGCCTGGCTGCTTCGCCAATTTTTGCCGATTGCAGCGCAAACACATACCTCAGCGCTTGCAAGATCAGCTCATCATCCCGCGCAGCCCGTCCGGCGACTTATGGATATCGGTGGCGCTGGATGATTGGACGCGCTTGAGCCTGGCCGGCCTCCTTTGTCATTTATCACGTCGGCCTAAACACCGGGGTATTCGTAGACGTCAACTCCGCTCCCTTACGCCGGAAATGTTCTTGATTGGCGCTTGCCCTACTCCGCAGCACATCCGCCAACTTCGGGAAGGGTTCAACCACTGGCTGAAAGATTTGTGCCTCGAAACTGGTGTTCCGACGCTGACTCTGGAACGGCTAGCGCAGGTGGCACAGATCCGCTTGCCTGATCTCTACAGTGCCGAGGTGATTGCGTCATTGACCGGGCATATCACTTATCATCCCTTGCCGCCAGATCAAGCGGCTCTGGATAACAGACTGTTATCCGCCTATCGAGTCGAGATTGACTTGCCCCGCTGGAGAGATGCAAAGGGGCTGGCCACTCTATCGCCTTCTTTACCCAAAGAATCTATGAGACACAAAACGACGAAGTCAATCACTGACATATCTGACACGAATGCGGACACCCCGCTCGACGAAGAACTGGTGAATTCATTGATTGCTGTGTGTCGGCCTTTTGTTCAGAAAACAATCACGGCTAGCCAGCTGGCTCAACGTTTAGAAGTTTGGGCGCGGGAATGTTTGAGTATAACCAACCGTGAGCAAGCCCTGCCGGTATTGCTCAAAGAGCAATTTGAGCAGATGGTTTCGGGCAGTATTTCAAATCCAACTGCCCAGAATTTAATCCAGAGATTTAACCTAGCCTGTATAGTTGCCTGGCTCATCCATCGATTGCAATCTGGAGCCACAGGTGAAAAGCGGATCCGGAATGTGAACGCCTTTCTCAGCTATCGGCGTGACGCGCTTTTTCTGCTGCGAGAAAACCCGACCATGTCTCTAACCGAATTGGGTGACACTGAAATGGAATCGGCAATCGCGCTTGATTTGAGCGCCCAACCGACGGTTGGACAGCCAGATCGGCCCCATCGCCGTGCTCCGCGCCCAAGTGCCATGACCACCTGGCATTCACTCCGCCTTTTCCTGAAAAAATGCGTTGGCCTACCGCTGGAAGCGGATTCGTTGAGCAGGCAAAAGCTGAATCGGACTACTCACTATACTCGGCTGGTAGAACCGGCTGCGGTCAAGCAGATGCTGGAGATCTGCATTCGGCGGGGCACAGCGGAAGCCTATTGTGCCTATCTGGGGATTTTATTAGCCAACTATGCCGGCCTGCGCGCCATCGAGATCGTCCGTCTGCTATTGTCTCAAATTATCGTTCGGGGTTTGCCCCATCTGGTCGTGCGACGTGGAAAGCGAGGCAAGAGTCGGATCATTTACCCGGATGATGTGCCAGCTGATTTTATTCAGATTTTGCGTGAGGCACGCGATACTCGCTGGAAGCAGACAGGACGGCTTGACGTTCCCCTCCTCGCGTTTCCGGTCAAAACTCTAGACAGAGAAGCACCGACTCTCCTGAGTGACCATGACCAAGCCAAGCGCCTCAGCCGATGGATCGTTGAGTTGATGCGAGACACTGGATTGCGATCCCTGGAACTGGAAGGTGATTTGCCTGATCTGCATCGCTTGCGTCACAGTTACATCAACCGTTCGCTGGTGATCCGCCATGATCGCAAACAGGCAGAATTGATGGTGCGTTTCAGCGCAGATCATAACTCTCGAATGAATAATAGGTGTAGGCCGCTGAGTAATACCAAGCAGGTAGCGTTGCATGCCGGGCACGCTACTAAACGGGTCACATTGGAAAAATATGTTCATTGTCTAAATTCTCTGCAAGCTGAGCAACTGGCCGCTTGGCAAGCTGCTAGCGATGACGCAGCCTATACGGCCAGCGCAGGGTTGAGAGGCCGGGCCATCGGCGAGCTGCTAAGTCTAGATCACGCCCAGGCACATCAAAAAATGCGCGCCAGTAAATTGTGGGTGTGGGGCCATCAAGGACAGAAACGCAATTTGCAAATCTCACGCACGAATGTAGTGCAATGGCTTGTCACCGAATTGCAGACTGTTTGCCGAATGCCGAACTCCATGCAGCGGCTTTAATTCATATGCTTTTTATGAACGGAGACTATCTAAGTTTTCGGTGCTGAGGGCTTTTCAGTTGTATACCCGGGATAAGGAGTATAAATTGGGTGATGATTTGATTACCTTACAGAACTGAGTTTTGAGTGAGTAGGCATGACCACGGGCTTCAACTTCAAATTGGATAAGTGTGCATGGAAATCAGGCAAGACCTGAGATCAGTAGCCAGAATGCGTTTTAGCCAGCGGAAGCCCAGTTGGAATAAACTCAAGGCCCGTTTCGGAGCCGGGTCTACCAAACGGCAAGCACTTTCCCCTTGTTTGAGGACCAACTCGCCCAATTCATGGCATCACAGAGTGGCGATCGCCATCGCCAACAGCAAATGGTTCAGGCGTTTCGGATGTTGTAAGCGGGTGTGGGCCAAATCGAATCCACCCGATTTGTCATCGCGGAAACTCTGCTCAATGCTCATGCGACCTGCATATTCACGTAACCGAGCACGGCAAGCGATTTGATTAGTGATGATGGGGAACATTTCCGGCTGGCCTTTCTCATCCGTGGTCCAGGTGACCGAGACATTGGTTTGCAGTTTGGTGTTACGCGTCAGAAGAACGTTTTGAAAATAGCGATTGCAGTTTTCGGGCACCAGGTGATCCAAGTGATCGGACCTTCCTTGTATGCTACCTTCCAGCCCGCCAAAGCCCGCTACCTGCTGGATCGGCTGGAACTGCACTTCACCCCCAAGCATGGCAGTTGGCTCAACATGGCAGAGATCGAATTCAGTGTCTTCAGCCGCCAATGGTTGAACGGCTATATCTTAGATCGAGATCTCTTGGCGGCTGAGACGCTGGCATGGGAAACCGAGCGAAACACAAACCAAGCTACAGTTGATTGGCGTTTCACTACCGCGGATGCACGCATAAAGCTGAAGAGGCTCTATCCAGTCATCCATTGCGAAGAGCCTAAAAGAATGCCTACCCATCAAAGCATGATTTACAGACTACTAATCTTCCCATCAAAGTAAAATCGGCCTTGATCATTTCACACACCTTCCCAAAACGTCTCGACCACCTTCGTGTCAAAATGCTCGCCCGCCAGCGAGCAAATCAAATATACTCACGCGCCTTGGCTTTTGGCCACCGCGCGCGATACGGACAATCAGAAAGCAGCACATTCCACATAGCAATGACGGCGAAAATGCGCGCCGCCAGCGGGATGACTTTCTCCTTCAGCCGGGCGAGGCAGACCCTGCATACCTTTGTCGAGATACGCAAAAGCGGTTAAGGTTCCGTCTGTGGGCACAGACCCTTAGAGCCTATCTCTAAACCTCACACTTGCGCCAACAGATGATGGCACAGGCGAAGGCGAGCAATGACAAATAGTTACAGGCTTTCTTTTCCCAGCGGACCAGCAGACGGCGGAAGCGG
>Ga0075421_100006022_pt1 | contig 14742 bp, 13 predicted proteins | sample SoiMetdeltSBSDD5_FD_75292 | JGI IMG/M metagenome (GOLD analysis project Ga0075421, IMG submission 75292) | Bulk soil microbial communities from a Populus tree surrounding site in Tennessee, USA - Soil MetaG P. deltoides SBSDD5 | ecosystem: Environmental > Terrestrial > Soil > Tree plantation...
GAGGCCACTGGCACCCTGCAGAAGCGGGAGATGAAGGCGCAGGTCCTCGACACGCTCGACCTCGAGCGCGAGCGCGGCATCACGATCAAGCTCAACGCGGTGCGCATGAACTACACCGCGGCCAACGGCGGCCTCTACGAGCTGAACCTGATCGACACGCCGGGTCACGTTGACTTTACGTACGAGGTCTCGCGATCGCTCGCGGCATGCGAGGGCGCGATTCTCGTGGTCGACGCCTCACAGGGGATTCAGGCCCAGACCCTGTCGAACCTGTTCCTGGCGCTCGATGCCGGCCTGGAGATCATCCCGGTGCTGAACAAGATCGATCTCCCGGGAGCGGAACCGGAGCGCCGGCAGCAAGAGGTCCACGACCTCATCGGCACAGACCCGGACCGCATCCTCCTCGTGAGCGCGAAGGAGGGACTGGGGATCCCGGCGCTGCTCGAGGAGATCGTCGCGCGGGTACCGGCGCCGACCGGTGACCCGGACGCCGCGCTCCGCGCCCTCATCTTCGATTCGTACTACGACCGGTACCGAGGCGCCGTCCCCAGCATCCGCGTCGTCGATGGCTTCATTCGCCGCGGCATGGAAATCACGTTCGGCGCGAACGAGGCGAAGTACGAGGTCGCCGATCTCGGATACATGCAGCTTCGGCCAGTCGCCACGGACGAGCTTGGCCCGGGAGAGGTCGGGTATGTGGTCGCGAACGTGCGAAGCGTCCAGGAGACGCGCGCGGGCGACACGATCTTCGACGCGAGCAACCGCGCCCCGGTCGCGCTGCCAGGATACCAGGATGTGCACTCGATGGTGTTCGCCGGGATCTATCCGACGGACACGACACAGTACGAGGCGCTGCGCGACGCCCTCGCGAAGCTCAAGCTCAACGACGCCTCCCTGCACTACGAGCCGGAGACCTCGACGGCGCTTGGCTTCGGGTTCCGCTGCGGCTTCCTCGGCCTCCTGCACATGGAGATCGTCCAGGAGCGTCTCGAGCGCGAGTTCGATCTCGACCTCGTCACGACCGTGCCTAACGTGGAATACCACATCTACCACACGGACGCGACCATGGAGATCATCGAGAACCCGTCGAAGATGCCGGCACCGGCCGTGATCGAGCGCGTGGAGGAGCCGTACGTCAAGGCGCGCATCATGGCGCCCTCGGACTACATCGGTCCGATCATGACGCTGGGCACCGAGCGCCGCGGCGTGTACAAGAACATGACGTACCTCGACCAGTCGCGCGTCGAGTTCGACTGGGAGTTCCCGCTCGCCGAGATCATCCTCGACTTCTTCGACCGGCTGAAGACGATCAGCCGCGGCTACGCCTCGCTGGACTACGAGATGCTCGGCTATCGCCCGAGCGATCTCGTGAAGCTCGACATGCTGATCAATGGCGACGCGGTGGACGCGTTCAGCGTGATCATCCATCGCGACAAGGCGTACGAGTATGGCCGCAAGATCGCCGACAAGCTGCGCGAGCTCATCCCGCGGCAGCTCTTCGAGGTCGCGATCCAGGCGGCGATCGGCAACAAGGTCATTGCCCGATCGTCGGTGAAGCCGCTGCGGAAGGACGTCCTCGCGAAGTGCTACGGCGGCGACATCACGCGAAAGCGCAAGCTCCTCGAGAAGCAGAAAGAAGGGAAGAAGCGGATGAAGCAGGTCGGCGCCGTGGAGATCCCGCAGGAAGCGTTTCTGGCGGTACTGCAGGTCGAGTAGACCGCGACCGTCGATCGCGGTGCAATTCTCGCTCGTCATCCAGACTTCGTTCCTCGGCGACGTCGTTCTGACGACGCCGTTACTGAACGAGCTGTCGCGCCGCGGCCCGGTCCACGTCGTGGCAACACCCGCCGGCGCGCCGCTGCTCGCGCGGAATCCGGACGTGCGCGGCGTGACGATCTACGACAAGCGAGGGACCGCGCGAGGTGTGGGCGGCCTCGCAAACGTCGCCGCCGAGCTGAGCGCGGCGCGGCTGCGTGCGGCGGACGAGGGAGCAGCCGACGCCATCGCCTATCTCGCGCAGGGCTCGGTGCGGAGCGCCGCGCTCGCGCGGCTCGCCGGGTTCCGGACGCGCATCGGATTCACGACGTCTGCTGGTCGATGGTTGTACACCCGCCGCGTCGCGTATCGGGACGATCGCCATCACGCCGAGCGACTCTGGAGCCTCGCGGCCGAGGCCAACGCGACGCCTTCGCGCGAGCAGCTACGGCCGCGACTCTTCCCCGGCGGCGCGGAACGCGAAGCCGTCGATCGGTTGCTCGACGGCGCGGACAGCGACGTTATGCCGCTCATTGCGCTCGCGCCCGGCAGCGTGTGGGCCACTAAGCGCTGGCCGTACTATGCGGATCTCGCGCGACTGCTCGCGGGCAGGGCACGGGTCGCGGTCATCGGCTCGAAGGATGACACACCGCTTGCGGCAACGATCGCGGCGGCCGGTGGGAATTCGGTCATTGACGCGACCGGCAAGCTCTCGTTGTTAGGCTCGGCGGAGCTGATCGGTCGGTGCACCGTGCTCGTCACGAACGATTCATCGCCACAGCACCTCGCCTCGGCCATGGGGACGCCGACGGTCACCGTGTTCGGACCCACGGTGCCGGAGTTCGGATTCGGGCCGCTCGCGCCGCGATCGGATACGGTTGGCGTGCTGGGCCTCGATTGCCGACCCTGCGATCGCCATGGGCCAGTCAAATGCCCGCTGGGTCATTGGCGCTGCATGCGCGATCTCCCAGCGGCAACGGTGGCGACGGCGATCGAGCGACTGGAGGCGCGCGGCCCGTGACCGTTTTCGGCGTCGGGCTTGCGCTCGTGGTCGGCGTCGTGCTCGGACTCCTTGGCGGCGGCGGATCGCTGCTCGCGGTGCCGATCTTTCTCTACGTCTTCCACATTCCGCCGAAGCCCGCGATCGCGATGAGCCTCGTCGTCGTGGGGATGACTGCGTTCGTCGGATTCCTGACGCATGTCCGGCAGCGCACCGTCACGTTGCATATCGCCACGATGTTTGGCGCGCTGGCAATGGTGGGCGCGTTCGCGGGGGCGCGAGTCGCGCGTTACGTGCCGGCCCGCGTTCAGCTGGGGCTGTTCGCGGTCTTTGCCCTCACCGCAGCGGCGCTGATGCTCCGCGATTCGATGCGCCGGCCGGCGTCGCCGACCGGTCCAGAGATCGTCGAGCAGTCGCCGCATTTTTCGACCATGCTTGGAATACAGGCTGTGGGCGTCGGCATGCTCACGGCGCTGATTGGAGCGGGTGGCGGGTTTCTCATCGTGCCCGCGCTCGTCGTGCTCGGCGACGTCCCGGTCCGGTGTGCCGTCGGCAGCTCGCTTCTGATCATCGCGATGAACGCGACGAGTGCCGTGGCCGGGTACGTGGGCCAGGTCCAGTTCGACTGGCAGCTCGTCGGGTGGTTCACGACGGTGGCAGCCGGCGGCGCGATCGTCGGGACGCGGATCATGCGTCGGCTGCCGTCCGCGCGGATCAAGCAGGGGTTTGCTATTATGATCCTCGCACTCGGCACGTACATGGTTGTCCGAGGTCTTATCCAGTAGTGCCGGGCTCCGACGCCGTCGCGTCTCGAGCCCTCTCTTCTCTTCTCCGCTCCGACACTCATGGGTGCTCGCAAACGACAGCGCTACATCATCGGCGTAGACCTCGGCGGCACGAACATCGTCGCCGGCGCGATGCCGGAGGACGGCAGCCGCGAGATCGCGCTGCGTTCCGAGCCGACTCGCGCCGACCAGGGAGCGGACGCCGTCGTCGACCGCATCGCCCGTATGATCGACACGGTCCTCGCTGAAACGATTGCCGAGACGGGCGCGAAGCGAGACGATTTCGCGGGCGTAGGCATCGGGTCGCCCGGTCCGCTCGATCGTGAGCGCGGCATCGTGATCGTCACGCCAAACCTCGGGTGGCGGAACTTTCCGCTGCGCGACGAGGTGTCGAACCGCGTGGGCCTTCCGGCGTCGCTCGACAACGACGCGAACTGTGCGACGCTCGGCGAGTGGTGGTGCGGCGCGGCCAAAGGTGCGCGGCACGTCATCGGCATGACGATCGGCACGGGGATCGGCGGCGGCCTCATTGTCGACGGCCGACTATTTCATGGCGCGTCGGACGTGGCGGGCGAAATCGGGCACACGACCATCGACTCCACCGGCCGGCGCTGCAAGTGCGGCAACTACGGCTGCCTCGAGGCGTACGCTTCCGGCCCAGCGATCGCGGAACGCGCTCGCGAGGCTCTCGCCGGCGGGGAGCCGTCGATCCTGCTGCGACTCGTCGACAACGACCTGACGCGCATCACCGCGCAACTCGTGTACGACGCCGCGAAGAAGGATGACGACGTGGCGCGGCAGGTCGTGCGCGAGACGGCGAACTTTCTCGGCGCTGGCGTCGCCAACCTGCTCAACATCTTCAATCCGGATGTCGTGGTCATCGCCGGCGGCGTGACGCAGGCTGGCGAGCCGCTCTTCGAGCCACTCCGCGCGGAGGTGCGTCGCCGAGCATTCCGGCCGGCGGTGGAGGCGTGTCGTATTCTGCCGGGAACGCTGAAGGGTTCCGCTGGTGTCGTCGGCGCCGTCGCGACGTTCAAGCAACAAGTTCTCGATGGCGTCTAGCGGGACCGGCAGGCGGCGGCTCGGCGTCATCGGCACATTCGTCTGGGACGTCATCTACGGGCGCGACCCGCGTGAGCTCCCTATCGAGGAATGGGGCGGCATCACTTACGCGCTGAGCGCGCTCGACGCCGCGCTGCCGGACGATTGGGAGATCGTGCCGCTCGTGAAGGTCGGCGACGATCTCGCCGAGGAGGCTCGCGGGTTTCTTCGAACGCTGCGACGCATCGCACCCGACGCTGCGCCCATCGCCGTGCCGTACGCGAACAACCGCGTCGAGCTCCGCTACTTCAGCGATGAGCGACGGAGCGAACGGCTCTCGGGCGGCGTGCCGGGCTGGAACTGGCTCGGACTCAAGCCACTACTCGCCGATCTCGATGCGTTGTATGTGAATCTCATCAGCGGATTCGAGATCGATCTCGAAACGGCGCAGCTCGTGCGGCAACATTATCGCGGACCGCTCTACTGCGACCTTCATTCGCTCATGCTGAGCGTGCAGCCGACGGGCTATCGTGCGCCGCGGCCGCTGGAGAACGTGGCGGCGTGGTGCGCGTGCTTCGACCTGCTGCAGGTGAACGAAGATGAGGTTGCGCTCATGGCGCCCGACCCGATGGCTCTCGCGGCCACGGCGTTCGCGAACGGCATTCGATGTCTGGTGGTCACACTCGGCAGCAGAGGCGCCGTGTACTTCGCGGCGCCGGGCTTCGATGCCCTGAGCGATTTGTCAAGGGCGAATCTTGCGTCGACGCCATCGATCGGGCCCGTGCGCACGGCACTCGTGCCGGCGGAGCCCGCACGAATCGCGCCGAGCGGTGGCGACCCCACCGGATGTGGCGACGTTTGGGGCGCGACCTATTTCTCGCGACTGGTTGCCGGTGATAAGTTGTCCGACGCGATGCGCGCGGCGATGCGCGCCGCTGCACGCAACGTGGAGCACCGGGGAGCCTCCGGGCTCGCGCATCACCTTCGCGGAGAGCTCAGCCCGACGTGACCACCGTCATCAACGTCCCGCCCTCGCTCGACGACGCAACGATCGAGCAGGTTCTGGATCAGGTGGCCCCGCTTCCCCGCGATCAGAAAATCCTCATCGACGCCCGCCACACGCGGTGGGCCTCGCCGTATGCGCTGACGAGCATGCTGACCATCGCGCAGACGCGGGCGGAGCGCGCGGCGTTCGCGGGCCCGGAGAACGACGATACGGCGTCGTACTGGGCGCGAACCGGCTTTTACCGGCATGCTGAGCAGCTTTTCGATCTCCACGGGCACGTTCCTCGCGCACGGAACGGCGGCGAGTCGAGCGTCCTGCTCGAGATTACGCCGGTTGCGAAAAGCGAGGACGTGCATGACGTCGTCGAACGCATCCAGCAGAAGGCGCAGGCCATTCTCGTGAACGAATTGCATCTCGACCCACAAGCCACGATGCGATTCGCGATGACGTTGTCGGAGGCCTGTCAGAACATCGTCGAGCACGCACAGCGCGGCGGCTGGGTGGCGGTGCAGACGTACACCTGGGCGAAGCGACTCGGGCGTCGCGTCGTCCAGATCGCGGTCTGCGATGCCGGCATCGGGTTTCGCGCCTCCCTCGAAAGCGCACACGGTCGTCGCATGAGCGATCGCTGGGACGACGGGATGGCGCTCGAGGACGCGGTGATTCGCGGCGTGAGCCGCTTCCGCGACCCGGGGCGCGGGCAGGGGCTCGCGGGCGTGCGCCGCTTCGTCGGGAAGTGGGATGGCAAGTTGTCGGTCCGCAGCGGTACCGCGCGGATCGCGATCGTGCCGAGTTGGGATGAAGACATCCCCTTGGCTGAAGATCTCGCGCCGTTCCCCGGCGCGCAGATCCAGATCACGATTCCAGAACGGATACCTCCGCGGTGATCAATCACATTGATGTGAGCTCGGTGCTTCGGCGCACCGTGTGCGACCTGTACTCGAACCTCGTGACTCGGCCCACGGGTGCTGCCGTGCGCACCGAGATCGAGAATCTGCTGGCGTCGTGGCACGGTCCGTCACTCACCGTGATCGACTTCTCGCACGTCAACCTGCTGGATTTCTCGTGTGCCGATGAGGTGGTCGCAAAGCTGTTGCTGCGCTTCGAAGGGCGCACCCCGCCGCAGGATGCGTACTTCCTGCTGCGCGGCGTTCGCGAGGACCACCTCGACGCGATCGAAGCGGCGCTCGAGCGCTATGGCCTCGCGCTCGTTATGCAGACCGACGACGGCGACCCGCTGCTCGTGGGCACCGTCGACGACGCCCACCGGCGCGCCTGGCAGGCGTTGCGGGAGCTCGGCCGCGGCGCAGCAGAAGAACTGGGGCGCGCGCTCGGCGAGCCACCGTCGTATGCCGAATCGCTCCTGGTGTCGTTGCACGAGCGGCGCCTCGTGATGCGGCTCGACGACACGTACGTGCCGCTGGTGGCCGCGCAGTGAGGGCCGCGCGATGAGTCCATCCCTGGGCCAGGTGTACAACCCGCCGCTGCAGGTGGTCGGGTTCATCGCGACGCGATCCGGCGATCCGGAGCGCGGCCCCCTCATCCGCCTGAATTCCGACGAGGCACGGCTGCGGCTCATTCTCGACGGGGAGCTCGTGTGGGTGCAGGGCCCGCGTCGCCAGGAGCTGGCGCCGGTCCAGATCGATGACGACGTGCCGCGCGGCGGCGTCGTCGTCCGCGACCTCGCCGGACTGACCGTGACCGAGATCGTACGACTCGTGAAGCCGAACCTCGACGCGCGCCCCGACCGCGGCGCCTACGCCTAACGCCATCCCGCGCCATGCCCCGCCCGCCACGCCGCCTGGGTCTCTCCACCGTCGCCGTGACCGGTGGGTCCGCACACGGCGAGCCGGACACGCCAGTCGTCCAGCCGCTCGTGCAATCAGTGAACTTCGTGCAGGAGTTCGGCACGGGCGACGGGCTGAAATACCCGCGCTACGGCAACACGCCTAACGCCGAGAGCCTCCAGCGACGCGTGGCGATGCTCGAGGGCGCGGAGGCGGGGATCGTGCTGGCCAGCGGCATGGGCGCCACGGCATGCGCGCTGCTCGCGCTGCTTCGCCCCGGCGACCACCTGCTCGCCAGCAGCTGGGTGTATGGCGGCACCCGCACGCTGTTCACCCAGGAATTCGCGACCATGGGGATCGACGTCACGCTCGTCGACCCCATGGAAACCCGTGCCTGGCGCAAGCGCCTCCGCAAGGAAACCCGCGCGATCTTCATCGAGTCGCCCGTCAACCCGACGTGTCGGGTGCTTGACCTCCGCCCGATCAGCTACCTGACGAAGGAGGGCGGGCTCGCGCTCGTCGTGGATTCCACGTTCGCGAGCCCGATCAACTTCCGACCGCTCGAACACGGCGCGGACGTCGTGATTCACTCGGCCACGAAGTACCTCAATGGCCACCACGACGTCCTCGGCGGGGTCGTGCTCGGCACCGCCTCGTACATCGAGGAGGTGCGTCAGAAGATGGTAGTCTGGGGCCAGGCGCCGGATCCCTTCGCCTGCTGGCTGCTCGAGCGCGGACTCAAGACGCTCGATGTGCGCGTCCGCCGGCAGAACGAGAGCGCCGCACGCATCGCCGAGTGGTGCGCCGGTCGCAAGGAGGTCAGCAAGGTGCACTACCCCGGTCTCGCCGCGCACCCCGATCACGAGGTCGCTCGCACGTTCATGGACGGCTTCGGGGGAATGATCGCCTTCGAGCTCGCCGGCGGTGGGCGCGCGGCCGACCGCTTTCTCCGCCGCCTCCATCTCATCAAGCACGCGCCGAGCCTTGGCGGCGTCGACTCGGTCATCAGCGAACCGCGGTACACGTCGCATGCGCACCTCTCGAGCGACGAGCGGACCGAGCTCGGAATTCCCGACGGGTTCCTTCGCCTGAGCGTCGGTATCGAGGACGCATCGGACCTCATCGCCGACATCGAGCAGGCCCTTAAATGACCGCGTCCGATCCCGGCCTCGTGACCGGGCCGGGCGATCGCCGGCGCGACGAGCGCCGCGTCAACTCGCGCGTCGCCGACCTCTCGGTGCCCGAGTTCAGGCGCATCGCGCTCACGTGGCTCCTGAGCGCGATCGTGATCGTGATGTTTCTGTGGATGGTCCGCGAGGTCTTGATCGCGGCCATTCTCGGCCTGATCATCGCCGCGTATCTGCGGCCGCTGTACGGGTGGATCCGCGCGCGCGTCGGCCGGTCGGTGCCGAGCGCGGTGCTGACGCTGCTGGCGCTGATCCTTCCGGTGGTCGGGGCGCTGGTCTATAGCTACGCCGAGCTCGTCGACGTTCTGACCTACGTCTCCGCGAACCAGGCGCAGGTTGCCGCCCGGATCGACGCCGCCATCCGTCGCCTGCCCTTCCTCGGCAACGTGAACGCGACCGACACGATCCGACAGTACGTCCTCATGGTCTCGGACTACGGGACCAAGATTCCGGCGGCCGTGCGCGAGACGGTGGTAGAGCTATCGGTTGCGTTCACGATTTTCCTGTTCACGGCCGCTTACGTGTTTACGGATGCCGACTCGATCGTCAGTTATGTGCGGAGCAAGGTGCCGGCGCGGTACGACCGGCTCCGGGAAGCGCTGGTGACGAACGTTCGGGGTGTCCTGTATGGGGCCGTGTATTCGACCCTGTTGACACAGGGGCTCAAGACGCTCGTCATATTCGTGATGAACCTCGTGTTCGGGGTGCCGCTCGCCGCGGTGCTGGCGATCCTGTCATTCATCATCGGCTTCTTCCCGATCGTCGGCTCGTGGAGCGTGTATGTCCCCGTGGCGGCGTGGCTGCTCGTGTTCCGCGACAGTCCGGTGAAAGCCGGACTGATGCTTTTGGTCGGGTTTGTCCTGAACACGCTGTTCATCTCGACGTATCTCCGCCCCAAGATCGCTGCAGAGCGTTCGGGGGTATTGAACTTTTACTGGATGTTCGTCGCGCTCGTGACAGGGGTCTACACCTTCGGGCTGGCTGGCATTCTCCTCGGTCCTATCCTCATCGGACTGCTGAAAGCAGTGGTGGATTCGGTAACGTCGACCACCAGTTGGCGACTGCTGGAGGCGGAGGACGGAGGTGGGTAACCCAGCCGGCGCGCGGGATCAGGGGGATCGGTGATTCGGTTTCAACACGTCTACAAGGAATATCCGCGCACCGGCCTGGCGCTGCAGGACGTGTCGCTGTTCGTCGCCAAGGGTGAGTTCGTCTTCCTGATCGGGCCGAGCGGTGCCGGGAAGTCGAGCCTGCTCAAGCTGACGTACATGGACGAGCTCCCCACCAAAGGTGACGTGTGGGTGAGCGGCGTCCGCGCCAAGGGTATCAAGCGTCGTGACGTCGCCAAGCTCCGCCGCAAGCTCGGAGTGGTCTTTCAGGATTTCCGGTTGCTCGAGGACCGCACCGCCGAAGCGAACGTCGCGTTTGCGCTCGAAGTAATCGATACGCCGCGGTCGGCTATTCCGGGTAAGGTCGCGCGAGTGCTCGCGCAGGTCGGCCTCGCAGGCAAAGCCACGTCGTACCCGCGCGAGCTGAGCGGCGGTGAACAGCAGCGAGTGGCCATGGCGCGCGCGCTCGTGAATGACCCGTTCGTTCTCATCGCTGACGAACCCACCGGGAATCTCGACGAACGCGCGACGCGTGGTGTGTTCCAACTGCTTCGCGACATCAACGCGTCCGGGACCGCGGTGCTGATGGCGACGCACAACCTCGATCTCGTCCGCCGCTCCGAGTATCGCACGATCGAAGTGAATCGCGGCCAGATCGTGTTCGACTCCGCGGACGGCGACACAGCGCGGCGAAAGGTGGAGGGGCTCGCGTGAGGCTCGCCCTGCGGGAGACCATGATCGGGTTTCGGCGCGCCCCGGTTCTCAGCATGCTGAGCATCACGACCATCGCGTTTTCGCTGTTCGCCTTCGGCCTCTTCTCGCTCGTGGCGGTGAACATCCGCAAGACGCTGCGCGATGTCGAATCGCGCGTCGAGATCCGCGCGTTCCTGGCGGATGGGACCCCGGTGGAAGTCGTCTCGGCTGCCATGGGCGACATCGGAGCGTTCCCCGAAGTCATTCGTGTCGAGTACGTCTCCCCCGACTCCGCGCTGGCGCGTGCGCGCGAGGAGCTGGGCGAGTTCAAGGACGTCTTCGAGAGCGCGTTCCTGCCGGCGTCCATCGACGTTAGGCTCCGCGAGGGCTACCGCGACCCGAACACCGTGCGCACGGTCGCGGAGCGCATCAAGGCCTTCCAGTTCGTGGACGATGTTCGCTTCGGCGAGGAGTGGGTCGACAAGCTGCACCGCATCCGCAACGTCGCCACGGCCGCCGGCGTGATCCTCGGCCTCGCATTCGCGGCCGTCGCGGTGATCATCATCGGCGCGACCATCCGGATGGCGGTCATGGCGCGCTCGCGCGAGATCTCGATCATGCGACTCGTCGGGGCGACGGACGCGTTCATCCGACGACCGTTCCTGATCGAGGGCTTCCTCAAGGGGCTCCTGGGCGGCGGACTCGCATTGATGTTGACGTGGTTCGCGAGCGAGGTCATCAGCCGCAACTTCGTGCAGACGGAGTTCTTCTCGCGACCGCTCGCGGTGCTCGGCCTCGTGGGCGGCGCCCTCATCGGCGTACTCGGAAGCTCGTTGTCGGTGGGGCGGCACCTCCGGAAGGTCTGATGCCAGCGGTGCGATTCTGGCTGTTGGTGGCCGCGACGCTACTTCCGGCGGTTGCGTACGCGCAGCAGCCGCCGCCGAGTGGCGAGGCGAAGATCCGTCAGCAACGCGAGGAGCTCGAGCGCATCCGCCGCGAGCGCCAAGAGCTCCAGCGCAGCATGACCGAGTTGCAGAGCAAGGCGCACGACCTCAATGAGGAGGTTACAAACCTCCACCAGCAGGCCGACGCTACCGCACGCGTCGTACGCTCGCTCGACGTTCAGCTCGAGACGATTACGACCGAGGTCGATGGAACAACGGCCAGCCTCCTGCGCGCGGAGGACGAGCTCGCAGTGAAGCAGGCGGTCCTTCGGCAGCGACTCGTGGACATCTACAAGCGCGGTCCGATGTATTCGACCGAGGCGCTCCTCTCGGCGCGGACATTCGGGCAGCTGCTCGGGCGATACAAATACCTGCACGAGCTCGCGCGCCGCGATCGTTCGCTCGTCGCGCGGGTGGAAGACCTCTATCGCCAGGTCTCGAACCAGAGGCAGCAGCTCGTGCGACTGCGCGACGAGTTCGAGCGGAGCCGTCAGGAGAAGCGGGAGGAGGAAGATCGACTCCGCGCCCTCGAGGCTTCACGATCGAGGAACCTCAACGTCGTGAGGCGATCCGCGAAACAGACCGAGGCGCGGCTGGAAGCCATCCGCCGGGACGAGACGCGGGTCGCAAACGTCATCGCCGCGTTCGAGGCCGAACGTCGCCGCGCGGCGGCCGAGAAGCCTAACGCGCCCGTCCTGAGCAACAGCATGCTCAAAACGAGCGATTTCGGCAACCTCGACTGGCCGGTGAACGGTTCGATCATCTACCGGTTCGGCCGCGCGGTGAACCCGAACAACACGACGATCCGCTGGAATGGCGTCGGGATCGCCGCGCCCAGTGGCACGTCGGTCAAGGCGGTTGCCGGCGGCGAGGTGATGGTCGCGGAGCCGATCGGGACCTATGGGCTCACCGTCATCATCCAGCACGGCGGTGGCGATTACTCGGTGTACGGCTCGCTGTCGCGCGCCGACGTCCACAAAGGCCAACAGGTGATCAAGAATCAGGTGATCGGTGCCGTTGGCGTGTCCGATCCCGAGCTTGACGCCCATCTGCATTTCGAGATTCGCCCGAAGGGCCGCGCCATCGACCCGCTCGTCTGGCTTCGCGGGGAACAGCGGTGACCGTACACCGGTGTGGCACGTGCGGTCGCTTCCGCGATTATCGCGAGGGCGATCGGTTCTGCCTCGTCTGCGGCACCGAGTCCATCGAGGCAGCGTGCACATGTGGGCGCGAGTACGATTACGCGCTGGCGGAAGACGGGGACCTGCATTGCCCCCGTTGTGGATCGAAGCTCCGGGGGCGTTCCGCAGAGTTCGAGGCCTGACAGCACGGGACCAGGGAACTGGGAACGGGGAACGGTAACAGCGCACCATCGTGTGCGACGCTACGTTTGGTCGACGTCACCCCCGTTCCCTGTTCCCGGTTCCCCGTTCCCATGCTGTTAGGCGCACATACGTCGATCGCCGGCGGAACGCACGAGGCCCCGTCGCGCGCGAAGGCCATCGGCGCCACCGCCATGCAGATCTTCACGAAAATGGCGAACCGGTGGGCCGAGCGGGCGTGCGATGCGGCCGAGCGGAAGACCTTTCGTGCGGCAGTCGCGGACGCGGCGCTCACAGCGCTCAACGCGCACGACAGCTATCTCATCAACCTCGCGTCGCCCGACACAACGCTCCGCGCGCGATCGCTCGAGTCGTTCATCTGTGAGCTTCGCCGGTGCCAGTCGCTCGGGCTCGGAGCGCTGGTGTCACATCCCGGCAACTTCATGGACGACCGCGCGAGCGGCATCGCGCGAAACGCCGACGCCATCGCGGAGGCGCTGACCGAAGTCCCCGGGCGCGTGCGCGTGCTGCTCGAAACGACTGCAGGAAGTGGCACGGCGCTCGGCGCGACCTTCGCGGAGCTGGCCGAGATCATCGCGCGTATCCCGGCGCGGCTTCGCCGCCGCGTGGGCGTGTGCATCGACACCGCCCACGTGTTCGCCGCCGGCTATGACATCGCAACGAAATACGATGACGTGATGGGGCGCTTCGCCGACACGATCGGGTTCGAGCGGCTCGGCGCGATGCACCTGAACGACTCGAAGGCGCCACTCGGATCGCGGCGCGATCGGCACGAGCTCATTGGCGAGGGAGCCATCGGCGAGCTGGCGTTCCGTCGGATCATGACGGACGAGCGACTGGCCAACGTGCCGAAGCTGATCGAAACGCCGAAGCTCGATGAGCCGGACGTGACCGACCGGAGAATGCTCGAGCGACTCCGAGGCTACGCCGCCGGCTAGTCGCGAAGCGTAGAAGATCTCGCGCCAGGACGGTGGCGCCGCGCCGCACCACCGGGTAACGTTCGCAGCAATGCGGCGATCGACCGGTCTGACACGCCTGGTGTGGCGAATCACCGCGCTCCTGCAGCTCGTCCTCCCGTCCTTCGTGTCGGTGGCGGACGCACAGCTCGAGCGCGCGGCGATGAGTGCCCGTGCGTTCTCGCATGTCGAAGCCAACACAGGGAAGGATTGCGCGCCGGTACATTCCCCGGATTGCGCGCTGTGTCAGCACCTCACATCGGCGTTCGCGAAGCCGGGGAAGGCTCCGCCGCCCATCCCTTCTATTCGGCCCGACACGCCCGGGCCCGAGGGCGGTGTCTCGCCGGTTGCCGCGTACGAGCCAGCGCCAAGTCTTCCCCGAGCCCCGCCAGTAGCCTGAGCAAACCGCGCCGTAGCCGGCGCGACGACGGTTCTGCAATCCTTGTCGTCAGCAGCCACAGGCCTTGATGCCCGCGGGTGCCCGGCGGCTCACCGTGCTCAGGAGCTACCGACAACATGTTCGCTCAATCGGCGCAACCGGCGCCCCACCACAGTGCGCGCCTCGCGCGTTGCGGCCTGATCGCGTTACTCACGCTCGGCCCGGCGGTTTCGGCGACCGCGCAGCCCCCAGATACCGTTCGCCGCGACACTACCGCGCGTCGCGCTGCGCGCGACTCCGCTCGCGCCGATAGCGCACGAGTAGCCGATTCGATTGCGGTCGTTCGGGAGCTCGAGCGACTTCAGCGAGACCCCAGCAGGCAGCCAGCCGCCCAAGGAGGTCAGCCGGTGAACCCGCGGATGCTGCCCGACATCAGCGTCGTCGGAGACCTCGTCGGAGACCTCTCGCGGGATGGCAGCACGCAGGAGGGCGGCGAGCGCTTCAGCGTGCGGGAGTTGGAGCTGGCCCTGCAGGCCGCTGTCGATCCGTACTTTCGCGGCGATGTCTTCGTCGGCGTCTCGGATCTCGAGGGGATCGCGATCGAGCAGGCATATCTCACGGCCACAGCGCTACCGTGGGGGCTCGAGTTTCGGTTGGGGCGGTTCCTCATGCCGCTGGGGAAGCAGAACACGACGCACCGTCACGACCTCCACACCGTGGAATATCCGTACGTTCTGCAACGCTTCCTCGGCCCGGA
>Ga0075421_100006023_pt1 | contig 14741 bp, 16 predicted proteins | sample SoiMetdeltSBSDD5_FD_75292 | JGI IMG/M metagenome (GOLD analysis project Ga0075421, IMG submission 75292) | Bulk soil microbial communities from a Populus tree surrounding site in Tennessee, USA - Soil MetaG P. deltoides SBSDD5 | ecosystem: Environmental > Terrestrial > Soil > Tree plantation...
TCGTCTTCAACGGGTTCCGCCCGCTCTTCACCGGCCTCGAGCCCGACGATGTCAACAAGCTCTCGTTCGAGATCATCCAGGTGCTGCAGGGTGAAGGCGGCACAGTGGAGAGCCTGCTGCGGCGGACCGCGTCGCTGACGACCACGCTCGCCGACCGCGACGGCGCCATCGGCCGGGTCATCACCAACCTCAACGGCGTGCTCGCCACGCTCGCCGAACGCGACGCCGAGCTCGACGAGACGATCGTCCGGCTGCAGCAGTTCGTCTCCGGCCTCAGTGCCGACCGGGAGGCCATCGGCGCCGCCATCTCCTCGATAGGCGACCTGGCCCAGGCGACCGGATCGCTCGTCCGCGACGCGCGGCCCGACCTCGCCCAGAACCTCACGCTGCTGGACCGCCTCGCGGGCACCCTCAACGCCAACGGAGGCGTCATCGAGGACACGCTGCACCGGCTGCCGGACCGCTACCAGGCCCTGACGCGTACCGCGTCGTTCGGATCCTGGTTCAACTTTTTCCTCTGTGACTTCGACGGCCGGGTCGGGTTCGCGCCCGGCGTCACCACCACCCCGACATTCAGTGCGACGACGGCGCGGTGCGGGTCATGAAGCGGTTGTCGGCCCGGAAGCGGTTGTCGTGGCGGGAACGCGACCCCCGGGTGATCGGTGCGGTCGGGCTCGTGGTGCTGGTCGGCCTCGTAGTCGCGGCGTTCCGGATCGACGACCTGCCCTTCGTCGGCGGTGGCGACGCCTACCACGCCGCGTTCCGGGACGCGAGCGGGCTCGTCCCCGGCAACGAGGTCCGCGTGGCCGGGGTGAAGGTCGGCACGGTGAAGGAGGTCGGGCTGGCCCGTCACGGCGACGAGCCCTACGTGCGGGTCGACTTCCGCGTGCGGGGCGTGGCCCTGGGCGACCGGACCGGCGCCACCGTCCGGATCAAGACGGTGCTCGGGCAGAAGTACCTGTCGCTCGAGCCCGCGGGCACTGGCCGGCTGGCCGAGGGGACCGAGATCCCGCTGGAGCGCACCGCCTCCCCGTTCGACGTGATAGCGGCGGTCAACGGGCTCGCGGACACCGTCGGGCGCATCGACACCCAGCAGCTGGCCCGAGCGTTCGAGGTGCTGTCGGCGACGTTCGCCGATACGCCCTCCAGCGTGCGGGCATCGCTGCACGGACTGTCCCGCCTCGCTCAGACGGTCGCGAGCCGCGACGAGGAGCTGCGCACGTTGCTCGCCCACGCGCGGACCGTCACCGCCGTGCTCGCCGAGCGCGACGACGAGTTTCGGGCGCTGGTCGCCGACGCGAACCTGCTCCTCGCCGAGGTGCAGCGGCGGCGGGACGCCATCCACGAGCTGCTCGTGGCCACACAGGAGCTGGCGACGCAGCTGTCCGGCCTCGTCGCCGACAACCGCACCCGGCTCGGGCCGGCGCTGCGGGAGCTCCGCGCGGTGGTGCAGACGCTGCAGCGCAACCGGAGCGACCTCGAACGCGCGGTGCAGAGCGTGTCACCGTTCATCACCGCGTTCACGAACGTGATCGGCACCGGGCGCTGGTTCGACTCCTGGGTGGACGGTCTACTGCAGCCCCACCTTCCGGCGGCCCGCTGATGCGCCGCGTGGTGATGGTCCTGGCGGCACTCGCCGCGCTCGCCATGGCGGCCGGTGCGGTGCTGTGGCGCCTCGACGAGCCACAGCGTCGCCTGGTGGCCCACTTCACCGCGGCGGTGGGCATCAACGTCGGGTCGGACGTGCGCATCATGGGCGTGCGGGTTGGCGAGGTGTCCGCGGTCGAGCCCGGTGGACGCGACGTCCGGATCGAGCTGCGGTACGCGGCGAACGTCGACCTGCCCGCCGACGCACAGGCGGTGATCGTGCCGCCGAGCGTCGTCGGTGACCGGTACATCCAGCTGACGCCGGCGTACACGAGCGGCGCCAAGCTGCCCGACGGCGCCGAGCTGCCGGTCAACCGGACCATCGTGCCACTCGAGGTCGACGACGTCTACCGTGCCCTCGACGAGCTGGCCGAGACGCTCGGCCCGACCGGGGCCAACGCCGACGGCGCGCTGGCCGAGCTGGTGGCCACAGCCCGCGCGAACCTGGAGGGCAACGGCATCGCGCTGCACGAAACGCTCGCCGGCCTGAGTCAGGCACTGTCCACAGTGGCCGACGGTCGCGAGGACCTGTTCGGGACCGTGGCGAACCTGGCCGACTTCACCTCGGCCCTGGCTCGCAGCGACGCGCAGGTGCGCGAGTTCAACCAGCGCCTGGCCGGGGTGGCCGCCGAGCTCGCCGCGGAAGGCGACGACCTTGCCGCGGCGCTGCGCAGCCTCGCGACGGCCCTCGCCGACGTCCGGGCGTTCGTGGCCGAGAACCGGGCCGCCCTGGTGGACAACGTCGCCGCCCTCGCCGACATCTCCGGGGTTCTGGCCCGGCAACAGAAGGCGCTGATGAACTTCCTGGACGTGGCCCCGCTGGCACTGTCGAACCTGCAACTGGTGTACAACCCCCGCTCGGGCACGCTCGACACCCGCGACAACGCGCTCGGCCCGTACGACCCGGCCAGCTACGTCTGCTCCCTGGCGGTGAACCTGGTGCCGGACCCCCAGATCCCGCGGGCCTGCTTCGACCTGGCCCGGCTGCTTTCGGCGCGAGGTCTACCGCTCACCAACGAGTTGCGCTGGATGCTCGGCCAGGCGCCGTTGCCGGGCCTCGGGTCGCAGCCCGGCGCCACCGGGCCCAACGCCCTCCCCGGTGGACTGTCCGGTGCCCTGCCGGGCGGGTCAGGTCAGGAGCCACCCGACCTGACCCTCGGTGGCATCCTGCGAGGAAACAAATGACGCTGCGACGGCTCCTCCCCGCGCGGGCGTCACGTCGCACGCCGGCGGTCCTCTCCGCGCTGGCGCTCGGCCTCGCCGGATGCTCGATGCCCACCTTGCCCGGCGGGGCGCCGGACGGGCCCGCGTACCAGGTCGTGATCGAGTTCACGGACGTGCTCGACCTGGTGCCCCAGTCGGCGGTGAAGGTCAACGACGTCACGGTGGGGAGCGTGACGCGGGTGTGGTTGTCCGGCTGGACCGCCCGGGTCCGGGTCCGGGTCGCCGACTCCGTCCACCTGCCGGACAACGCGACGGCCACCGTCCGCCAGACGAGCCTGCTCGGGGAGAAGTTCGTCGCGCTCGCGGCCCCGACGGGGGAGCCGGCACGGGGCGAGCTGTCCGACGGCGATGTCATCCCGCTCTCCCGCACGCGGCGCAGTGCCGAGGTGGAGGAGGTGCTGGGCGCGCTCGGGCTCGTGCTCAACGGCGGCGGCCTGGCTCAGCTGCGGACCATCAACGCCGAACTCGGCTCGGCGCTGGCCGGTCGCGAGGCCGACGCGAAGGGGGCGCTGCACCAACTCGACGCGTTCATCTCCGGTCTCGACGCTCAACGCGGCGACATCGTCCGCGCCATCGACGCGATCGACCGGCTCGCCGCCCGGCTCGCGCAGCAGCGCGACACGATCGGCAAGGCGGTGGAGGCGCTCGGGCCGGGCCTGGGCGTCCTCGCCGACCAGCGCCAGCAGCTCACCGGAGCGCTCACCGCGCTCGACCGGCTCAGCGCCGTCGGTCAGCGGGTCATCGCGGCGAGCCGGGACGACACGCTGGCCATCCTCGCGGACCTGCGCCCGATCCTGGACCAGCTCGTCCGCGCCGGCGACGCGCTGCCCAAGGGCCTGGACTTCCTGCTCTCGTATCCGTTCCCGCCGAACATCACCGGCGCCATCCGGGGCGACCATGTCAACCTGCACGTCACTCTGGACCTCGACGCGGCCGACGTGCTCGCCAACGTGCTCGCCGCGGCGCCGCCGACCCAACCGGTCGTGCCGGGCGTGCCGCTGCCGCCGGTGCCCGGCCTGCCGTTGCCCCCGTGGCCCGGGCCGCCGCTGCCGCCGTTGCCAACTCTGCCGCCCGTGCCGACGCTCCCACCGGTTCCAACGCTGCCCGTGCCAACGCTGCCCGGGCCGACGTTGCCGCCGGTCCTGTCGGGGCTGCCGATCGCGGACGGCGCGGCCCCGCTCGGCACGACGCAGGGTGTCCGCGGCTCGCTCGGCGCATTGCTCGCGAAGGGACTCGTCGCGTGATCAGCCGGTTGGTGCGGGTGCAGGTGCTCATCTTCGTCGCGGTGAGCCTGCTCGGCGTGGCCTACGTCGGGGTCCGCTACGTCGGACTCGGCGACCGCTGGTTCGGGGGGACCTATCTGGTGCACGCGGACTTCGCCGACGCGGGAGGCATCTTCACCAACGCCGCGGTGACCTATCGGGGCGTGCCGGTCGGACGGGTGGGACCGGTGACGTTGCACGGCGACGGGGTCCGGGTCGCCCTGGTGCTCGACGAGCGGGTGCGGGTGCCGGCCGACGTGCGCGCGGTGGTGGCGCACCGGTCGGCCGTCGGCGAGCAGTACGTGGACCTGCGGCCGAACACCGACACCGGCCCGTACCTGGCGAGCGGCGACGTCATCGCGCGCGAGCGCACGAGCACGCCGCTTCCCCTGGAGAACCTACTGTCCAACCTGGACGCTCTGGTCTCCTCGGTGGGCGTGGAGAACCTCTCGGTGGTCATCGACCAGATCGGGGTCGCGTTCGAGGGGAACGAGGACGCGCTGCGGCGACTGCTCGACGCCAACAGCGTCCTGCTGGCCGAGGCGGACCGGCGACTGCCTGAGACGCTGGCACTGATCCGTGACGGCCGGACGGTGCTGCAGACCCAGGCCTCCTCGGCGGAGGCGATCCGATCATGGGCGGCGTCCCTCGCCCAGCTCGCGGAGGCTCTGCGGATCGCCGACCCAGATCTGCGTCGCCTGCTCGCCGAGGGGCCGGGCGCGGCGGCCGAACTGGTGCGGCTGCTGCGCGACCTGGACCCGGCGATCGGCACCCTCGTCGGGAACCTGGTCGCGATCAACGACATCGCGGTGCGGCGCCTGTCGGGCATCGAGCAGATCCTCGTGACCTACCCGGTGGCGCTCGCGGGTGGGTTCACCGTGGTGCCCGGCGACGGCACCGCCCACCTTGGACTCGTGCTCAACGCCAGCGATCCACCGGCCTGCAACTACGTGCGGAGCGGAACCTCGGACTGCACGGCCGGCGAACGGGCCGGCGGGTCGGGCGTACGCGGTGCGGCCAGCGCGCCCCGGCCCGGCGCGGGACCGGCCACCGCCGCAGGCTTCGATCCCGCGACCGGGCTGGTGGTCGGGCCGGACGGGCGGCCGGTGCTCTTCGGGGGTACGGGCGGCCAGGCCCGCCTCGCCGGAGACCAGTCCTGGAAGCAGCTCCTGCTGGCCGGGTTGGCGCCGTGACCGATCACAGGGAGGGTCCTATGTCCAAGGTAGACACCGACGTGCGTCCGGACCTGGCCGACGAGGAGGCCGAGGACGTCGTGCATCCTGCGGCGCGGGGATCACGACGGTTCATGGTCGTGCTCGTGGTGCTGCTGGTGGTGGCCCTGGCCGGTCAGGTGGTGGCCGGACGCTCCTGGTACCAGCAGCGGCGACTGGCGGACGCCCGGCAGGGCGCTCTCGCCGCCGCCCGGCAGACGACCGTCGACTTCGTCTCGATCAGCGCCGAGACGGTGGACCGGGACCTGCAGCGCATCGCGGCCGGGTCGACCGGGGAGTTCAAGGAGGAGTTCACGAGCGGCCTGCAACAGGTGCGCGCGGCCGTCGTGGAGAACAAGGTCTCCTCGACCGGGACGATCCTTCGGGCCGCGATCGTCTCCGCCGACCTGGACTCCGCGGTCGTGCTGGTCGCGATGGACGCGAGCGTGAAGAACGTCGGCGCGCCCGAGGGCCGGCTGTCGCACTACCGGATCCAGGTCGATGTCGTGCTCGACGGCGGGCGGTGGCTCGTGTCCCGGTTGCAGTTCGTCGGCTGAGGGAGTGATCGCAATGAGGTGGTTGACCCGTCGCCCGCGCCCGCTCGTGCTGGTGCTCAGCGCGACCGTCGTGCTGATGCTGGGACTGGCCGGCGCGGCTTGGCACGCGGCCGACCGTGCCCAACGGGAGGACCGGGCCTCGACGGAGGCCCTCGCGGCGGCGACCGCGGCCAGCCAGGCGGTCTTCTCCTACGACTACCGGAACTTCGACGCGAGCGTGGCCAACGGCCGTCAGTTCGTCACCGGCGACTTCGCCAAGGAGTACGCGGAGACCACGGCCGAGCTCAAGGCCGCGGTCGAGAAGGAACACGCGATCGTGCGGGCCGAGGTGTCGGCAGCGGGCGTGGTGGAGGCGGCACCGGACCGGGTCGAGGTGCTGCTCTATGTGAACCAGTACCGGCGCAACGTCAACATCACCGGGGAGAAGGTCGACCAGAACCGCGTCGTGCTCACGATGGTGCCGGCCGACGGAGGCTGGCGGGTGGTGCACGCCCTGGCGATGTGAACGGGGGACGGACTCAGGTCACTGTGATCGTGAGGGTGTTCGACGTGCCGATGCCGCCGCGGCTGTCGTAGGCGCGGGCGGTGTACACGTAGACGCCCGGCGTGGTGAGGAAGAACTGGAAGACGAAGTTCGTTCCGCCGTTGTTGGCCTGGGTGGCGACGAGCGTCGATCCGAGGTAGAGCTCGCACCGGTTGACCACGTCGCCCGGGTCCGGGTCGGTCACGGTGGCGTACATGATGATGGTCATCGGTGCGACGACGGCGGGCCGGTTCGTCGGGTCGAACAGCACGACCGTTGGCGGTCGGTTGCCGCCGCCCGGGGTGAGGACGGTGATGGTGACGCCGCTTGATGTCCGGTTCAGGCCCCGGTTGTCGAAGGCCTTGGCCGTCAGCGTGACCGTCACGGTGCTGCCGGCCGGACCACCCGCGTTCTGCCAGTTGAAGGCGTAGGGCGCGGTGGTGTCCGTGCCCAGGAGCGTGGTGCCGGCGTAGAACTCGACCCGGGTGATGCTGCCGCCGGGCGCGCTCGCGATCGCGGCGAGCGGGATGGTGGTCGGTGCGACGAACGTGCTGCCGGGCGCTGGGCTGGTGAGGGCCACGAACGGCGGCGCCGGGTCGCTGATCGGCCCGGACGTGGTGGGAACGACGGAGCCCGTACACGTCACGTTGTTGAGTGAGAACGCCGTCGGGACGGGGTTGCTGCCTGACCAGGCGCCGTTGAAGCCGATGTTCACGGTCACATTCGTGCCGAGGGCGGAGTTCCAGCTGACGCTCGCGGCGCTCACGTTCTGGCCGCTCTGCGTCCAGGTCGCGGCCCAACCCTGCTGCACGGCCTGGCCGGCGGCGGGGAAGGTGAAGCGCAGCGTCCAGCCGCTGAGCGGATCGCCCAGGTTCGTAACCGCGACGTTCGCGATGAAGGCTCCGGGCCACTGACTCTGCACGGTGTAGACGACCCGGCAGCCCGCCGCGGCGTTGGCGGCCGGAGCGAGCGCGACGGCTCCGATCGCCGTGGCGACAACCGCGGTTGCAATGATCCCCGCGCCGATAGTCCTCTTCATTGGAACACCCCAAGATTGGAATACCTCGATGGAAGCGCTCCCAAGGTGCTCCGTTGACTACCGGCTGTCAAGAGTCCTTGGGGCAGAGAAGTTCCGGCTACCGCCGCTTGCGATGTCATGCTATGGTTCCATGTGTAAGAGAACTCTTACAGGTGACGGAGCAACCTTACGATGGCAAGGCCCACCGGTGACGACCTGGTCGAGATGCTGGCCGCCCTGGCGAACCCGCTGCGGCTGCTCATCATCGCGAGGCTGGCGACCGGTCGGGACTACGTGAGCCACCTGGCGCGCGAGATCGGCATCAGCCGTCCGTTGCTGCACATGCACCTGCAGCGCCTCGAGGCGGCCGGCCTCGTCGTCGGCAGCCTCGAGCTGTCGGAGGACGGCAAGGCCATGAAGTTCTACGAGGTCACCGACTTCAACCTCAACCTGACCGCGACGGCGCTGGCCGAGGCGGCCAAGACCCTGACCAGAACCGACCCGACCAAGGGTCCCGCAGGCAAGGAGCAGATGTGATGTCCCTCAGCGCGGTTGAGACCATTACGTGGGAGAGCACGATCCTCACGCTCGGGCTGGTCTTCTTCGCCGTCGCGGTCCTCGGCTTCGGGTTGGCGACCGTGGTCGAGTTCCGAAAGACGAAGATCGTCGCGGGGCAGGAGGACGCGCTGCGCCAGCTCGTGAACCGTTACGAACAGCTCAGCGAGAACACGCTCGACGCCCAGCAGCGCGTGGCGGCCGACGTCTCCGAGCTGCGGGCCCGGATGAACTCGGTCGAGCAGATCCTGCGGACCGTCGAATGACCGCGCGGCGCGGTCACCGACGGTTGGCCTGGTCGAGGTAGACGGCGCGGACCGCGAGGGTGCGCTCGACGTCGGCGATGACCGGTTCGAAGAACTCGCGCCGGTAGCCCTCCTGAGTCATGGTCGTGATGGCGAAGTACATGCTGCCGAACCCGGCGAGCAGAACGGCGGCGCGGAACAGGGCGACCGGCATGAACGGCACCCACGCCGACCGCAACGGCTCCTCGCCGATCCAGGTCGTCGCCGTCGTCGGGTCGACGATGATGAGGCCGAGGATGACGAAGAACGCGAAGAGTCCAAGCCCGACGACGGCCGCCTGGATGAGCTGCCGGGTGGCGAGCACCAGGAGCACATTCGTCTCCTGTCGACGCGTCAGGGGCGGTGGCGGAGCAGGCGTCGGCAGCGGATCCAAGGCGGCGAGCGGCGTTCCGGCGCAGGCACTGGCGAGCCGCGCCGCACTGAGATCCTGTTCGACCCGGTCGATCTCGGACCGCAGCCGGGTCGACGTGGCGAGCACGGTCACGGCCGCGAAGAGCGCCAGCACCAGCACCAGGCGGATCCAGGCCAGGTGGTTCATGAGCTGCCACAGCTCGCCGGTGAAGAACAGGAAGAACGTCACGAACAACAGCGTCGGCAGGGCCCGACCCTGCAGCTGGAGGCCGCCACGCATGTCCGTCAGCGCGTGTCGGACGGCCCGGGCCGCGAGGGGCACCAGCCCGTACGCCGTGACGAACCACGCCAGCACGAAGATGGTGGCGAACGCGACCACGAGCACCAGGCCGGTCACGAGAGCAACGGCGGCCGTCGGTGCGCCCGGCCGGCCGATGACCAAGGCCCGGTCGGGCTTGCCGTACGCGCCGAGAAGCAGCAGGGGAGTCAGAACGGGCGTCACGGCGTACGCGATGAGGACGGCCGCCGCGCCCCGGCGGGACAACCGCGGCACCCGACGGGCCAGCAGCAACGGCAGTGCGAGCAGGCTGATCAGCAGCACCAGCGCGACGGTGAGCGCACCCGCGCCCGGGCCGGTCCGGGTCAGGAGCACGGCGACCATGAGGCTGGCTACGATGACGACCGCCAGGAACGGCAGCATCCGCGGCAGGACGTGGGTGCGGAACCGGTAGTCGACGATCAGGTGCGGCACGCCCTGGCGTACGAACCATCGCTCGGTGCGGCGTACCACGACGTCCTTGGGCATCTGGCCATCATCCTTGCAGGCTGCGGGTCAGGGCTCTGGTCATGAGGTCCTCGAAGGACAGTCCACTCGCGACCAGGTTGTGGGGCACCTCATCGTAGATCTCGTACGTGCCGGTCGCAGTGCGGTACGTGTAGACATCCAACCCGTCCGACCCGAGCGCGAGGAGGTCGGCGAAGCGGGGGTCGTCGCGAAGGACGAGGTTCATCTCCACGACCCCGGCGATCGTCGTCGTCTCGGTGGCGTACAGGAGCACGCCATTCCAGTCCAGCCCGTTGACCCGTTTCAGGAACTCCTCGTACTCGGCCGGAAGCTCGACGCCGAGTTCCTCGCTCGCGCGCCGCCGCAACCGCGCCAGTTCCACCTCTGTGGCCGGGGCCTGCGGAACGGCGCCATAGCGGGCCTGTTCCGTCGCGACCTGATCGAGCTGCTCTGCGTACATGACGCCAGCCTATGGATGCGATGCTTGGCAGCATCTGGGTTTCAGCGGCGGAAGGCCCGGGTCAGGTCGTCGGTCGCGGTGCGGATGAGACGGCCCATGTCCGCCATCACCCACGACCTCGTCGCGAAGCCAGCCGCGGTCTCGATGACCGCGTAGGCCACCGTGATGACGGCGGTCACCACGAGGCCGATGTCGACCCATCGCGACACGCCGGCTGGCCACGCCGCCGCGTCGGTGAACGCCGGGTTGAGGAGCCGGTCGCTGGTGGCGAGCCAGACCAGCAGACCCGCGGTGGCGACGTTGAGGAGTGCACTGGCGAGAGCGAGCGGTGGGTTCCACCGGGTGTAGTGCTTCGCGAACGTGACGCCGAGACCCGCGACCGCGACGGCGAGGAAGAGATAGACGACACCCGTGTCCCACAGCCACGGCGAGAGCAGGCCGATGGGGTCGCCGTTCGCGTCGTGCTCGGTGCTCACGATCGGAGAGAGGAGAACGAAGGCCGTCAGAAGCACCACCATGACGGTCGCACCGATCAGCTCGCCGAAGCGGGCCCGGCGGCTGGGCGGCTCGGGAAGCTCCCGCTCGATGTCTGGACGCTGCCGTCCGGGCAGGCGGCGCAGGGTCGCGTCGACATAGCGGTCGGTGAGTGTGTTCATCGGTCGCCTTTCAGCGTTCGGAATGCGGCGTGGAGCTCGTCCCAGTCGTGGCTTAGGGTGTCCGCGAGAGCCACGCCCTCGGCGCTCGTGCGGTAGAACTTGCGGGGCCTGGCCTCCTCGGTGTTCCAGTCGCTGGTCAGCAGGCCCTGCTTCTCGAGCCGGCGCAGCAGCGGATACAGCGTGTTGGCGTCGACGGCAAAGCCGTGGCGGTCGAGCAGGTCCAGCAGGGCGTAGCCATAGTTCGGCTGCTTCAGGATGAGCAGGCAGGCGAGCACGATGGTTCCGCGTCGGAGCTCCTGCAGGTGGAGCGCGTGCAGCTCATCGTCGGGCACGTCTCACACGATACTGTGTGATACACAATATTGCAACCGGCCACCCGGACCTTATCGGTTCGGCCTATGCGCTCAGCGACGGCCGCGGGGTGCGATCAGGCCCGACTCGTAGGCCAGCACGACGGCCTGCGTCCGGTCGCGCAGCCCGAGCTTGTTCAGCACCCGACTGACGTGGGTCTTGACGGTCTCCTCGCCGACGAATAGGCGCTCGGAGATCTCCACGTTGGACAGTCCTTGGGCGATGAGGAGGAGCACGTCGGTCTCGCGGGGCGTGAGACCTCGCAGCGGCGCGGTCGGTCGCTGGTGGTGCTGGCGCAGATGGGCGAACTCCGCGATCAGCCGGCGGGTGACGGTCGGTGCGAGGAGAGCCTCACCGGCCGCGATGACGCGTACCGCGTCGAAGAGGCGCTCGGCCGTGACGTCCTTGAGCAGGAAGCCGCTGGCGCCAGCCGCGAGTGCGTCATACACGTACTCGTCCAGATCGAACGTTGTCAGCATGAGGATGTGCGGACCGCCGTCACCCGCCGCCACGATCTGGCGCGTGGCCTCGATCCCGTCCATCTGCGGCATACGCACGTCCATCACGACCACGTCGGGACTGTGCTCCTGGCACAGCCGGACCGCCTCCACTCCATCGGCCGCCGCGCCGACGACCTCGAAGTCCGGCTGAGTCTTCAGCAGGGCACCGAACGCCGCGCGCACGACCTCCTGGTCGTCGGCGACGACGATGCGGATCGGCGCCGGGTCGTTCACGCCGGGGCCTCCGGGATCGGCAGGACCGCCTCGACGACGAAGCCGCCCACCGGTCCGGCGCCGGCGGACAGCTGTCCATCCACCATGGCCACCCGTTCCCGCATGCCGTCGAGGCCGAGCCCGGCGAGCTCGCCATCGGGCGGCGGTCCCGGCCCATTGTCGCGGATCCGCAGCCGCACGGCGTCGGCGCCGTACTCGAGCTCCACGTCGACGGCGGCGCCGGGAGCGTGGCGGCGGACGTTGGTGAGCGCCTCCTGCACGATCCGGTACGCGGTCAGCTCGAGGCCCGGGTCGAGCGGAGCCACCTGACCCCGCACGATCAGCCGCGTGCTCGCCGGGGCGAGGTTCCGGGCCTCGTCCAGCAGCTCGTTCAGCTGTTGCAGGCTCGGCTGGGGGCGGCGGGAAGACTCCGTACTGGCGTCCTCGCGCAGCACTCCGAGCAGCCGCCGCATCTCGGTCAGCGCCGAGCGGGCCGTGTCGCCGATGGCGACAAGGCGCTTCGCTCCCTCGGGCGGCATCCCGGGCGTCGTCAGACGGGCAGCCTCGGCCTGCACCGCGATCATGGAAATGTGGTGGGCGACCACGTCGTGCAGCTCCCGGGCGATCCGGGCCCGCTCGCCGCGGGCGGCGTGCTCGAGCAGCGTGTCGGTCATCGCCCGCACCGACGCGTCTCGGCGGACCGCGTTGACGCGCGCCCGGCGGGCCAGCCCCGCCGCCGGTGCCCCGGCGCACACGAGGAGCAGAACCAGGCCGAACCACCGGTAGCCAAGAGCGGTGGCGAACCAGAGCGCGGCCAGCCCGGCACACGGCGCCAGAACGAACCCGGTGATCCGGGGCGGCTTGTGCCGGGCGATCAGATAGAGCGATACGGCGAGCGCGGCGGGCGCGGCCAGCGGTGCCCGGTCATAGATGGTGCCCGCGATGCCGATCGCCGCGGCGATGGAGAGGGCGGCCGCGACCGGATAGTCGAGCACGGCGGCGACCGGCAGTGTGCAGGCGAGCGCGAGCGCGAGCTGGAAAGGCTCCCGGGCCACGGGGCCGAGCGGTTCGGCGGCGACCTCGAACAGGGCAGCCACACCCAGCACCGTCGCGGCGAGGTAGGGCAAGTCCAGCGCCCTCAGGACGCGCCGGTAGCCGGCCACGCCGGGGTCAAGGGGCACGCCGTCCTGCCGCATGCCCGCCATTGTCGTTGACCGGCGGTTGGCCGGCGTCACCCTGGTCATGGGGTTTGTGGGTCCCTCTTGCGGGGGACCGCCCGGCGCGCGGTCCCCTGCGGCCGGGAGGGAGGAAACCGCCCCGGGGCGGGACGCCTGCCCGGTGCGGGTTGCCTAACCTTCGCTGTCATGGACGCCACCATCGAGGTAAGCGAGCTGCGCAAGCGGTACGGCCGCACGGTCGCCGTGGACGGACTCTCGTTTACGGTCCGGCCCGGCGAGGTGACCGGCTTCGTCGGACCCAACGGAGCCGGTAAATCGACGACGATGCGGCTGATTCTCGGCCTTGACTCGCCGGACGGGGGTACCGCGCTGGTCGGCGGCCAGCCCTACCGCCAACTGCGGACCCCGCTGGTCCACGTCGGGTCGCTGCTGGACGCGGCGGCCGTGCACCCGGGCCGGCGGGCCCGCGACCATCTGCTGTGGATGGCCCACAGCAACGGTCTGCCCGGCCGGCGGGTCGACGAGGTGCTCGAACAGGTCGGCCTGGCATCGGTCGCCCGTCGTCGGGCGGGCGCGTACTCGCTCGGCATGCGCCAGCGGCTCGGCATCGCCGGGGCAATGCTCGGTGATCCCCGGGTGCTGATGTTCGACGAGCCGGTGAACGGGCTCGACCCAGAGGGCATCGTGTGGATCCGCGGGCTGCTGCGATCGCTGGCCGCGGAGGGCCGGGCGGTCTTCGTGTCCAGCCATCTGATGAGCGAACTCGAGGACACGGCCCAGCACCTCATCGTCATCGGTCGCGGCCGGATCATCGCCGACACCAGCGTCGAGAAGCTGCGGGCGGCCGCATCGGGCGACCGGGTCGACGTGCGTACCTCGCGGCGAGCGGAGGCGATGACGCTGCTCGCCAACGTCGGGGCAACGGTCGCCGCGATCGACCTCGACGTGCTGACCGTCAACGGGCTGTCGGGCGAACGGATCGCCGCCCTGCTCACCGAGGCCGGTCTGCCGTTCTCGGAGCTGCGCCAGCACCGGGCGTCCCTGGAGGAGGCGTACATGGAGCTCACGCGCGACGCGGTGGAGTTCAACGTGGCGACGGTGGAGGCGACAACATGACGGGGCCGACCGCGAGCCTGAGCGGCTTCGGGCGGCTCCTGCGGGCCGAGTGGGTCAAGCTGCGTTCGGTGCGGCGGTGGGCGATCGCGATGGCGGCCATGGTCGTGCTGAGCGTCGGCCTCGGACTGCTCACCTCGGCGAGCAGCCGCACGGACGCCAACGAACACCAGTTCTTCTCGATCGGGCCCGACGGGCTCTCGGTCGTCGACCAGTTCCAATTCGTGCACCAGACCCTCGCCGGCGACGGCAGCATCCAGGCCCGGGTCGTGTCGCAGCACCCGAGCCACGCGTGGGCCGGCGCCGGGGTCATGTTCAAGGACGGGACGCGCAGCGGGTCGGCCTACGGCGCCCTCATGCTCACCCCCGGGCACGGCGTTCGCCTCGGCGCGAATTTCACGACCGATGTGGCCGGCCCCGCGGTCAGCGGTCCACGCTGGCTCAAGCTCACCCGGACGGGCCAGAACCTCACCGGCTACGAGTCGACGGACGGGGTAACGTGGCGCCGGGTCGGGACGGTGACCGTGCGCCAGTTGCCGGCGGGCGCCGAGGTCGGCCTCTTCGTCTCCTCGCCGGAGAAGCTCACGATCGAACGTACAGCCGGCGGCACCTCGGTCATGGGCACCTCGACGACGGGCCAGGCCGTGTTCGACAGCGTCAGCGTCGCGCCGGCAGGGGGCGGCACGACCGTCGGCTCGGTCGTCGGCTCGTGGCGTTCGGACGCGGTTCACCGTGAGTTCACCGAGGAGGAGATCGGCCCACCGCCGCCACCGGGGTCGGTCCCTCCGGGCAAGCCCATCGGCCCGGGCGGTGGCTCCTTCACCGAGGTCGAC
>Ga0075421_100006024_pt1 | contig 14739 bp, 15 predicted proteins | sample SoiMetdeltSBSDD5_FD_75292 | JGI IMG/M metagenome (GOLD analysis project Ga0075421, IMG submission 75292) | Bulk soil microbial communities from a Populus tree surrounding site in Tennessee, USA - Soil MetaG P. deltoides SBSDD5 | ecosystem: Environmental > Terrestrial > Soil > Tree plantation...
TTCGCGCGGTTTGCTGCGAACAGCACCGTGGCGAGCTGCGTCTTGTCACCGAGCTCCGCCAGGAAAACCGTGCCGAAGACGGCGAGCAGCGCTTTGGCGTCCACGACTGCTCAGTCCGGCTCGAGGTAGGTGTAGCCGTTCAGCTCCAGCTCGTAGAACCGGCGCAGCGCCTGGCTCTCCTCGAGCGACAGCCTGCCCTCGCGCACGGCTCGCTCGCAGTCGCGCGCGAACTGCGGGTACAGGCGGTCGACGTCATAGCTCATGTACTCGAGCACTTCGGAGGCTGTGTCGCCTTTGACCGTCTCCTCGATCCACCAGCCGCCTTCGTCGTGCAGCTTGATGTGCACGACGTGCGTGTCGCCGAACAGGTTGTGCAGATCGCCAAGCGTTTCCTGGTAGGCGCCCACCAGGAACACCGCGAGGAAGTACGGCTCGCCCTCCGCCAGCTCGTGGAGCTCGAGTGTGCGCTTGGGCTCGCGCAGGCTCACGAAGCGGTCGATCTTGCCGTCGGAATCGCAGGTGATGTCGGCGAGGACCGCGTTGCGGGTCGGCCGCTCGTCCAGCCGGTGCACGGGCATGATGGGGAAGAGCTGGTCGATCGCCCAGCTGTCCGGCAGCGACTGGAACACCGAGACGTTGCAGAAGTAGATGTCGCTGAGGACGCTCTCGAGTCCCTCGAGCTCCTCAGGGACCGATTCCAGCCGGCGGCAGCAGTCGCGGATCTTGGCGCAGGTGGCCCAGTACAGCCGTTCGACGTGGCCGCGCGCCTCGAGGCCGAGGTAGCCGAGGTTGAACATCTGCAGCGCCTGCTCGCGCGCCTGCAGCGCGTCGTGATAGCACTCGACCAGCCTCCGCTCCGAGATCGAGCGATAGGCGTCGAAGATGTCGCGCACCGGCTGAGGCACGCGCTCGCCGGACGCGAAGTCCTGCTCGGCCTTCTCGTCGACGCGGAACCGGTCCAGCCGCGAGCTGCCGAGCGTGTTGAACACGAGCAAACTATGGTGCGCCGCGATCGCGCGACCCGATTCGCTCACGATCACCGGGTGCTCGATGCCGCGCGCATTGCAGACATTGGCGATCCGGTAGACGACGTCGCTCGCGTACTCGGCGAGGGTGTAGTTCATCGAGGACGGATAGTTGGTGCGGCTGCCGTCGTAGTCGACGCCGAGACCGCCGCCGATGTCGATGTAGCGCAGACCGGCGCCCATCAGCTTGAGCTCGGCGTAGACGTGCGCCAGCTCGTTGACGGCGTCCTTCACGCGGCGGATGTCCTGCAGCTGGCTGCCGGGGTGGCAGTGCACGAGCTGCAGGCAGTCCTCCATGCCATGCTCCTTGAGGGTGCGGAAGAGATCGAGGATCTCGGTGATGAACAGCCCGAACTTCGACTTCTCCCCGGAGGACTCGCGCCAGCGGCCTGCGCCCTCGGTGGCGAGCTTCACGCGCACGCCGATCCGCGGGCGGACGTCGTAGCTCGCCGCGTGCTTGAGGATCAGCTGCAGCTCGCCGAAGTTTTCGACCACGGGAATGATGGTGCGGCCGAGCTTGGTGGCGAGGATCACCGCCTCGATGTAGCTGTCGTCCTTGAAGCCGTTGCAGATGATCATCCGCTCCGACTCGCCCTCGGTCATCGCCATCACCGCGAGCAGCTCGGGCTTGGACCCCACCTCGAGGCCGAAGCCGAACTCGCGGCCGTAGCCGTAGACCTCCTCGACGACGAGCCGCTGCTGGTTGACCTTGATCGGGAACACCGCGGTGTAGCGGTTCTTGTAATCGTTCTCGGCGATCGCCGACGCGAAGGCATCGTTCAGGCGCTTGAGACGGTGCCGCAGGATGTCCGAGAAGCGCAGCACGACCGGCGCCGCGAGATCGCGCGCCTCGAGACCGCGGACGACCTCGTAGAGGTCGATCTCGTGGTCCGTGGACTGGTCCGGTCGCACCACCACGTGACCCGCATCGTTGATCCCGAAGTAGCCGTTACCCCAGGCCTGCACGCTGTACAGATCGAGCGAGTCCTCGATCTTCCAGCCGGTGGAAGGACTGATCCTGCGAGCGGCGCTGTCCACTGAGTGCTTGACCTGCCCGGGCGGGTAAAAACTGGCGCGAAAGATAGCAGGAAAAAACCGGCGTGCCTCGGCGATTTCACCGACGGCCGCAGACCGGGGAGCGTCCCCTCAGCCTTTCGCGATCGGCCGGCGCGGGTCGCGGATCCACTCGCTCCACGAACCGGGATAGAGACGTGCACCGGGCAGCCCGGCCTGCTCCATCGCGAGCAGCAGATGGCAGGCGGTCACACCCGAGCCGCACATCGCAACGACATGCGACGGCGGCACACCGCCGAGCGTGGCCTCGAAGCTGCGGCGCAGCTCATCGGGGTCGCGCAACCTTCCGTCGGCGGCCAGCGACTCGGTCAACGGATGGTTGAGCGCCCCCGGCACGTGTCCGGCCACGGTGTCGAGCGGCTCGATGTCGCCGCGAAAGCGCTCGGGTGCACGCGCGTCGAGCAGGCGGCAGCCCCCGTCGGCCGCGACCGCGAGCACCGTCGCCGCGTCGACTGCAAGATCGGAGCGCGGGTGAGCGACAAAATCGCCGGGCGGATAGCCGGGCACCAGCCCGTCGACGGGAAGTCCGAGCGAGCGCCAGCGCGCGAAGCCGCCATCCAGCACCAGCGCCCGATCGTGACCGAGCCAACGCAGCATCCACCACAACCGTGACGCATACATGCCGTTGCCGGCGTCGTAGGCGACCGCGATTCCACCGGCGTGCAGTCCCCAGGCGCGAAGCCGATTCTCGAAGTCTGAGACCGAAGGCAGCGGGTGCCGCCCACTGTCCGTCGTGACCGAGGCCGAGAGGTCGCGGTCGAGGTGCGCGTAGACCGCTCCCGGCAGGTGCGCCAGCGCGTACTCGCGCTCGCCGGCCGTCCGGTCCGCGAGGTCGAACCGGCAGTCGAACAGATGCAGCGCAGGCTCGCCCAGCCGCTGGGCAAGTTCCTCCGCCGAGATCAACGGGCTCGATGTCGTGCTCATCGCGACGCGCCTGCTTTCTGGGCGCCATGGTACCGCCGACCGCGGCCCGCCAGTACAATCCCCGCGCCGCGGCATCCGCGCGGCGCGCCGGACGGGAGCGGGCGTGGCACTCGAAGTCTTCTGGGGCAGTGGCAGCCCTTTTTCCTGGCGGGTGCTGCTGGCGCTCGAGTACAAGCGCGTGCCTTACGAGTCCCGCCTGCTGCAGTTCGCCAAGCAGGAACACAAGTCGCCGCAAATGCTGCGCATGAACCCACGCGGACGCGTGCCGGTGCTCCGCGACGGCGACTACATCGTGTTCGAGTCGCTGGCCTGCCTGGCGTATCTCGATCGAAAGTACCCGGAGCCGCCGATCTTCGGCCGCAGCGCCGAGGACGCCGGCACCGTCATGCGCGTGATCTGCGAGTTCCAGGCCTACACCGAGCCGGCGCTCAACCAGATCATCCAGGCGGCGTTTCTCGGCAACATCGAAGAGCGCGCCGAGGAAATCACCCGGGCGATGCACATCGTCGGCGGCGAGGCGCGCACGATCGAAGGCCGGTTGAGTAACTCGGACTGGCTGGTCGGAGCGGAGCCGTCGGCAGCCGACCTAGTGGTGTTCCCCGCGATCATGCTGTTGCGCCGCGCGCTCGAGAAGCGTGAGGCCGGCGAGCTGCGCTCTCGATTCCTGCCGATGGAGACCACCTATCCGGCGCTCGCCCGCTGGATCGCCCGGGTCGAGGCATGGCCGGGCTACGAGCGCACGTACCCGCCTCACTGGCGCGAGGGCGCGCCGCGCGGTTGATTGCGCGCGGCCAGGCGCGGGTGACCTTCGCCGGTTTCCGGTTACACTTCCCGTTCGTTTTTTAGTCGCTGGTCGGCGCAATGAGCAACTACCCGGTACATGTGAACTTCCCGGGCCGCCTGGTCATGGTCGGGTTCGGCAGCATCGGCCAGGGCGTGCTGCCGCTCATCCTGCGCCACGTCGGGATCACGACCGATCGCATCACGATCGTCACCGCCGATGATCGCGGCTCCACCGAGGCCGCCGAATACGGCATCAAGTTCATCAAGCAGCCGCTCACTCGCGAGAACTTCAAGCGCGTGCTCGACCCGTTGGTGGGGCGCGGCGACTTCCTGCTCAACCTTTCGGTCGACGTCTCCAGCATTGCGCTGATCAAGCTCTGCTGGGAAAAGGCCGCGCTCTATCTCGACACCTGCATTGAGCCGTGGCCGGGCGGCTACACCGATCCGACGATTTCGCCTGCGAAGCGGACCAACTATGCGCTGCGCGAGGAAGCGCTGACATTGCGCGAGGGGAAGACGCGCGCGCCGACAGCGGTGCTCACGCACGGCGCGAACCCGGGTCTGGTGTCGCACTTCGTCAAGCAGGCGCTGCTCAACCTCGCCGGCGATCTGGGCGTTGCTGGCGCGGAGCCGGCGACGCGCGAGGAGTGGGGACGGCTCGCCCAAAAGCTGGGCGTCCAGGTCATCCACATCGCCGAGCGCGATACCCAGGTCGGCGAGCGGCCGAAGGAGCTCGGCGAGTTCGTCAATACGTGGTCGGTGGACGGCTTCGTGAGCGAGGGCTCGCAGCCGGCCGAGCTCGGCTGGGGTTCGCACGAGAAGAACTGGCCACGCGACGGCAAGAAGCACGATTTCGGGCGGGGGAGCGCGATCTACCTGATGCAGCCCGGCGCCGCGACGCGCGTCCGGACATGGACTCCGCTGGCCGGCCCGTTCCTCGGCTTCCTCATCACGCACGGCGAATCGATCTCGATCTCCGACTACCTGACGCTCAAGAAGAGCGACAAGGTCGAGTACCGGCCGACCGTGCACTACGCCTATCACCCCTGCGACGCGGCCGTCCTCTCAGTTCACGAGCTGGCCGGCCGCAACTGGGAGCTGCAGGAGCGCAAGCGCGTCATGATGGAGGAGATCGTGACGGGCATCGACGAGCTCGGCGTGCTGCTCGCCGGGCACAAGCGCAACGCCTACTGGTACGGCTCGCAGCTCTCTGTCGACGAAGCGCGGCGGCTTGCGCCGCACAACAGCGCCACTTCGCTGCAGGTGACGGTGGCGGCGCTCGCTGGCCTGATCTGGGCGATCGAGAACCCGAACGACGGCATAGTCGAGCCGGACGAGATCGACTTCCGGCGCGTGCTCGAGATCTGCATGCCCTATCTCGGGCCGGTGGTGGGAGAGTACGGCGAGTGGCATCCGCTGGTGGCGCGCGGGCGCCTCTTTCCGGAGGATCTCGACGAAACCGATCCCTGGCAGTTCAAGAACGTCCGCGTCATCTGAGATGACCGGGGCGGGCGCGGCGGTCGAGGGTGGTTGCCAGTGCGGGGCGGTGCGGTTCCGCATCGCCCTGCCGCCGAAGTGGTGCGCGCACTGCCACTGCTCGATGTGCCGGCGCGCGCACGGCGCCGGCTTCGTCACCTGGGTGGGATCGGAGAGCGACCAATTCCGGCTGCTGTCGGGCACCGCCGACCTGCGGCGCTATCAATCCTCGGCTCAGGCGACCCGCAGCTTCTGCGGGCGTTGCGGCACGATGCTCCTCTTCGAGTCCGCTCGCTGGCCCGGCGAGATCCACGTGACGCTCGCGCATCTCGATTCGGCCGAGGGGATCACGCCCCAGGCGCACGCCTACTGGAGCAGCCGTGTGCCATGGGTCGACCTCACGGGCGACGATCTTCCCAAGGTCGAACCGACCGGCCACGCCTGAATCGCGCCGGCGGTCAGCCGGCCGGTACCGCGTAACGGATGTCGATGACGGTCCAGGTTCGCGCGCCCGCGGGCGTGTCGATCCGCACCTCGTCGTCACGACGCCGGCCGAGCAGCGCACGCGCAAGCGGCGAGTCCATGCTGACGTAGCCGCGCACCGGGTCGATCTCGTCGGGCCCGACGATACGCAGCTCCCGCTCGGCCCCGTCGTCCTCCGCGAGCTGGACCCAGGCGCCGAAGAAAATCCGGTCGGGATCGTCCGGAGGCCGGTCGACGACCACGATCCCCTCCAGGCGCTTGCGCAGGAAGCGCACGCGTCGGTCGATCTCGCGCAGCTGCTTCTTGCCGTAGATGTATTCGGCGTTCTCCGACCGGTCGCCCTGCGCGGCCGCTTCCGCGACCGCCCGGGTGACCTGCGGCCGCTGCACCCGCCACAGGTCGTCGAGCTCCGCCCGGAGCCGGCGGGCGCCCTCCGGCGTTATGTATTTCGAGCCGTGCGGCTGGGGCGAGCGGTAGCGCGTCATGTTCTCAGGCCGCGTCCGGGCACGGGCCGCGGAGTGTGGAACGGGTCACGGAACGCCGCCTCGCCCGTCGGTAATTTCTGGCCCCATGAGCATCAAGTACTACGCGCACTTTCTGGTCGACGAGCCAGGTCCGCGTGGACTGCAGGAGTACCGCGGAATCGTCGAGCTGGACGGCACACCCCGGCGCGACCGCGAGCTGAAGGAGGCGGTGATGATCATCGCACGCAACTTCGGCCGTCAGACCCGCGACGTCAAGGTGCTGCAGTGGGCGCGACTGCACTGAGAGCAACGGTCCCCTAGCGGACTCTTCCCTTCCCTTCGACCAGAGTCCGCTCCTCGCCCCGGGCCACAAACCCGGGGCTTTTTTTTACCTCACCAGCTCCCGATGCGCAGCACGGCGATCGCGATCCGCACCTCGAGCAGGAACGCGATCAGCGCCACCACCAGCGAGATCATCGACAGCACGAACAGCACCGCGACCGCTGTCGCGAGATTCATCGGCGCGAAGGTGCTCGCGAAGAGCAGCGCCACGACCAGCGCGACCAGGAGCGCGGTGATCGTGATCAGTGTGATGGCGACGTTCATGAGCCGCGCGCGGCGCGCGAGTACGCGCAACTGCGCACGCGTCTCGGGCGTATCCTGCGCGACGTCGTTGCGCACCCGCTCCTCGGCGGCGCGCGCGCGATCCACGATGCGCGCGAGGCGCGCGGTCAGCACCCCCAGGATCACGCCCACGCCCGACAGCAGGAACACCGGCGCCACGGCGAGCTGGATCGCGTGGGCGACGTCGACGACTTCGATCCCGGCCACGCGCCGGAATGTCCCAGATGCGGCGGCGGTTTGCCAGAGGACCTGCGGGTAGCGCGCGGCTTGCGTGTCCGGTGCGACCCGCGCACCATCGCCGGCCGGAACGCGCATGGCGGCATTCAAGGATCATTTTTCGCGCCAGGCGGCGGCCTACAGCCGCTACCGGCCCAGCTACCCGGCGGAGTTGATCGCGCATGTCGCCTCGCTCGCGCCGGCGCGCGGTCTCGCGATCGATTGCGCGACGGGCAGCGGGCAGGCCGCCGTTGCGCTCGCCAGGCACTTCGAGCGCGTGATCGGTGTCGACGGGAGCGTTCCTCAGCTCCTGCGGTCGCTCTCCGCCGCGGGCGTTACATACGTGGCCGCGCTCGCCGAGCGGTTGCCGGTGCGCGCAGGTAGCGCGGACCTGGTGGTGGCCGCGCAGGCGGCGCACTGGTTCGACTTCGAGCGCTTCTTCGCCGAGTGCCGCCGCGTGCTGCGACCGGGCGGGGTGGTCGCGGCATGGACCTACGGGAAGTTCCACGCCGATGCCGCGCTCGATGGCGTCATCGAACACTTCTATGCCGACGTGGTAGGGCGCTACTGGCCGCCCGAGCGGCGCTATGTCGAGAGCGCCTACCGGGATCTGCCGTTTCCGCTCAGGGAGGAACCCGCGCCCGCCTTCCAGCTCGTCACGGAGTGGGATCTCGAGCAGGTGCTCGGCTACTTCGGCAGCTGGTCGGCCGTGCAGCGCTTCCGCGATTCGACGGGTACCGATCCGCTGCCCGCGCTGCGACGTGCACTGGAACCACACTGGTCCGGGCTACGCCGGCTGGTGTGGCCGCTGCACCTGCGGGTCGGTCGCGTGTGATTCAACTATAATCCGCGGCCCACCGGTGGGCCGAGATGAACAAAGGTCGGACGGCCCGCCACAACCGCGCCCAATGCCGCGGTCGCGTCACGCATACCCAGGAGTACGCCGATGACCCGCTGGTCGAGCCTTGCAGCAGCCTTTGTCCTGATCGTCGGGTGCGCCGGACCGGCGAGCAAACCGCCTCCCGCTCCCGCCGAGGCGCCGCCGGCCGCCGCACCTGCACCCGCGCTGCCGTCCGGCTTGCTGCTGTCGAACTTCGACCGCAGCGTGCGTCCCCAGGACGACTTCTTCCGTTTCGTCAACGGCGGCTGGCTCGCGCGGACCGAGATCCCGGCCGATCGCTCCAACTACGGCAGCTTCACCAAGCTCGCCGATGACGTCGAGACGAATCTGCGCGCGATCGCCGAGGAGGCCGCGGCTTCGAGCGCGGCCGCCGGGACCGAGCAACGGATCATCGGCGACTTCTACTCGAGCTTCATGGACGAAGCGCGGGCCGAGCAGCTCGGGCTCGCTCCGCTCGAGGGAGAGCTGGGGCGGATCGAGGCCATCAAGAGCCGCGCGGCGCTGGTCGAGTATCTCTCGCACCTGCAAGTCCTCGGGATCAACAACCCGGTCGGGATGACCATTCAGCCTGATGCCAAGCGGCCAGACATCTACACCGTCTATGCCGATCAGGGCGGCCTCGGCATGCCCGACCGCGACTACTACCTGAGCGAGGACGCGAAGTTCGTAGCGATACGCGAGAAGTACCTTACCTACGTCGCCACGCTGCTCAAGAACGTAGGTCCCCCGGGGGTGGTGACCGATCAGGCACGCGCGGTGGTCGAGCTCGAAACCCGGCTGGCCAAGGCGCAGTGGCCGAAAGTCGATCTGCGCGACATCGACAAGGTCTACAACCCGTACGACCTGGCAGGGGCCCGCAAGCTCACGCCCGCGATCGACTGGCCGGCCTATCTCGAGTTGATGGGCATCGCCGGGCACGACTCCGTGATCATCGGTGAGCCCAGCTATTTCAAGGAGCTGTCGAACGCGTTGCGCACCGCGCCGCTTGCGGTCTGGAGAAACTACCTCCGGGTGCGCGTCGCGGACGAGCTTGCCCCCTACCTCAATGCCGCCATGGTCGAGTTCGCCTTCGACTTCAACGGCCGCACCGTCACGGGCACGCCGCAGATCCGGCCCCGCTGGAAGCGCGGTCTCGCGGAGGCCGAGGAAGCGATCGGCGACATGCTCGGCAAGGCTTACGTGGCGCGGCATTACCCGCCCGCCGCCAAGGCGCGGATGGATCAGCTGGTCGCCAACCTGCGTGCCGCCTTCGCCAGCTCGATCGACGAACTCGAGTGGATGGGACCCGAGACACGTCGTGAAGCGCGCGCCAAGCTCGACAACTTCACCGTCAAGATCGGCTATCCGGAGAAGTGGAAGGAGTACCCCGGGCTCGTCGTCATGCGCGACGACCTCGTCGGCAACGTGCTTCGCGCGCGCGAAGTCAATCATCGCCGCGATGTGCGCAAGCTCGGTCAGCCGATCGACCGCACCGAGTGGTTCATGACGCCCCAGACCGTCAACGCCTACTACAACCCGCTCGCCAACGAGATCGTCTTCCCGGCCGCGATTCTGCAGCCGCCGTTCTTCGACATGACGGCGGATGACGCCGTGAACTACGGCGGCATCGGCGCCGTGATCGGTCACGAGATCAGCCACGGCTTCGACGACCAGGGCCGAAAATTCGACGGCAAGGGAATGTTGCGCGACTGGTGGACCGAGGAGGACAAGGGACGGTTCCAGGCACGCGCAGGCGCGCTCGTCAGCCAGTACTCTGCGTTCAGTCCGCTCGCGGGTCTGAACGTCAACGGCGAGCTGACTCTCGGCGAGAACATCGGCGACCTGTCGGGTGTCGCGGTGGCCTACAAGGCCTACCGCATCGCGCTCGGCGGCGCGACACCGCCGGTCATCGACGGCTTCACGGGCGATCAGCGCTTCTTCCTCGGCTTCGCGCAGATCTGGGCACGAAAATACCGTGACGACGAGATGCGCAAGCGCCTGCTCACCGACCCGCACAGCCCGGCGGAGTACCGCTGCAACGGCGTGGTGCGCAATATGCCGCAGTTCGAAGCGGCATTCGCAGTCAAGCCGGGCGACAAGCTGTATCTGCCCCCCGGGGAGCAGGTGCGTATCTGGTAGATTTGCCAGACGGTCCGATCAACCACGGCCACGGGGAGCCACACATGCGCACGCTGAAGATCTTAACGCTCGCGATTGGAAGCCTCCTGCTGTCGGCCTGCGGCTACAACACGCTGCAGGTGCAGGACGAGGCCACCAAGTCCGCCTGGGCCGAGGTCGTGAACCAGTATCAGCGGCGCGCCGACCTGATCCCGAACCTGGTGAACACGGTAAAGGGTTATGCAGCGCAGGAGCAGACCGTGCTGCTGGGGGTCACCGAGGCCCGCGCCAAGGCTTCGCAGATCACGGTCAACGCGGACGATCCGGCGTCGCTCGCGCAGTTCCAGGCGGCGCAGGGCGAGGTGTCGTCCGCGCTCTCCCGGCTGCTGGTGACGGTCGAGAACTACCCGGATCTCAAGTCGGATCAGAACTTCCGTGACCTGCAGGCACAGCTCGAGGGTACCGAGAACCGCATCACCGTGGCTCGCAACCGCTTCATCCAGGCGGTGCAGGACTTCAACGTGACGGTGCGGAAGTTCCCCACCAACCTGACCGCCATGATCTTCGGCTACAAGGTGAAGCCGAACTTCACGGTCGAGAACGAGGCGCAGATTTCCAAGCCGCCGACCGTGGACTTCGGCACGACGCCGGCACCCGCACCGGCCCCAACGCCCGCCGAGCCCGCGCCGACGACCGAACCGGCGCCCGCGCCGTCGACCTGAGGCCCGCCGCGCCCGGTCGGGTACTGCGGTCCGCGTGATCGCCTGGTTACGCCAGCGGCTTCCCCCCACGGTGGCTGGTCTCGCCGCCGTCGCCTTGTCGCTCTTGGGCGTGCTGGCGCTCGCCCAGCAGCTGGTGCCGGTTCCGGCGCTCGAATCGCCGGTCACCGATCTCACCGGGACGCTCACCCCCGACCAGGTAGCGGCGCTCGATGCCAAGCTGCGGGCGTTCGAACAGACGAAGGGCAGCCAGATCGCCGTCCTGATCGTTCCGACCACCGAACCGGAAGCGATCGAGCAGTACGCGCTACGCGTCGCGGAGGCCTGGAAACTCGGGCGCAAGGGCGTCGACGACGGCGCGCTGTTGCTGGTCGCGCTGCAGGATCGCCGGGTGCGGATCGAGGTCGGCTACGGTCTTGAAGGCGCTCTTCCCGACGCCATCGCCAACCGCATCATCGACGAGGACGTCGTGCCGCAGTTCCGGCGCGGGGACTTCCATGGCGGCATTGCCACCGCGGTGGACCGGATGATGCGCGTGGTGGAGGGTGAACCGCTGCCGCCGCCGGTCAGGCGTGCGCCGGCGCAGGATGTTCCCGGGCTCTCCGGCGTGCTGCCCTTCCTCTTCATCCTCGCGATCGTCGGCGGCTCGATTTTCCGGCGGATATTCGGCCGCGTCGGCGGGGCGTTCGCGACCGGTGGCGTCGTCGGCGGCCTCACCTGGCTACTCATCGGCATCCTGGGACTCGCCCTGGGCGCCGGGGTGTTCGCGTTCATATTGGCGCTCCTGGGTGGCTTCGGCGGTGGCGGTGGCAGCGGCTGGTACAGCCGCCGTCACGGCGGTGGCTGGGGCCACCCGGGCGGATTCGGCGGCGGTTTCGGGGGCGGCGGCGGCTGGAGCGGCGGCGGTGGCGGATTCGGTGGCGGTGGCGCCTCGGGGAGCTGGTGAGGTCATGGATTGGGGACGCTGGTTCCGGCATCTGTTCGCGTTCGAGCACAGAATGCACCGCGCGTTCCCGCCGGCGGCGCTCGACGCCATCGAGCGGGCGATCGACGAGTCCGAGCGCACGCACACCGGCGAGATCCGCTTCGCGATCGAGGCCGCGCTCGAGCCGGGCCGGGTAGGGCGGGGCGCCACCCCGCGCGAACGGGCGCTCGAGGTCTTTGCGGCGCTGGGTGTCTGGGACACCGAGGCCAATAACGGGGTCCTGGTTTATGTCCTGCTTGCCGACCACGACGTGGAAATCATCGCCGACCGCGGGTTCAATGCGAAGGTCGACTCGGACCGGTGGAGCGCGATCTGCGATGATATGGAGCAGTACTTCCGCGCGGGACGGTTTCAGGAAGGCGCGGTGGCGGGTGTAAAGGCGGTGGGCCGCCTGATTGCGATGCATTACCCGCGGCCGCCGGGCAGCTACGACCGCGACGAGCTGCCTAACCGTCCGGCGTTGCTGTAGGCACCGAGGAGCCTCGGGAGATGATGAGGAGACCTGTTGTCGGGGACGCGTCACGCTCTAATCGGGCGTGGAGGGCCGCGTGCGTCGCGGCGCTGATGACGCTGTCGGCGTGCAGCGTGTTCGTGCCGCAGCAGACTACTACCACGCCGTCGGCGCCGCCCCGACCGGCCGGGCTGCCGCCGGTTGCGACGCATACCTTTCCGTACGACCCGAAGACCGTCGGCGTTGTGGGTCTGCTGCAGGTCACGTACGCGCGGCATGAGGACACGCTCGCGGACATCGCGCGCCGGTTCAATCTCGGTTTCGACGAAGTGGCGCGTGCCAACCCCGGCGTCGATCCCTGGCTGCCAGGCGACGGCACGCGGATCGTGCTGCCGACGCAGTTCGTGCTGCCTGATGCGCCGGCGGAAGGTCTGGTCATCAACGTCGCAGCGCTGCGCGCCTTCTACTACCCGAAAGCCGACAAGGGCGAGCAGCGCACCGTCATCACCTTTCCCATAGGGATAGGCAAGATCGGCTGGGCCACGCCGATCGGCACGACCCAGATCGTCTCGAAGCGCAAGGATCCGTACTGGACGCCGCCGGAATCCGTGCGGAAGGAGCACGCGGAGGAGGGCGACATCCTCCCGGAGCGCGTGCCCCCAGGCCCCGACAATCCGCTCGGCGCGTATGCGATGAACCTCGGCTGGCCGAGCTACCTGATACACGGCACTAACAAGCCTGCGGGCGTCGGACTGCGGGCGAGCCACGGCTGCATCCGCATGTACCCGGAGGATATTGCGGCGCTCTTCGACAGCTTTGCCGTCGGGACCAAGGTCACCGTGGTGGACCAGCCCCTGCTCTATCGCTGGCAGGGCGACAGCCTGTACGTCCAGTCGTACCCGCCGCACGTCGAGGAAGAGGAAGACTCGGACGCGGAGAACGCGCCCGTCTTCAAGGAGTCGACGCTGAGCCGCATGTTCCAGCGCGCGAAACCGCATGGCGGGCAGCTCGACCGCGCGCTCGTCGAGCAGGTCGTGAACGACCAGCGCGGCGTCGCAGTCCCGGTCACGCGTGCGGGCATGAGCTACGACGGGTACGTCGCCGCATCGCGGCTGGTGGAAAACGAGGTGCCCGCCGGTGCCAACTGGGACGGGGTCGACGAGCCGGTCGCAGAATCGGATCGCGAGCCCGTCGCGACGTCGGACGAGCAGGGCGGACGCTGATCGACGCTGCGACCGGCACCGCGGCCGCTCCAGCGATGCAGGCCCTGGCCGGCGCCTGCTACACGACCCCCGAGTTCTTTGCGCTGGAGCGGGCGCGGGTCCTGCTCCCGAGCTGGCAATTCGTCTGCCACGTCGCCGATCTGCCCGCGCCAGGTACGGCCATCCGCTTCGATTTCCTTGGCCGCTCCGCGCTCCTGCTGCGGGGCGCCGACGGCCAGGTGCGCGGCTTCACGAACGTGTGCCGTCATCGCGGCTCGCGGCTGATCGACGGCGATCCGACCACCGGGCTCGCGTTCTGTGTCGACGCGCGCATCCGCTGCCCGAGTCACGGCTGGGAATACGACGATGCGGGCACACTCGTGAAGGTGCCGAGGCAGGCCGAGTATCCCGGACTCGACCCGGCGGAGTTGGATCTGCAGGCGCTCGCGGTCGCGGTCGGCATCGGGTTCGTCTTCATGGCCTTCGAGCGCCCCGTGGCCGAGCTCGCCGGGCGATTGCAGGAATGCGCGTCCGAGCTCGAGCCTCACCGGCTCGCCGCCATGCGCCGCCTCGCAGAGCCGGTCCTGCTCCGCCGCCGTGCCAACTGGAAGCTGGTCTGCGAGCAGGCACTAGATTCGCACCGCGCGTCGGTTGCACAGCCCGAGCCGCGTGTGGCCGAACCCGGCCGCTACCGCTACACGCGACATGGCGACCTGCTTCGGGTCGACGGCGGGGTTACGGGGTACGACTCGCCCGCCTGGTCGGTGCGTGCATACCAGCGCTGGTTGCCGGACGCGATGCAACTCCCCGCGGCGCGGCGGCGGCTGTGGTGCCGCTACGTCCTGTGGCCGAACCTGGTGCTCGACGTCTATCCCGACCAGATCGTGGTGCAGCAGATCCTCCCGCTCTCGCCGACTGAGACCGTGGTGCGCGAAACCGCCTACGCGCTGCCGGAAGGGGCACGCGAGATGCGGCTCGCGCGCTATCTCAATCGCCGGATCAGACGGCGGCTCGAGGTCGCCGACCGGCGCGCTGCCGAGCGCCTGCAGGCCGGTATCGCGAGCGGCGACTACCGTCCCGGGCCGCTGGCTGCCGACGATCACGGGGTGCGCTGGCACGTCGGCCGGTTGCGCGCGTCGGTTCCCGACATCGGCCCCTGACCTGGGGGCGCGGGCCAGCGGCTCTGCAGCTGGCAGCCGTCACCCCACCGTCATCTTGCTCCGGCACGCTTGCACGCCGTTAGGCGAGGGCAGGCAAGTGCATATCCTCATGATTTCCGACGTGTTCTTTCCCCGCGTGAACGGGGTCTCCACCT
>Ga0075421_100006025_pt1 | contig 14739 bp, 15 predicted proteins | sample SoiMetdeltSBSDD5_FD_75292 | JGI IMG/M metagenome (GOLD analysis project Ga0075421, IMG submission 75292) | Bulk soil microbial communities from a Populus tree surrounding site in Tennessee, USA - Soil MetaG P. deltoides SBSDD5 | ecosystem: Environmental > Terrestrial > Soil > Tree plantation...
ATCTTCGCCGGCAACGGATCGGAAGTGGCATTTCGATACAGACCCCACGCGAACGCGAATCCGAAGAAGATCGCGCCGACGCTCGCAAACATCGCCAGCACATGATAGGGCAGATGGACCTCGGGAAGCTGTTTGCCGTAGAGATGTTCGATGCCCCAGAAACCCGCCAGCACCGACGGGACCATCAGTGCCAGCAACGGCAGCGTCATGGTTTTCGGGGATTCCTGCGCGTGATCGACCGCCTGCGACTTCGAAGGTCCGAGGAACGCGACGAACACGAGGCGGAACATGTAGAACGTCGTCAGCACCGCGACCGCCACGGCGACGCCGAAGAGCGCCGGTTGACCGTGTTCGGGGTTCAGCGTCGCCGCGAGGATTTCGTCCTTGCTGTAGAAACCGCTGAAGGGCGGCACGCCGCACAGAGCCAACGTCCCGAGCAGGAACGTAAAGTAGGTCACCGGCATCCTGCCCTTCAACGCACCCATCTTCCAGATGTTCTGCTCGTGGTGCAGCGCAAGGATGACCGAGCCGGCGCCGAGGAACAGCAGCGCCTTGAAGAAGGCGTGCGTGGTCAGGTGATACATCGCCTGCACAGGACCGCCGACGCCGACCGCCATGACCATGTAGCCGAGTTGCGACAGCGTTGAGTAGGCCAGAATGCGCTTAATGTCGTTCTGCTGAACGGCAATGAGCGCGGCGAGCAGGGCTGTGAATCCCCCAACCCAGGCGATCACTTCGAGCGCGTGCGAGCCGGGCAGGTCGAACAGGAAGAACACGCGGCAGAGCATGTAAACACCGGCGGCCACCATCGTCGCCGCATGGATCAACGCGCTGACCGGTGTGGGGCCTTCCATTGCGTCGGGCAGCCAGACATGGAGCGGAAATTGAGCGGACTTTCCGACGGCGCCGCAGAAGATGAGCAGTCCGGCGACCGTCGCCAGAATGCCGAGCGCCTCCGGATTCTTCTTCAGTTCGTCCTGCAGGACACTGAAGTCGAGCGAGCCGATCAGCGACCAGACCATCAGGATGCCGAGGAGGAAACCGAAGTCACCCAGGCGATTCGTGAGAAAGGCCTTCTTGCTCGCGTCGGCGGCGGACGGACGTTGGTACCAATGACCGATGAGTAAATAACTGGAGAGACCCACCAGTTCCCAGAAGATGAACAACATTAGAAAATTATTCGCGAGCACGATGCCGAGCATCGAGAAAGTGAACAGACTCAGGCAGGCAAAATAACGCGACCAGCCGGGATCGTCGCGCATGTAGCCTTGGGAGTAAATATGGATCGCCCCGCCGACGCCGGTGACGATCAGCAGCATCATCAAACTGAGCGGGTCGAGGCGCAGGCCGAAATCGACCTGCAAATCATCCACCTCCAGCCAGGTGACGAGGGATTCCCTTTGGAGAGGTTCCCAGCCATTGGCCGCGAGGAAGGCCAGCGTTAGAAAGAATCCGACGACGATGGCGCCGATGGACAGGTTGGCGCTCAACGCGCGGTCTTTGCGCGTGAACAGCGTGATAGCCACCGCCGAGAGGAGCGGCAGAAACAAAATGACCCAGGGCAGAAACTCGAGTTTCATCAATTGGAACGGAAACATCGAACACTGAACATCGAACGCCGAACATCGAATGTTCCCGGACGTTGCCGGTTTGGCGTTGGATGTTCGATGTTGGATGTTCGGTGTTTTCTCATTTCGTTAAAGTTTCATCGTGGCCAGGTCTTCCACGTGCGCCGTCTGGCGCTTTCGATAGAGCGCGACAATGAGCGCCAGGCCCACGGCGACTTCCGCCGCCGCCACCGTGATGATGAAGAACACCATCACCTGGCCGTTGAGATTGCTGTTGAAACGAGAAAATGCAACCAGCGCGAGGTTCGCCGCGTTCAACATCAGCTCCAGCGACATGTAGATCACCAGCAGATTGCGCCGCATGACGACGCCGAGCAGTCCAAGGCAGAACAGCAAGGCGCTGACGATCAGGTAATGTTCCAGGCCAACGTGCATTTCGACAAATCGTTAAAACGTTGAATCGTTACAACGTGTTGGGGTCGCCGTTGCATTTCCGATGTAACGTTTCAACGATTCAACGTTGCAACGTCTTCTCATTTCAGATCCTTCTTGCTCAGCAGAATCACCCCCACCATCGCCACCAGCAGCAGCACGGAGAGAATCTCGAACGGCAGCAGGTAGTCGGTGAACAGGATCTGCCCGAGCGCTTTGGTGGCACCTTCCACCGTCGGTGCAGCGAGCCTCGTGCCTGGTTTCGTCGCGATGATCGCCTTCAGGAAGATCAACCCTACCGCTCCGACCGAAATCGCGCCGGCGATAATCCCGAAGCGGTTGATCTTGCGTCGCCGCTCATCCTTCAGGTCGAGCATCATGAGCACGAAGAGAAACAGCACGATCACGGCGCCGGCATAGACGAGGATCTGCACCGCGGCGAGGAAGAAAGCGTGCAACAACACAAACAGGCCGGCCATCGAAACAATGGTCAGCACCAGAAACATCGCGCTGGTGACGGGGTTGCGGCTGAACGGATTCGCCACCACCAGAAAGCCGCACAGCAGCGTCAGAAAGGCGAACAGGTAGAAGAAAAGGTCGTGCATCCGGGTTAAAAATCCGAAATCCGAAATCCGAAATCCGAAGCAATCTCAAAATCCGATTTGCGAATGGTCAAAACGGCCTCTGGACGAATGCCGCGAACATTTCGGCATTGGGAATTCGGATTTGCTTCGAGTCTCGGCATTCGGATTTCGAGATTGTTATTCAGTCTTTCACCGGAAACGTTTCCTGCTCTTTCGCTTCCTCCAGCTTCTGTTTCCACTTCTGAATGCCGGCGTGGGTCCCCCCCAGTGCCAGCAGTTTCTCTTTGTCGTAAATCATCTCCCGCCGCGTCAGCCCCGTGAGCGAGTAGTCCTTCATCAAAAAGATCGCTTCCTCGGGGCAGACTTCCTGGCAAAAGCCGCAGAAGATGCAGCGAAGCATGTCGATCTCAAATTCCTTCGGCATTTTCTCCGCATTGGGGCGGTCCGCAGGCTGGCCGACGGGGCCAGGGGGGACAATCCGGATGGCCTTGGGCGGGCAGACAAATTCACAGAGCTGGCACGAGACGCATTTGGTGTTGCCGTCCTGGTCCTTCACGAGGTAAGGCGCACCGCGGTAACCCTCGGGCACGACCCATTTCTCCTCGGGATACTGCATCGTCACTGGCCCGCGTTTGAAGACCGTCTTGTAGAAATGGCGCCAAGTGACTTTGAAACCGCCCCAGATCGCAGGCAGGTAAAGCCGCTCCCAACGGGTCAGTTGTGCTCGTTTGACGATCATGTATTAATCTCGCTTTTTCGCGTAGCGCGCCATTATGGGCATTTATTAACACCCTGCTTTAGCTGGGTGTTAGGAAGCCGGCCATAAAGGGAAAACCGTTTCAACGGTTTTCCTCCTCGCGCCATACTAATCCATACTTTTCCACCAACAGCTGCAACTCTTCCGCGAAGCTCTTCTTCCGATGATGCTCTTCCTGTTCGGCGATGTATTTTGCCACTTCACCGACTCCCGAAGCCGACACCGAAAAAACTCCGTAACCACGGCCCCAGGAAAACTTGCCCGGCACCAAATCTTGTTCGTTGACCCAGTGTGATGAGCTCCCTTTGAAGAGCTGAAGCGCATCCTCGATGCATAAGTTCGTCGGCAAATCAATTAGCGCGTGCACGTGGTCCGGGTTCACGAAGTTGATCTTCATGTAAATCCTCTTCGTCTCGGCATACTCGTTCAAATAGGCCGAAACTTTCGCCGCGGCGGGCTTCACGAGCATCGGCTCGCGCTTAAGCGTCGCCCACACCAGATGCAGCCATACTCGCGAGTAAGAGTGAAGGGACATAACTTCTGATCAATTACGCCAACTCTTCGCCGAGACAGGTGCGCGAGAAACCGTTGAAACGGTTTCTAGTTCCGCTTGCGCGCCCAACACCCAGCTAAAGCAGGGTGTTAATGAGAGAACACCGGCAGTTGCGCGCAGGCCCGATTTTGTATTCGGGAATCTCATCTCTTGATCCACATCACGCATGCCGTGACCATAATATTCGCCAGCGCCAGCGGGATCATCCGCCGCCAGCCGAGGTCCATCAATTGATCGTAACGGAACCGCGGCAACATCCACCGCACCCAGATGAACCAGATCATCAACACCGCCATCTTCGCCAGGAAGATGCCGATGTGCAGCACGCCGCCCAGGAACGTCGTGGCCGGCTGGTCCAGCCCGAACCACGGCAGCGTCCACCCGCCCAAAAAGAGCGTCACCATCATGGCCGACGCGAGCGTCATGTTGGCGTATTCGGCCATGAAAAACAGGGCGAACTTCATCGAGCTGTATTCGGTGTTGTAGCCACCCACCAGTTCCTGCTCCGACTCCGGCAGATCGAAAGGCATGCGATTGGTTTCCGCGAACGCCGCCACCATGAAGAGGATGAACGCCAGCGGTTGTTTGAACACCAGCCAGCCGAACAAACCCTGATAGGCGATGACGTCGCTGAGGTTCAGACTTCCGACGAGCATGAAGATCGGTATGACACTCATTCCCATGGAGATTTCATACGAAATCATCTGGGCGCTCGAGCGAATGCCGCCCAGGAACGGGTATTTCGAGTTCGCCGCATAACCGGCGAGCACGATGCCGTAAACGCCCAGCGACACGATGCCGAACGTATAGAGAATGCCGACGTTCAGATTGGCGATCACCATCCGGTTCTCCGGATTGCCAAGCGTGGAGCCGAAGGGAATCACCGCGACGGTCAGCAGTGCGGGGATCATGATCACCGCCGGCGCGAGCCAGAAGTAGGCCTTGCGGACATAAGCCGGAGTGAAATCCTCCTTCAGAAATGACTTAACGCCGTCCGCAATCGGCTGGCCCAATCCCCACCGGCGTCCAATCACGCTGAAAAAGCCGACACGGTTGGGACCGACGCGGTCCTGAATCAACGCGCACAGTTTCCGCTCCAGCAGAACGACATAGGCGACAATGCCCATCAACACGGCAAACACGCCCACGACCTTCACCGCGCTGAACAGCAGGAACTTCTGGGTCGCACTCAGATTGTTAATCCAATCCATTCGATTATCACACCGGCATTACATTCGTAGCGCAGATTTTCAATCTGCCGTACCGCCGAGCTGCAAGGCTTCGGTCGTTCGAGAACGCGGCGGATTCCAAATCCGCGATGCGGCAGACTACAAGTCCGCGCTACTTCTCAAATCGGCACGGTCACACCCGAGTCACCCAGCGCGGCCCATGTGAGCCCGTCAAACGCCGGTACTTCCTTCGCCATCTGATTGAACAAACCTTCGATCGTGACGAAGCCGTTCTGCCCAGTGACGTTATGGACCAGTTCGTGCAGGAATTCCCACTCGGGACGGGCGTCGCCGCGCGGCTCGACGGCCTTCATGAATTTTTGCACCCGGCCCTTGACGTTGGTGAACGTGCCGCGCTTTTCAGCATGGGCGCATCCCGGCAACACGTAATCTGCCACAGCGGTCGTTTTGCTCGGCAGGATGTCGCTGACCACAAGCGTTTCCAGTTTGGCGAGCAAATCGACGCCGATCCCGTGCTTCGTCACGTCCTCGCCGAACACAACCAACGTCTTGATGGTTCCGTTGCGGATGCCCTCGGCAATCTTCGGCAGGACCAGACCGATTCCCGTAAAACAAATTCCGGCCAGCCGCGCGCCGTTGGTGTTTGGATTCCTGTCTGCGCTGACGAGCAGGTTGTCCCCCTCGCCAGAGCGCCGGACTGAATCACTGAGCGCTTTGAGCCTCGTGGCAAGTTTCCTGAGCAGCCAAAGCTCCTCATTGGTCTGGCGCGCGGAAGCAACGATGGCGATCGAGCCTGGCGCCGCTTTCTTGAGCTTGTCCGCGATCTCGTTCAACGCTGCGGTCCAGGTCGTCCTTTCAATTCTGCCGTCCGCGTTCTTCTTTCGAACTTCCGCAAGCCGGTCCGGCCGTCCGATCCATTTGTAATTGAGCCGGCCCGCATCGCACATCCAGCAGCCGTTGACCGCATCGTTCTGCCGCGGTTCGTAGCGGTAAACCTTCTCCTCACGCGAGCCAATGACGATGTTGCATCCAGTGCCACAACTCGTGCACAGGCCCTTCGTCTCCTTCAGAAACCAGACCCGCATCTGGAATCGGAAATCTTTCGAAGTCAGCGCGCCCACCGGACAGATATCGACGGTGTTGAGCGTGTAATTGTTGTCGAACTGCGTGCCGGGATAGGCGGCTATGGTGCTGTAGGAGCCGCGATTGACAACGCCAAGCTTGTCGTCGCCCGCAATGTCCTTCGTAAAACGGATGCAGCGCGTGCAAAGGATGCAACGCTCGGCGTCCAGCACGATGCGCGGACCAAGATCGACTTCCTTGGGCTTGTGCACCTTGGTCTCGACGAACCGGCTCATCGCCTGTCCATGCTCGACCGAATACTCCTGCAGTTTGCATTCGCCGGCCTGGTCGCAAATCGGGCAATCGAGCGGATGATTGATGAGCAGTCCTTCGAGAACGCCTTCGCGCATCTGCTTCGTCGCGGGCGAGCTCGGATAGATCTCCATACCCGGTGAAATGGAAGTGGCGCACGCGATGGCTCCGCGCGGCAGGGAAGGATCGTAAGGCAGGGTCTGCTTCACGATCTTCGGCGTGCCATCTTCGTTCAGCAGCGGCTTGCGGTCCGGTCCCATCATCGGCAGGCCAAACTCGACGAGGCACATGCGGCAGTTGCCCGCGACCGGAAGCTTCGGGTGATAGCAGTAGTGCGGAACCTCCACGCCCGCCAGGGCGCAGGCCTGAAGCATGGTTGTGGGAATCAGCTTGCCCTGCCAGTCGGGCATCAGCTTTGGCACTTCGACCTCACGGCCGTCGATCCTGACCCGGATCATCTCGACCGACGGTGCGGCCGGAGCAGCGGGCGCGGTTTCGGTTGTCACTCCGTTCGACATGCCAAATCAGTAGTTCGGACTGGCTGCAATCTTCATTTCCGCCGTTGGGCCGGCGCCCCCCTTGACCGTGTTGCGCGTTTCGTCAGCCGCGCCCTTGGCCTCAAACTCGGCCTTGAACTTGTTGACGAAGCTCAGCACCGGCCAGGCGCAGGCTTCGCCGAACGCGCAAATCGTCCGACCCTGGATGCTCTGCGCGATGTTGAGCAGGTAATCGGCGTCCTGCCGACGGCCCTGACCGTGCGTGAGGCGATGCAGCGCTTTGCTCATCCAAAGCGATCCTTCGCGGCAGGGCGTGCATTGGCCGCAACTCTCGTGCGCGTAGAATTCGGCTACGTTTGAAAGCGCCTCGACGATGTCCGTTGAGTCGTCCATCACAATGATGGCGCCGGAACCGCTCATGCTGCCGGCTTGCTGGAGCGAGTCGAAGTCGTACGGCAGATCGAGCAAATCGACATCGATGGCGGCCATTTGGCCGTCGGGACTTTTGCGCTTCAGCTTGAATTTCTCGCCGGCCTTGAACACTTTTGCCGACGAACCGCCCGGAATGATTGCTTTCAGTTGACGGCCGCCGATGAGCCCTTGCCCGAAGTTTTCGTGGAAGATCAGTTCGCCAAGCGTGACCTTGCCGACCTCGACCTCGTAGTAACCGGGACGCTTCACGTGGCCGCTCAGGCTCACGATGCGCGTGCCGGTATTGTTCGGCGTGCCGAGCTTGGCGTATTCGGCGGCGCCCATTGAGACGATATGTGTCACGGCCGCGAGCGTCTCGACGTTGTTGACGATGGTCGGACACATGTAGAGACCGAGCACCGCCGGAAAGTAAGGCGGTTTGATGCGCGGATAAGGGCGCTTGCCTTCGAGCGATTCAATAAGGCCGGTCTCCTCGCCACAGATGTAGGCGCCGGCGCCGCGGTGGACGTGAATCTCCAAATCATAGCCGCTGCCGAGGAGGTTCCTGCCGAGAAAGCCTTTGGCTTTCGCCTCTTTAATGGCGCGAGTGAGGATGCGTGCGCCTTCGGGCATCTCGCCGCGGATGTAGATGTAAGCGAGCTTCACATCGTTTGCCCAGCACGAGATGATCATGCCCTCCAAAAGCTGGTGCGGATCCTTGTGAATGATCTGCCGGTCCTTGAACGTGCCCGGCTCGGATTCGTCCGCGTTGCAGATCAGGTAAATCGGCTTGCCGCTCCGGCGGTCCACAAGCGACCACTTCATACCGCACGAGAACCCTGCGCCGCCGCGCCCGCGCAGGCCCGACGCCTTGACATCCTCGCGCACCTGTTCCTGCGGCGACATTCTCTTGCCGTCGGGCAGGTCCCTGGGCAGCAGGGCGAGGACTTTCTTCAAAGCCTCATAGCCGCCGTGGCGCAGGTAACACTCGATGTCGCTCGTGTAACCGGGCGCGTCGGCGCTTTTCAGAATGAGTCTGTATTCCTGCGGCATGGCTAAGCGCGTGATCCGTGATGCGTGGTGCGTGACGGCGAAAAATTAGTTGTAACGTCCGCCCTCACCCCGGCCCTCTCCCCCAGGAGAGGGAGAATCCTCCTCCGCTCGCTCGCGCAACGATCACGGCTGGTTTTGGGAAGCGCGTTGAAGCAGAGGTCAGAAGGACGGCGACTGCAAGTGGGACGAACGAATTTACCAGTAACGTTGCTTTGTTCTCCCTCTCCCCGGGGCTGCGGACGAAGTCTTGGCGAAAGACAGAAACTCCCTGGGCCGGGGTGAGGGCGAGCGTCCACTGCACACACTTCCATCATTTCTGCTCTGGTCTGGTGACTTGACTGGTTCATGGAACTCTTTAGCCTACCCATGCGCCGGCTTGCCCGATGGTGTAACGGTAGCACAGCAGACTCTGGATCTGTTTGTCATGGTTCAAATCCATGTCGGGCAGCCACTCTCCATTTACGATTCTCGATTTCTGATTTACGATTTGCATCGATCCCCTTGCTCATTTGCAGCTCGCCAATAGTTCGTCCGCCCTCACAGCGGAGACGCCCTCGTAAAAATCTTCGTTGCACATCATCACCGGAGGCGTGCCACAACTTGCGAGGCATTCGACGAACTCGACCGAGAACCTGCCGTCGTGCGTCGTCTGAATGCCGTGCTTGCCCGCGTCGAGGCCAAGCTTGTTGCAAAAATGTTCGTGCAATTGTTTCGATCCACCGAGCGCGCAGCTCAAGGTGCGGCAGACCTTCAGAACATACTTTCCGGCCGGCTCCTGTCGGAACATCGGATAAAACGTGACCAGCTCGTAAACGTTGATCGGCTGCAACTCCAGCTTCTTGGCCGTCCACTCGATCGCCTCGTTCGGTAGCCAGCCGAGGTGCTCCTGCAACGCGTGCAGCACCATCAGGGACGCGCTCCGTTTCTGCGGGTAGTGCGCAATCAGCTCGTCGATTTCCGCTTCCAATCTGGCTGGAACGGCGAACTTCATGACAACGTTCTCTTCGTCTGGCAGCCAGTGAATGTCGAATGACGAAATCCAAATGACGAAACAATCACGAAGACCGAATGACCAGGGGATCTTTGGAACCGGATTACTTCGGATTTAGTCATTTGGCTTTCCTTCGACATTCGACATTCGAGCTTCCTCATTCCTAGCGGTCACACTCTCCCATTACGAAGTCGATCGATCCCAGAATAGCGACCGTATCGCTCATCATGTGGCCGGGCAGCAGCCACGGCAGAATGCTCAGGTTCGCAAACGATGGCGCGCGAATCTTCAGACGGTTCGGCGTGCCGCCGCCTTTGCTGTGGATGTAAAAGCCCAGTTCGCCCTTTGGATTCTCGGCGCCGAAGTAAATCTCGCCGGGCGGCGCGTTCACGCCCTGCGTCACCAGGATAAATTGATGGATCAGCTCTTCCATGCCCGTCATCACTTTTTCCTTCGGTGGCAACACCGTCTTGCCATCGGGGATGTTGATCGGTTCGCCGTTCTTATTGTCCGCGCCGCCGGGAATCCGGTCCAGGCACTGGCGCAGAATCCCGATGCTCTGCCGGATTTCCTCCATCCGCACGAGATAGCGATCATAACAATCGCCGATCGAGCCGGCCGGCACATCGAATTGAAGCTGGTCGTAAATCAGATATGGATGCGCCTTGCGCAGGTCGTATTCGAGCCCGCTGCCGCGAAGATTTGGGCCGGTCAGGCCGTAGTCGATGGCAACGTCCTTTGGAATGACACCCACGTTCTTCGTCCGGTCCACCCAGATGCGGTTGCGCGTGAGCAGTTTGTCAACCTCGTCAACCGCGACGGCGACTTCATCGCAGAACTTCCTGCACTGCGCGACCCAGCCGGAAGGCAAATCGCGCGAAAGTCCGCCGATCCGCGTGTAACTGGTCGTGAAACGCGCGCCGGTCAGCGACTCGCACAGATTGTAGATCTTTTCGCGCTCGGTGAACGTGTGCAGGAAGACCGTCAACGCGCCCACGTCCATCGCGAAACAGCCGATTCCGAGCAAATGGGCTGAGATGCGCGCGAGTTCGCAGCAGATGACGCGGATGTATTGGCATCGCGGCGGCAGTTGTTTGTCGATGCCCATCAACTTCTCGACGGCGAGCGCGTACGCGACGTTGTTGGCGAGCGGTGCGAGGTAATCCAGCCGGTCCGTGTACGGAATGAACTGGGTGTAGGTCATGTTCTCCGCGATCTTCTCATCGCCGCGATGCAGGTAGCCGATGTCGGGGGAGGCCTTGGTGATGATTTCGCCGTCGAGTTCGAGCACGATGCGTAACACACCGTGCGTGGACGGATGCGATGGCCCCATGTTCAGGACCATCTTTTCGCTCTGAATATCACTGAGATCTTCGGTTGCCGGCGGTGCGCCTGGTTTCAATGCCTCTGCGGCCTGCGCGGCGCGTGCCGATGGTTCCTGGAATTGAATGTCCTGAACGGTTGCCATGAAAATCAACTTTCCGGAGTCCGCACGCGCGGTTCGCGGGCAATCGTATCTTTGCCGCCCGGCGCCGTGACGAACGGGCCGCCTTCGAGGGGCGCGGGACGGCTGAACGCCACTTCGGGCAATTCACTCGGCCTGCCAGCGAGTGGAAAGTCCTTGCGGAGCGGGAAATAGGGGTAGCCCTCCCACATGAGAATCCGGCGCAAATCAGGATGGCCGCGGAACCGGATGCCCATCATGTCGTAGATTTCACGTTCGTGCCAATCGGCGGTCTTCCAAACGCTCGTGACCGTTGGCAATTCCGACTTCTCCTCGCTAACGCCTGTCTTCAGGCGCAAGTGGCCATGGTGGCCATACCCGTACAGCTCGTAAACCAACGTCCAGCGGGGATCGTCGCCGTAGTTATCCACGCTGCTCAAGTCAACAAGGTAATCAAATCGGAGTTCTTTCTTCGTGAACGCACAGACTTCCGCGATCCGCTCAGCGTCGCCGATCTGCAAGGTGATTTCCGCGCGAAACTCGGTCGGTTCGGAGATTAAATCGCCGAACTGGTTTTTAAGCTTCCGGGCTAAATCAATGACAGACATCGGAGACTGAAAATTCCAACTGTCTTGAGAGCGACTCAGGCCGCCGCCTGTTTGTGAATGCCGACGACCAATTCCTTGGCTACCTTGCCCTGCATTTTGATCAGGGCATCGAGCAGCGCTTCGGGACGCGGCGGGCAGCCGGCGACATAAACGTCCACGGGAATGATATTGTCCACGCCTTGCAGGACTGCGTAACTCCGATACATGCCGCCCGTCGAGGCGCAGGCGCCCATGGCGATGACCCACTTTGGCTCGGCCATCTGCTCGTAAATCCGCTTTACGGCCAGCGCCATCTTGTACGTGACCGTGCCGGCGACGATCATCAGGTCCGATTGCCGGGGAGAGAAGCGCATCACTTCCGCGCCAAACCGCGAAATGTCGTAGCGGCTGGCGCCGGCGGCCATCAGTTCAATCGCGCAGCAGGCCAACCCCATCGGCATCGGCCAGAGTGAATTCTTGCGAAACCAGTTCAACGCGGCATCGAGGCGGGTGTGGATCACGTCGCCTTCAATCTTCGAGTTGTAGCCGATTTCGGTGTTAGTTTGCATTGGCGCAGCGGTAACCGGCCCGCAGTTTGGTGCAAGCTAATCAGCGCTAAAAAGTCAGGCAAGTGAATTTGTGATTTTTTTCACAAGCGTTTCCAATCGGTTCTGCTTGAAGGGCAAATGATGGGATGAATCGGAACAGGGCGATACCCGGGGCCGGAGAACTGCACCAAGCCGGACCCGTCAGCCGCTTCGGCGAAGTCCTGAGTCTCGGTGTCAGCAACGACCGCTGTGAAGGTTGCCGCAAGCGCCGACGCGCTGCCTTTTCCCACAAACTTTCGGCAGCGGGGATGTGGTAGGGTAGGCAAGTGCAGATCGCGAACCATCCAGTGCGGATTCCGTCCGGCTCAGTGCTGCTGGAAGGTGAACTATCCATTCCCTCCAAATCGCCGGGCATCGTGCTTTTCGCGCATGGCAGCGGCAGCAGCCGGCACAGCCTCCGCAATCAGTTTGTCGCCCGGGTCATCCGCGAGGCCGGCATCGGAACGCTGTTGTTCGACCTGCTCACTCGCGACGAAGAGGATGAGGACGGGATCTCGGGACGTCTTCGATTCGACATTGGACTGCTGGCAAAACGCCTGGCGGACGCAACGCGATCGCTGGCCGAGCGGACCGATACGGGCCGTCTGGGAATCGGTTACTTCGGCGCCAGTACCGGGGCGGCAGCGGCATTGGTGGCGGCGGCTGAAGTCGGCCCCTCCGTCTCCGCCGTCGTTTCCCGGGGTGGCCGTCCGGACCTGGCGGGCGACGCGCTGCCGCGCGTCGCCGCTCCGACACTGCTGATTGTGGGATCGCTTGATCAACCGGTGATCCGCCTCAACGAAGAGGCCCTGGCCAGGCTTCGTTGCGAAAAGAAGCTGGTGGTCGTCCCGAACGCTTCCCATCTGTTCGAGGAAGTGGGAACACTGGACCAGGTAGCGCAGTTGGCGGCGGAATGGTTTCAACGACAGTTCCGGTTGCGGTGACACTGCGGCCTCTGTGGTCCGCAATGTCTTGCGACGCTCCAGGCTGCATTCTTTCTCCGCCTCTTCACCCACCCCTTCGCGGTGAATGCACCGGCCAGGAAATAGTGCTTGCAACGATGGGCGGGGTTGCTAGTTTCTGCCCTCCTTAAGGAAAAACAGAATTGTTTATGGCTAGAATTTGTGAACTGACCGGCAAAGGCCCGATGAAGGGCAGCATCATCTGGCGCAGTGGCAAGGCGAAGAAACTGGGCGGCATTGGCACGCACATCACTGCCATCACCAAACGCCGTTTCCTGCCGAACTTGCAGCGGGTCAAAGCGGTCGTGAATGGCGAAGTCCGCTACATCCGGGTCGCGGCCAGCGCGATCAAGAAAGGCCTCGTCGTCAAGGCCCCCAAGCGCAACTGGAAGAAAGAAGGGAAGAAAGCCTGAGAATTTGATTATCCGTCCGTGTAACAAAGCGAGGCCAAGCCGGCCTCGCTTTCTGTTTTCCCACGAACATCGGACCCTACCCGCTATCCTCCCTCTTCTTTGCGTGCGAGGCTGGGGAAGGTCAATCAAACAGCGAGAGCTGCGATCCGCCGGGGCGACGAAATGAGGCTGTCGAAAGCATTAGCCGGTTGTTGTCGATGCCCGCCCTTCGGCGCGCCACCTTGAACATCGCCTCGATCTGCCCGGCAAAGATACCCTCCCCCATCATCCTGGAACCGAAGCGGGGATCGTTCAATTTGCCGCCGCGAATCGCGCGGATGCGGCTGAGCACTTTCTCCTTCCTTTCGGGGAAATGCCGGGTCAGCCAGTTCTCGAACATCGGCGCGACGGAATAGGGCAGGCGCAATGTGACATAGCCGGCAAAGCGCGCCCCCGCATTCACGGCGGCGGCGACGATGGACGGCAGTTCGTGATCGGTCAGCCCAGGAATGACCGGGGCGACCATCACACCGACCGGAATGCCGGCCTTGGACAGGGTCTCAATGGCTGATAGGCGGCTCGAAGGCGGCGCGGTGCGAGGCTCCATCACCTTCCGCAGTTCCGGGTCGAGCGTCGTGACGGAGACGAACACGGCCGCGGCGTCGTCCTTTGCCAATTCGCCGAGCACATCCGAGTCGCGAGTGACCAGTCTGTTCTTGGTCACGATTGCGACCGGATTCCGAAACTCGGCCAGCACTTCGAGGCAGCGCCGTGTCAGTTTCAGTTTGCGTTCCACCGGCTGGTAACAATCCGTCACTCCACTCATCGCGATGACTTTCGGCTTCCATTTCGAGGAAGCCAGTTCGCATCGCAACAGCTCCGGCGCGTCTTCCTTGACCATGATCTTCGTTTCGAAATCGAGGCCGGCGGAAAAGCCGAGGAACTCGTGGAATGGCCGCGCGTAGCAATAAATGCAGCCATGCTCGCAGCCCCGATACGGGTTCACGCTGGCCTCGAACCCGACGTCCGGGCTGTCGTTGTAGTTGATAATCGAGTTGGAGCGGTCTTTGAAGAATTGAGTGGCTGGCGCGGGCTCGTCGGGATCGTACCAATCCGGGTCGGGTTCCAGCGCGATCTTCTCAAAGCGGTTAGGGGGGTTTTCCGCCGCGCCGCGACTGCGCCGAGTTGGATGGCCGGTTTGCATGGCTGTCCGTGTTGACGGAGAAGTATGACGAAAGGCGTCGCGTTATCAACCCCTGCCAAACAGAGCGGACGGGACCGCACCTACTCCAAATAACCCCTGGCGGGCATCAGCCCATAGCGCGTCAGTGCCTCACCCGCGGCGCGAACGACCTCC
>Ga0075421_100006026_pt1 | contig 14737 bp, 11 predicted proteins | sample SoiMetdeltSBSDD5_FD_75292 | JGI IMG/M metagenome (GOLD analysis project Ga0075421, IMG submission 75292) | Bulk soil microbial communities from a Populus tree surrounding site in Tennessee, USA - Soil MetaG P. deltoides SBSDD5 | ecosystem: Environmental > Terrestrial > Soil > Tree plantation...
TTCGGTCGGACTCGCGCCCAGCCGGGTGGAGCACACGCCGGCTATAGGGGGGGCCCTGCTGCTCGGCGCTAAGCCGTGTTACAAGACAGCCTTAGCCGAGCCATTACGTAGAAGCGGCCTGCTCAACGGGACGACAATCGGAGGGCCAACTCATTATGTGCGCGGAGGATCGGCAATACCCGCGCCACTGGAGGGCACAAAAAAACCGAGGCCCTAAGGCCTCGGCGATCGACACGCTCTTGGTTACTGCGGACGGGGAGTGAATCCGCTAGGCGGCGCTGGAGCCTCCATCCCGCCGCCCCACGCAGCGGTGCACCTCGGCCAGCAGCCGCTCGGCTGGGAATGGCTTGCTAATGATTCCGCAGGGGGTCGCGATGCCCATCGCCGACAGCGCCTCGCTGGCGTAGCCAGACATCAGAATGACGGGAATTCCTGGATGGGATACCGAGATCGCCTGCATGAGCTCGACCCCGTTGAGCCGCGGCATGACGATGTCCGACACCACGATATCCGGTGGCGGATTGCCGTTCTTGAACCGCTCCAAGGCTTCGGCGCCGTCTTGGGCTTCGATCACGGTATAGCCATCTCGCGCCAGCACTCGAGTGGCGAAGCGCCGCACAGCGTCCTCGTCGTCGACCACGAGCACGGACACTCCACTACCGGCTCGCGCGGGCGAAGAGCTGGATAACTCGTCCAGTGTCTTCATACCTTATTTGGCAAGGGGCCGGTCTAATGTAATGGAAGTCCTATCTAGAGACCACTCCGCTGCCTCGCGCGCCGGTCGTCGAGACTCCATGGTCCGCCGCCGGCAGCGGCTAGATAGAGGAACAAGAAACAGAACAGGACCGGCAGCTCGCCTCGATTGAGAATGGGCCAGAAACCGCGGGGCGCGTGCGCGACGAAGTAGGCCACCGCCATCTCACCTGCTAACACAAAGGCGACCGGTCGGGTGAAGAGTCCCAGCGCAAGCAGAAGTCCGCCGAATGTCTCCAGGACCCCCGCAAGGCCCATAAGTGAAAACAGAGGGACGGTAGCCTGTGGCTCGTCCACCGGCCAGGCGAAGAGCTTCTGGGTACCGTGGGCCATGAAGATGAAGGCTGCCACGATTCGAAGGACGCTAAGCAGGCGACCCGCCCAGCTCGGGGGAATAGGGCTGCGCATATGTGAGGTCTCACGCAAAGGAGTGGATGTCAGGATAGCCGCCTGCCGACTCGCAGGCTGAGCGGCCAGCGGATGAGCCGAGTCGAGGCGGCATCTCCCCAGAGCGGGTTCAGTTCCCGCAGCAGGGCTGGGATCGGATCGGAGCCGGTGCTCTCACGACAGTGCTGGGTGGCCGACCAGGTTCCGATGTAGCCGAGCAGCTCGTCGAGAGCCCAGCGCCGCTCCATGGCAAAGCCAGGGGGATTCAGCTCCGGATAGGGGAACGGAAGGGTACGATACCCGGATTCCACATGCCGCCGCTCCGGCGGCCAGAACGGCCCCACCGTCTCCCGATAAAATCTCGCGAGTACCTGGTTGATCGAAGGCTCATCGACGACCTGATTGCCATAGCTCCAGACCGCCAGCACACCACCCGCGACCAAGACACGGTCAACTTCGTGATAAAACGCTTCGACGTCGAACCAGTGAAGGGCCTGAGCCACCGTCACCAGGTCCACGGTTCCCGTACCCACGGGACAACGCTGCGCTGTGGCCGAGACATAATGAAGGGTCGGATGTTGCGGAGCCAGGGCCAGCATCGCGGGGCTGAGATCACTGCCGATCACCCGCCGAAACCAGCGGGCGAGCGGGACGCTGGCCTGTCCGCTGCCGGCCCCGCAATCCCACGCCAGCTCCCGTCCGGGGCAGAGACTGCTCAGATACGCGAACAGCTCATCGGGGTATCCGGGGCGGCGGGTGGCGTACGCCCGGGCCACAGCCGAAAAGTGATCGGCCGGAGATCTCAACGCTGGGGTTGGCCTTCCAAGCTGAGGACCCGGTGCCGGCGCAGAATAGCGAGCACCTCCTGACGCGGAAGGGCCTCTGCAGTGCCGGATCGGGAGCTCACCGGAGTCGCCATCAGCAGTGAGTTGTACACCGCCTCCTCAGTCGCTTCCGCTGCAGCCTGGAACAGGTCGGACATAGCCTCATTGCCGAGCTCGGCTGTTTTGCCGATTGGGCCGCTCTTGCGCCGGCGCATCTCCGGATTGGCCGAAAATGCGATGACGTAGTCGCCGGAGCCGTTGTCCATCACGGAGCCGGTCCTTGCCACACCGATCAGTGCGCGGGCCGCCAACCGGCGGAGGTTCCGATCGGACAGGGGAGCGTCGGTTGCCACCACGATCATGATGGAGCCTCGTGGTCCCGGCGGCTCGGTAACAGGCTTCACTCCGCGGCGCCCGAGCGCCCGTCCCACTGGAACACCAAGGATGTGGAGGTCGCCCCCAAAATTGGATTGGACCAGAACCCCGACCGTCCAGGCGTTTTCTGATCCGCCGGTTCGGCGGGAAGAGGTTCCAATTCCACCCTTCCAGCCGAAGGCCGTGGTTCCCGTTCCCGCCCCGATACTTCCTTCCGCTACGTTACTCCCGGCCCGGGTGAGCGCCTGTCGCACCTGCTCTGCAGTTATCGGCCGCTGTCGAATGGCGTTGAGCAAGCCATCGTTGGTCTCCCCGATTACCGGGTTGATGGAGCGGACCTCCTCCATCCCGGGCTGCTCCAGCAGATAGGCGACCATCGCATCCGCCGCCCTCCAGACGCACAAAGTGCAAGTCAGAAGGATCGGCGTCTCCAGCTCGCCCAGCTCCGCCACCTGGGTTACGCCCAGAAGCTTACCGAAGCCGTTGCCGACGTAGATCGCCGCCGGAACCCGGTCCAGGAACACGTTGCGGGGGTGCGGGAGAATGGCCGTAATCCCGGTGCGGACCGAGTCCCCCTGGATCAATGTGACCTGCCCGACCTGGACACCGGCAACGTCGGTGATGGCGTTGCGAGGTCCGGGCGCCAGGGTTCCCGGCGCAATCCCGAGCGCCCGGGGTCTGGGCTGCTGCCCGCCGGCCGAAGTCACAGCGCAGGCGAGCAGCAGGCCGGCGCCCGTCAGTCGCGCCGGGCTCATCCTGCAGCCGGAGCCGGCGGAGTGAGAGCAGTCTGCAACCGCTCGATCAGCTCTGCTTGTGCCGGATTGAGTTTCTCCCGGGCCACTGCGGGAGTGAACCAGCCGCAGCGATCCACTTCGGGAAAGGTGAGCCATCGGCCCGATCCGCGAGGCCACTCGGTCTTCATCGTGTTACTGGTAACCTGGGCAGGGTCGGCATCGCCTTCCCAGGCCCAGGCGTGGACCAGCTTTCCGGCCTTCTGCCGCACGACGCCGAGTGGAATGAATGGACCGGTCGGACACACGCCGGTCTCCTCTTCGAATTCGCGGCACGCGGCAGCCAGCAGGTCCTCGCCTGGCTCGGCCACGCCTTTGGGAATGGTCCAGGCACCATTATCGCGCCCTTTCCAGAAGGGCCCGCCCGGGTGTGCCAGGAATAACTCGAGTCCGCCAGAGGACCGACGGTAGAGCAGGAGTCCAGCGCTGGCCTTCGACGGGTTCAGGGTCGTGCTCGCAGTGCGCAGAAGTAACCCGCGGGATCAGGCACGATGCGGTTGGTTCCGCTCTCGATGGCCACTTCCCAACCGGGTTCGGCCTGCCACCAGCCCCAGAAGCCGTCCTCACTCACGGCGGTGATCTCCAGCTGCTCCACAGGGGAATCTACGGCGGGCTGGCCCAGGCGGAGGTGGTCGCCGGTCAGGACCGCACCCGGCTGTTTCGGGTCCCGGGAACTGGCGCCCGGGCGCCAGGTGCTGTCTCCCTGGGTCGGGTCCAGCCAGCCCACCAGGTCGCGGGCTGCTCCTCCAACCGCCCCGACCCGGGCCAACGAATCCGGCGGCGCCAAATGCAGCCTCCCGGTGGCAACAGCTCCGGCATCCGGCTGGGTTCTGACCTGGATCAGCTGGTATTCGCCCGCCAGGGTACGGGCTCGGGCCCTCATCGGATGCTGGGCATCTGCCGGCACCGCAGGGCCGCATCGCTCCGGTGCCGGCGCAGGCGCACCGGGCCGACAAGCCATCAGGGCCCCGGCCGCGACGGAGCAAAGGAGTGCTCGGTGCGTAGCGACTCCGTAAGGAAGAGTTCTGCAGTGTTTTGATGTACCCAGGGGCTCCGCCCCGGCCAGAGCGGAACCGATTCGAACGTATGCTTATTCCATGAGATGGGGAAGGAGGCAATGGCCCGGACCGCAAAACCATGGTAGCGTTATGAATCCTTTGACTTGATGCACCTATGAGCCCTCGACGCTTGCTGGGCCGCCGCCCATCCACGCCGGTCCGAACCTCCGCCAGTTCACCGACAGGCCAGAGCCTGCCCAGTGATGTCGATTGCCAGACTTGCCGGCGAGTAGGCATCGTCGGGGTAGTGTTCGCTGCGCTGTGGGCGCTCACGCTGTTCCTGAACAACGTGGTGGCAGGCTGGTTGGGGTCGATGGGGTTCATGCGCAATCTCTGGCCCTTCCCCGGCAACATGGTTGCTACGGTGGGATTTGCCAGCTCGCTGCTCATGGTCTGGTTGGCCCGTCGTTGGAGCGGCAAGTCGATGCTCCTGGACATGGGATCCGGCTATCTGGTACTTCAGTGCCTTCTGATTGCGATTCTGAGCCAATGGGGTCCGGTCCCAATCAGTCCCCGGGTCTCCTGGGTCTGCATTCCGATCCTCTTCTATCCAGCGATCGTCCCCAACACGCCCAGGAAGACACTGGTCACGTCGCTCCTGGCTGCCTCGACCGAACCAGTGGCGCTGGGCCTGAGCCATCTCCGTGGCGTCGACGTACCCTTGAACGCCTTCTACCTGATCTGGAATTTCCTACCAACCTACATCTGTGCTTTTCTGGTGGTGATTCCCGTCAAAATCATCCATAGCCTGGGTCAGCAGGTCCGGCGCGCGCGCGAGCTGGGCAGTTACCGACTGGAGGAGCCGCTCGGCAAGGGCGGCATGGGCGAGGTATTCCGGGCCACCCATCAGATGCTTGCCCGGCCGGCGGCCGTGAAGCTGATCCGCTCGGAGATCATCGGGTCGAGCACGCCGGCCGCCGCGCGAGTCATCGTGGAGCGCTTTCGCCGTGAGGCCGAGGCGGCCGCGTCGCTCCGTTCTCCTCACACCATCGGTCTGTATGACTTCGGGGTTTCTCAGGACGGGACTTTCTTCCTGGTGATGGAGCTGCTGGACGGACTCGATCTGGAGACGCTGGTGGAGCGCTTCGGACCGTTGCCGCCCGAGCGCGCGGTTCATCTGCTGCGCCAAGCGTGCGATTCTCTGGCCGAGGCTCATGCCCGTGGCCTGGTACATCGCGACATCAAGCCGAGTAACATCTTTACCTGTCGCATGGGGCTGGAAGTCGACTTCGTGAAGGTGCTGGACTTTGGGCTGGTCAAGGCCATGGGCGAGGGTGACCGGGAGGCGACACTGCTTACCGAGCCGGACAGCACGACCGGCACGCCGGCGTACATTGCCCCCGAGATGGTGCGGGGTGATCGTACGCCGGATCACCGGGTCGACCTCTACACCCTCGGCTGCGTGGGTTACTGGCTGCTGACCGGGCGACTGGTGTTCCAGGCACCCAACGCGATTCAACTCATGTATCAGCACGCCAATGCCTCGCCGGTACCTCCCTCGGAGCGGAGCGAGATCGAGATCGGTCCCGAGCTCGACCGGGTCATTCTGTCGTGTCTGGCCAAGGTCCCCGAGGACCGGCCTCAGTCGGCCGCCGAGCTGTCCCGGCTTCTCGCCGCGGCGGTGCCGGGGAATCTCTGGAGCGAGGAGCGAGCCCATCGCTGGTGGGACCGGCACCATCCGGGAGCCGCGGGCATCCACCCTCGTGACGCCAGCCGTAAGGTGCTGACTAAGACCATGGAGCTGGGTTGGACCCCGGTAGAAACGCCTGGCCCGGAGATCGGGTCCGCCGCGTCGTAATGCAATCTTCCACCCGCTGAAGTAACCCGATCATGACAACCAGTACCCGAATCGGCTCGCCCGCAGCGCACCGGGCCGGGCCGCTCGACCGTGCCCTCCGTTTGTTCACCGACGTGAAAGCGGGCGAAGCCGGCACCGCTCTCCTGCTCGCCTGCAACGTGTTTCTCCTGTTCTGGGCTTATTACGTAATCAAACCGATTCGCGAGGCACTCATTCTTTCCGGCGGCGGGGCCGAAGTGAAGTCCTACGCCGCCGCGGGCCAGGCCTTGCTTTTGTTGGCGCTGGTGCCGGCATACGGGGCTCTGGCTGATCGGCTCCCCCGGCGGAGTTTGCTCAACGCGGTGACAGCTTTCTTCGCGGTGTGTCTGGTGCTGTTCTCCGCCTTGACCCGGGCCGAGGCTCCTGTGGGCGTGGTCTTCTTTCTCTGGGTCGGCATCTTCAACCTGATGATCGTGGCGCAGTTCTGGTCCTTCGCCAATGACATCTACACCAAGGAGCAGGGCGAGCGGCTCTTTGCGATTGTCGCGTTTGGTGGCTCTCTCGGCGCTGTGCTCGGTAGCGCGTTCGCGGGTCGGCTCATTCCTCTCATTGGTGTGCCCGGGATGCTCCTGGTTGCAGCGGGACTGCTCGTCGTAGCCGCCGGCATCAGCAACCTGGTGGATGCCCGGGAGCGGCTTCGTCATGAGACTCATCTTCCCCAGCACCTCACCACGGCCGAAATTCCCGCCGCTACCGGCGAATACCAGATCCAGACTGTGGACCAGGCCGAGAAGCTGACCGTCTCCATGCCCGGGGTAGCTCCGCCATCCCGGGGCGGCACCTTTCGCCTGGTCTTTCAGGACCGGTACCTGCTGTTGATTGCCCTGTTGATGCTGGTGGTCAATTGGGTGAATACGACGGGCGAATACATCCTGGGGCGGACGGTGACCCACGCAGCTGAGCAGGCGGTTACGGCCGGCAACGTGGGCGGGCTGACCGTTTCGGAATACATCGGGCAGTTCTACTCCGATTTTTTCTTTCTAGTCAACATGCTGGGACTTGCCCTCCAGCTCTTCGTGGTTTCCCGTCTGCTGAAATACTTCGGGGTGAAGGTCGGGATCGCGATCCTGCCGGTTATCGCTCTCACCGGGTATGCCATTCTTTCGGTGGTCCCGATTCTGGCGCTGGTGCGAACGGTGAAGATTGCGGAAAACGCAACCGACTACTCAATCCAGAGCACGGTCCGCAACGTCCTGTTTCTTCCCACCACCCGGGATCAGAAGTACAAGGCCAAACAGGCCATCGATTCCTTCTTTTGGCGGGCCGGCGATGTGTTCTCCGCCGGGCTGGTCTACGTCGGCACCACCGCACTCGGGTTCGGCACCAGCGGGTTTGCCCGGGTCAATCTGATCCTTGCCGGTGCGTGGCTGGTGCTCGCCCTGGCCATCGGGCGCGAATACACTCGGAAATCGCGCGCCCTGCAGGTCGCCGCCGCAGCGGGGTGAAGGGAATCCATTGGCGCTGGTGTTGGCTGGCAGGCGTGGCCGCCTGTGCGTCCTCCCCACCACCTCCAGTCACCACATCTCCCCTGCCGCCGGAGCGGGTGCTCGTTCGCCTGTACCTGATCGGCGATGCCGGCGCTCCCAATCCCGCGGGCGAGCCGGTATTGCAGGCGCTGAGCCGGGAGCTTCGATCCGGCACGGGAGATCGCGTTGTCCTGTATTTGGGCGACAACGCCTACCCCCGAGGCCTTCCTCCAACCGATGATCCGGGCCGGAGGGACGCCGAGCGGCGTATACTGGCCCAGATCGAGGTGGTCACCAAGGCCCACGCGACCGGCTACTTCGTGCTGGGCAACCACGATTGGGAGCGATTCGGCTCCGGAGGGTGGGCTGCGGCAGGCCGGCAAGATCGCTTCATCGATTCGGTGGGTGCAGGACAGGTTACCCTCCAACCCGACGATGGCTGCCCGGGGCCGAATGTAGTTGATATCGGAGAGCGGCTGCGGCTGGTGCTGCTCGATACCCAGTGGTGGCTCCACTCCGGACCCAAGCCGAAGGGGTCGGGCTCCGGCTGTCCGGCGAAATCAGAGTCGGAGGTGGTAGACTCGCTGCGGGGTGCAATCCTGGCCGCGAAGGGCCGAATGGTGGTCGTGGCCGGCCACCACCCGCTCAAGAGCGGCGGAGTACATGGTGGGTACTTCGGATGGAAGGACCACCTGTTTCCCCTCCAGCAGGTCGTCTCCTGGCTCTGGCTGCCTCTCCCGGCCATCGGGTCGCTCTATCCGGCTGCACGTCAGAATGGTATCTCCAGTCAAGATCTTTCATCTCCGGTGTATCAACGAATGGTTCAGCAGTTGCGCCAGGCATTTGACGCAGCGCCGCCGGCCCTGTACGCTGCGGGACACGAGCACAATCTGCAGGTGATCGCGGGAGGACCCACGCACTTGGAGCTGGTGAGCGGTGGCGGTATCTACGGCCACAATGACCGGGCGGTGGCTATCGACGGAACTTTGTTCGTCCGGCAGGCAAGCGGCTTTGCTCGCCTGGACATACCGCAGCGCGGTCGGGCTCGACTGGCCGTGCTGCAGGTCGACTCCCGGGGGACCAGCCGGGAAGTCTTTTCAACCTGGGTGGAGTAAGTCATCGTGACTCTGGCTCCGCGATTCCTGGTGATGCTTCAGATGACTCTCTGGGTGCCGGTTCTCTCGGCTCAGACTTCATCTCCCCCCGGCGACACCGTTCTGGCCGCCGGCCCCCAGTACCGCGCCGGTGGACTGCACAAGTTTTTCTTTGGACGAGAGTACCGCTCCCTCTGGGCCACACCCATCAAGGTTCCGCAGCTCGATATGGGAAGGTTCGCCGGTGGCTTACGGGCCGTCTCGAAGGGTGGCGGGGAACAGACCAAGTCACTCCTGCTGGCCGGAGCGGATGGGCGGGAGTTTTTCTTCCGCTCCGTGGACAAGGACCCCTCCGCGACCCTGCCGCCCGACCTGCGAGGCACCGTGGCCGGCTCCGTGGTGCGGGACCAAACCAGCTCGGCCTTTCCCACCGCACCCCTGGCAGTAGACCGGCTCATGGACGCGGCCGGCATTCTCCACGGCACATCACGGCTCTACGTGCTCCCCCACGACCCTCGCCTGGGAGAGTTCGAGCCGGCATTTGGCGGCCTCCTGGGATTCCTCGAAGACCGAGTCGGAGGTAAGAAAGGACCACCGGCCCACTGGGGCGGCGCCTTTGAGATCATCGGCACCGACAGCCTGGTTGCACGTACAAACCGGTCGCCTGACGATCGGATCGATGCCCAGGCATTTCTGAACGCCCGGCTGTTCGATCTGCTCATTGGCGACTGGGATCGCCATTCTGATCAGTGGGTCTGGGCCCGATTCGATGACCAAGTGCCCCGGCGCTGGCAGCCGATTCCGCGCGACCGGGATCAGGCGTTTGCCAAGTACGATGGAGTCCTGCTCAATCCAGCGCGACAGACTCTCCCTATCCTGACCAACTTCAAGTCCAAGTATCCCTATCTGCCAGGGGCTACCTGGAACGGGCGCGATCTGGATCGGCGCTTCCTGGTCGAGCTGGAGTGGCCGGCCTGGAAGGCCGCAGCCGCGGAGCTGCAGTCCCGATTGACCGATAGCGTCATCCAGGCAGCGGTGGCAGCCCTTCCTCCGGAGCATCAGGCGATCCAGGGCAAGACCCTCACTGATGCACTGCGGCAGAGACGGGATCACCTCCAAGAGGCTGCCCGGGACTACTATCGCCTTCTTGCCGAACAGACCAATGTGACCGCCACGGCAGAAGCCGACCAGGCGCGCGCCACCAGAGGACCGGATGGGGAGCTCGAGCTCACCCTGAGCCGGAGCGATGCCACCGCTCCCTACTTCCGACGCCGCTTCGGATCCGAGACCAAGGAGGTGCGACTCTTTCTAGGCCCCGGAGACGACCGGGCCACGTTGAGTGGCAGCGGCTCGGGCGGTCCGATACTCCGAGTCCTGGGCGAGGAAGGACAGGATCAGCTGGCCGATTCGAGCCGCGGTGGCCGGGCCCGCTTCTACGATGACCCGGCTGGTCCCGCCCGGGTTCAGGGATCCTCCGCCAAGGTGGATCGGCGCCTCTACACGCTGCCGCCCCGGGGGGAGCACGAACTGCCCCCGCGGGACTGGGGACAGCGCTGGACCGCGATCAGCTGGGCCACCTACGGGCCCGACGTCGGCTTCTTCTTCGGGATCGGTCGCACGCTCACCACCTACGGCTTCAGGAAGCTTCCCTACTCCAACCGCCACCGGTTCCGCGGCGGTTTCGCCACCGGGCCCAAGACCTTCCGGTTCGATTACCGGGGGGACTACCGAAGGGAAAACTCCCGGAACTACCCCGAGCTGGTGGCAGGAGCCTCAGGCATCGAGGCTGTCAGCTTCCACGGCTTCGGCAACGAAATCGCTGCCCCGGGGGAGAACGAATTCTACCGGGTTACTCAGGATGCGTATGGGTTTCAGCCTTCGATGGTCTTCGGTCTCTGGGATAGCACCAGCATTCAGGTCGGAGCCTTCCTCAAGTACTCCTCCATCGACAACCGGCCGGACCGATTCCTGGCCACGCTGGGGAACATCTATGGCACTGGAAAGTTCGGCGAGGTGGGGGCAATGGCCACCTTCCGGCACGACAGCAGAAACTATCCCATGGCCGCGACCAGAGGGCTGTTCCTGGAGCTGACCGGGAGACTGTTTCCCTCGGTTTGGGACGTAGACAGCGTCTTCGGGTACCTGCAAGGCGAGGCGAGGACCTATCTCAGCGTGCCGGCCCCGATGAATCCCACCTTGGCGCTTCGGGCCGGAGGTAAGAAGATCTGGGGCCATTATCCTTTCTTCGAGGCGGCCTTCATCGGCGGAGCTTCCAGCGTGCGCCTGGGAAAAGTGAACCGCTACGCCGGCGATGCGTCCGCCTATGGCTCCGCCGAGCTGCGGTTGGAGCTGGCTCGCATCCAGCTGCTTCTGCCCAGCCGGCTGGGGGTGTTCGGATTGGCCGACGTCGGCCGGGTATTTCTCGAGGGGGAAACGTCCGACAGCTGGCACTCCGCGTTCGGCGGCGGCGTGTCGCTCTCCTACGTGGAGCGAGCCTACACCTTTTCGGTCGCAGTCGCTTCGGGTGAGGAGCGCACCGGTGTGTACGTGCAGGCGGGGTTTGGATTCTGAAGCTGCTCGGCCCCGGAACTGACGCGCGTGCCGCAGCAGCGGCCGCGGCTGCCTCTACCGTCATCATCACGATTCAGCTAGCGGGCAAGGCCACCCGCGACGCGCTTTTCCTCTCCAGCTTCGGCGTTGCGGCACTTCCTCCCATGGTCATGGTTTCCGCCGTCCTCTCCGCTGCGCTGACCGTCTACCTGGCCCGCATCATGGCCCGCAGCCGACCGGCATGGTTGGTCTCTCGTCTCTTTGTCCTCAGCGCGTTCCTGATCCTGGCCGAGTGGGCTCTGGCAGGCAGTGCGCGGCGGATCGCAGCGGTGCTGGTGTTCCTGCACTTCACCGCGTTCGGCGCTATCCTGGTCTCGGGATTCTGGGCCATCGTGAACGAGCGGTTTGACCCGCGCACCGCGCGACGGACGATCGCACAGATCACTGCCGGAGGATCGCTCGGCGGACTGCTCGGCGGGATCCTCCCGGAGCGGGTGGGGGCTGCCCTGCCCCTCACGGCCATGCTTCCGATTCTGGCGGTTCTCACCCTGCTGGCGGCCGGGTTCGTGCTGGGGGTGGAGTACGGGTCGCATCCGAGGATGCTGCTGGAACGGGAAGAATCCGAGGGTACCATTCTGGCGGCCGGCGAGGTGCTACGGAAATCCCGTTATCTGACCAGCCTGGCACTGCTGGTTGCCCTAACCTCATCGGCCGAGGGATTGCTCGACTTCGTGTTCAAGGCGCGGGCCTCGGCGGCCGCCCCTACAGGAGAGATGCTCCTCCGCTTCTTTGCCGCCTTCTACACCGCGACGGCGCTCATTGGAATCCTGATTCAGGTGACGGTGCTGCGGTCGCTGCTCGGGCGGTTGGGAATTGCCCGGAGCGCGTCGCTGCTGCCGGCGGGGGTGTCGGTTGGAGCAGTCGGCGCTCTCATCTTTCCCGGTCTCACACCGGTCCTGCTGGCCCGCGGCCTGGAAGTGGTGCTTCGCAGTTCTCCGTTCCGCGCCGCCTATGAGCTCCTGTTTACGCCGGTAGCTCCGCTGGAGAAGCGCGCCACCAAGTTGCTGGTGGACGTGGGGGCGGCCCGGGTCGGTGACTTGCTGGGGGGCGGGCTGATCCTGATCACTCTCGCGCTGGCCCAGGGCGGCGCCAGCCCAATCCTTCTGACGCTGACCTGCGTCCTGTCGGGGTCGGCGCTCCTGGTGGCCCGCCGACTACACCGGGGCTATGTGTCGGCACTGGCCGGAAGTATCCATCGACAGGCCGGCGATCTCCCCGATCCCACCGAGGATGATGCCGCGGCCTGGATGCAGACTGTAGGTGGCTTCGATCTCAGTGGGATCCGGTCTCGCCTGGCTTTCTCTACCGGCTCCCCCCCGGCCGCCGAGGCTCCCACCGCCGAGCCGCCGACCACCGTACCGGACACTCCGCTGGAGGAGGCGGCTCGGGCCGGACAGGCTGACCAGGTTCGCTACATCCTGGCGACGAACCCTATCAAGGCCGAGGAGCTGGAAACAGCAATCGAGCTCTTGGCCTGGGACGCCGTCGCGCCTGCGGCCATTCGCTCGCTAGCAGCGGTCGCTCCAACAAACACTGATTTGCTGCTGCGGCATCTTCTCGATCCGGACGAAGATTTCGCTGTTCGGCGCCGGCTGGTGAACGTGCTGGCCGCCTGCCGCACTATCCCGGTGTTCCAAGGGCTGCTCCAAGCACTGGGCGACCGGCGGTTCGAGGTTCGCTACCGGGCCGGCCGCGCGCTTTCCCAGATGGCGGGCGAGATCCGCGGGCTCGAGATCGATCGGGCCCGGGTGCAGGCTGTGATCTTGAAGGAGCTCGAGGTCGAGCGTGGGGTGTGGGAGAGCCGCCAGCTCATCGATGTGGCTGAGGAAGAGACCTCGCCCATGGAGGCCGAAGTCCTGCGCGACCGGGTGAGCCGCAGCCTGGAGCACGTGTTTACTCTGCTGTCGCTGCTGCTTCCCCGGGAGACGCTACGGCTCGCGTTTCACGCGCTGCACACGACTGATCCCTACTTGCGGGGCACCGCGCTCGAATACCTGGAGACTGTCTTGCCGGACATGGTGTGGCACCGTCTGACGCCATTGCTGGAAGGAGGCGAAGTCCCGGCAGCTCGGCACGGCGCCGCGGCGGAAGCACTTCAGGACCTTCTCGCCTCCCGCGAGTCGATCTCTATCGCCCTGGCCGAGGCTCGCCGAAGGAGTCGGCCTTAGCCCGTCCTTCCCAGCGCCCGGTCTAGCACTTCCAGAGCGAAGTCCGCGTCCTCCATCGTGATGCAGAGAGGCGGCTTGATCCGAAGCACATTGCCGTTGAGACCGCCCTTCCCCAGCAAGACTCCCATCTCCCGGGCCAGTTCCAGAACCTCGAGCGTTGCGGCGGTGGCCGGCGCCAGAGTAGCCCGGTCGGCCACTAGCTCGACCCCCAGCATCAGGCCCATGCCACGGACGTCGCCGATTAGGCTGTGACGTTCCTGCAACCGGCGGAGCCCTCGGAGAAAATGGTTCCCGACCCGCCGCGCGTTCTCCTGCAGGCCTTCTTCGTCGATCACGTCCAGTACGGCGAGCCCGGCTGCCATGGAGACCGGGTTGCCGCCGAAGGTGTTGAAGTGGGTCCGCCGGGTCAGGGCTTCCGCGATCTCGCGCCGGGTCGTCACTGCCGCCAGGGGAACACCGTTGCCGATGCCCTTGGCCATGGTAACGAGGTCCGGCACGACGCCGTAATTCTGAAAGCCCCAATAGTGCTCACCGGTGCGGCCGAAGCCGGTCTGTACCTCGTCGGCTATGCAGAGTCCACCGTGCTCGCGGGCGATGGCGTATGCCTCGCGGAAATAATTCGGCGCGCCCCGGGTCACGCCCCCGACGCCCTGGATCGGTTCGGCTATGAACCCAGCGATGACGCCCGGGGTGGAGTACCGGATGAGCTCGCGAATGTCGGCTGCAGCCCGGGAGGCGGTCGCTTCCGGCGTGCCTCCCAGGTTACCAGACGGATCCGGGGAGAGCGCGTGGTGCACCGCCAGCGGGCCGGGAAGCGGATACTTCCAAGTGTGGTGCGAGGTCAGACCCAGGGAGCTGGGGGAACCACCGTGATACGCATTGCGTACCGCGATCACGTCCAGGTTGCCGGTGTAGAGCCGCGCCATGGTGACGGCAAGATCGTTGGCTTCGCTGCCGCTGTTCACGAAATAGGTGACGTCGAGGCCTTCGGGCATCTTGGACGCCAGCTTCTCGGCCAACAGCGGGAGGTTGGGATGGAGATAAATGGTCGTGGCGTGCTGGAGCGTAGCCGCCTGTTCCTGGATGCGACGCAGCACTTTCGGGTGGCAGTGGCCACAGGAAACGGTGACGATTCCAGCGAACAGATCGAGGTACCGGCGCCCGGTCTCATCGAAGACATATTGCATCTTGCCTTCGACAATCATCAGCGGGTCACGGTAGAGGGTGAACACCGCCGGGTTGACGTACTCCCGCCGAAGTCTCAGGACCTCCTCTCGTGCCGGGCCACGATAGGGGGCGGGCTTGTAGTCGAACGCCGGCATGGTGAGCGTCGGCCGCATGACCTCGGTCATGACTGATTCCATTTCACGGTGG
>Ga0075421_100006029_pt1 | contig 14734 bp, 15 predicted proteins | sample SoiMetdeltSBSDD5_FD_75292 | JGI IMG/M metagenome (GOLD analysis project Ga0075421, IMG submission 75292) | Bulk soil microbial communities from a Populus tree surrounding site in Tennessee, USA - Soil MetaG P. deltoides SBSDD5 | ecosystem: Environmental > Terrestrial > Soil > Tree plantation...
GCAGCGCTCCGATCCGGGACCTCGGCGATCTGACGTACGACTCGCTTGACGAGGTCCCGGATAGCCTCGCCTGCGGCTCGGCTTCCGGGATGACGGGTGAAGGGTTTGGCTCGCTGGTATAAGATGCCCGAGGGGGAGGTGAGCCTGCCCTCGCGGATGGCGGGCGGCCGGTCGATCGGTACCAACCTTCGATTAACCATCCGACTGCCGATCGTCTCGACATGGTGACGCTGGTTTGCTATGGTTCTGTCATTCTCCACAGTTGCGTTTGCACTCTCCCAGCCAGCATAGGTCGGGAGTCGAGTGCCATTGCGGCCACCTTCCCCGCTTGCATTCAGCCACGGGTATCGAATGAACGAGTCGGAGCACTGGTGGCCGGAACACCTCCCTTGCCCCGGTCGGAGATAACCCTGGCGGTGTGAAGACGGTGCTGTCACGCGGCCAGGAGGTTGGCCGGACATTGGCCATGGCATCGGTTACAGTGCCTTCGGAACCGGAGAGCGGGGGCCTTTTGGACAACCTCACGATCGCCCTGTGCATTTCCATCGGCACCGGTGTGCCTTGGCTGATCGCTACTTACTCGGAGAACGGTGCCCGTCAGCTGCTCGAAAACAGCGTGTTCGGGATGGTTGGCGTCGCCTGCGGGGCATACGCGTTCAACTGGATGTCTTCCACGCATGCCCTTGTCGCTTTGGTGTCGCTCGGTCCCGTGGTCACGTTTCTGTCGATCGTTGCCGGTCAGGCCCTCAAGCGCGCCATCTTGTCCAGGCTCTCGCGGTCACCGTAGTTGCCCGCTTCGATGGGCGCCTGCCGACTGTCTTGATGTCCCCTTTGCCGCACTTTCTGATGCGGGGGCATACGTGCCCTTGGCCATTGGCTCGAGGAGGAGAGCGGCCGCTCGGGTTGAGCGCAACGCCGCGGCGGCAGAGCTGCCGCCGGGCATTGGCCCAGCCATCGCCTACGTCGGAATGCCCAGGAGCCGGGCAGCGGTGCCGCCCAGGATGGCGAGCCTGTCGTCGTCGCTCAAGCCCGGCGTCTCCAGGATCAGGTCCACAGCGGTCCGTGTCCAGGGATAGGGATAGTCGGTGCCAACCATCAGCTGGCTCGCGCCCACCTCGGCCACGAGATGGCGCACCCCTTCCGGACGGAAGACCATCGTGTCGTAGTAGAGCTGCCGCAGATACTCCGTCGGTCGCCTCCTGATCGGGCCGTGCGTGCCACCGGCGCAGAGATCGGGCCGGGTCGGGCACCCGTGGTCCGAGCGGCCCGCGTACGAGGGCAGGAAGCCGCCGGCGTGGGCGGCAATGATCTTGAGCCCCGGATACCTGTCGAGCGTGCCCTCGAAGATTAGGTGCGAGAGCGCGATGGTGGTCTCCAGCGGGTTGCCGATCACGTTGCCGAGGTAGCCGTTGCCCTTGAAGCGTTGCCCCAGCTGGCTCGTGGCGCCGTCCCCCTGCGGGTGGATGAAGACCACGACGCCCAGCTCCTCGGCCTTGGCCCAGAACGGGTTGAACTTGGGATCGCTGATCTCCTCTCCCGCGACATTGCCGCCGATGCCGGCTCCGCGCAGGCCGTATTTCTTCACACCCTCCTCGAGCTGCTGCGCGGCAAGGTCGGGGAACTGCAGGGCGACGGTCGCGAACGCGACGAACCGCTCCGGGTGCGCAGCGCACGCCTCGGCCAGCTTCTCGTTCTGGAGCCTGATGATCTGGGCCGCAAGGTCACGGTCCGTCCGGTACCAGTTCGGATTGATGCTGAGCGCCTCGACATCGATGCCCTGCTCGTCCATGGCCCGCAGCCGGGTCGACACCTCGGTGGCCATGTCGAGATCCGGACGCAGCGACGGTCCTGCGAGCTTCAGGTTCATCAGCGCCAGGGCCGCCGGAACCGCGCAATGCGCGTGCACGTCGACGGTCTTTGCCCGCCTGCCGTTGACGACGACCTCGCGCCGCCTGGTCTGCGCCCGCGCGGTCAACAGGTCGCAACCGACGAATGCAAGTCCCGTCAAGGCGCCCGCCGTGGTCCGCAGCATATCCCTGCGAGTGGTCATGGTGCGTTTCTCCCCTGGTTCTCTTTCTCCGTACGGAGCAGCCGATGGTAGCGCGCGAATTGCGGCGCGATTGCGTGCTGGAAAGACGGCCGTCCCGACGAAACGGCCTTATCAGGGGCGATCCAAAACGACAGTTGGACAGATCGAGGGCTCGGCCTTAGTTGGCTGGGCAGACCCCGTCGGCGGGGGTGCGCATCGCCACCGTGCCGGGGCCGGCGGGAAGAAAAGGGCAACGCACGTGGCGAGCGCTGGGCCACGCCGGCGCACGAAACCGGCTCCGGCGTACTTCGGCATTGCGCCACCCTTGCTATTGCGGAATGCTATGCTGCTCGAGCCTGTCAGGGGAGGATCTTCATGCGTTCGACGATTGCTGCCGCCATGCTTGCTGGTGCCGTTGCCTTGAGCGGCGGCGCCCAGGCCCAGCAGCTCGACAAAAAGCAGTTCAATGTGGTCGGGACCTGGAACTTCTTGACCAACTGGCAGAAGCTCGAGCAGCCCCTGTGGGCAACGGACCTGCCGGCCGCCTCGGACGGGCAGATCACCGGCAACATCAAGTCCATCACGGAGCTCAACCTCAAGGGCACCGAGCTCCTGCGCCTCCTCAAGCAGGGCGTGTTCGACGTGGCCGCGGCGCTGCCGATCTATGTCGAGGACGGCGGCGCGATCATCGAGGCCTCCGACATCGCGGGCGTCGCCAAGGACTTCAAGATGGGCCGCGACATCGCCACTGCCTGGCTGCCGGAGATGCAGAAGGTGATGAGGGAGAGGCACAACGCCGCCATCCTCTCGACCTTCACCTTCCCCGAGCAGGTGTTCTACTGCCGCGGCGACATCAAGACCATCGACGACCTGAAGGGCAAGAAGGTGCGCGTGCAGGGCACATCGCAGGCCGACTTCGTAGCCGCCCTTGGCGGCGTGGGTGTCACCATCGCGTTCGGCGAGGTGGTGCCGGCGCTCGAGAAGGGCGTCGTCGACTGCGGCATCACCGGGACCATGCCCGGCTACAAGGCCAAGTGGACCGAGGTGACCAACACCCTGTTCCGCCTGCCCGTCGGCTACACGGTGGGCGTCTGGGTGGTGAACCTCAACGTCTGGAACAAGCTGTCCCCGGGCACGCAGGATTTCATCGCCAAGCATATGAAGACGCACGAGGACAGGGCCTGGAAGGTGATCGAGGACGAGACCGAGGAAGGCGTCGCCTGCAACACGGGCTCCGGGGCCTGCTCGGTCGGGCCAGCCGGGAAGCTCAAGCTGGTCAAGCCGTCCGAGAGCGACCTCAAGGTGCGTGAGAAGGCCCTCAACGAGGTGGTTCTCTCCCGCTGGGCCAAGCGCTGCGGCGCCGCCTGTGCGACCAGGTGGAACGAGCTGGTCGGCAAAACCTACAATCTGACCGCCACGGCCAACTGAGCTTCCAAATTTCAGGGATCGGGTTTCAGGGCCTCATGGCTCGACCACTGCCCTGAAGCCTGAAACCTGAACCTGGAACTGGAACCATGGAGCTGGCCTGGAGGGGCGTCGCCGCGATCGCGCGTGTCGCCATCTGGTGTGGCGGCGCGATGCTCCTCGCGGCCGCCCTCATCGTCAGTGCCGAGGTCGTAGCCCGCAAGGGCCTCGGCCCGCTGTTCGGCCCCGGCCTGGTGTTCTCGGGATCGGACGAGATCTCCGCCTACCTGTTTGCGGTCGGCACGTCGTGGTCGCTGGCGCACGCGCTCGTCACGCGCGGCCACGTGCGCATCGACGCGCTCTACAGCCGCTTCAGCCCGCGCAATCAGGTCCTGCTCGACCTGCTGGCTCTGCTCGGGCTCGGCCTGTTCCTGGCGGCGATGCTGGAGCGGACCTGGGACCTCGCCTTCTCGAGCTGGATGACCGAGATCCGCTCCAACACGCCGCTCAGGATCCCGCTGGCGTGGGCCCAGCTGCCCTGGTTCGGCGGTATCGCGCTCTTTGGCCTGGCGCTGGTGCTGGCGGTGCTGCGCACGCTCGTGGCGCTGGCGCGCGGGGACTACGCCACGGCCACGGCGACCTCCGGCGCCATCACGCAGAACGAGGAGATCGAGAGCGAGCTCGAGAGCCTCGGGCTCTCCAAGGAAACGCCGGGGCCGAGACGCTAGCACATGCTCGCAACCACCCTGCTCCTGCTGATCGTGCTCCTGGCGCTGAGCGTGCCGGTTGCCGCCGTGATGGGCGTCCTCGGCCTGGCGCTGAACCAGCTCTACGCCTCGATGCCGCTGCATCTGGCGATGGGCGAGGTGCTCTGGAACTCGTCGAGCGAGTACATCCTGATCGCCATCCCGCTGTTCGTGATGCTGGGCGAGATCCTCCTGCGTTCGGGGATCGCCGCGCGCGTCTACGCCGGCATCGCGCAGTGGCTGTCGTGGCTGCCCGGCGGCCTCATGCACGCCAACATCGGGGCGTGCGCCATGTTCGCGGCGACCTCGGGCTCGAGCGTTGCCACCGCCGCCACCATCGGCACCGTGGCGATCCCGGAGATCAAGAAATACGGCTACAACGAGCCCCTGTTCCTCGGCACCATCGCGGCGGGAGGGACGCTCGGCATCCTGATCCCGCCGTCCATCAATTTCATCCTCTACGGGCTCCTCACCAACACCTCGGTGCCCAGGCTGTACCTCGCCGGGTTCGTTCCGGGGGCACTGCTTGCGGGCTTGTTCATGCTGATGGTGCTGGTTTTCTGCATGTTCGACCGCAGCAAGGGCGGCGCGCCCATCGAGACGAGCTGGGCCAAGCGCATGGCCATGCTCCCGGCACTGGTCCCCCCGCTCCTCATCTTCCTGGTCGTGGTGGGCTCGATCTATGCCGGGGTGGCGACGCCCACGGAAGCGGCCTCGCTGGGCGTGATCGCGGCTCTCGCGCTCGCCGCCTGGGAGCGGCGCATCTCGCTGTCGATGCTGCGCGCGGTAGCCGAGGGCACCATGCGCACCACCGCCATGATCATGCTCATCATCATGGCGGCGCAGTTCCTCAACTTCGTACTCGCCGCGATCGGCATCACCGAAGGGCTCGGCAAGGCGATGGAGGCGCTCGGTCTCGGCAAGTACGGCACCATGATCCTGATCGTGGTGTTCTATCTCGTCCTGGGCTGCTTCATGGAGACCATCTCCATGATGATCCTCACCACGCCGTTCATCGCCCCCATCGTTTTCGGCATGGGCTGGGATCCGATCTGGTGGGGGATCGTGCTCACCATCCTGATCGAGGCGGCGCTGATCACGCCGCCGGTAGGGCTCAACCTCTACGTCGTGCAGGGCATGCGCGGGCGCGGCTCCATCAACGAGGTGATCCGCGGCTCGCTGCCGTTCGTGCTGGCGATGGTGGTGCTGATCGGTCTCCTGATGGCGCTTCCCGACATCGCCCTCTGGCTGCCCCGCTTCATCATGGGGTGACGGCGCCGGCCGAACCCCGAGGCGTTGGCAGCCTCTGCGACGGCGTGCCCCGCAGGCCCGCGAAGCGTTGTGGGACCGATCCCGCTGGTGTAGGTTCCTCGACCTAATGTCCGATTGTCGGGCAACCCCAACAAAACCGATCCCGGGGAGGGAGCGTGATGCAGCGTCTGAAGTCCATCCTGGCACTTGGCCTCGTGGCCGCCCTCGGCACGTTGGCCGGCACATCGGCGCAGGCGCAGAGCTACCCGACCAAGCCCGTGACGCTGATCGTGCCGTGGCCAGCCGGCGGCTCGACGGATCTCGTCCTGCGCGCGCTCGCCGACGCCACGCAGAAGCACCTGGGCCAGCCCATCGTCATCGAGAACAAGCCCGGTGCCTCGGGCACGCTCGGGGGCGCGCAGATGGCGGCCACCGCCAAGCCCGACGGCTACACCATCGCCCAGATCCCGATCACGATCTTCCGCCTGCCGTACATGACCAAGACCACCTTCGACCCGAAGAAGGATTTCACCTACGTCGCCGGGCTCACGGCCTACACCTTCGGCGTGGTGGTCAAGTCCGACTCGCCGTGGAAGACCTTCAAGGAGTTCATCGAGTACGCCAAGGCCAACCCCGGCAAGATCAAGTACGGCTCGCCGGGCACCGGCACCAGCCTGCACATCGGCATGGAGCAGATCGCCAAGGCGACCGGCGTGAAGTGGACGCACGTGCCATTCAAGGGCGGCGCCGAGCTCAACGCGGCGACGCTCGGCGGCCACATCAGCGGCCATGCCGACTCCACGAGCTGGGCCGCGCTCGTGAACTCCGGCGACTTCCGCCTCCTGGTCACCTGGAGCCCCGAGCGTACCAGGAACTGGCCCAAGGTGCCGACCCTGCAGGAGGAGGGCATCAACCTGGTGCTCAACTCGCCCTACGGCGTGGCCGGCCCCAAGGGCATGGACCCGAAGGTGGTGAAGGTGCTGGCCGACGCCTTTGCCAAGGGCGTCAGGGAGCCCTCCTACGCCGAGGCGCTCAAGAAGTTCGACCAGGAGGCGGCCTACCTCGACACCGCCGCCTACGAGAAGCACGTGGAGGAGCAGATCGAGGAGGCGAAAGCCCTGGTGGAGGAGCTGGGGCTGGGCAAGAAGTAGCCCCATGCGCATCGGCGAGCTCCTCGCTGCCGGCTTCTGGCTGGCGGTCGCGCTGGGAATCTCGTGGTCCGGGTACGAGCTGGGCCTCGGCACGCTCGTCGATCCGGGCCCCGGCGGCATGATCTTCTGGGTCGGCCTGGCGATGACCGCGCTGTCGCTGGCGACGCTGGCGGCCACCGTGCGGCCGGCGACGGCGGCAGGGCCCCCTCTGTGGCAGGGCCTGCGCTGGTGGCTCGTCCCCTACGTCGTGGTCCTGCTCTCGCTCTACGGCTGGCTGCTGCCGGCCCTGGGGTTCATCACCACCACCTTTTCGCTGCTCCTGGTCCTGTTCGTGACCATCGATCGCCGGGGCTGGCTCGCGCCGCCGCTCGGCGCGCTCCTGGCCACGGCGGCGTCCTACATCGTGTTCCACCGCTGGCTCGGCACCCAGCTGCCGGCGGGCGAGGCGGAGCGCTGGCTGACGACCCATCTGCCGCTGATCTTCGGGCGGAGCTAGCCTGTGGAGCTCATCGACAACCTCCTGCTCGGGTTCGGCGTCGCGCTGCAGCCGATCAACCTCCTCTACTGCTTTCTCGGCGTGCTCATCGGCACGCTGGTCGGCGTGCTGCCCGGCATCGGCCCGGTGGCGGCGATGTCGCTCCTGCTACCGGTCACGTTCACCGCTCCGCCGGCGGCGGGCATCATCATGCTCGCCGGCATCTACTACGGCTCCATGTACGGCGGCTCCACCACCGCCATCCTGGTCAACATCCCGGGCGAGGCGGCCTCGGTGGTCACCACGCTCGACGGCCACCAGATGGCGCGCCAGGGCCGCGCCGGGCCCGCGCTGGGCATCGCCGCCATCGGCTCGTTCATCGCCGGCACGTTCGCCATCGTCGGTCTCATGCTGGTGGCCCCGTCGCTCGCACGCTTCGCGGTCAGCTTCGGGCCACCCGAGTATTTCAGCCTGATGGTGCTGGGGCTTTCCATCCTCACCTATCTCTCGCAGGGCTCGCTGTTGAAGGCCCTGATGATGGCCTGCTTCGGTCTCGTGCTGGGCCTCGTCGGCCTCGACTCGATCAGCGCCGTGCCGCGGCTGACGTTCGATCGCATGGAGCTGGTCGACGGCGTCGGCCTCGTGCCCGTCGTCATGGGCCTGTTCGGCATCGCCGAGATCCTCGTCAACATCGAGCAGAGACTGCTGCGCTCGATCTTCACCGAGCGCATCAGGGGCCTGCTCCCGTCCCGCCAGGACTGGGCCGAGAGCGCCGGCCCCGTGACACGCGGCTCGCTCCTCGGGTTCGTGCTGGGCATCCTGCCCGGCGGCGGCGCCGTGATCTCGTCCTTCCTGTCCTACGCGCTCGAGAAGCGCCTCTCCAAAACCCCGGAGAAATTCGGCAAGGGCGCGATAGCCGGCGTGGCGGGGCCCGAGGCTGCCAACAACGCCGCGGCCGGCAGCGGCTTCATCCCGCTGCTCACGCTCGGCATCCCGCCCAACGTGGTGGTGGCACTCCTGCTCGGCGCCTTCATCGTGCACAACGTGCAGCCGGGCCCGCTCCTGATGACCCAGAACCCCGCCCTGTTCTGGGGCATCGTCGCCAGCATGTACATCGGCAACGCCATGCTGCTCGTGCTGAACCTGCCGCTGATCGGGCTGTGGGTGCAGGTCTTGAAGGTCCCCTACCGCATCCTGTTCCCGCTCATCTTGTTGTTCTGCCTGATCGGCGTCTACAGCCTCGGCAACTCCGTGTTCGACATCTATGTGATGATCGCCTTCGGGCTCCTGGGATACCTGATGCGCAAGTTCGGCTACGAGCCTGCCCCCCTGGTGCTGGCCTTCGTGCTGGGCCCCCTGATGGAGAACAAGCTGAGACAGGCTCTCATCCTCTCCGACGGCAGCTTCGCGATCTTCTTCGAGAGCCGCATCTCGCTCGCCTGCCTCGTCCTCGCGTTCGTGCTGCTGGCCTCCGCCATCCTCCCGGTGCTGCGCAGACGCCGCCAGCGGATCGCCGTGGAGGCCAGCTGAGGCGTCATTCCCGCGAAGGCGGGAACCCAGTTCACAGAACGGCAGTGGACTGCTAACCAGGGGGCATGCCCAAGCAGCCCAGTGTCTACGTCCTCGCAAGCAAGCGCAACGGCACGCTCTACATTGGCGTGACGAGCGATCTCTTCAACCGAACGTCGCTCCACAAGCAGGACCTGATCGAGGGGTTCACCAAGCGCTACGGCGTGCATCTGCTCGTCTATTTACGAGATGCATCTCACCATGGCCGATGCGATCAGGCGCGAGAAGCGGCTCAAGAAATGGAACCGGGCGTGGAAGATCCGGCTGATCGAGAACATGAATCCCGAGTGGAAGGACCTGTTCGACGAGTTCTGGGGCGAGATCAACGAAGGTCCAGCGGACCGCGCTCGCCGCCACATCGGGCGCGACCGGGTTGACATGTGACCTGGGTCCCCGCCTGCGCGGGGATGACGCCGTGGTGGTGGGTTTGCTTGGTGGGAGGAGTGTCGGATCACCCGAACCGGATCGGCAGGCGGCGCGGGCCGCGCACGGTGCCCTCCGACCAGGTCACCTCCCCCGCGAGGCCGAACTCGGGCACCCGCTTCAGCAGCTCCTCCACCGCCACCTTGAGCTCCATGCGCGCCAGGTTGGAGCCGATGCAGCGGTGGATGCCGAGACCGAACGCCGCGTGCCGGTTCTGCTTGCGGTCGATCACCACTTTGTCCGCGTCGGGGAACATGGCCGGATCGCGGTTGGCGGCCGGGAAGGAGAGCAGCACCATCTGCCCCGGCTCGAAGGGGCAGCCGCCGACCTCGGTCTCGGCCACCACCTCGCGCGCCATGGTGACAGGGGCGTAGGCGCGCAGGAACTCCTCGATCGCCGTCGGCACCAGTTGAGGCTCCGCGACCAGGCGGCGGCGGTCATCGGGATGCGTCGCCAGATGCCAGATGCAGGAGCCGATGCCGCTCCAGGTGGTGTCGATGCCGGCGACCAGGAGCAGGCGCAGCGAGCCCAGCACGTGGTTGTCGGTCAGCGTGCGGCCGTCCTCGTACCTCTGCTGCACCAGATAGCTGACGAGGTCGTCCCCAGGGTGCTCCCGCCGCTCCAGCACGTAGGGGTGGAAATACTCGGTCATCTCCACGAGGCCGCGCATCAGGATGGCATCGTCGGTGACCCCTTCCTGCAGCGTGGCGTTGATCCAGCCACGGAAGCGGTCGCCGTCGGCCTCGGGGACGCCCATCATGTGGGCGATCACCTTGACCGGGATGTGCTGCGCATACTCGACGGCGGCGTCGCAGGCGCCCCTGGCGATGAAGGCGTCGATCAGCTCGTTGCACAGGGCGCGGGTGCGCGGCTCGTGCCGCTGCACCGCCTGCGGCGTGAACGGCGGCAGCAGCACCATGCGCGCCAGCCGGTGCCGCGGTGGATCGGAGGTGATGGGCGGGGCGCCGCGGTCGTTGGGCGGATGGTTCTCACGCACCGCCACCTTGCGCGAGGAGAAGTGCTCCGGATCGTAGGCGATGTCGCGGATGTCCTGCCAGCGCGTCGGCAGGTAGACGCCGCCGTAGCGCTCCGTGTGCGCGATCGGGCATTTCGCCCGGAGCTCGTCCCAGATCGGGTAGGGGTCCTCGACCCAGCGCGGATCGAGATGGTCCCAGTCGGTGGCCCAGTCGCTGACCGGCGGACGCTTGCTCACCGCTCACTCCCGGCCTTGCGAGGACGCGACTCGCCCGCCGCACATTCCTCCCCTCCCCCTTGCGGGGAGGGGATGGGGGTGGGGGTCCACAAGCTCCAGGTCATCCCTCTTGAACCCCCCACCCCTAACCCCTCCCCGCAAGGGGGAGGGGAATCGCCTTGCCTCGCGGTTTGCATCACTGGAACCGCAGCGGCAGCTTGCGCGGCCCGCGGACGGTGCCCTCCGACCAGGTGACCTGGCCGTCGAGGCTGAAATCGGGGATGCGCCGCAGGAACTCGCGCACGGCCACGGTCAGCTCCATGCGCGCGAGGTTGGAGCCGATGCAGCGGTGGATGCCGAGGCCGAACGCAGCGTGCCGGTTCTGCTTGCGGTCGATCACCACCTTGTCGGCGTCGGGGAACATCTCGGGGTCGCGGCATGCCGCGGGAAACGACAGCATCACCATCTGCCCGGGCTTGAAGGTGCAGCCGTTGATCTCGGTCTCCTTCACGACCTCGCGCGCCATGGTGACGGGGGCGTAGGCGCGCAGGAATTCCTCGATCGCCGTCGGCAGCAGGTGAGGCTCCGCGACCAGGCGGCGGCGGTCCTCGGGATGCGCCGCCAGATGCCAGAGGCACGAGCCGATGCCGCTCCAGGTCGTGTCGATGCCGGCGATCAGGAGGAGCCGCAGGGAGCCGATCACGGCCTCGATGGGAAGCTTTTCGCCCTTGACCTCGACATTGGCGAGGTAGCTGATGAGGTCGTCGCCCGGCTTGCCCTGGCGCTCGTGCACGTGGCCCATGAAGTAGTGCTGCATCTCGCCCGAAGCCTGGACCGCCACGTTCACGTCGGTGATGCCGTCCTGCAGGACCATCTTGATCCACTGGCGATAGAGCTCGCCGTCGCTCTCCGGCAGGTCCATCATGTGCGCGATGAGGCGCGTGGGAATCTCCTGCGCGTACTCGACCGCGCCATCGCAGGCGCCGCGCCCGGCGAAGGCGTCGATCAGCTCGTTGCAGAGCGCCCCCGCCCTGGGCTCCAGCTTCGCGATCGCGTCGGGCGTGAACGGCGGCAGCAGCACCATGCGCGCCGGGCGGTGCTCGGGCGGATCGGAGGTGATGGGCGGTGCCGGGATGCGCGGCGGCGGCGTCTCGCGCACGATCACGCGCCGCGAGGAGAAGTGCTCCGTATCGTAGGCCACCGCACGCACGTCCTCGTAGCGTGCGGGGAAGTAGACGCCCATGAAGCGGTCGGTGTGCGCGATCGGGCACCGTGAGCGCATCTCGTCCCAGATCGGGAACGGGTCCGCGACCCAGCGGGCATCGAGATGGTCGAAATCGGTGGTCCAGTCCTTGACGGGCGGGCGCTCGGCCATGGCCTCACTCCTCGATGATCTCGACGGCGAACTCCGGGCAGTTGGACTTGGCGAGATACGCCTTCTCCTCCAGCCCTGCCGGCACGGTGCCGTCGCCGATCTCTCGCGCGTTGCCGAGCTCGTCGAGCTGGAACAGCTCCGGCGCCAGCGCCTTGCACCGGTTGTGGCCCTGGCACTTCTCGGGATCGACGCGGACCTTGAGGGTCTTGGCCATGGCGCGTGTCCTCCTCCTCGTCGCGCGGCGCTTCGGGGCGCTCGAGTTGACGTTAACGTCAGTTTGCCCCGAGGCGGCGGGACGGGCAACATGAAAATGTCAGTGGTCGCGGAAAGGTGTCAGAGCCCACCCGTCATCCCGGTCGGAGCGATGCGCGCCGCAGGCGAGCAGCGCTCCGAACCGGGACCTCGGGAGGCAAGGTTCGACTCGTTGCCCGAGGTCCCGGACAGCCTCGCCTGCGGCTCGGCTTCCGGGATGACGGGTACCCATGGTGTCAGACCCGGAGGGTCTGACACCATCTACGGCCGATACCCGAAGTGTGGGCGGCCGGGTTGGCGCAGCGGCGCGGCCATGTCGGCGAAGCGGCACAGGTAAGCGCGGGTCGAGCGCGGGTCGATGATCTCCTCCACGCCGAACGCCTCCGCCGTGCGCAGTGGCGACTGCAGCGCCTCGAGCCTCGCCTCGATCTCGGCGCGCGTGGCGGCGGGGTCGGGCGCCGCCTCGATCACGGCGCGGTAGGCGGCCTCTACGCCGCCGGCGATCGGCAGCGAGCCCCACTGCGCCGACGGCCAGGCGTAGCGCAGGAAGGCCGGCGAGCCGTTGCGCTGGGACAGCGCCGCCATGCCGAACGCCTTGCGCACCACGATGGCGCACCAGGGCACGGTGGCGTTGCGCACCGCGGCCAGCGCCTGCGTGCCGTAGCGCATCACGCCCGCGGCCTCCGCCTCCTTGCCGATCAGGAAGCCCGGGATGTCCACCAGATGCACGACGGGGAGCTGGAAGGTCTGCGCCAGATCCACCATGCGGATGGCCTTGCGGCAGGCGTCCGCGGTCCAGGCGCCGCCGTAGTGGTAGGGATCGCTCGCCAGCACCGCCACGGGCCAGCCGTCGAGCCGGGCAAGCCCCGTGATCACCGACTTGCCCCACGCCCTGCCGATCTCGAGCCACGAGCCCGCATCCACCACCGCCTCCACGATGGGCCGCATCCTGTAGACCTTGCGTGCATCGCGCGGCACGGCCGACAGCAGCTCCTCCGCCGTGCGGCCGGGCCGGTCGTCGGTGGGCTGCCGCGCCGCCAGCTCATGCACCGAGGCGGGCAGGTAGGAGAGGAAGCGGCGCGCGCGCGCGAAGGCCTCGGCCTCGCTCTCGACCTCGTCGTCGATGGTGCCGTTTTTGGCGTGGATGGTGGAGCCGCCCAGCTCCTCCTTGGTCACGGTCTGGCCGGTGCGCGCCACCACCGGCGGTCCCGCGGCGAACAGCTGCGAGGTGCCGCGCACCATCGCTGAGTAGTGGGAGGCGCACACCCGCGCCGCGCCCATGCCGGCGACGGAGCCGAGCCCCAGGGCCACGATCGGCACCTCCGAGAGGGCGTCCAGGACCTCGGTGAAAACCGGCACGTCCGGCAGATAGGTGCGCCCCAGCGTCTCCAGGTGCTTGACCGAGCCGCCGCCGCCGGTGCCGTCCACGAGGCGCACGAGCGGCACGCGCCAGCGCCGCGCCCAGGTCTCAGCGTAGCCGAACTTCTCGCGCAGGCCGCCGTCGTTGGCGCCGCCGCGCACCGTGAAGTCGTCGCCGGTGACGAACACGGTGCGCCCGTCGATGCGCGCCCGGCCACAGACGACGTTGGCCGGCGTCAGGCCCGTGAGATTGCCCTCCGCGTCGTACTCGGGAAAGCCGGCGATGGAGCCCAGCTCCTCGAACGAGCCGGCGTCGACGAGGCCGGCGATGCGCTCGCGCACGGTGAGCTTGCCCTGGCCCTTGTGGCGGGCGACCTTGTCGGCGCCGCCCAGCTCGAGCGCCAGCCGGCGCCGGCGCTCCAGCTCGTCGAGCTCGGGCTGCCAGGACATGGCCTCTCAGCCCTCGAGCAGCAGGAGCGGCTGGCCCTCGGCCACCAGGGCGTTCTCCTCCACCAGCCATCTGGCGACGCGCCCTGCGCGCTCGGCGCTCACCGGGATGTGCATCTTCATGGCCTCGACGATGGCGACCTCGGTGTCGGCGGCAACCGTATCGCCTTCCTGCACCAGGCGGACGATGAGCTGACCCGCGAGCGGCGAGGTCACGCTTTGGCTCACGGCATCAGCCTCCGGTCGCGTGTGTCAGCCGCGGACGGCCACCTTGACGCTCTGCGGCTTGCCGGAGGTGCCGCCGCCGCGGTCGGCCACCACGACGTCGAAGCCGCCGAGGGCTGTGCCGCGGCCGTCGTGCACGAACGCCACCCGGCCCGCCTCGAGGTCGGCCTGGGTGAAGGTCGTCACCGACCTCCTGGGTGCGGTCGACAGCGCCACGTAGCCGCTGCGCACATTGGAGATCGTGAACTTGAGGTCCTTGGCGGCATCGTCGGGATCGAGGGCGTTGAGGTCCTGCAGGGTGACGGCCACCGTGCCCCCCTTGGAGACCTCGAGGGTGAGGTCGCCGGCCACCGTGGGGGGCACGTTGCGCACCTCCGCGGAGAGGTTGCCGCCCTGCTCGAGTGCCAGCTTGCCGTAGCGGATGTTGCCGCTGACGTTGCCCGAGCTCCGGATGTCGATCAGGTTCTTGACCACCACCTCGCCCTGCAAGGTGCCGTGGATCACGGCCGAGTCGGACATCACCTTGCCGAACAGCCGGCCGTCCTTGTGCACGAGCACCGACTTGGCGGCGACGTCGCCCTCCAGATAGCCGAAAACCTCGAGCTGGCGACAGTTGCGCAACTCGCGCACGCCCCGGATCACGGTGTCCGCCGTGACGATAAGCACGCCGTTCTCAGCCACTCTACTGCCCCGTTTTTCCTGCGCCCGATGACGATCGCCGGCACGTTGGCTGGCAATGTGGCCCAAATCCAGGCTCCTTGGCTAGGGGGATGCGCCTGCGCGCGAGCCAGCGCGGCGATGCGGGCTGACGCCGGGGCCGGTTCGTGCCAGGGTGG
>Ga0075421_100006036_pt1 | contig 14727 bp, 11 predicted proteins | sample SoiMetdeltSBSDD5_FD_75292 | JGI IMG/M metagenome (GOLD analysis project Ga0075421, IMG submission 75292) | Bulk soil microbial communities from a Populus tree surrounding site in Tennessee, USA - Soil MetaG P. deltoides SBSDD5 | ecosystem: Environmental > Terrestrial > Soil > Tree plantation...
TCGCCTACGGTGCCGACGACTGCTTCGCGGCCGCGACTTACATCCACAAGCTGCGCGGCCAGCGCCCATTGCTGGTTTACGGAATTTCGTCGGGCGCCTTGCGCGCGGCCTTGTTCACGCAGCGCCACCCGGACATGGTCGCGCGTCTCGCGCTCGATGCGATGGTGTGGACGGGTGAAGGTTCTCCGACGCTTGCCGAGCGCAGCAAACGGCTCCCCGAATTTCGCGCCAAGAATCGGCGCCCGATCGATCGCAAATTCGTGCGCTCCATTTTCGAGCGCGACCATCCCGGCACCGCCGACGACGTGGTCATCGAGGCGTTTGCCGATGCCATCCTGGCGCTCGACGATTCCGTGCCGACCGGTACCTATGTCGACATGTGTGCCAACCTGCCGGTCTGCGATCCGACAAAGATCACGGTGCCGACGCTCATCATGCGCGGCGAGTACGACGGCATCGCGGGCTTCGCCGATCTCCTGAAGTTCTTCGAGCTGCTGCCCAATCCGGACAAGCACTTCGTAGTGATGCCGGGCATCGCGCATGCCTCCTTCCACCAGAAGAACTACGCCATCTGCTACCACATCCTGGAAAGCTTCTTCTCGCAGCCGGAGCCGATCTATCGCGGCGGGCATTGACCAAGGCCACATCGTTTCCATCGTTCCGCCATCCTGTGGGCGCAGCATCGGCTGCCGACGGGATGGGACGGGGATCGACCATGAGCTTAGGGCCTGCAAGCGTGCGCTTTGGCGCGCGCCTTTGCGCAGTTGCGGCGCTGACGCTGCTTTGTGGCTGCATTGGCAACCGTGATCTGCCGACGGCGGAGCCGAGCTTCTATCGCAGCCTCGCGACCAAGGGCGCGGAGGTCGACGCAACCATGGCGGCCTCCATGATCTCCGGCTATCGCACCAACAACGGGCTCACGCCGGTCACCATCGATCCCGAGCTGATGAAGCTCGCCGAGGCGCAGGCGCAGGCCATGGCGAGCCGTGACACGCTCAGCCACGACGTCGCGCGCAGCTTCCGTGACCGGCTCAAGGGAGGCGGCTACCGCGCCCGCACCGCGGCGGAGAACGTCGGCGCCGGCTACCACACGCTCGCACAGGCCTTCTCCGGGTGGCGCGACTCGCCGTCCCACCGCGACAACATGCTGCTCAAGGGGGCGACCCGCATGGGCATCGCCGCGGCCTATTCGCCAAAATCGAAATACAAGGTGTTCTGGGCGTTGATCCTGGCGGAGCCGGATGAACGGCGGAGCTAGGGCGCGCCCGCCTCATCGGGCCGGCACCGCGCGCTTTAGGCCGTCAAGTCGAACAGGGTGGCCCCGAACGTCCCGCGCGCTTCGTTGATGAGCGGTGTGACCGCCGCCGCAAAGGTATCGTGCTCGGCGGCTGTGAGCGCGACGATCTCGCAGCCCTGCGCCTCGATCGCTTTGCGAGCCTCTTTTTCCTCTTGCACGTGCAGCTCGCGCTGAAACGCGATCGCGTCGGTTATGGTATTTCGCATGGCGCGCTGAACATCAGCGGGCCAGGCATCGAAGGCCGGGCGGTGCAGGAAGATCGGCCGCGAGATGTAGAAGTGGTTGCTCAGGGTGTGGAAGCGGTGGAACTTGTGCACGCCGTAGGTCACTGTGTTCGACAGCGGATTCTCCTGCGCGTCGATGGTGCCCGCGACGATCATCTCGATCGCCTGCGTTAGATCCATGGGCATGGGCACCGCGCCCAGCAATTCGAAGGTGCGTGCCTGCACCTTGCTCGGCAGGACGCGGATTCGCATCCCCGCGAGGTCCGCCGGCGTGCGCACCTCGCGGACGCGGTTCGAGATGTGCCGAAAGCCGTTCTCGAACCAGCCGAGGACACGGAAGTTCACGCGCTCCTCGATCTTGCCGGCGAGAACGTCGCCCAGCGCGCCGTCCATCGCTGCACGCGCGGATCGCGTATCGGCGAACAGGAACGGTAGGTCGACGATACCCAGCTCCGGCACTCGATCGGTGAGATAACTCGACGATTGGTAGCCGAGCGTCAGAAGACCATGCTCGACTAGCCACAGGATGTCCTCGGCGCGATAGCCGAGGTCCATGATGTTCCAAACATACTTGACCTCGATGTGATCGCCGAATTCGGTCAGTAGCCGATCGCCGATGCGCTTGAGCGCACGGCTGAAGCCAGTGGTTGGAGGACCGTAACCTCCCATGCGGATTCGGATCGGCTCGGGCATACGCGTGGTCTCGCTAAGGACTGCGTCAGGACGTCGGCTGGCTCGCCGCGACCGCGATCCCCGATGCGGCCAGACCGACACCGATCGCCAGCAGGATGCCGGCGACGCCGGTGGCGGCGGCGAGCAGGCCGGCAAGTGTGGGAAACACGATCTGTCCGATGCGGTTGCCTGTCATCCGCAGCGTCAACGCGGTGCCGCAGACTTCAGGCGGCGCGATATACATGACGCCGGAAAGCGTCAGGGTCGAGGCGATGCCCATGACGAATCCCAAGCAGATAAGAACCGCGTACATTGCCGGCAGCGAGAGCGGCAGGGCCAGGATCAGAAAGCCCGCGGCGCTGCCGAGCATGCTCGTCAAGGTGAGCTGCCTGCGTCCTATGGCAAAGATCAGCCTGGCGTAGAAGGCGCGCGAGACCAGCGAAGCCACCGAGCGCACGGTCAACAAGAGCCCGATGTGATCGGAAGCGATGTGGCGTTCCGCGCCGAGCGCCGGAAGATAGATCACCAGCAGATCCAACGCGGTGATGGTCACCACGCTCGAGATCATGATGGCGGCAAAGCCGCGCAGGGCGAGCAGTTGTCCGATCGGAATGAACTCGCCGCCGGCGTGGTGCTCGGCCTTGACGGCGGCGGGCCTGATCAGCACTGCAACGATCACGCTCGCGCCGGCAACGGCAAGCCCGATGGTGAACAGTAGGCCCGTCGGAGGCAGCGCGCTCGCGCCGCCAAGCCAGCCCACCACGAAGGGGCCGAGTCCCTGTCCAATCGAGGCGGCCACCATGTAGTACCCGAGCGCGGTTTCCCGGCGGCGCTTGCCTCCGGAGCGCGCCGCCAGCATCTGATGGCCGGCCATGCAGAACATGTGGCCGAAGCCCAAGAGCACGGAAAAGCCAAGGAGATGCATCGCCGACCGCGGCCAAGCCCAAAAACCGAGGCAGGCGGCGAACACGAGCGCCGAGCCCAGCCAGGCCGCCCGCGCATCGTTGCCGCGGTCGATCCAGCGCCCCACCTGCAGGGCCGTGAAGACCGGGATAATGGCAAAGCCAGTGGCGATGATGCCGAGCCAGATGACGGGAAGGCCGAGTTCGATGGCCCGGTAGGAGGTGGTGATGCGGATGATGAGGATCAGCGTCTGGACGAGCGTGACGTGAGCTAAGAACGGGATGAGCAGCTGGTAATCGATGTCGCCCTCGCGAGGGACGCGCGCGCTCGGCTCCTCAATCATCGACGCATCGTGTCTCGTGCTCGAGTCGGCCTGGCCTGAAGTGCCGCTGGCCGGCAGTCTCCTTTACCGGCCTGCGTGCGCGAGGCAAAGTCCTGGCTGCTGCGCTTTTTGCGCGGTAAGTCGACTTGCAAACGGGTCGAGACGCGGCAAGCATCGTTTACGAAGCCTTAAGACACCGTGTTTTGCGCAACTCGCGGCCGCCAATTGGTCCCTGCGGGGTCAACTTTTTTCCTTATTTATCAATTCAACTCGCGGCGTTTGGGGATTACTTCCGGGGGTGGGATCACTCGCTTTCGTCTGGCTCGGAAAGTGTGGGCGTTGACGCCGTTGTCGCCCTGGGGAGGGCTGCGCGCGCGCCGATTCCAGCAAGACGTCTCCGCCCGGAGTGATCGGCAGGGGGAGCTTCGCCTTGGCGGGACAGTTCGTCGCGGTGATGCGACATTCGCGTGCCGTTGTACCGGCGCGCCGGACTACCATAAGACCGCCTCCACCGCCGCGTCGGGCAGCGGGCGCATCGACGGTGCGCCGACCGGCGATAACGCTGACGTTACGCCGCCGGGTAATCGGGCAGGCGCTGCGCCAGCGGGCCATGACCTTGAGCGTGATCGTCTCGCGCGGCGTGTTCGCGCTCAAGTTCGCGGCCGGCGCCTTGCTCGCAGCGATGGTCGCCTTGGCCATCATGAATTACCAAGAGCCCGAGCCTAGCGTGGCCGGGTTCGAATCCGCCAACAACGAAACCATCATCTATCGGCGCGCGCCGCCGCCTCCCGCGCGCTTGCAAGGCAGCGATGTTGCGGACCACAGGGAGGAAGCTGGATCGTCTTACCCCCGCGCGGTTCAAACGGTCCGCTTTGTCAACCCTGAGCCACCTCTATCCATTGCCGCTGCGGCACGCGAAGCGATCAAGCGCGCGCTGATCAAGGTGGGCGCTTTCGTTGCGTTCCCATCGAGAGAATCCGCGGAGCCGGAAAGCTCCGAGATGCGTCGCAAACGCGGCACCGTGGTTCTCGATGAAATCGACGATTACCTGTGGGAGGTCTATCAGCGCGCGCCCATCAAGAAGGACTCGAGCGGCGACTTCACCTGGAAGGATCCGACCGCCGCCAAGCGAATGGGGCTATCGCTGCAGGATTACGTGATCGGCGGCATGGATCCGGGCTTCCGGGAACAACTCCACAAAGCGGGACGCGCGATGGACGCCGACGGCATCAATTGGTCGATGCTCAGTGCATTCCGAGACGACTATCGCCAACGTCTCGCCGCCGGCTTCAAAGCGCGTGGCGGCAACTCCTTGCACGGCGGCAGCCGCCGAACGGGCGGCTATGGCCACGGCCGTGCGATCGACATTACCGCTGGGGAGGGAACCAATCCGGAAGAAGTCTGGAAATGGATCGACGCCAATGGCGCGAAATACGGGCTTGCCCGCCCGATGCCGGGCAGAGACCCGGCGCATATTCAGCAACGTGGGGAATCGAGCAAGGTAGCATCGGTATTCCGCAAGAAGCGCCTCGCCGACGGCGGCCGGCGACAAAGACAGAAAGCCAAGGTCAAAGTCGCCAGCGCGCGATGATGGCCGCAAAGGTTGATTGCCCGCGCGGCGTCTCGACCTTCCCCGAACTGCCTGCGCGATCTCAGGCCTGCTTAGGCGGAATCTTTTCCCGTCGCTCTTGGGTGCCTTCGGTAGCGTGACGTCAGCGCGCCATCCTCAAAATCGTCTTGCTGCCGCGCAAGCGATGCGGCGTGGCTCTGGCGGGATGGGAACGCGCTATAGACCTCCTGGCATGGCCTCACTAGCTTGCGCTGCGATGTACGCACCCCCGGTCCTTCCGCCCGCGCGCGAGTACGCCGCGCTCTACCGTTCGTTCCGCTGGCAGATTCCGGCGCTGTATAATATTGGCGTCGACGTCTGCGACCGCTGGGCCGAGATCGATGCGGCGCGTACCGCCATTTTCAACGTGCGCGCCGACGGCAAGGTAGAGGAGGTGAGTTACGGCGCGTTGCGCGAAGCCTCGAACCGGCTCGCCAACGCACTCGCCGCCCGCGGCATTGGGCGCGGCGATCGGGTCGCGATCCTGTTGCCGCAGGGGCCGGCCGTGGCGATCAGCCATATTGCCATCTACAAGCTCGGCGCCATTGCGCTGCCGCTTGCCATGCTGTTCGGAGTCGAGGCGATCTCCTATCGCCTGCGGGATTCCGGCGCGCGGGCGCTGATCACTTGTGCGCAGGGGCTTGCCAAGCTCGCGGTCGTCCGCGAGGTGGCGCCCGGCCTCGAATGCGTGTGGTCGACCGACGGGGCGACGGACGGGGCTGAAGACTTCAACGCGGCGCTGGCGCGCGCCGCCTCCGACTTCACGCCGGTTTCCACAACGGCCGACGACCCTGCGCTGATGGTCTACACGTCCGGCACCACTGGGCCGCCGAAAGGCGCGCTGCATGCGCACCGGGTCCTGCTCGGCCATCTCCCCGGCATCGAGTTGCCGCATGAATTTCTGCCGCAGCCGGGCGACCGGTTCTGGACGCCGGCAGACTGGGCCTGGGCCGGCGGCCTGCTCGACGCACTCTTGCCAGCCTTGCATTACGGCGTGCCGGTGGTGGCGCAAAAATTCGAGAAGTTCGATCCGGAGCAGGCCTTCGCGCTGATGGCCAAGATGCGCGTGCGCAACGCGTTCATCCCGCCGACGGCGCTGCGCATGTTGCGCTCGGCGCCGCGGCCGAAGGTGAGCATCAAGCTGCGCTCGGTCGGTTCGGGCGGCGAGGCGCTCGGTGCCGAGACCTACGAATGGGGCAAGGCGACGCTCGGCATCGCCATCAACGAGTTCTACGGCCAGACCGAATGCAATCTGGTCGTGGCCTCGTGCGCGGCTATCGATGTTTCACGACCCGGCGCCATGGGCAAACCGGTGCCCGGGCACAACGTCGCGGTAATCCGCCCGGATGGTTCGCAATGCGCACCCGGTGAGCTCGGTCAGATCGCGATCAGGCGGCCCGACCCGGTGATGTTCTTGCAATATTGGGGCAAGCCCGATGCGACGTGCGAAAAATTCATCGGCGACTGGATGACGACCGGCGACCAGGGCGTCACCGACGCGGACGGCTATTTCCAGTTCGTCGGCCGCGACGACGATGTCATCACTTCGTCGGGCTACCGCATCGGTCCGACCGAGATCGAGGATTGCCTGATCCGCCATCCTGCGGTGGCGCTGGCGGCGGTGGTGGGAAAGCCCGATGCGCTGCGCACCGAGATCGTGAAGGCCTTCATCGTGCTGAAGGCGGGAAACGCCCCCTCCGACGCGCTCGCCATGGAAATCCAAGGCTTCGTGAAGACGCGCCTCTCCGCCCACGAATATCCGCGCGAGGTCGCTTTCATCGACGAGATGCCGATGACGACCACGGGGAAAGTAATCCGCAGATTGCTGCGGCAGCGGGCGTGAGCGCCTATGACAGCCACTCAATTGATCACGTCAGAGCCGATGACGCCTCACTCGGCGCTGCGGCCGTGCCGATATAGGCGGCGATGACACGCGCATCCTTGAGGACCTCGCCTGGTGCGCCTTCGGCCAGCGTACGTCCGTAGTCGAGCACGTGGATACGGTCGGCGAGGTCGGCAACCATTTCGAGATCGTGCTCGATCCAGATCATGCTAAGACCGAGTTCGTGCTTGATCCGCAGGATGAAGCGCGCCAGGTCCTCGCGCTCGTCGCGATTGAGTCCCGCCGATGGCTCATCGAGCATCAGAATCGACGGCTCGAGCGCGAGCGCGCGGGCAAATCCGACCAGCTTCTGGATGCCGAAGGGGAGGCCGTCCACGGACGCGTGGCGATAGCGCTCGAGCTCCACGAATTCGATGATGCGCTCGACCGCCTCGCGGTGGCGCACCTCCTCGCGCCGCACCGATGATAGGAAGAGCATCTCGGCAAGGGGATTGGTGCGGATGCGCGTATGCCGGCCGGTCAATAAGTTGTCCAGCACCGACATGTGCGGAAATAGTTCCCCGTGCTGGAACGTGCGCGCCAGTCCGAGCCTGGCGATCTCATGCGGCGCGCGACCGGCGATGTGCTCGCCGCGAAAACGGATATGTCCCCCGCCGCGATAGATGCCGCTCACGCAATTGAGCACGCTGGTCTTGCCGGCCCCGTTCGGACCGATCAGCGCGAACAGCTCGCCCGCCGCCAGCGCGAGCGAGACGCGATCGAGCACGGTCAGGCCTCCGAAGCGCAGCGTGAGACCGTCGATTTCCAGTTCAGCCATACCATCTCCGGCTGCGGCGATATTGCTTAACGTCGCGATAGCTTCTTCGCTCGCCGCTCTTGCGGCCGAGATAGAATTCCTGGATGTCCGGGTGCCGGCGCAAGCGCTCGGCGGTGCCGTCGAGCACGATGCGTCCGTTTTCCATGACGTAGCCGTAGTCGGCGATGTCGAGCGCCACGGTGGCGCTCTGCTCCACGATCAGGATGGCAATGCCGAGCTCGCGCCGGATGTCGGCAAGCCGCCCCAACAAATCCTTCACCAGCAGCGGTGCGAGGCCGAGCGAGAGTTCGTCGACCAGCAGGAGTTCGGGCCCGCAGACGAGGCCGCTTGCCAGCGCCAGCATCTGCCGCTCGCCGCCGGAAAGAAGGCCGCCGATGCGGTTGCGCAGATCGCCGAGCTGCGGAAAGAACTGGTAGGCCAGCCCCTCGCGCCGTCGTCGCTCGATCGCCGCGCTGCTGCGCGGGACCGGCGCGGTCAAGTTCTCGGCGACCGTGAGATTGGGAAATACCTTGTCGCGTTCGGGCACCAGCACGATTCCGCGCCGCGTGTTCTCGTGCGGGAGACTATTCTCGATGCGCTCGCCTTTGAACGTGATCGTCCCCTCGGTGACGCGCGCGTCGTCGATGCCGAGGAAGCCCGAGATCGCCCGCAAGGTCGTGGTCTTGCCGGCGCCGTTCGTTCCCAACAGCGCGACGATGCGGCCCGGCTCGACCGCAAGCGTGATGCCCTGCACGGCGGTGATGGCGCGCTGATAGACCACCTCGAGCTTGTCGATTGCCAACAGGGGGCCCGTCATCTGCGCGATCCCGAGGCCGAGCGGTGCTTGAATGGCCACAGCAGGAAATAGGTTTGAATGCGGCGCCAAATTCCGACCAACCCGAGCGGCTCGAAGATCAGGAACAGGATCATGACGAGCCCGAAGGCCGCGTAGTTCACCGCAAACAGCAAACTCGCATGCCGCTGCGCGCCAGGCAGCGCGAGCAGGCCAATCTCGATAATGTAGGGGAAGATGGTGACAAAGACCGCTCCGAGCAGTGCGCCGAGCAGCGATCCCATTCCGCCGATAATCACCATGGCAAGATATTGGATCGTGAGAAACAGCGAGAACGCCTCGACCGACACGAAACCGCGGTAATAGGCGAACAGCGCGCCGGCGACGGCGGTGACGGCGGAGCTGATGACGAAGGCCAGGAGCTTGTAGGAGGCGATGCCGATGCCGAGCGCCTCGGCTACGGTTTCCCTTGTGCGAAGGGCGCGCCAGGCGCGCCCGGTGCGCGCGCGCAGAAGATTGAGGCAGAGGAGAAGCGTCGCCGCCGCCGCCGCAAGGAGAATGAAATACCACGCGCGCCCATCGCTGATCGACCACCCCACGAGTGTGGGCGGATCGATGACGATGCCGGTCGAGAACCCGCGCCGCGTTTCGTACTCGCCGCCGAGATAGATCACCACGAAATGCAGCGCGAGCGTGCTCACGGCAAGATAGAGCCCGCGCAGCCGCAGCGATGGCAATCCGAAGATGATGCCGAGGAGCGCTCCGACCAGCGCTGCCGCAGGCAGCGTGACCCAAAACGGCGCATTCGTCTCGCGGAACAGGATGCCGACCGTGAACGCGCCCGCGGCAAGCAGGCCGGCATGCCCGAGCGAGATCTGTCCGGCAAATCCGGTCAGCAGCATGAGGGAGAGCGAGCCGATGCAGGCGAGAAAGACCTGGCAGGCGAGATCGAGATGGAATGGCGAGGCAATCAGCGGAAACGCGAGCAGCGCGATGATGAACGCGCCCAAGCTGACACGCTCGAGTCGCGTCTGGACGAGGGCGAGGTCCTGATCGTAGCTGGTGCGGAAATAGCCGCTGGCGCGTGGCGACCTAGACACGGTCGAGCTCCTCGCGCGTGCCGAACAGGCCCCACGGACGAACGATCAGGGCGGCAATGAGCACGAGGAACGGCACGACGTCGGAAAGCAGCGGATCGATATAATGGATGGCGATGATCTCGGCGGCGGCGACGATGACAGCGCCCACGAGCGCGCCGAGGAGGCTGTCGAGCCCCCCGACCAGCGCCGGCGCGAATGCCTTGAGCCCGATGACCACCATCGTCTGGTCGAGACCGGAATCGAGGGCGATCAGCATGCCGGCAATCGAGCCGGTGAGTGTCGAGAGGCCCCACGCCAGGGCATAGATGGCGTTGAGATTGATCCCGCGCTGCGCCGCCAGAAGCGGATTCTGCCCGGCCGCCCGCAGTCGCATGCCCCACCGCCCGAACCGCAGGAATGCGAACAAGGCGCCATAGACCAGCACGGCCATTAGCACGATCAGCGCCGCGCAGGTCGAAATCCGGGCGCCGCCGATAAGTTCGATCGAAGGATTGGAGAACTTGAGCGCCTGCAGGGGATGCTGTTGCGCCGCCGACCAGATCAGCACGACCAGGCCGCGCAACAGGATGCCGATCGCAATCGTGGTGAGAATGGCCGCCAGCACCATCTGTCCGGTCATTTTGCGCATCAGCAGGAGGTAGACGAGCACGCCGACGGTCAGGCTGAGCAGAGCTGCCGCAGCGATCGCGCTGACGGGATGATCGGCAAACAACGAGGCGGTCGTGTACAGCAGATAGGCGCCGAGCATTGCAAGTTCGCCGTGGGCCATGTTCATCACCCGGCTCACGCGATAGATCAGCACGTAACCGCACGCGAGCAGCGCATAGATCGCCGCGAGTACGGTGATGTTGACGATGAGCTGCACGGGTTAACAGTCAGCCAGGTAGGTCGTTTCCCGGGCGCAGGGCAGCACGGGTTGGTGCGCTGCAGAGCCTAGGCCGTCCCAGTCTGTGGCGGTCCCGGCTGAGCGGTGCACCGCTCCCCCTGCGTGCGCGGATTGCATCAGAGTTTCTGCACGCGCTTGGCGCTGCACCGCAGGGACACAGGCATCACTTCACGTCATAAGCAACCCAATCCTTGGTCACCGTGATCGCCGACTTCGCGGGGTCCCAACGATAAACGCGATAATACTGGCGGGTTCGGAAGTGGTTCTCCTTGCTCCATTCGATCGGGCCACCGCGCAGGCCCTGGGTGTCGATCTTTACGCTCTCCATTGCAGCGCGGATTTTTGTGGCATCGGCCGGCCAGCCCGCGGCTTTGAGCACGGCTTCGAGCACCAGTCCGCCGATCCAGCCTTCGGTGAGCTGCTCGGCCGGGTATCGCACAATTCCCCTCTTCGCTTCCTCGACGATCTGCTTGTGGATGGGCAAGTTGTCCTGGAACAATGAATTGGCGCCGATGACGTAGAATTTTCCGTCCTTGAGGCGCGCCAATTCGCTTTCGGCTTCGATGTGCGCCCAGGTGATGTAATTTCCATCCCAGCCCAGGCGGCGCAACGCTTCAAACGTCTTCACCTGGGTCACCCAAGGGGCCCAAGAGAATATCCAGTTCGGGTTGGCATCCTTGAGCTTGGTCGCGAATGGGGTGTAGTCGGCAGTCGGCGGCGGAATCACCTCCTTGTCGACCGGCGTCATGCCCATGGCCTTCGCCTGCTCCTCGGCATAATCGATTTCTCCGCGCGAGAGCGGGATGGCCATGGCGGCGAAGCCGATGCGCACCGGTTCTTTTGCCGTCTCCTTGATGAAGGTGAGCGTCGCGCGGCTGTCGTAGCCGCCGGCGTAAGCGGTGGTACAGAACTGCAGGAGATCGGCCGGCGGATAGACCTCTTTGGGACAAACGGCGCCCATCAGCATCAGCGCCACGTTGGCACGCTTGGTTTCCGCGATGACCGGCGCGAATGTCGAAGACAGACTAGAAAGCACCAGCAGACTGACGTTGTCCTGAGTGAGCAGGCGCTTGGCGTTGGCCGCTGCCTTCGATGGCTCGCCTTGATCGTCGAGCAGGGTCAGCTGAATTTTCTTGCCGTTGATCCCGCCCGCCGCATTGAGGCGGTCGACATAGAGACGAAAACCTTCGATCGGTGGTCCGTTCGTGCCCGACGCTGGACCGGTCAAGGCGCCGGTCACACCGATCACATAGGCATCCTGTGCGGCGGCCGGCCATGCCAGCGCCGCCGCCAAGACGGCTGCAACAGTTCGTGCCAACATCTGTTTTCTCCCTGGTCTAACGAGAAGTCATAGGGCCGTGCTCGCGGCGATCAGCCGCTCCTCGCGAGCATCGTACATGTCTTCGACAAGCGCCTTGAAGCGCTGGTACATGAGATCGCGCTTGACTTTGCGTGTCGGAGTGATCGGCTCGCCCTCTTCCTCGGGATCGAGCGCCTTGGGCAGAATGCGAAACGCCTTGATCTGCTCGGCGCGCGAGAGCTCGCTGTTCGCCCGCTCGATCTCGGCGCCGATCAGGCGCGCCACCTCGGCGCTGTTGGCCAGACTGGAGAATCCCGTGTACGGCACATCGTGCCTGCGCGCCCAATCCGCCACTGTATCGGCTTCGATCTCGATCAGCGCGGTGAGAAATTTGCGACCCTGCCCGAACACGATTGCCTCGGCGACGTAGGGGCTGGTGCGCAGGATGTTCTCGATGAATGAAGGAGAGATCGTTTTGCCCCCGGAAGTGACGATGAAATCGCGCGCGCGGTCGACAAGGCGCAGCGCCCCGTCGCGCCATGCGCCGATATCGCCGGTGCGCAGCCACCCGTCGTCGCCCTTGATCGCGCGGGTGGTCTCCGGATCGTTCCAATAGGACTCGAAGAGATCGGGCGAGTTCACCAGCACTTCACCATCGCTTGCGAGCTTCACCTGCCACCCGGTAGGGACGGTGCCCACGTCGCCCGGGCGGGGAAACGGGTCGCGCTGGCCGGAAATGATGCCGCCGGCCGTCTCGGTCTGTCCGTACATTTCGACGACGTTGACGCCGAGCATCTGCCAGAGCGCCATGGTTTCCGGCGGTAGTGGCGCTCCAGCGCAGACTGCGAGCTCCAGCCGGTCCAAGCCGAGCTTGTTGAGGATCGGCACGAATACGCCCGCACGGCAAACGCCATAGAGGGCCTCGCGAGCGAACGCCCTTTCGCGGTCCCAGCGGCGTTGTGCGTGCTGGCGCGCAAACCGCATGGCGAGGGACGCGCTCGCGCGCTTGAGGCCGCTGGAATTGTGAATGCCGAGCAGCACCTGGGAGGCGAATTTCTGAAGGTAACGTGGCACGGTGAATAAGACCGTCGGCGCCGTCTCGAACAAGGTCGTCGCCAAGTCCTCCGGATCCTCGCCGAAATGCGGCACCAAACGCGAGATCAGCGGCAGCGTGACAGCGACGTCGCGTCCGAGCACGTGACAGAGCGGTAGGTAACCGACGGTGCGGTGCTCCTTTTGCACGAGCGTGGGATAGTGGTCGACGATGTTCGCGGCGGCCGCGAGATGCTTGCCGTGAGTTACCAGCGCCCCCTTGGGCGGACCGGTGGTACCGGAGGTATAGACGATGAAGGCGGGCGCCTGCGGACCCAGTCGTGCGGCTTGTTGCTCGAGCCATGCGACGTCCGGTTCTCCGGCCGCGGCGAGCAGGGCACGGTAACTCCTGAGTTTTTGGTGCGCGTAGCCGAACATCGCGGTGTCATCGAGCATCAGCACCCATTTCAGTTCACCCAACCGGTCGGCGAGTGGCAGGATCTTGTCGACGTACTCCTGATTTTCCGCGATGAACAACGCGGCGCCGCCGTGGCGCATCTGGTATTCGACTTCGGATGCGGATGCGGTCGGATAGATGCCGTAGACGATGGCGCCGACTGATTGCGCCGCGAGGTCGCAGATCACCCATTCCTCGCAGGCGTCTCCCATGATGGCGACGCGGTCGCCGGGCGTAAGCCCGAGGGTTGCAAAGGCGCGTGCCGCACGCGCGACCAGCGCCGCGTAGTCGCGCCAGCTTCGTTCGCGGTATCGTCCGAGGTGCTTGGAGCGAAATGCGATGGAATCCGGCGCTCTTCGCGCGCGCTCGCACAGCAACAGCGGTGCGGACCTGCGGCGCAAGGTCTCGCGGTCAAGCGGCGGGCCGACGGTCATGGGGCGGCCGTTGAGCGTTCCCCCGGTTGCTTCGCCACTGTGTTGTGCCATGCCGGCGGACTAAATTCTACCTGCTGATCTATAGACAGCCGAGTACGAGACGAGAATGAGCATTCGCCGAGATGGCAACCCCCCGTTTCGGGCCGATCACGTCGGCAGCTTGCTGCGGCCGCGGATCTTGCGCCAAGCGTTCCGCCGTCACGCGGCAAAAGAAATCGGAGACGACGAGTTTGCGCGCATCCAGGATGACTGTATCCGCGCGGCGGTGCGCATGCAGGAAGAGATCGGCCTTGAAGTGGTGACCGACGGGGAATTTCGTCGGGGCTCGTATTGGGGCCGCTTCGTGGAGCGCACCGAAGGTCTGGAGGTTCGACCGGCACTGCTCAAATTTCGTGACGATCAAGGCGATGAGGTCGATTTCACCGCGCCCTATGCGACGGCGGCGATTCGACGCACGCATCCGATCGCCGTCGATGAGTTCGTTTTTCTGCGGGCTGTCACGGCCGTCACCCCGAAGATCACCCTGCCTGCGCCGTCCACGATGCATTTTCTGCGGTTTTCCGACTTCGCCGACGAGACCGTGTATGGCGATAGCGATCGGTTCTTCGCCGATCTGGTCGACGTGTTTCGGCAGGAGATGGCAGCGTTAGTCGCCGCGGGCTGCCGCTACCTGCAGATCGACGAGATCGCTTGTGCCTTGCTGTGCGATCCTACGATCCGCGACAGGATTGCGGTCGCGGGCTGCGATCCCGACGCGCTGGTCGAGCGCTATATCGATGCGATCAATGGCGCGCTTACCGGGTGTCCCAAGGAAGTGGTCATCGGCATTCACATGTGCCGCGGCAACTTCAGGGGCCGCCACCTCGCGGATGGCGGATACGAATGGGTTGCGGAGCGCTTTTTTGCCCGCGCCGACGCAAACCATTTCCTGCTCGAATATGACACGCCACGAGCAGGCGACTTTGCGCCGCTGCGCTTCGTCCCAAAGGATAAGGGCGTGGTGCTCGGGCTGATCAGCAGCAAAACGCCGGCACTTGAAACGATCGCCAGCTTGCAGCG
>Ga0075421_100006039_pt1 | contig 14722 bp, 13 predicted proteins | sample SoiMetdeltSBSDD5_FD_75292 | JGI IMG/M metagenome (GOLD analysis project Ga0075421, IMG submission 75292) | Bulk soil microbial communities from a Populus tree surrounding site in Tennessee, USA - Soil MetaG P. deltoides SBSDD5 | ecosystem: Environmental > Terrestrial > Soil > Tree plantation...
CTGGTGGGAGGTGACATCATCTTGACCGTCGCCGGCTACGAGATTTCGGGCGACGGCGAAGACTTCGACAAGATTCACGCCCGGCTGAGCGCCTTGCGGCCGGGCAGTAAGCTAATCGTTAAGGTGTTGCGCGGAGGAAAAGTGATTGAACTCTCCGCTGAGGTCGAAAAGAAGTAGGTATGATCCACCGGCCGATTAAAACAATTGTTTTCTTCACGCCCGCCGCCGAGGCAAGCCGTGAAATGAGATGGGAACCCGACGCCGACATTTATCGGTCTCGCTGCGGGTGGCTGGTCAAGCTGGATCTTGCCGGGGTGCGCCGGAGCGATGTAAACGTCGAGGCCGCCGGAAGAAGATTGGCGGTCCGCGGACGCAGGCGCGACCTGGTCGTGAGCGAAGATTGGAGCCATTACTCGATGGAGATCGCTTACAGCGATTTCGAGAGAATTATCGAGATGCCTTGCGATCTGGATTGCGCCAACATCAGCGCCGACTTGCTCGATGGAATGTTGCTGATTTACGTAACCCCAGAAGGAGAAGGACGATGAACGCAAGTGAAATGGAGAGCGACAAGATGGAGCGAGTGGAGGTGTTGCCGGTTCTGCCTCTCAAGAACGCCGTGCTACTACCATTTACCACGATGCCGCTTTTGGCGGGCCGGCCCGCGTCAGTAGCCGCCGTCGAGGCGGCGTTGGCCACGGAGTCAAAGGAACTGGTGGTAGTGACTCAGCGCGACGCCACAAACGATACGCCCACGGCTGAGGGTTTCTACGCCTTCGGCGCAAAGGCCGTCATCAGAAAGATGGCGCGAGGTTCCGAAGGCGAGATCCAACTGATCGTTCAGGGGATCGAGCGGGTCAGGATCGCCAGATTCGAGCAAACTGCGCCTTACATCAAAGCCAGCGTTCATCTCGCGCCGATGCCCGAAGAGAAGGGGCCCGAAGTCGAAGCGCTCTACCGCTCTGTGCTCGATCTCGCGTCGAAAGCTTTTGCGATTGTGCAACCGGATATGCAGGTCGACATCGCTCAGTCGCTCCCGCCGTCGGAGAACCCGATTCAACATGCGTATCTGATCGCCTCGATGCTTGGACTCGACGTCGCCAAAGATCAAACGCTGCTCGAAGCGCCGACCCGGATCGAGGCGCTGCGGCTGCTCCATTCCTACCTTGCCAGTGAAATCCAGGTGCTGGAGATCCGCCGGCAGATCGCGAGCAAGATGGAGACCGAAATGACACGGCAGCAACGCGAATATCTGCTGCGACAGCAACTCGCCGCCATCCAGGAAGAACTCGGCGAGAAAAGCCCCGGGCAGAGCGAAGCCCCGCTGTTACGCCAGCGACTGGCCGAAGCCGATCTGCCCGAGGAGGCGCGGCAGGAAGCCGAGCGCGAGTTGTCGAGGATGGAAAAGCTGCCGTCGTCCGCGCCCGACTATCACGTCATCCGCGCTTATCTAGACCTGATTCTGGAACTGCCCTGGCGCAAGTCCACGGAAGCCGAGTTGGACCTTGCGCGCGCGCGGCGGACGCTGGACGAAGACCATTTCGATTTGAAAGAAATCAAAGAAAGAATTCTCGAACACCTCGGCGTGCTCAAGCTCAACCCTTCGGCGAAGGCTCCGATCCTCTGTCTGGTCGGCCCTCCGGGAGTCGGCAAGACCTCGCTCGGCCAGTCAATCGCACGCGCAATGGGCAGAAAGTTCGAGCGCCTCTCCCTGGGCGGGTTACACGATGAATCCGAATTGCGCGGCCACCGCCGCACCTACATCGGCGCGATGCCCGGGAGAATCATTCAGAGCGTCCGCCGCGCCGCGGTCAACAATCCGGTCCTGATGCTCGACGAGGTTGACAAGCTCGGGCGTGATTTTCGTGGCGATCCGGCGGCGGCGCTGCTCGAAATTCTCGACCCCGAACAGAACAAAACGTTCCGCGACAATTACCTCGATCTGCCGTTCGACCTGTCAAAGGTCTTCTTCATCACGACGGCCAACACGCTGGAGACGATCCCGCAGCCGCTGCTCGATCGGATGGAACTGCTGAGGCTGAGCGGTTACAGCGAGGAGGAGAAGATTATGATCGCGCGGCGCTACCTGATCCCGCGCCAGTTGAAAGAGGCGGGGCTGACCGCGGAACAACTCACGATCACTGACGAAGCTCTGCGCCGCGCCATCTCGCGCTACACGCGCGAAGCGGGCTTGCGACAGCTCGAAAGGGCGATAGGAAGACTGGCTCGCAAAATCGCTTTGCGCTTCGCCGAGGGCAAGACGGAAGCGGTCACGATCGAATCTGAAGACCTGGCCGAAATGCTGGGGCCGGAAAAATTCTTCCCCGAGCAGGCGCGAAAACAATTGCCGCCGGGCGTGGCGACAGGACTGGCCTGGACCGAAGCGGGCGGCGATGTGCTCTATGTCGAAGCCACGCTGCTGCCCGAAGGCAGATCACTGATCATCACGGGTCAACTCGGAGAAGTGATGCAGGAATCGGCCAAGGCCGCGCAGAGCTACATCTGGTCGCACGCCGACGAACTCGACATCGACCGTTCACTCTTCAGTGGATCGGGCGTACACATCCACGTCCCGGCGGGGGCGATCCCGAAAGACGGCCCGTCGGCGGGCGTGACGATGGCGACCGCGCTCGCCTCGCTCTATGCGAAGACGCCAGCGCGCAGCGATACGGCTATGACCGGCGAAATCACTCTGACCGGCCTGGTCCTGCCGATCGGCGGCGTGAAGGAGAAGGTTCTGGCCGCGCGGCGCGCCGGCCTTCTCCGCGTGATCCTGCCGAAGGAGAATGAGAAGGATTTGCGCGAGCTTCCGGACAATGTCCGCGAGGCAATGGAATTCATCTTTGTCGAGCGGGTCGAGGACGCGCTCTCCGCCGCCATTCCAGGTTTGGTCGAGCGGATGAGCGCGCGTATAGCGGCTTAACTGGGCGCCTTACGACCGGGAGGCAAATTGATCGTTAAGATGTTGCTCGGATGCAAAGTTGTTGAGCTTTCAGTCAGAATCGCGAAGAAGGACGCTCAGCCTTGAGGCGCCCACGGAGCAGACGCTGCTCAAAGCGGCGACGCCTTTGTTTTAGTCGAAGTGTCTTTTATACTCGGCCTGGTTCCTAGCAAGACTGATCAGTCAATTTATTTTTTCTTTAAAGCTCAGTCCGAACGGGATTTCCGTATGCCAGCCAGTTTCGATCTGATCATCACCGCCGATTATCCAAGCCGCACGGCGGAAATGCGCCTGCGGGACCCGCACGGCGCTCAACTCGCCTTCCGGCAGACCGATTTCAAAACCATTACCCTGCCGGAGGGTATTTTTCGCTACGGCTGAATTTAGCCGTGGTGTTTCAACCCACGAAACGGTCGGAAACGATCCACGCGTCGCGTCGGCGACGCTTGAATTCAACCGTCGCTGATGCGACGTGGTAACATTCCGCCTCCCATCCCGTGGGTTGAAACACCACGGCTAAATTCAAACCGCCGCTAGGCGGCGAAGAGGCCAAGGAGCTTTCAACATGCCGACTCACAACGACCCGCAACGCCCGCTGGCCGAATTGCTGACTGAACTCGAGGCTGCCGTCCGCGTCAGAGATCGCGCCCGCGCCGCGCAATTGGAACAGACGATCCTGAAACGACTTGCGACCGAGACGGCGGAGCGTGACGCCATCGAACGCCGTGTCCGCGCCTTGATGGAAGAATTGAAGCTTGCCGAAATGGCGCGGCCCGCTATGCCTCCGGCGATCAGACTCGTGGAACCATTCGACATAGAACGTGGTTTCGAAGCGGCCCCGCCAGAAGCCCGCGGCGTGGTCTATCCCGTGTGGTTCGGCACAAACCGCAAACCGGCGGCCGGGGCAACGGGCGCGAGCTTCACTGGCGACCGCCACGACCGCGTCACACGTGGCCGCGTAGAGGTCTTCGTGCCCGAAGCGCATCGTTTCGGCGAGACGGGCGCATCGTTTTGGCGGCGGTTGCTGCGCTTCGATTTGCGCGACGACCGGTTGCGGATTCAAAAGGTCACGCGGCAGGAACGCGACGACTTTTACGCTGAAATTCAACGAGCGACGGAAGACGTTCGCGCGAATGGCGAACCAGCGCACGCGCTGTTTTACCTTCACGGTTACAACACGACGTTTGACGATGCGGCCATCCGCGCGGCGCAGATCGGTTACGATTTGAAAGTCCCTGGAGCGACGGCATTCTTCAGTTGGCCCTCGCGCGGCAATGTCGCGGCCTATCCGGCGGACGAAGCGAGCATCGAGGCCAGCGAACGCGCCATCACCGATTTCCTGATCGAATTCACGGCGAATTGCGGGGCTGAGAAAGTTCACGTCATCGCCCACAGCATGGGCAATCGCGGTCTGTTGCGCGCGCTGCAACGCATCGCGGCCAATGTAGAAACGAGGGGCAGGCTACGCTTCGGCCAAATCTTACTGGCCGCGCCAGACGTGGACCGCGATCTTTTCCTGGATCTGGCGCGGCTCTATCCCGAACACGCCGAACGCACGACGCTCTACGCCTCGGATGGAGACCTGCCGGTGCATCTGTCATCGAAGCTGCACGACGCGCCGCGCGCCGGGTACTTCAAGCCCTACACTGTAGCGCCGGGCGTGGATACGGTGGCCGTGCCTGATTTCGACGTCGATCTACTGGGCCATTCCTATTTCGCCCAGGCCGAGGCGTTATTGCATGACATTTACGACCTGCTGCGCCATAACCAGGCTCCGGCGCAGCGACAACGAATCGCGGCGGCGCTTGACGCGGACACGGCGTTTTGGAAGATCAGGAGATAGAGGCGTTCGCGTTACAAGAGGCGCTCAACAAGCGCGGCATCGAGTTTGCCCCGGCTTCCCTGTGACTCGCGTGGCTGAAAAGGAAGTGTGGGCCGGCGACGGTCAACGTATGAGCTACGACCTGCTGATGCTGATCCCGCCGATTCAAGGCATGGTTGAAACCAGGCGCATCGGCGACACTGAGAGGTATTGGACGCGCCTGCATGCGCTCAGGCCAAGAGTAGCGCGGCTTTAACAGATTCGCGGCAGTTGCTCGCCAGTGAGCATGTCAACGATCCGGGCGCCGCCGATCCGGCTCTTCAATGTCACGATTGCGGATGAGGCGCTCGCCACATCGCCGATTATTGAAGCGCCGCCGCCGAAAGGATGTGAACTCATAATTGACAACGCGCGTTCGGCGTCCGGCGAAGCGACGAAGGCGACAAACCTCCCCTCATTCGCCAGATAGAGTGGATCGAAGCCCAGAATCTCGCACGCCCCGCGCACGTCTTCGCGAACGGGAATGGCGATTTCATCAATTTTGATGTTGACCCGCGCGACCTCTGCGATCTCCACCAGCGCGCTCGCCAAACCGCCGCGAGTCAGATCGCGCAGGCAATGAATCTCGATCCCCGCCTCGATCAAGGCGCTTACCAAACCGGCGAGCGGCGCGCAGTCGCTCGTGATCTCGCACTCGAACGACAAACCTTCGCGCGCGGCCATGATCGCAATGCCGTGCCGCCCGATGTCGCCGCTGAGAAGGATCGTGTCGCCGCGCCGCACGCTGGCGGGAGAGATGGAAAGACCGTGCTCGATCACCCCGACTCCGGCGGTATTGATGAAGACGCCGTCGCCCTTGCCTTTATCAACCACCTTCGTGTCGCCGGTGACGATTTCAACGTTCGCTTCCGCCGCAGCCCGCCGCATTGACTGCGTCACGCGCCATAGCGTCTCCATCGGCAGACCTTCTTCGAGAATGAATCCGGCGCTCAAGTAAAGCGGGCGCGCGCCGCACATCGCCAGGTCGTTGACCGTTCCGTTGACGGCCAGCGACCCGATGTCCCCGCCGGGAAAGAAGAGCGGGCGCACAACGTAGGAATCCGTCGTAAAGGCGAGCCTCGACCCGTTGACGCTGAATGTTGCGCCGTCGTGCCGCGCGCCGAGCAGCGGGTTCGAAAACGCCGGCGCGAACATGCGCTCGATGAGCTGATGCGTAAGCTTTCCGCCGCCGCCGTGGGCGAGCAGCACCTGCGGATATCGCTGAATCTGTATCGGGCACGAGAGCGCGAAATCGTCCTGGCTTTCCACGGGATCAAACCTCCTTCGCCATCGCCCCTTCATGAAGTGGCGATCTGCGGTAACGGTAATACGCGGCGCAGGCTCCTTCGTTCGATACCATCGGCGCGCCAAGCGGGCTTTCAGGAGTGCAGCGCGCGCCGAATGCCGGGCATTCGTGCGGCTTCCTCACGCCCTGCATAATCAACCCGCTGATGCACTCCGACAACTCATCGGCCATGTAATCGACCACGCCGAACCTCGTCTCGGCGTCGAACGCTGAGTATTGTTCGCTCAGCCCAAAACCGCTCTGAGATATTTCGCCGATGCCTCGCCATTTTCGCGGGATGATGCGGAAGACTTCCTGAATGATCCGCTGCGCTTCGCGGTTTCCTTCGCGGCGGACTGATCGCGCGTACTGGTTTTCCACTTCGGCGCGGCCTTCTTCGAGTTGCTTCACGCACATCAACACGCCCTGCAGAATGTCCAGCGGCTCAAAGCCTGTGACGACGATCGGGACGCGACGCCTCGCCGCTATTGGCTCGTACTCGGTATACCCCATCACCGTGCATACGTGACCCGCCGCGAGAAAACCCTGCACGCGGTTCGACGGCGACGAAAGGATCGCTTCCATCGCCGGCGGCACGAGCGCGTGCGAAACCAGAATGGAAAAATTCGTGACGCCCTGCTGATGCGATTGGTAGACGGCCATCGCGTTGGCGGGCGCAGTCGTTTCAAATCCGACCGCGAAAAAGACGACTTGTTTGTCCGGGTTTTCGCGCGCGATCTTCAGGCAATCGAGCGGCGAATAGACGACGCGCACGTCGCCGCCGCCGGCCTTCACGACGAACAAATCTTTTTGCGTCCCAGGCACGCGCAGCATGTCCCCGAACGAGCAGAAGATGACATCGGGCCGTGAGGCGATCTCGATGGCCTTGTCAATCAATTCGACAGGCGTGACACAGACTGGACAGCCGGGGCCGTGCGCGAGAGCGATCTTGTCAGGCAGCAGCTCTTCAATGCCGAATTTGACGATGGCGTGAGTCTGGCCTCCGCAGACCTCCATCAGCGTCCATGGCCTGGTCGTGACTTCGGCGATAGCGCGCGCGAACGCCCCCGCCGCTTTTGCATCGCGGTATTCGTCAATGAATTTCATATCGTCGCCTCCTTGAGCTCTTCCATCTCACCCATCGAGCGCAGATACTCGAAGACCTGCAGAGCCTCCTCTTCGTCAATGACGCTGATGGCGAAGCCGACGTGAACGACCACATAATCCCCTACCCTCGCTTCGGGAACGTAGCTTAGATTGACCTGCATGATGACGCCACCGAAATTCACTTTTCCGGCGCGCATGATCGGGTCATCGCCCTCGACGCTGACGATCTTTCCGGGAACGGCCAGACACATTCGATTACTCCTTTCTCAAAGCTCGCGCCGCCGCGACTATCTGCCCCAACGCGACGCCGCCGTCATTCGTCGGGACGCGCTGATGCCAGTAGGGTCTGAAGCCTTCGTCTTGCAAACGCCTGACGGCGCGCTCGGTCAGATATTTGTTCTGAAAACATCCGCCGGTCAGCGCCACTCTCTCTTCGCCAACACGCCGCGCGACGGCGACAATGCTTTCAGCCATCGTGTTGTGAAACTTCGCCGAGACTGTTCCGGCCGGGACGCCGCGGCGGACATCGTTGATGGCGCCGAGCGTCATCGGCCGCCAGTCGACAATAAGGACGGATTGCTGATCGCTTTCGCCCAAGCCCGCAGGATAGGTTTCGTCCGTATGGAAGCCGTCGAGGGCGAATTCCAACTCCATTGCGCCCTGCCCTTCGAACTTTGTGATCTGGCGAACGCCGGCGATGGACGCCACCGCGTCGAAGATTCTTCCGGCGCTCGACGTGACTGGAGCGTTGACCCTCTTCACCAGCATCTGGCGCAGCGCGCTCAGTTCATGCGACGCAAACGATCTTACGGGCGCGAGGTCGTCCATCACGAACGCCTCTTCCCCGAAGATTTCATAAAGCAGAGCCATCGCGGCGCGACGCGGCTCTTTAATGGCCCTTTCGCCGCCGGGCAAAGGAAACGTGCGAAAGTGGGCGACGCGAGCGAACGAATCCTCGGTTACGCGCAGAAACTCTCCGCCCCAGATCGCGCCGTCCAACCCGTAACCCGTCCCATCCCACGCCACGCCGAGCGCCGTTCCTTCGATCTCGTTCTCGGCCATGCACGAGACTACGTGCGCTAAGTGGTGCTGGATGCGATGCGCCGGCAGTCCGGTCTCCTCAGCGAACCTTGTCGGGAGGTAATCTGGATGCGCGTCGCAGGCCACGGACTCTGGCCGAACTCCGTAAAGCCGCTCGAAGTCGCCAATGACCAGCCTGAACGCGTCGAAGGCCTGTGACGTTTCGAGGTCGCCGATGTGCTGGCTGACGAAGACTTCGCTTCCGGCTGAGATCGCGACGGCGTTCTTCAGATGCGTTCCCGTCGCCAGCAGCGCGGGGAGATTCTGCGCGAGATGGACCGGCAGCGGCGCATAGCCGCGAGCGCGGCGAAGAACCATTTCGCGCCCCATCATCACCCGCGTAATCGAATCGTCAACGTGGCGCGCAATCGGTCGATTATGAATCAGGAACAGATCCGCGATTCCGGCCAGCCGCCTCAACGCTTCGTATTCATCAATGCAAATCGGCTCGTCGGAAAGATTCCCGCTCGTCGCTACAATCGGGAATCGCAGTTCTTCGAGCAGCAGATGGTGCAGCGGCGTATAGGGCAGCATCACACCCAGGTACGGATTGCCGGGGGCTATCGATTGCGGAATGCGGATTGCGGATTGCGGATTCAGCTTTCTTCGTTTCAGCAGCACGATGGGGGATTCCGGCGCCAGGAGCAGGCGCTCTTCAATTTCGGAAACTTCGCAATCGGCCTTGATCGCATCGAGCGACGGGTACGCCAGCGCAAACGGTTTCCCTTCACGATGCTTGCGCTGTCGCAGCCTCGACACAGCATCTTCGTTCCGCGCGTCAACGACCAGGTGAAACCCGCCCAGCCCCTTGATTGCGACGATCGCGCCGGCGCGAACCGCCTCCGCAACCGCAAGCAGCGCCTGATCGCGCGAAGCAAGAAGATTTCCCTCGCCGTTCCACAACTCCAGGCGCGGGCCGCACCGCGGGCAGGCGTTCGGCTGCGCGTGGAAGCGGCGATCCGGCGGGTTTTCGTACTCCTCGGCGCATTCTACGCACATAGTGAATTTCTTCATCGTCGTATTGGCGCGGTCGTACGGCAGCGCTTCGATGATTGAAAATCGCGGGCCGCAGTTCGTGCAGTTGGTGAATGGATAGCGGTAGCGGCGATTGTTCGGATCGGAAATATCGTTCAGGCAATCGCGGCAGACGGCGATGTCGGGCAGTATGAGCGCGGTCTTTTCGCCCGCAGACTCGCTCTTCCTGATCTCGAATCCACTGAAGCCCTTCGGATCGAGGAACGAAGATTCGAGGCTCTGGATGAATGATCGAGGAGGCTTTTCACGCTCGATTTGCAGCAGAAAGCCATTAAGCTCTTCCCTTCCCCCTTCGACTTCGATGAAGATGCCCTGCGGCGAATTGTTGACCCAGCCAGCCAGCCCAAGCTCGGTCGCCAGCCGATAAATAAACGGACGGAAGCCGACGCCTTGCACCCCGCCGCGAATGATGACGCGCAGGCGCAGCGATTCGACATCAGCGATTTTTGCTTGTGAGCGGGCGCGGCTCATCCACTCCGCTCCTCCGCCCGCGATGAAGCAATTCGTTGCTTCAGCCAGTTGATCCACTCCTCAACGCCTTCGCCGGTGCGGCAGGAAATGGGAAAGATCACTGTCTCCGGACTGACTTCGAGCACATTGCGGCAAAGCTCATCCATACTGATTCCCGCATACGGCATGAGATCAATCTTGTTGAGCAGGACCGCTTCGGACTCGTGGAACATTATCGGGTATTTCTTGGGTTTATCGGCTCCTTCTACCACGCTGTAGACCATCACGCGCAGGTCTTCGCCCATATAAAACTCAGCCGGGCAGACCAGGTTGCCCACGTTTTCGATGAAGAGCAGATCAAGGGCATCAACCTTGAAGCTGTGCAACGCGTTATGAACCATCCTCGCATCGAGGTGGCAGACCATCCCGGTCGTGATCTGATAAGCGGGGATGCCGAGCGCGCTGATCCGGTCCGCGTCAATCGTCGTCATCAAATCGCCCTCGATCACGCCCAGGCTGTAATCGTTTTTCAATCGCCGGATGGTCTCTTCCAGAACCGATGTCTTGCCGGCCCCGGGCGCGGACATCAGGTTGACCACATAGACGCCGCGCTCCTTGAAATGCTCGCGGTTACGGCCGGCCATCCGTTCGTTGGCTTCGAGTATGTCGGTGTTGGCCACGACCTGATGCATAAAACCTCCACTAATCTATCTCCACGTATTCGACCTGCATCTCACGGCCTGCCGTGATATTCAGCGGTTCGCCGCATCTGGGACAGAGCAGGTTGAAATCATCCATCGCAACTTCGATGCCCGCGCAGTTCCGGCATTCGACGCGCAGCCGAATCGTTTCAACTTCCAGTTCAGCGTTTGCGGCGAGCGTGCCTTTTTTCAGGGCTTGGAACGAAAACTCAAGCGCGTCTCCGACCACGCCTCTGAACTCTCCGATCCTGAGCTTGATCTTCCTGACGTTCGTCGAGCCGCGCCGGCGCGCCACGCCTTCGGCGATCTCGATCACGCTCTGTGCAATCGCGGCTTCGTGCATAACGAGTGAATGTTCGCAGTCCAGTCTTCCGGGCTACGACCAACATCAGCTTCATCCTACTCCCACCGCCGCATTTTCGCTAAATTGAATCTCGTGGAGATGGGCGTAGAGGCCGCCTCGCGCCATCAGTTCGTCGTGCGCGCCCGATTCCACGACGACTCCGTCTCGCAGAACGAAGATGACGTCCGCCTTCCTGACAGTCGTCAGCCGGTGCGCGATCACGATGGCGGTTTTGTCCCGTGTCAATCTGCCCAGCGCCTCGAAGACCAGCTCTTCAGACGCCGCATCGAGCCCAGAACTCGGCTCGTCGAGGATCAGGATCGGAGAGTCCCGAATGATAGCCCGCGCGATCGCGATGCGCTGGCGCTGCCCGCCCGAGAGCGTGGCGCCACGTTCGCCGATCACCGTGTCGTAGCCCTGCGGCATACGCTCTATGAATTCGTCCGCGTTCGCCAGCTTGGCGGCGCGGATGATCTCTTCGCGCGTGGCTTCAGGTTTGCCGTAGGCGATGTTCTGCCAGACCGGCGCGTGGAAGAGCATCGTTTCCTGCAAGACGAAGCTGATCTGCTGGCGCAGCGATTTGACCGTGAAGCTGCGCACGTCCGTTCCGTCGATCTTCACCCGGCCTGCCTGCGGGTCATAAAAACGCGGGATGAGGCCGGCGAGCGTCGACTTGCCCCCGCCGGCCGGCCCGACGAGAGCGACGAACTGGCCTGGTTTGATGGTCAGGCTCACGTCTTTCAGAACGGGACGCTCATCATCATAGCCGAATGTGACACGATCGAACGTGACTTCGCCCTTTAATTTGTGCGCCGGACGCGCGACCTGCCGGTCGCGCGCTTCGCGTTCCGTCTGAATCACTTCCTTTTCAGTCGTCATCGCGCGGGCGATAACCCGTCGGGTGACGCAAACGCAGTTCGTAATCGGTCGTCACTTCTATGCGGCGAACCCCCTCGCCGGTATTCGAACTTTGATATGTAATTAACCATTGGAAGCCGAGCAGTTCGTCCAACCTTTTGAAATACGGATCGAAGCTGACGAAGCTGGTTCCTGAGAAGAACGCCGATCCGCCCGTCTCATCCGCCAGGCGATTGAGCGAGCCTTGCCCCCAACTGACTGCCGTCCTGCTCCAACTGGTCAAGCCCACTGTTGGCGCGTAAAAAGAGAAGACCGCGACGCCACGACGCTGCGCCTCAGTGATCGCCCTCTCCAGATCCAACGAGAACAACGGACTGCCGCCGCGAAACCCGCGCGAAATATCAAGCCCGTCGGAGACGAGCAGGACGATCCGCCGCCCCGGCGGCTGCGAGTCGAAATGGCGCAGCGCCTCGATGACTTCGACATAAGGATTGAATGGAGCGGCTGATTCGCTGCCGGCGATGGCGCGGAGCGAGTCGGCGGCGCAGTCGCGATCAGTGGTGAAACCCTGGGTGACACGCAAACTGCCTGTCGTGATGTAGCCCGTCATCACGCGCGAACCTTCAGGCAATCGGCGTATGAAGTTCTTGACGCCCTCGATCTCGTTGTTGACGCGCGAGACCAGATTGTCCTGCATCAACACCACGATAATGGGCGGCGCTTCAGACGCTCCTTTGACTGAGACGACGCGCTGCTTCCGCCGCTCTTCCAGAACCACGAAGTCATCGGGCCGGAGTTTGGCGGCGATTTCGCGAGCGCGGTCGTTATGGGGATGAGCGGTTATTAGAATCGTGACTTCGTCTCCTGCGGCGACGAGCTCACCCTGTTGGCGCTGCGCAGACGCGTTCGGAGCCAGGAGAAAAGTAACTGCGACTACGATTAGCGCCACTGCGCTTCGGCGGTTTTCTCTGTTGATGTTCATAGCGATTCCCTCCTCCACCGACCTCTCTGCAATGAATGTGCCTCAGTAAAATGCTGACTTGATGGGGAGAAATGGATCGAGCTGCGGAATTTTACAAGGCGCTCAGCGGGAAATTACGCAGTCGCCGAGCGGAAATCGGCGAATATGGGTAGATGATCTGAAGCGAGCAGCGCCGCGCGGCTGGGATTACGAGACGGTCGAGGCCGAGACGGGAGCGGCGACGCTGTCGGCCATTGTTACTGAGCGCCCTGCGGCGGCGCTGCTGGACATCAATCTGCCCGACGTCTCCGGCCTCGATTTGCTGCGCGAGATCAAGCGCCGAAGCCCACAAACAGCCGTGATCATGATCACGGCTGAGACATTGTTCGAGAACGCGGTCGCCGCCCTGCGAGGCGGCGCCGACGATTTCATCGGCAAGCCGATCAATCTGGAAGAACTGCGCTTCGCGCTCGATAAGGCCCTCAAGTTGAAGCAACAGGGTCGTAAGCCGGAAGCCGTGAGCCGGCCCCGCATTTTAATCATTGGCGATTCGGCCGAGCGCATCCCGCATTTGCAGGCCGGCTTCGACTCGCAGGAGGTCGAGATCGCCAGCGCAGTGTTTCCCGAAGAGTGGGAATATGTCGACGGCGACGAGCACGACCTGGCGGTGGTTGATGTCAGTCCGGCGCTGCTGGGGCCGCTGCTCGGAAACCTTCGCGCGAGCAAGGAACATGCGGAGATTCCGGTGTTGGTTGAACAAAGCAGGATCGCGGCTGCCTCGCTGGCGGGAGAGTTCGAGAAGGTCGGCGGCATAAAGACGTTGCGCCCGCCGGAGCCGAGTCCGTGGCCTGCGCTTTCGCGCTGAGGCAATCCCAACTACAGCGCCGCATTCGCCGCCGTGTTGAAGCAAGTCATTCGCTCTTCAGTAAATGGGTAAAGATTCTCAGTGTTGGGAGACGATTTGGGTGAAATCACGCCATTCTTCCTGCCGATTTCAGAAATAAGCCTTGTAATTAACGCCTTTGCCCCTGAACTGCCATTGATTGCGTTTGGCCTGCCAGTTGCACTCTGTAGGACTCAGAACTAATCCGGCTGACATGATCAGTCCGGAGAACAGGAGGCGAATATGGAAGAGCGTGGCAATCGCCGTAGTTTTCTTCAGAGGGCGGCCATCGGCGGTGGCGGGCTGTTGATCTTCACCGCCGGTGGATTGACGTGGCGCGCGTGGGAACGCGGCTCTCTTGGAAAGATATATGAGGGGACGGCATTCGAGCCTTGGGAGGACTGGAGGAACAATCGTTTCAAAGGGCCGTCAGGACTGGTCTCCGCCGCAATTCTCGCTAGCAACCCGCACAACTCCCAGCCCTGGCTGTTTCGCGTCGATGAGCGGCGCATTGATCTGTACGCCAATATCTCGCGCAGCTTGCGGAGCATCGATCCGTTCCTGCGGGAGATGTACATCGGGCTTGGCTGCTCGCTTGAAAATTTGATGGTCGCCGCGCGAGGCCGAGGCTACGAGCCGCGCCTGATCTTATTTCCGAACGGCGGTAAACAATCTTTGGTCGCGCGGGTTGATCTGAAACCGAGGAGCGCCGCAGAAGTCCCGCATTACCGAGCGATCGGCGAACGACACACGAATCGTTCGGCATACGAGCGCGGGCGTGACCTGCCGCCGGCCGTCATCGAAACGCTCAACAAGCAGGCGTTGAGCGGGAACGCGACTTTGTTGTCATTCTCAGCCGGCGACCGTGAGGGAAAACTTTTCGCCGAAGGAACAATTGAAGCGACCGCAAATTACATCGCCGACCCGAAGCTCCTCAAAGATAGCCATCACTGGTTCCGTTACTCTCTCGAAGAAGTGAACGAGAAGCGCGACGGGCTGTCTGTGATCGGATTAGGAATGCCGGAATGGCGGACGCGCGTCGCGCTTTCGCTCCCCGAATCCTGGCTGGGCGATTTCGGCAAGAAGTGGCTCGAAGCGACCGAGAGCCAGCACTGCGCGACCGCGCCGAGGTTCGGAGTGATCGCAGTGCGAAATCGCGATGACAAAGCGCAACTGCTCGAAGCGGGGCGGCTCTGGCAGCGTCTTCACCTGGAAGC
>Ga0075421_100006040_pt1 | contig 14721 bp, 13 predicted proteins | sample SoiMetdeltSBSDD5_FD_75292 | JGI IMG/M metagenome (GOLD analysis project Ga0075421, IMG submission 75292) | Bulk soil microbial communities from a Populus tree surrounding site in Tennessee, USA - Soil MetaG P. deltoides SBSDD5 | ecosystem: Environmental > Terrestrial > Soil > Tree plantation...
CCATACGGGGCGGCAAAAGTTTATGCCCATTGGATTACAGTAAACTATCGAGAGGCGTACAATCTCTTCGCCTGTAACGGCATTCTCTTCAATCACGAATCGCCGCGCCGCGGTGAAACCTTTGTGACTCGGAAGATCACAAGGGCGGCGGCGAGGATCAAATTGGGGCTGGAGCAGGAACTCTATCTGGGCAACCTGGATGCCAAACGGGATTGGGGTTTCGCCGGTGACTATGTCCGCGCGATGTGGCTCATGCTCCAGCACGATGAGCCGGCTGATTATGTTATTGCGACCGGCGAGACTCATAGCGTTCGCGAAGTCTTGGACGTGGCCTTCGGTTCCCTGGGGTTGGACTGGAACCAGCATGTCAGGATTGATCCACGTTACTACCGTCCTACCGAGGTCGACGTCTTGATCGGTGATGCTGCCAAGGCAAAAAAGATATTGGGATGGGCGCCAAAGGTGTCTTTTCGGGAACTGATTACAATGATGGTGACGGCGGACATGCACGCAGAGCGCCTCAAACTGAAAGGGACCTCGGAAGGCGGGGGTTAACATCGATGGAGACGACCGCACGGATTTATGTGGCAGGGCATCGAGGAATGGTCGGATCGGCTATCGTCCGCCTGCTTCAGCGCAAGGGATATCACAACCTCCTGCTCCAAACCAGCCAAGAGCTCGACTTGAGAGACAGCCGCCGCGCGACGGAATTTTTTGACCACGCCAGGCCTGAGTACGTGTTTTTCGCCGCCGCAAGAGTCGGCGGCATCTTGGCCAACAGTTCGTATCCCGCCGATTTTATCTACGACAACTTGGCGATCCAAACCAACGTGATTCATGCAGCCCATCTCGCCGGGACCAAGAAGCTGTTGTTCCTTGGCTCATCGTGCATTTACCCGAGGGATTGCCTGCAGCCGATCAAGGAAGAATATCTGCTCACGGGTCCGTTGGAGCCGACGAACGAATGGTATGCCGTGGCGAAGATTGCCGGCATCAAGATGTGTCAGGCCTATCGAAAGCAATATAGTTGCGACTTCATTGCGGCCATGCCGACAAATCTTTATGGTCCAGGTGATAACTTCGACCTGGAAACATCCCACGTTCTCCCGGCGCTGATCCGGAGGTTTCACGAAGCCAAGCTGACGGGAAAGTCTCCGAGGCTCTGGGGAACCGGAAAGCCCCGCCGCGAATTCCTCCATGTGGACGATTGCGCCGAAGCATGTGCCTCCTTGATGGAGCGTTATTCCGATTCACGGATCATCAACGTCGGGGCAGGTGAGGACATTTCCATCGCCGAGCTTGCTCGCATGATTGCGGACATTGCGGGATATGAGGGAACCATCGAGTGGGACCATTCGAAACCTGATGGCATGCCGAGAAAGCTATTGGATTGTCATCGAATCAATGAACTGGGATGGTCCCCTGGGATCGGTCTTCATGAGGGACTACGCAAGACGTACCAGTGGTATGAAAACAGGGGTGCCCCCGGTCCGAAAGATAAAAGCGTCTCTATTGCCTCAGCGGGACTTTGACGGAGGAGGTGATTCCTTCGCGTGCGGCCATGGCAATGCATCGATATCCCGTGGGCAGGGGGTGTCCATCGGAATCCACGCGGTAAAGCTGTGAGTCTTTATTGGCCGCGTCGACCAGCCAAGGCGTGGCATCAATGCATGGCATCGCACTCGCGTCACAGTGCTGTTGGAGCTCGCGTTTGATAGCCGTCTCCTTTAAGACGAGGTCTGTATAATTATTGTGGGCACCGGTAAGAAGGCCTTTGTCCACTGTGGCGTACACGAGCTCTTTTGTCGGAATGAACATAAAAAGTACTCGGACATTGGTCTTTCGAACTTTGGATGCAATTGAGTCAAAGACATCTTTGGTGATGCGAATCCCATCTTTAATGCATTTATTGTCGAGATCGACGCCAACTCTTCTATACCCAAACGTCATGGTCGTGGAAATGCCGCCTTTGTGATAGACCATCGCCGCATCAGGATGTTCTTTGGCCCAGGCCCGGCTTGCGATGACATATAACTGCTCTGTTGAAGGAATCGAAGGCAGAATACCTTTGCTCATTAAGATTCTGATGACCATGGAATGGTCCGCCAAGCCTTTGATGGTTTGTGTCAGTGGATCCGCCGACAGTTGTTGCAAATATGTCCGAGCATACTGGTCCCGTGTTGCACCATCGTCGACCGATTTCAGTCGTTCAAGAAGCTGTTTCAAATCATTTTTGATGCTGTCTTGTTCCTGTGTATTTTTATACGGGTTGTACGATTCACTTCCATACACATGATTGCAGCTGTCGAAGATGTCGTTCCCGAAATACAGGCCAATCACGATGATTTTGGGCGACATGTTCAGCGCGTCGTCGGTGAGCAGGTCGTATTGTAAAGGGCCCCAACTACCGAGCGCCATGCTATATACCGATGATTTCGTGAGGGTGCCAAGTACTGAAGGCCACGTTTCATTCAGGTCGGCGTTAATACCCCATGTTTGAGAATCTCCAATCGCGACGATGTCGACGCTTTGAGGAACGCTCGCATTGCGAAAGCCATTTTTGTCATGACCGGGGGCGTTTGGCGGCATTCGAGCCATGAGTCGGCGATCAGATGTTACGGTGTTTAACGAGACGTGCGCATCGATCAGTTGTTGTGTGTATAGTTGTGAGCCGTGGGGTTCGGCAGCCAGATGCCTAGCACCAAACTCGAGTATCAGTAAGCCTACGGCAGAACTAAGGAGTAGAAGCACGACATTGATCATGAACGTCCCTTGGCTCCTATGGATAATTATTTCACATTGTGTCTATTTTGATGAGAAAAGGAAATGCTTTTCTTAACACAGCAGGGGACTGAAGCCAACATCACCGTGTACGAGCCCGAGCAAAGAACGCGCATGGGATTCGTCCAGTCTTGGCTCGGTATGGCAAGGAATCTCGTTCGATCGCGGGATCTCATCTATCAGCTCTTTAAGCGGGATTTATTGTCGACATATAAACAGTCATTTTTCGGTATCTTCTGGATCGTGATTGCACCGCTCATCGGGATCGTCTCTTGGCTGTTCATGAACTATGCGGGAATTCTTAACCCGGGAGACGTCGGAGTGCCGTACCCTGTCTATCTTCTCCTCGGAACAACGCTCTGGGGCGCGTTCATGAGCTTTTATAGCGCTTCCGCCTCAGGCCTTTCTTCCGGCGGGTCGCTGATCCTACAGGTGAATTTTTCTCACGAGGCTTTAATAGCCCAGCAAATTGCCCAGACGGCCGTAAATTTGCTCGTAAACATTACCACCTTCATCCTCATCTTAGCCTTGTTCCGGGTCCGACCGCAGTGGACATCGTTGTTCTTTCCTTTGACCATTGTCCCGATTTTTTGCCTTGCAGTCGGAATAGGGATGGTAGTGGCGGTCTTTTCCGTAGTCGTCCATGATGTGACGAAAGTCGTCACGTCGTTTCTGGGATTGCTGTTGTTTCTCACGCCGATCATTTATGGGCCGCGTATCCCGAATCCCCTGATTCAAGAGATTATCTGGTGGAATCCCCTCACGCACTTGGTCGGCGCGGCGCGAGATGTTGTTCTTTACGGGCGAATTGAGCACCCGGGTGGATACGTTCTCGCTGTGTTGTTGTCGGTGTTCGTATTCCTCCTTTCATGGAGGCTGTTTTTTGTTTCCGAGCGTCGAGTTGCTGAGAAGCTCTGATGGGCGAGGATGTTGTCCTAAGCGCTGACCAGATCAGCAAGAAGTTTTGCAGAGATCTTCGGCAAAGCATGTATTACGGTGCGCTGGATGTCTGCCGAAGCATGATAGGGCGTGTCTCGACGAGAAGACATCATCTGCGGCAGGGAGAGTTCTGGGCGGTCAACCATGTCGGGTTCGCCTTAAAACGCGGAGAAACGCTTGGCCTTATCGGTGCAAATGGATCAGGGAAATCCACCTTGCTTCGGATCCTGAACGGCGTCTATGAGCCCGACGCGGGAAGAGTCACGATACAGGGAAGAGTCGGAGCCTTGATTGCCCTCGGAGCGGGGTTTCACCCCCTTATGACCGGGAGAGAAAATATTTATCTGAATGGCACGATCCTCGGTATGGCGACCCGGGAGATCGACGTCAAATTCGACGAAATTGTCGACTTTGCCGACATCGGTGAATTCCTGGACGCGCCGGTGAAAACCTATAGTTCTGGGATGCAGGTTCGTTTGGGCTTTGCCATCGCCATGCAATCCGATCCAGATATCCTCTTGGTTGACGAAGTGCTTGCTGTTGGTGATGCGAGCTTTCAAAAGAAATGCTTTGAGCGAGTGCTCAGCATGATCACGCGCGGTACGGCGATGATCTTTGTTTCTCATTCCATGTCTACCATAGAACGGCTGTGTACGTCTGGACTATTATTAAGTCACGGCAAACAAGCTTTCTGGGGGAGCGCTCGGGAGTGCGTACAGCGGTACTTCGGCGAGCTTGGCAATGATAATCTTCTCGCGAAGAAATCTCCGACAAAGATAGGCTTGGGCGAGGTCACTTTCTCCGCGGTGTCTGTCTATCAAGACGGAGGGAGTCCAGATAATCCTAACATTGAGGTCGGCAAAGATTTTATAATCCAGTTTAGTTATGAGTTCGTCAAAAAGGTTAGCGACAAAAACCAGGTGCGAGTGTGGATAAAGACCTTTGAAGGTCGCGATGTCCAGCGCATATTCTTCCAGGAATGCCCTTTCATTGATAATAAAATTTATCCTAATGAAATCATCGTTCCCCTCAAGAAAGCGGGGACGGTAAAGATCCACGTCAGAAATCCACGTCTCTTCCCCCAGACATTTCGCGTGGATATTGGGATTGCCCCCCTAGATATTGATGTCCATCTTGGAGCACTGGCTGACGCTGCAGCATTCAACATCACTCATCCGGCGACCGAGCAGATGTATTTGGAATACGGAAATATGACGGTTACGAATTTTAGCTATGATGTTACAGTTTCTTGAAAGCCTCGCAAAGCGGATGATCTCAAAGAGATCTCTCTCTGAGGAGACAAAGGAGAACACTGCCGACGAAGAAGCCATCCTCTCGACGACTTCGTCGGTGCAGGTCGGGGGTGATCCGGCATCTTGTTCCGGGAATATTAGTCCCGCAATCGATCTCAGGGTCCCGCCCAATGTCGTCATCAAAGGAACGGGCGTCAACCTACTCGATTCGCAAATCTTGGTTGAAGATGGCTCAGAGTTGATTTTATTCGATGACGTACAGGTACAGGCTGAAATTGTGATCAAGGGGAATTCTCGCGTCGTGATTGGCCGAGGCAGCACCATGCGGTTGCCGTTCTGCCGGGTCACAGAGGGAAGTGAAGTGACCATTGGAGAGTATGTACAGTTTGAGAGCCTTGATTTAGCGCCCGCATCGTTGAGGGTCCATCGGGGTATAGCGACCTTTTGCGATAGATGCCGTGTCAAAGCCGAGGTTCTTGTGCGGTTTGGTGGTCGTTTGTCGGTCGGGGAGCATTCTCTCATTCAGTATGGGTCAGAAGTTCGGTGTGAGGAATTAGTAGAAATAGGAAGCTGCACGATTATCTCTTATGATGTGTGCATTTATGATACCGATACCCACTCAACCGACTGGCGTAAGCGCCGCGAAATAATTCTCGCGGGGTATCCTGACGAAGTTGAGCGGCCAGCAACCAAACCCGTTCGAATTGGGAATGACGTATGGATCGGAAAAGGCGCGACGGTCACCAAAGGAGCACGGATTGGAGACCGATGTCGAATCGGTATCAGGACTTCCGTGGGCGCCATAGAAGTGCCATCCGATAGTACTGTCGTTGCTGCAACGTGTCGCATTATTGCCAGACCACAGGAGAATTCTGAGTAGCGTGCTTCGATGTGGTGTGTTGGAATAGTGCGGATTCTGGCAAAACGAGTGAATGGGTTGATGGTACGTTCGGCTATCTCGCGGCGCCGAAACGCGAAACGGCGTGGCAAGGTTCCAACGACGCCGTGCTGAATCGTGGGTATAGCAGCATCTCCGCGTCTGGTGAACGGGCTAGCTTGAGCAAGGCAATATGAAGTTCCTCATAGTCGATACCTATTATCAAAAATTTCTGGATGCTCTGTATTCTAGGATCCCCGATCTTCATCTCAAGAATTACGAAAGTCAGAAGAACGTCCTTTTTGACCAGTGTTTTGGAACAAGCGATTTCTATTCCGTGAACCTGATCAACTTGGGCTGTGAAGCAACGGAAGTCATTGCAAATGCCGACATGCTTCAAGCTATGTGGTGCCGGGAAAACGGCGGGAATACTGACGCGAGATCTATTTGGGAAAGAATAAAACAAAGGTTACCAATTAATCAGACCTCAGGTCAACATTCGTCAAGGTTAGATATTCTCAGGCAACAGATCAGAAAGGCCAAGCCTGACGTCCTGTACTTTCAAGATCTCTCGCTATGTCCCCCGGGGATGCTTTCTGAATGTAAGAACGATTGCCGGCTGATTGTGGGGCAGATCGCCTGCCCCTTGCCCCCTCACGATTATCTCCGATCATATGATCTGCTTGTCACATCGCTTCCAAATTATTTAGAGCAGTTCAGATCGATGGGCATACCAGCATCCTACTTGCCGCTGGGTTTTGAACCTCGAATCCTGGGCCTTGTTGGCCTCCAACCGAAACTCTACGACTGTAGCTTTGTTGGTGGATTCACCCCATGGCATAGCACGGGCACGTTAATGTTGGAAGAGGCAGCGAAGAGAGTACATATCGATTTCTTCGGTTACGGAGCGGAAAGCTTGTCACCGGCGTCTCCCATCCTGACAACCCATCACGGAGAAGTGTGGGGACTGGAGATGTACAGGGTGCTCATGCAAAGTAAGGTCACAATCAATCGGCACATCGGGATTTCCGGTCGCTACGCCAATAATATGCGGCTCTACGAAGCCACAGGGTGTGGTGCGATGCTTCTCACTGACCAGAAGGAGAATCTGAATGACATCTTTCAGGTTGGCAAGGAAGTTGTTGTATACGAAAACGTTGAGGAATTGTGCTCACGGATCGCTCACTACCTGAAGGAAACGGAAGAACGAGAAGGAATTGCAACCTTGGGACAAGACCGCACGCTCCGAACACACACCTATCAGACGCGAATGGAAGAACTGATCAAGATCGTGAAGGCCTATGTCTAAAACAAGGCGTGGAGGGACGATGCCTCCGAAGGTTTGATGGCCAGTACGCACTTCACCTGAGCAGCCAAGACGAGCCATGATCCATGTATTAATACCTTGCCATAACAATAAGCCTCATGTGCTTGAATTGCTCGGCTGTCTGGAGCAGCAGTCTTATAAGGATTTCACCGTCATTGTGGTCGATGATGGGTCGATGGACGGCACAGAGGCAAGTGTGAAAAGCGCGTTCCCGAATATCGCGGTCCTAAAGGGGGACGGCAACCTGTGGTGGACCGGTGGAAATGAACTGGGATTGCAGCACATCGGTCTTACAGCGCGTCCAAACGATTTCGTCCTGCTTCTTAACAATGATCTGGTTGTACGATCCGACTATATCGAGAAATTGGTGAGGACTAGCCTCGCAAATGGGAGGGCTCTCGTCGGCTCGACGTTGATTGATATTAACGACCCAAGCTGGGTCGAAGGCGCTATCCAAGTCGATTCCAGACTTCGCCTAACCGTAAATAGGAACAAAGAGGTCATTGAGGCAACGGGGTGGGATAACAATGTCGATGTTCTCTCAGGTCGTGGAACTCTCGTGCCGATCGAGGTATTTCGTCATTTGGGAGGATTTAATAAGGAGAGACTTCCTCACTATGGCGCCGATTATGAATTCACGACGCGCGCCAAAAGGGCCGGTTACCGGCTTGTTGTATGCCATGAGGCCAAGGTATACGCCAAGCTCGATATAACCGGCTTTGAAGTCCCAAAAGGCAGAATCCTTTCCGTGAGAGAATGCTGGAGCCTTTTATTTTCACCAAAATCCAAAACTAACATTATTTATTATTCGCATTATGTATGGCTCTGTTCCGAGAAGCGATACAGGCTCCGAAATCTCATGGAAAGCACCTGCGGCATAGTTGGCAGCACTATCTTTGCTACGAGATACGGATTGGCGGTTAAGTATGCCTTTATGCCGGTAAAACTTGTCTTTGTATTAGGCCCGAAATTAATGATGAGGATGTGTGTAAAAATGTATTCATTTGTGATGACCGATTACCCATTCAAGCCATCTGATATTGAAAAAGTAGGGCTTTCCGCCGACCAACTCATACGTCAAGGGATTTTGGAAGAGGCGACATTCTTGGGTTGCCGGCTTCTTAAATTCCGGAAAGACGGATGGTCGAAATGCGAAGATCAGAATGCATGTACCGTTGACGAACGTGGGAAGATTCTCGCATTGCGAAGGCGCTCATTCAACTATTGTCACAAGGTTCAGATTGATCTTCATAAAATCCGTATCGTGATAGGTCGGAGGCGAGGTACCACCGAAGAACTAAAGCCAGGCCGCGAATGGAGCATCGACGGAGAAGGAGCCGTTCCTAAAAAGGCACTTGATGAATTGCCGTAAGGTCAACGTTGGAGTGAGAAACCTGGAGGCAGGGTCATGATCCCAGTCTGTGAGCCACTGTTCGACGGCAATGAAAAGAAATATGTTCAGGACTGCCTTGATACAAACTGGGTTTCTTCGCTGGGCCAATATATCACTCGCTTCGAAGAAGAATTTAGTCACTATTGTGGTGTGACCCACGGCGTCGCGTGTGCGAATGGAACCGTCGCACTCCATTTGAGCCTGGTCGCCTTGGGCATTGGGCCTGGCGATGAAGTCATTATTCCAGATTTTACCTTGATCGTCTCGGCGAACGTCGTGATCTTGGCCGGGGCGAAACCGGTCTTGGTCGACGTGGATCCGAAGACATGGTGCATCGATGCCGCCAAGATAAAAGAAAAGATTACGCCGCGAACCAAAGCCATCATGGTTGTGCACATGTATGGACATCCATGTGACATGGCTGCCATATCCACGATTGCTCGACAACATAATCTGTATGTCGTTGAAGATTGTGCCCAAGCTCATGGCGCCGAAGTCAATGGACAGAAAGTCGGTTCGTGGGGAGATGTGGGTTGCTTTAGCTTCTATGGTAACAAGATTCTTACGACCGGTGAAGGTGGAATGGTCGTGTGCCGGAAGGCGGCTCTGGCGGATCGTCTGCGCCTCCTTCGGAACCAGGGATTCGAAGAGCCGCGGTTTGTGCACCGGGTCATGGGATACAACTACCGCTTGACGAACATTCAAGCGGCCATCGGGTTGGCCCAAACAGAGAAAGTATGTGAAAAGGTGGCCAGAAAACGAGACATTGCCGCAGCGTACGCCAAATTGCTGGACGGTCAGTCAAGCATCACCTTGCCATCGGAGGCAACATGGGCAAAAAACGTCTATTGGATGTACGGGATTCTGATTGAAGACGGATTTGGGAGATCGCGCGATGACGTGATGAAAGAGTTGCGAACCCATGGAGTGGAGACGAGACAGTTTTTTTATCCCATGCACCGCCAACCAGCCTATCAGGGGGCTGACGCTCGTTTCCCAGATACAAGCGGCGAGTTCGTCATCTCAGACCGACTCGCGTCGCGCGGTCTCTACCTCCCTTCAGGATTGGGCCTGACGAGCGTACAAATAGAATACGTGGTCGAGAAATTGTTGCAGTGCAGGAAATGACTGGGATGCCATGAATCACGACCCTAGAATTTCCATCGTGCTTGCGACGTACAATGAACGTGAAAACATCCGCGATACCATCCAGGGCATTTTTCTATATCTCCCGGACTCTGAAGTTATTGTGGTGGATGACGATTCTCCGGACGGCACGGGACGGGTCGCTGCCGATGTAGGCGATCCTCGCGTGAAGGTCATTTGCCGCGTCGGGACGCGTGGATTGGCGTCCGCTTTCAATAGAGGGATCATCGAATCGCGCGGCGAAATCGTGGGATGGATGGATGCCGATATGTCCATGCCCCCTCGACTGCTTCCGCAAATGATCGACAAACTGAAGGAATACGATATTGTGATCGGCTCGCGCTACGTTCCCGGGGCAAAAGACGATCGGGCGCCGCTGAGGGTATATGCGAGCTGGCTGATCAATCGCCTGGCAGCCCTCGTATTGGGGTATGGCATCAAGGATTATGACAGTGGGTTCGTGGTATTGCGCAGATCCGTATTTAACAGGGTTTCTATCATCCCGACCGGGTATGGAGCCTACTTCATGGAGTTTTTGTACGCTTGCCGGAAAAAAGATTTGACGGTCTATGAAGTACCCTATGTCTTCCGAGATCGTGCGAAGGGGGTTTCCAAGTCGGCTCCCAGTCTCTTCAGGTTTATGAAGACCGGCTTCCAGTATGTGCTCCGAATCTTTGTCGCGCGATGCCGAAAGCTCGACTGATCACGTTGCTCGGGTAGGAAATGGACAAGAACATTGTTGAACCGGGCTTCGTTCGGACAGATGAGCGAGGCACCTTTGTCGAAATTCTCAACGGTGGTCATTGGGAAAACCTTATTGTAGGCCGAATGAACGCCGGAGCCGTCTTGGGCCATCATTATCACCAGAAGACGACGATCTTTTTCTTTTTGCAGAGCGGCTCGGCCACGATTGGCATCGTTCAGGTGCAAACCGGGCAGAGAAAGCAAGTCTCGCTGAAGGCAAACCACGGAATAATCCTGGAGACGAATGAATCGCACGCCATTCGGTTTCTCGAAAATTCTGAATTCTTCATGCTGAAGTCCTTGCGATACGATCCTGCGGATCCAGATACGATTCCTTATCCGGTTCCGGATCCATAGTAAGTTAAAGCGTGGAGTCTCATGAATATCAAACGCTTTTCGAGCACGAGGGATCGTACTGGTGGTACCGGGCGCTCCATCGCGTTTTATTGACAATACTTGCACAGGAAGGGGTGCGCAAAGGATCAAGAATCCTGGACGCAGGATGCGGTACAGGACAAAACCTTCTCAATATCACGCATGAGGTAACGACCAATGCCTTCGGAGCTGATCTCTCTCCCTTTGCTGTTCCTTACTGGAAACACCGTCGATTGACCCGTGTGTGCCGTGCCTCAGTCAATGATCTTCCTTTTCGTGATGGAGCCTTCGATGCCGTCCTCAGCGTTGACGTTTTAGAATGTGATGAGGTCGCGCAAGAGGACGCGTATGCGGAGTTGTGGAGAACGGCGAAGGAGGATGGTCTCATCATCGTCGTAGTTCCTGCGTACAAGTGGTTGTTGACGAAAGAGCACCATCAAGCTGTCCATGCTTCCCGGCGATACACCAAAGGACGGTTGCTGGCTTTACTCAAGACCCAACCGATTGTTCTCCGCCGAGTCACGTACCTCTTTGCCTTGCTTTTTCCGGCGATAGCCGGCTACCGCTTGGCGCTCAAGCTCAGGAGGCAATCCGGAGTGGAAAGTCCGAGATCAGAGCTTCGATCGTTGTCGCCGTTCCTCAACTCCGCACTCCATGCCACGATGCTTCTTGAGCAGCAGGTTTTGAAGGTGATCAACCTGCCATTTGGGAGTTCGCTGGTTGCGGTTGTCCGGAAGAAGCCCTACCGATGAAATCATGGTCTTTTGGCGGCGGACCAGAGTCGTTATCCTATCGACTCTTCGATCGCCTGCGGATCTTCGTCAATCGTTCCTTGGTCCACTATCTCCTACAGCATGCGATACACCGCGGCCGCAGCCGTGTGTTAGAAGCGGGTGCCGGTCCGGCCTATGCTTCTTCCTTGCTCGCCTTATCTGAAAAGGTGTCCCTTGCAACGGCAATCGATCTCGATGGCGAAGCCCTCAGGCAGGGAAAACGGCGCGATCCTCAATTGCGTGCCGTCATCGGCGATATTCGGCGGTTGCCGTTTCACGCCGGTACCTTTGACCTGGTGTGGAACAGCAGTACGGTGGAACATCTGGAGCAACCATCGGCAGCGGTTTCTGAGATGCAGAGGGTCGCATCCAAGGAGGGATATGTCTTCGTCGGCGTCCCATATCGAAATGGGCCGCTGGGGTTTCAGCGGTGGATTGCAGAGTCGCCAGCCGGCATTTGGATCGGCCGGGTGTTTAAAACGGCAGAGATACGGTCATTGCTGGAACGAGGTGGATTCAAGGTCGTGAAGACGCGAATGTATTTTTTCTACTTCTTTATCGGAATGCTTGCACGCCGGGCGTAACTTGACACTACCATTGGTTGCGTTCTCGATTGCTCTGTTGCCGCTCTATTTCGCCATTCGGTGGCCGTTTTTTTCGCTTGCCTTGCACAGGGATACTGGCTTCTATGTCTCAAACTCCACAATCTGCTCTGGACGAATCAGTTTTCACAAAGGATGGAATGCAACATATGCGGGATGCAGCAAGGTCCTGCCCGAGTTTTTCTATAGCTTGATTTACCTCTGGCATGGTGGTGGAGACAAGTACAAGTTTTATTCCAGGTTCTATTACACGCTGTACTCTTACCCGATTGCGATCCTGATAGGATACCTTGCCTATATGATGGAGGGTTCCGCAGTCGCGTTCTATGCCGGCGCCGTCATTTTTGTTCTGTTGTCATCCGAGCCACATTATGGCACCTACTTTGAGAGCGGCGAGCAATTCGAGTTGCTGCCCCAAGTCGCGGGATTCGCCGCGATGTACGCCGGGATGACTTCGGGGCAACCTTGGATGGTCGGCGCCGGCGTGGGTGTATGGGTCTTGGAAAGCCTGTTTGTTAAGCTGTCGTCCTTGCCGGCGGCAGTCATCTTGGCACTTGGCACCGGTTATCTCGCTCCTGCGAGCATGGTCTATAGCATCGGCTTCTCCTTGTTGGCCATTGTGCTTTACCTGGTATGGCTGTGGTACAACGGAAAAAATATCAGAGACCTACTGCGACCCATGATTGGCCATGAACTCTATTCAGGTCACACACTCAGTCTTGAGTCTTATGTAGACCGGATCATCTCCAAGGTGGCATTCCTACTTTTTATCTGTTTTTCTCACCCGATTATTCCAATTTTGGCAATGGTCGGATCTTTAGCGAATCGGGGCAATGTCTTGAACACACTGTTTTACCTCATTGGGATATCGATACCGTTTACGTTGGCACTTGATCACTGGTCATGGCTCGTAGGCCGGAGAAAAAGGATGGTCGTAGTCCTCTACTTCCTGGCGCTGGGTGCCGGCCTCATACCGTCCTTAGCCTCATTGACCTGGGACATCAACGATACGAAAACGGTTCTTTTGACTCTGTATCTTTGTGGTGTGTTCGTTTGCTATATCATTCAGGCGGCAAGGGTCTGGTATTATAGCCTTCCATTTTTGCCTATTATTGCGTTGCTTGCGACATCGGGCGTGATGGCGCTTGTCGAGATGGGAACGGCGGGGTGGGCGATGTGTTTCGGCCTATTGGTGCTGTGGGGAATCATAAACGGATGGCGCAGTTACGCCATGAATCTTGAGCAGCGGGAACGGTGGACGTGGCTGCCACACCGGGTCACCCCAGATAAGAATGTCGCATTGAATGACATCGTTCCCCAGCTCCGTGAAACCATCGGCAAAGATACAGTGCTGATCTACGGTCTTTATAATCAAGGCTATGTCCTTCTTGAAACGAGTTATCCCGTCGCGATGATCGCTCCAAGCCTTTATTTGAATCTCATGCACCCCGAGTGGCAGAAGGAACTACATGAGAGAATGGCTGAGGGGCCTCCAACGTTCATTCTTGACTCAGACAAATCTTTCGACCTTCATGAGGTCGAGGAAAAAACCGGGTTGAGATATCAGCTGCGGAGGGAATTCGATTGTGGCTTCACGCTCTTCGCCTTATCTGGAATGGCGGAGAGAACGTGTTGCATTGGGCTTGATCATTCGTCGCCCGGAACAACTTTGCCGGTTCATTAGACTACTTTGGGATGATGGTCCGAGCGCGACACGATCCGAGCGCAATTGGAAACGAGCAAGTATTCCCTCGTATAAGTATTGTCACGCCTTCCTATAATCGTGCCGCGCTGATCGAGGAAACGATTCGGTCGGTCGTGTGTCAGAATTATCCGAATTTGGAATACGTCGTGATCGATGGCGGCAGCCAGGACAACACGGTGAACATTCTGAAGAAGTACTCAACGAACCTGACGTTCTGGGTGAGTGAACCCGATGAAGGCCAAGTCGATGCTATCAACAAAGGGTTTCGGCATACAACGGGCGACATTCTCGCGTGGATCAATTCAGACGATCTGTATGTGCACGGAGCGCTGCAGGCTGCAGCAAGAGCCTTTATGGAGGACCCGAGTATTGACATCCTCTATGGGGCCTGCGACTTGATCGATGAAGGAGGAGAATACCTCTGTACCTACAGTACGCCGATGTTTAACCATGTCTTGGAGCTGGGCAGCAATAGGCTCCTACAGCCTGCCACATTCTTTCGGCGTCGAGTTTTTGAAAATGTCGGAGGATTGAACCCAAGCCTGCACTACTCATTCGACTATGACTTCTGGCTGCGCGCCTCGTTGCGCGGCTTTCGTTTTGTCTCGAATCCGGGACCTCCGCTCGCGCGGTTTCGGTTGTGGAGGCAGTCAAAGACCGGTTCTGATCCGAATAGGTTCATTGAGGAAACAACGGGGATTATAGCGGACATTTTCCACGACGCCTCCATGCCTGACCAACTCAAAAGCCTGCGCGACTGGACGTTGAGCGGGGTATGGCGCTCTGGAGCCCTGGATTATTGGCGA
>Ga0075421_100006042_pt1 | contig 14716 bp, 7 predicted proteins | sample SoiMetdeltSBSDD5_FD_75292 | JGI IMG/M metagenome (GOLD analysis project Ga0075421, IMG submission 75292) | Bulk soil microbial communities from a Populus tree surrounding site in Tennessee, USA - Soil MetaG P. deltoides SBSDD5 | ecosystem: Environmental > Terrestrial > Soil > Tree plantation...
TAGTATTTAAAGATCCCGTTGCGTGCGCATGGCCCGAGCACGACTGCATTATTGTTGCTGCGTCCTCGGGGAATCATGCCGTTCCAGAGCGCGAAGAAAAATGTTTTGTTCTTGACGATAGGGCCACCCACGCTTCCGGTGTACTCGTTGATGTTCGACCAGTTTCGCGTCGTCGGAGTTCCTGCAACCCGCTTATTGGCCCACGTGTTGGGATCGAGGGCGCTATTTGTGATATTCCAAACTACCGCTCCCCTGTACCGATTTGTTCCCGAGCGTGTGAGCACCTGAATCTGCGAATTGCCGCGTCCAACTTCGGCATCGACCGGAGCGAGAATCATGCGGACTTCGCCAACCAGGTCCGGATTCATGATCGTCGCGCCTTGGAAGCCTGCCGGCCAACGACCGGCGGCACTGGCATCGACACCATCGCGTTGAACCTGGGCGTTTGCAGCGCTGACGCCGGCCACCTTGGTGTTATTTGCTTCATTGATAAGATCGTCCGACAGGTTCAGGCCGGGCAACGTTCGTACCAGGCTGAGCGTATCGTTGCCCATCACACCGATGACGGGCAGGCTTTTCACCGCTTGTTCCGGAAGAACCGCGCCAACTGATGACGTGGATTCAATAAGCAACCGTTCGGCCGAGGCAGTAACCTCGACTGTCGTATTGAGATTGGCAACCTGCAAAGCAAAGTTCAATCGAGCCTGGGCCGCGTTGCCAAGGCGAACGTCCGTAAAGGTCTGCGTTTGAAAACCGGGTAACTCGGCAGTGACTTTATAAACACCGGGAAGAAGACTGGGAATGTTATAGGTGCCCGTCTCGTTCGTGATGCTGGACGAGACGACACCGGTTTCTGTGTTAGTAGCGGTAACAGTTACACCGGGAATCAACGCCCGAGCCGCGTCGGACACGGTTCCACTAAGACTTGCATTACTGGATTGCGCGAATGCTGACGTCGAGACAAGGAGCAGTACGAGAAGTGCCGCAGCAGTGAAAACCTTTCGCATAAATTTCCCCCCGAGAAAAACTCGTTATTCGGTCGTAGATTGTTGAGGGGACTATATTCTGCGAAGAGTTCGGCGTCAATGCCACTGTACGCGCGGTCATAAGCAACGCATCGCGTTGCGATGCTTATGACCGCGTCTACAGTTCAATGGCTACTTTTGCGGTTCGGCCGGAACTGGGATTCGTTCCTTACAAATCTCAACCACACAGACCGAGAATATCGTGCGATTGGTGGGCGGAAAAGGCATACCGCGCTCGGCCATCAGTTTGCGTATCAGCGCACCGGTTTCAGGACGGGCGATTGCAGACTGCACGCCGACCCGTACCAGACCATCGGCGTAGTCCACAGCTTGCCAGGTATGGCCTGCATTCACGGAAACGACGGTATCCGTGTCGCGACTGCCCTTATCACGCTGATCGAGCCGGGCCCCACGGTCTACCAGGATCTGAACGACTTCGCTGCGGCCCTTCAATGCCGCACCCATCAACGGCGTGCGACCATCTCCGTTGGCGGCATTTGGATCCAGACCCAGATCCAGCAGATACTTTGCGGTTTCCACATTCGCCTTTGCCGAATGCTCGTAGGTTACGCCTTCAACCCATCCCACTCCGGCAGCCGCCGTTAATGCCGTATCGCCGAAATCTGTTTTGATCAAGGGATCGGCGCCGTGCTTGATCAGAAGTTTCAACAATTCGATATCACCCGATTGCGCGGCGCGTATGAACGGCGTGGCGCCAGACTCCAGAAACCATTGCATGGTGAAGATGGTGCGCGTCAGTGTGTTGTCCTTCACGCGTAGATTCGGGTTGGCGCCGTGCTCCAGAAGGAATTTGATGTACTCCAGATGGTCGATGTCGGCCTTCTGCACCGGGAAATCGCCGCCTTCGATGTTGCGGTTGTCTGAAGCCAGGTATAACGGCGTCCAGTTTCCTTTATTGGCAAGATTTACATCAGCGCCCCGCTCAATGAGATATTGAGCGAGCCGGTAATGCCGATTATTAGTGGCCGTCAAGAGCGGCGACCAACCGTACTCCGTCACCTGGTTGATGTTCGCACCTTTATCGATGAGCAGTTTTGAAGATTCCAAATCGCCTTCGCGAGCCGCCAGCACCAGCGCCGTGAGCCCGCCGCCGCCGCTCCCGACAAGGCCGGCGATGACGACATCCTGATCATCGTCATCATCGGCGGGCGGTGCCGCATTGCCGGCGTTGGTATTGGCTGCCGGAGGAGCTGCCTGATTGCCGCGCTGACCTTGCCCGCCACCGCGCTGTCCGCCTTGACCACGTTGACCTTGGCCAGCCTGACCGCCTTGCGCACCCTGGCCCTGTCCCGGCTGACCTGTACGGAGTTGGGTTCGGTCCGAGCCGCCGAAGCGTCCTCCGACTCCTTCGACCTTCAATTGCTCCTCATACGTACGTCCGGCAGCCGCCGCTCGCATATGCCGAAGGGCTGCAGCTTCCACCGACGCCGTATTCACCTTGCCGGCCATGTAGTTGCGCGGCAGACCGGCGCCTGCGGACTTCAGCGCATAATTGGCACCGCTATCGAGCAGGGCTTTAACCGCTTCCGGGTGTCGTTGCTCGACCGCCCACATCAGGGCGGTGGTCCCGCGGATCGGCTCCCTCGTATTGAGATCAGCGCCCGCCGCTACCAATACTTTGATTGCTTCTGGATTTCCATTGCGCGCAGCAAGCATGAGCATCGTCTCGCCTGCCGGACCCTTTTGTTTTGCGTCGGCTCCGGCTTTGACCAGCCGGTCGATCATCGAAACGTTACCGTACAACGATGCCATGTGCAGCGGCGTCACACCTTCACGATTCGTCGCGTCCACCCGCGCGCCCGCTGCGATCAGCAGGTCCAGCATCTCGACATTGTCTTTGTAGACGGCCCAATGCACCGCTGTTGCACCGTCAGTCTGCACGGCATTGATATCGGCCTTTTGCTGGATCAGCGATCGGAGAGCGGTCCTGTCGCCTTTCATAACGGCATCCGCAACGTCCGAGCGGCCCGCTCCGAGCATCAGAGTCGAAATCAGCAAAAACAGTAACGAAGAAAAGCCTACGATAACGTTACGAGTCATTAAGGATCTCCGGAGTAAATTAGATAAACATCTGTACTTTACACTACAGACGGTCATCGGCAAAGCCGGCGACGTGGAGATATTCGCTTACCCCGTGGCGTCCGCAACTCGAGTTTTTTCCAGGGTTCGGTCGATCTCCACAATAGGCATCAGGCCGGGCTCGACGGGTACCGGCACGATCGCAGTAATTGTCGTGCCATGACTGCCCGATTCAATCTCGAGTCGCCCACCGATATGGCGCAGGCGCTGACGCATTCCGGATAGGCCGACACCAAACAACCCGGCGTCTTCAGACTCTGCCCGGAGGATCTTTACAGGCATTCCGCGGCCCTTGTCCTCGACTTGCAGGGAGACTTGATCGGACTGCCGATCCAATCGCACGAGAGCGGTGCGGCTTCCCGAATGGCGATGGATGTTTGCCAGGCACTCCTGGACGACTCGGAATAAGTCCATTTCGATCGCCGCCGGCAGTCGCCCAATGTCTGACGTTGCGATCAGCTCGACGTCGATCCCGCTGCGTTTGGCAAATCCGTCCACATACCATCGTAAAGCCTTATGCAAGCCGACCTGATCGATCATCGGCGGATGCAAGAGGTAAGACAGCGTTCGGATTTCCTGCAAGGATTGCTGGCAGTGCGCCTGGCAATCCGAGAGCATTCGTTGAAGTTTGTCCGGCAACGGAAATTCCGACTGCTTGATATATTCCAGGTTGAATACCATCGCGCAAAGATTTTGCGCTGTTCCATCGTGCAACTCTCTCGCAATCCGGCGCCGCTCCTGGTCCTGCGAGTCGAGCAGGCGCGCGGATAGGTGCTGCAGTTCCCGTTCGGCCAGTTTGCGCTCCGTGATGTCCGTGTCCGTCCCGACAGCACGGATCGGAATACCGTGGTTATCAAATAAAACAGTGCCACTCACGAGAAACCAGCGAACGACTCCATCCTTCCGGAGAAGCCGCAGTTCGGCCTTGAATTGAGGTGTGCCGGCGTGAATTTGAGCGCGCAGCCGATTTACGTAATCCAGGTCGTCCGGATGGACCAATCGTGCCCAATCATCGACATGATCGCGTATCTCCCAATCGTCATATCCGAGCAACGACTTCAGGAGCGGATCGGCGTAAAACTCCGAAGTCTTGAGATTCCAGTCCCAGACGACAACTCCTCCTGAACTCGTGGCGAGTCTGTAACGCTCCTGGCTTTGCTGCAACGCTTCTCCACCGGTTTTTCGAATCAGTGCCCCGGCAAGAATTTCACCGGCGAGTCGCAATCGCGGTACGACATCTTCAGACCATCCGCGGTGCAAGGGAAGACCGGAAAACGTGAGTATCCATGCTGCCCCATCTACTCGGATAGGTATCGCCAGGATGCGTTTTGGAGGAATTGCCTTTTTATCCGACACTGCTACGTTCGCATTTGAATCAAAGCGCTCACTTGCCGACTGCGCATTGTCGCCGGCTTTATAGAGACTTCCGCAACTCGCACCAAGGGATTCCGCCATCCGAAGAAGCCACTTTTCGATTCCCAGCTCGACTGCGCCGGCAGCTGACCTGGTAAAGTCGGCCGAGAGTTCTGCAAGCAGTGTTTCGAACTCCAGGCGCTCGCGCAGCGCGCCCTGCACCCGGCGACGTCTTCCGCGCTCGAGAAGCAGGCCCGTTATGAGCATTGATTGAATGGCAAGCAGTGCAAGGCCGCCAATTATGCGCCACCGATATTGTTCAAACAGCGTGGGCTCTTTGAAGCGGATCTCACTGCCCGAAGGCAACTGGTCCTCATTGATGCCCCAACGGCGCAGTTGGCGCCAGTCGAAGATTGGGAAACTCGGCACTTCAACAAAGGGTATGTCACGCGGCTGCGCTCCATTCAAAATGCGCAGGGCCATACCCGCTGCCTGAATGCCGCATTCGTACGTATTGACAGTGTAACCGCCGGCGGTCCCGTGGCCCACGAACCTGCCGCTACTGTAGATCGGAACTTTCGCGGAGGCGCTGATCAATGACAGGACATCGAACACCGACAAACTTCTGCCCGGCTCCTCGTAGTCCTGCCGAGAGTAAAAAATCAGGGATTGTGCCGGCACATTCTTAACTCGAGACAGCAGTTCTTCCAACGGGAGATCCGTGAGATACGTGATGGCTACTCTGTTCTCAAATCCACTGAGCTGCTCTTTCAGCAGACGCTCGACCGCTTTATTTCGTTCGATCGTGCCACTAACGACAAACACCCGCTCTGTTGCGGGATGAAAACGAAGTGCGGTATCCAGCGTCCGCGCATGAATATTGTCAGGCAACACTCCCGGGAAGTTTCGACCGGCTCTCTGCTCCAGTTCCGCCCTGGTATTCATGTGGAACACAAGCGGAACGTTCGGAAAAAGATGATCGCGATACTTGAGGAGAAAGTCGGCTGCTACAGGCGACATCGCAATAACGACATCGATCTTTCGTTCCGAGTACTTTGTGTGCAGATAATCCCGCAAGGCGACTGCCTGCTGTTCGCCGGGAAAGCGGTTTGGTTCGAAGTATTCGGCATGGTAATCGATCCCGGCAGTCCGGAAGACTTTTTGGACGCCGCGGTCGAACTCAACATTCGCTGGGAAGTCCTTCCCGTACCAATACAGCGCCAGCGCTCTTTCTGGATCCGCTTGGAGAGCAGATGCATCAACAGGAGACTGCGTTATCCAAACCAGCAAGGAGAACGTGTGGACAAGCGTTAGGCGGGCAATATTTTTAGCTGGTGCAACGCGCTTAATCACACCCCTTCCACTCCTTAAAATAGAAGTTTCAAGGCAAACTGCAATTGCCGTGACGAACCCGATTCCCCTGTCGGAAAACGTGTGCTGGTGATACGGCCGAAGTTCGCGCTGCCAACTACATTGCCGGGCTGGCCAAAGTTTGCATGATTAAAGATATCGAAGAACTCAATCCGAAACTGAACGCGCATCCTTCTCCGACCAACGTGTTCTTCGTCACCGAGAAGTCCGTGTTGTGAAAACTCGGTCCGGTAATCGCGTTGCGGCCCAGATTTCCGAAGCGCGCTACCCGCAAAAAGACGGACGTATCAAACCAGCGTTCGACGCTGCCGATGATCTTTATCGGGCCTGTGACATCCGGTCGAAGCGTGTTCGCTAACCCGTTTACCACGCTGTTGCTGGTGACAACGTTGATGGGGTTGCCGCTTTGCGCCTGAACGATCGAACTGAGTTGCCAGCCGGCAAAGCCGCAATCTGATAGTTGCCATGACTATCGGTCTCAACAATACGTTCTTCGCCAGTCGCATGATTGCTCATGGTGATCCGCGCGCCCGGTACCACGGCATCATGCGGATCAAAAATCGTGCCAAATAAAGTAGCGCCGGATTGTCCATAGACCGCAGTGACCAGACCTGAAACCGAACCGACCCAAAAAGCTAAAAACGACACACCAGTTCGAATGTTGGCCTGCAACCAATCCCCCTTCGGTAACTCCGGCAGCTTGCTACAGACATCCAGCGGCTTTGCTAACAGTGAAAGATTTCGATCATAACAAGCGATCAATTAAGGGATTCTTGCTTCGAATCCGCATAGCGAGGGTGCCTGCCGGTGTGATTTAACCTCCTGGACCTGGGTTCGGTGCTTATCCAAGATGCATATTCAGTCAGAGCAACTGGTTATGACTGTGTCGGCGGCTGTGAAGGGATCTGACGAACATGCTGAAAGGTTCGCCCGTATTTTTCCGTATATCGCCCGTAAAAATACGGATTGACCATGATCTTCTGAAGCTCGTTTAGAATGGCCAGACATGATTGCAGTACTAATCGTTGCAGCCTCCGCAGCCTTGGCTGCGCCGGTTCCTACCTTTTATAAGGACGTCGTTAGAATTTTGCAGGATCGTTGTCAGGCCTGTCACCGGCCCGGACAAATCGGACCTATGCCGCTCGTCACATATGCGCAGGCTCGTGCCAGGTCGAAAGCAATCGGCCAGATGGTCCGGACAAAGAAAATGCCGCCTTGGTTAGCAGACTCTCGGTATGGCCACTTCGCTAACGATGTGTCGCTCACGGCCGGACAAATTGAAACGATTTCAATGTGGGCCGATAACGGGACCCCTGCGGGAGATCCGCGGGACGCGCCAGCACCAAAGCAATGGGTGGAAGGTTGGAATATCGAACAACCCGATCGTGTTATTGAAATGCCCAAACCGGTGGAGATTCCGGCGCGTGGCGACGTTGAATACACGTATCAAATCATTCCGACAGGATTCACTCAAGATACATGGGTTCGAATGTCGGAGATTCGGCCGTCCAGCCGGCAGCATGTGCATCATGCGGTGGTCTACATCCGGCCGCCGGATTCGACATGGCTGCGCAACGCCCCCCGGAACACACCATTCACCGCATCAAGCCTGCGCGATCCGCATCTGCAACACGAAGCGCACTGGACGGACAGCGATATGCTGCTTGTCTACGCGCCGGGAAGTGCTCCCGATCAATGGCCGGAAGATATGGCAAAGTTAATTCCGGCCGGATCTGATCTCGTGTTGCAGATGCATTACACAACGAATGGCCGCGCGGCTCGTGACCAGACCTCAGTCGGAATGGTGTTGACCAAAGCGCAGCCGCCCAAACGCGTTTTGACACTGCAACTGACGAATGATCACTTTGAGATTCCGCCTGGCGCGGAGGATTACCGCGTGGAAGCGTGGGGAACGCTGCCGAATGATGCGACGCTGCTCAGTTTCTTCCCGCACACGCATCTGCGCGGAAAGCGGTTCGAGTACAACATCATTCACGGCCCCGGCCAGATTGAAACGCTGCTGCGCGTGAATTACAACTTCTTTTGGCAACTGAGCTACCGGCTGGCCGTACCACGGCCGCTGAAGGCGGGAACGAGAATTCAAGCGATCGCCTGGTACGATAATTCGCGAAAGAACCCACACAACCCGGATCCCACAGCAACCGTCAGGTGGGGCCATCAAAGTTATGAAGAAATGATGGTCGGCTTTTTCGATATTGCAGTTCCAAGCTCCGTGGATAAGTGGCAATATTTCATCCGGCGAAATCCATGACAAGTACCACAGAGACACGGAGACACAGAGTGTTTTTACTCTGTGTCTCCGTGTCTCTGTGGTTGATGCATGGGCTCGCCCAGACGCCGGGCTTCGAAGGAACATGGTACGGCACCATCAGCCCGCCCGGCGCGCAGTTCGATATCGCCGTTAGCTTCCAAAGAAGTGACGCATCCTGGGCCGGCAATCTGCTGATGGAGAACGGCACGGCCATTCCGATTACCGAGATCGTTATTGCCGACAACACCATTACGTTTTCGCTCAGTCCAGGACAAGGAAAGGTCACCTTCACCGGCAAACTATCCGGCGCCACGCCGGAGATCTCCGGCGTATTCAGACAAGATGATTCCAGCTTTCCGTTCAAGCTGTCGCGTACTCCGACGACGACATTTCAGGGCGCTGCATTGGCCATCGATCCGAATGAGCTCCTCAGCATGATGACGTCCTTCTCCGGCCCGCCCAGTGAACGGCCTTTCGTGCCGCCTATAAACCATCCGTCAATCGGATACGGCGTCCGCGCGGCACGGGATCCCGTGGCCAACCTTCAACGCGACATTCAGAACGGCACGGTGGCGCTGAAGTTCGATGGTGAAGACGGCTATCTGCGGTCATTGCTCGAAGCGTTGCAAGTCCCAGTGGAATCACAGATGGCGGTGTTTTCGAAGAACAGCTTGCAGAGCGAGATCATCAGTCCTCAGAACCCGCGCCGGGTTTATTTCAACGACTCGGTCGCCGTCGCGTTCGTTCGTGGAGGCTTCATCGAGCTGGCCTCACAAGATCCGGAGTTGGGCATCAATTTTTATATGCTGCCTCAACAGCCGGCGGGCAAGCCGTTTATCCTCCGTCGCGATAACTGCCTGAGCTGTCATCAATCGCGCAACAGCCTGGATATTCCTGGAATGCTGCTGCGCAGCGTTTATCCTTCGGCCAATGGAGTACCGATCAATCCACTGGGTTCTTTCCTTCTGGATCACCGCACGAAATTCGAGCAGCGGTGGGGCGGTTGGTACGTCACGGGAAACAGCGGGTCGATGCAGCATCTAGGGAATGCCGTAGTGTCCGACATCACAAAATCGGAATCGATGACGACGCTGAAGGAATCAGTTCCGAGCGACATTGTGGCGCTGATGGTGTTCGAGCATCAAATGCACCTGATGAATTTGATCACCCGAGTGGCCTGGGAGTTTCGTATCGCGGCGTCGTTGGAAGGCGCGACCGGAAAACGCAACGAAACCATCGACCGCCAGTTGCGTGACGCGACCAACGAACTGGTCGATTATCTATTGTTCGTCGATGAAGCGGCATTGCCTGGGAAGGTGCAGGGGACTTCAGGCTTTGCCGAGAAGTTTGCGGCGCAAGGACCACGTGACAGCGCGGGCCGCTCGCTGCGACAATTCGATCTCGAGCGGCGGCTGTTCCGATATTCGTGCAGCTATATGATCTACAGTCCCGCCTTTGACGCTCTGCCCGCAGATGCTAAAAAATCCATCTACGAACGAATGCACCAGGTGCTGACCGCGCGACTGCAGCCGGCGGAACGCCAGGCCGTTATCGACATTCTGCGAGACACCAAGAAAGACTTGCCCGCGGTTTTCACGAACCGCTGAGAGTCTGTTGGTTTCAGTGGGCTACAGTCCCTCCTCTCAGGGGCGTCTTGCCCAACGGTTCCAGGCGAGCAAACTCCCCTCCTTGGCTAAGGAGGGGTGGCGGCGACATTAGGCAAATGTCGCGAAGCCTCCGTTGAAGGAGCGGACGGGGTGGTTTGTTCAACTACCGATAATCGGTGACTTTATCAAACCACCCCGTCTGCGCCAGTTTCGGTGGCATCGCAAAATTTTATTTATGGCGCAGCCACCCCTCCTTGGCCAAGGAGGGGAGTTTGCTCGCCTGAACCGTTCGACGACACGCCCTCACACGACCGTGGCAACAGTTCACCACAGATTGTAATATCCATCGCGTTCGGATAATTGCACCGGACGGCCGAACAGTTCAGCTAGCCTGGGCTCGACTAAAACGTCCTTTATGCTGCCGTCCGCGATAATCCGGCCGCGATTCATCAGCACAACCCGCTGGATCTCTGGAATCAGATCGGAGAGATGGTGCGTCACCATCACAATTCCGATTCCCGATTGAGCTAGTTTGCGCAAGATGAGCCGGAGTTCGTGCTGCGCGGACAGGTCCAGCGCTACCGACGGTTCGTCGAGAATCAATGCACGAGGCGCATGGACAAGAGCCCTCGCGAGAAGCATGCGGCGAGCCTCGCCGGAAGACATTTCGTCAGTGCATCGCTCCGCCAGATGCGCCACCTCCAACAGTGCCATCGCACGTTCAGCCCGCTCGATCATTTCCTGCGTGACTTCCTGATGTGGCCAGATTCCGATGCTGGAGAAAAATCCGGACAATACGATGTCGCGACCGGAGACCGAGCGGGTACAGGTCATCATCAGATCGCTGGAAACGATGCCAAGCAAACTGCACAATTCGGCGACATTCCAGCGCTGCTCGCCGAGTATCCGGACCGATGCTCCGTCGGCAATGAGCGGATAGCATTCGCGCGTGATGGTTTTGATGAGCGTGGATTTTCCGCATCCGTTCGGCCCGAGAATGGCGATGTGCTCGCCCAAACCGATTTTGAGAGAAACATCCCGAAGTGCAACGGTGCCCGCACGCACCACAGTTACATGCTCGAACTCGATCAAAGCTGCTTCCTGCATCGTGCGAGTATAGACGAGCTTCGTGGGCCAGGGTGCGTGATGCTTGATCCATAACACTCCCCGTCGTAGGATCTAACGCTTGACGCAACCAGTTTTGGAGGAGGCAGAGAGATGGATAGGATACCGAAGCAACGCGCCAGCCATGTGGCACTGATTCTAGTCGCTATTGTATGGATTGCATCTGCGGCTGGAACGGCTGAAGCTCAAGTCCCACCGGACATATCCGCGGGACTGATCAAAATCGGCCAGATCGTCGATCCGCCCTGCACCGCGAAGCTATACAGGCCGCTGATGCCGAAAAACGATTACAACACATACTGGCCGACCGAAGCGGCTGCTCCTGCGAATCTGTCGACTCTGTATCCCGGAATCAAGCTGGCGCGCGATGTCTCGTTTGGTCCGCATGCGAAGGACTTGATCGACGTCTTCAGTCCGGAGAAAGGCGGCGGCAATCGTGATGTGATGATTTACGTTCCGGGAGGTGCCGGCAACAAGATCGAGCAACAGAACCGCGAAGCCAACGCTTTTTACGACAACATCGGACGATGGGCCGCAAAAAACAACATGATCGGCGTCACGATGCAGCGACACGCTGGTGAAAATTGGGATGACGGCGGCAAGGACATTTCGACGATGATTCAATGGCTGCAGGCAAACGTCGGAAAATACGGCGGCAATCCCAATCGCATGTTCATCTGGGCCCATTCGGCCGGAAATGGACCGCTCGGCGTCTACATTGGCCATCCGGAGTTACATGGACCCAAAGGTGTCGGTGTGAAAGGCGCCATCTTTATGTCTGGAAATCCGGTACCCGGTGTTGGCACCCCTGCGGGACGGGGTGGTGCCAATGCCAATCCATTAGGCGGCGCAGGCACGACATGCGGTGAGACCGGCGGAGCCGGGAGTACCGCTGGAGCGATCAAAGGCCCGAGCGGCGTCACACCGGCGCCTCCACGCGGAGCGGCACCGGGCGGCGATGGCCGTGGACGCGGTGGTCCACAACTCGATGCCGCAACGCAGGCGGCGCGATCGAATCTTTCCGGTTTCAAGACAACGACGGTCGCAATCATGCTGGCACGCGCTGAACTGGATCCGGGAGTCAATGGCGACATGATCGCTTCTGATATCGCGCTGCACGACGAACTCTGTAAGCTGGACGGTCCGAAAGCAAAGGATGGCGCCGGACATTGCCCGACAATGTTCTTTATCAAGGGCCACAGCCATATGTCGGAGGTCTTCTCCCTGGACACTCCGGATCAGACTGTCTCACGGCCGATTCTAGCCTGGATGAAAAAGATCAAATAAGAGTTCGATCAATTCGTCGATTCTCGATTGACGAATTGATCGGATTCCGACGCTCTGATCCGTTTCCCTAAGCACGGGCCGTCGCCGTATCGCTCAGTTGGGATGTGCAGTGTGGACAACGGCTCGCATTCAACGGAACGCTCATCCTGCAATATCCACATTCTTTCGTGGTCGGCGCAGCAGGTGCCGGAGCCGGTGTACGCATCCGGTTGACGGAACGGACCATAAGAAAAATTGCGAACGCGACAATGATGAATTCGAGAATCGTGTTGAGAAACATCCCGTAATTCAACGTCGGAGCTCCGGCGGTCTTTGCCTCGGCCAACGTTCCGTATGCAGTGCCGGATAGGTTGAAGAAAAGCTCCTTGAAGTCGATGTTGCGGACAAGCAGCCCGATGGGCGGCATCAAGATGTCATTAACAAGCGAATTGACGATCTTGCCGAAGGCCGCGCCAATTACTACGCCGACAGCCAAATCCAGCACGTTCCCGCGTGCCGCAAATTCCTTAAACTCTTTAAACATGGTTGCCCTCCCGAGCATCGAAGCCTAAACCAAATTTGATATCGATGTGGAATGTTTCGAGCGGAGAAATAAAACTGTAGAAATCCAAATAACTAGAGAATGGCGGCGTTTTTACAATTTATTCATGTTCAAATTTCCCGGATTGAGCGGCTCAAACCGGGAGAAATGTATTGCCTACCGTAGAATCCGCAAAGTAAACCGCGGACTTTAATTCGAAAGTCTCTGTAAGGACAACATATTGTCACAGGACAACGTTTTGGCAGCGCCATTGCTTTTAAGCGTTAGTCCCAAAGGGGGTAGGACAGCCCTCTTCCACAGGGAGAAACCCTGTTATGAAGACAAGGCCCGATGAGTTCATCGGATTTGCAACAGCGACCCGTAGCGGCACACGGCGGTACATGCCGTCTGAGCTTCAACTGGTGGACTCCACAACTGACCCGCCGTTAGATTCGTCCTTGATACTGTCCCTGCGGGTTGGTATCGCCCAAAGGACAGCAGCATGAATGCGGAAAAGGTCAACATCTTACTTGTTGGCGATCAGGTCGAAAATCTCATCGGAATTGAGGTGCTGCTCGCGGATCTTCGCCAGAATCTGATTCGGGCAGAATCCGGATTCGACGCGTTGCGCCTCGTCCACGAGCAGGAGTTTGCCCTGATAATTGTGGACGAAGAGATCCCCGCTCTAAATAGTTTCGAGACAGCGCTGATCCGGGAACGAGAAAGAGCGCGTCAGACACCGATCATTTGCTTGACCAAAGCGTCCGAGACTGCGCAACACCCCTTCAGAGATCATGCTGCCGGAGTAGTGGATTATGTGATGAAGCCGGTTGTGCCCGAGGTGTTGCTGGCAAAGGTGACCGCTTTCGTAGAGCTTTACAGGAAGACCGAAGAAGTTCAACGTCAGACCAGACTGCTGCAACAGATGGTGGCAGAACTCGCCAGCAGCAACGATGAAATTCGCAAACTGAATGTCGAATTGGAAGCAGAACGGGACTTTGTTTCCACGGTCCTGGATACCGCCGACAGCATCGTCGTTGTGGTCGACGCAGCACAAAAGATCGTGCGTGCGAGCCGAGCTTTCGAGCGCACGCTGGGCTACACCCAGCACGAGGTTCATGCCAAAGATTTGGATTCGTTCTTTGCATCACCGGGACCCGGTGAGGAAGCCGAGAATTACTGGCGTACCAAAGATGGCCGGCGGCGGCTCATAGCCTGGTCAAAGACGACGCTCGGCAACGATCATTTCATTCTCACCGGTAACGACATTACCGAACGCAAACGCGCCGAAGAACAACGCGAGCAGATCATTCGTGCCGAAGTAGGTCGCGCAGAAGCCGAAGCGTCAGAGCGACGCTCTGCGTTTCTCGCCGAAGCCAGCACAATACTGGTAGCGACTTTGGATCACGAACGCACTCTGCCCAATATTTGCACACTCGCTGTTCCGGCCTTCGCGGATTGGTGCTTTCTTTATCTCGCTCCCGCCGGCGATGTGTTCAGTTCAGGTCTGGACCTTCAGACTGCCAACGAAAACGGACATCGGAACGAGGAGAAGATCCAGCCGGAAAGCCTCCCTATTGCAAACGTCTTGGAAACAGGAATGTCCGAATTGCTGATCGATATCAATGATGAATTGTGGACCACGGTTCCCGACCAGGCGAAATACACAACGTTGGAGCAATTGGGGCTGAGGTCGGCAACTGTGGCGGCTATTCCGGGACGTCAAGGTGCTGTTGGAGTCATCGGGTTCGCTTCAAAGAAAGCTCACCAGTACAGCTCAACCGATGTGGTGTTTGTTGAAGACCTGGCCCGGCGTATCAGCCTTGCATTGGAGAGTGCGCGGGTGTACCGAGAGGCGCAGGAAGCGAACCGCGCAAAGGATGAGTTCCTCGCCACACTGTCCCATGAACTGCGCACCCCACTGAACGCAATCCTGGGATGGACTCAAATCCTTGGTTACAAGCGTGTGGATGAAGTAACGGCAGCCCGAGCGTTCGAGGCGATCGAACGCAACGCAAAGTCACAGGCGCAACTCATCGAGAATATGCTCGATGTC
>Ga0075421_100006043_pt1 | contig 14716 bp, 10 predicted proteins | sample SoiMetdeltSBSDD5_FD_75292 | JGI IMG/M metagenome (GOLD analysis project Ga0075421, IMG submission 75292) | Bulk soil microbial communities from a Populus tree surrounding site in Tennessee, USA - Soil MetaG P. deltoides SBSDD5 | ecosystem: Environmental > Terrestrial > Soil > Tree plantation...
GTAGACCAGCAGCGGGCCGGACAGCGGGTGCTCCTCGAAGAAGTCCAGCGTGTCCGTGTCCTCCTCCGCCCACGGATCGTAGATCTCGTCCTGCAGCCAGTCCCCGGCGGCCAGCACCTCGCGCGGGCCCCCCTCGCCCTGCGCCTTGACCGTGCGCGCCGTCCAGGTGTGGGCCGAGACGGTGTCCTCGTCCAGGGCCACGGGCGCAGACAGCTGCCCGAGCTGGTGGCAGCCCATGCAGTTGCGCTCGGTCATGAGGCGGCTGGCCTGCTCGAGCACCTGCTCGTCGGCCGTGAGGGTGCGCTTCATGGTCGGGTCGATGCCCTCCTCGCGCAGGCCCATGAGGAACTGCGTGACCAGCTCGATCTCGGCCTCTGTGAGCAGGAAGTTCGGCATCTTGAGCTTGTCGCCCGGCGCCTTGAGCTTCTGGTCGTAGCGCTCCACGCGGCCGTGGGCTCCTTCCCCGTGGCCGCCACCGGCCTCGCCCACCACGATGGGCAGCCGGTCGAAGACGCGCGGGTCCTTCAGCTTGGCGCGGAAGAAGTCGTGCCGCGTGAAGGGGATGGCCTGCGGGTTGTGCACGGAGGCCTCGAAGCCGAAGTCGAGCTTGGAGAGCTCCTTGAGGCCCTCCTTGGTGAGCTCCGTGCCGATGGGCGTGTCGTTCTCGTGGCCGGGCACGAGGTGGCAGCCGGCGCAGCCGTAGCGCGAGAAGAGCTTGCCGCCCACGTACTGCTCCACGGCCTTGCTGCCAGCCTCGCCGCGCAGCCGCTCGACTTCGGCGCGGCCGACGACCTCGCCGCTGGCCGCGCCCAGGTACTCCAGGGCGATCGAGTCGAGCACGCCGTCATCGGCGCGCGGCTGCGGCAGCGCCTCCCACTGCGGGTCGCGGCCCGTGAGCACGTAGGCGGCGATGTCGGCGGCCTCGTCGTCGGTGAGCCGCAGGTTGGGCATGACCGTGGTGGGGAAATAGTGGGTCGGGTTCTTCAGCCAGTCGAAGAGCCAGGCCGGGTTGACCTTGCTGCCCAGGGCCGAGAGGTCCGGGCCATGCGTGGCGGCCACGAGCTGGTCGCGCGCCATGGAGTGGCAGCCAAGGCAACCGCGGTCCATGAAGAGCTGCTTGCCGCGCGCCGCGTCGCCGGCCGTCGACGGCGCGGGCACGGGCACGTAGCCGTTCGTGGCGAGCGCCTGCCGGCTGGTCTCGAACACGTAGGCCACGATGGCGCGCGCCTCCACGTCGTTGCGCAGGCGCCAGTCGGGCACCCAGCGGTCCGAGTCGTTGTTCCAGGGCACGCCGTCGTCGTGCACCTCGACCCGGCCGTCGGCGACGGGCTTGCCCGGCACTCCGCCCGTGTTGCTCTGGTTGAAGAAGTGCGGCATGCGCGTGGTGGGCCGGAAGCTGCGCGGCGACAGCACCCACTTGCGCGCCCACTCCTCGGTGGTCTTGCGCGCCAGGCTGGCCAGGTCGGGTCCGGGCTTGCGCAGGTGCTGCAGCCCCTGGATCTTGTGGCAGGCGTAGCAGCCCAGGTCCTCGACCAGCGCGCGGCTGTCGTTGTACTCGGGCACGCCCTGGATGCGGTCGGTGCCCTGGTGGCACTGGAAGCAGGCCGAGTAGAGCTTGTCGGCCGGCACCATGGGCCAGTCCCAGTAGTGCTGGTGCTCGTCCCAGCCGAACTCGCGCGTCCAGCGCTCCTCCTTCTCGGGCAGCGTCTCGTACGCGTCCGCCGCGGGCACGTGGAAGGTGCGCGGGAACTCGACCGCCTGGCCGCGGCCCTGGTGGCACACAGTGCAGCCGAACTTGCCCTTGGGGTGCGGGCTGTTGTCGTTCACGAACAGGTCCAGCCGCGGGTGCGCCGCGAAGACGCGCTTCCCGTGCTCGGGGTTCTCGTACTCCTCGCCCGTGAAGGACGGGTCGTCGATGCCCACGTGGCACGTGGTGCAGCGGTCGATCTTGCCCACGAACATGAAGTTGTAGTTGTCCTTCAGACCGTCGAGCACGATCTGGTCGATCTTCAGCGACGGTGCCAGCATGTCCGCGATGGGCGCATTGCGGATGACGTCGTTGAACAGGTTGTGGTCGATGCGCGCGAGGCGGCCCGCGGCCAGGTCGCGCGCCTCGGTCAGGTCGGCCAACTCCTTGGCCAGCGTCGTCTCCTGCGCGAGCAGGGCGTCGATCTCGGCCTTCTTGTCCTCGCGCTGCTGGAACAGGAGGTCGTACTCGGCCTGCCGGGCCTCGAGCTCGGTCTTCATGGCGTCCATGCGGCCGTTGGACTCGGCCAGCCTGGCCTCGTCGCCGCCGTGCTGCACACGCAGCTCCTCGAAGGCGTAGCGCGCCGCGTCGAACTCCGACTTGGCGAACTTGAACTTCTGCTCGGCGTCGTACTGCCTGCCGTCCAGCTCCTCCCATACCGTCCGCAGGCGCGCCAGGTCGGCCGCCCGCGTGTCGGCCGCGGCCTGCGCCGAGGCGAGCTCGCTCTCGAGCTGCTGCAGGCGGTTCCTGTCGATGGCCGCGTCCGCCGCCGCCACCGCCTCCTTGCCCTGCTCGATCTTGAGCTCGCGGAAGTCGCTCTGGAAACCCTTCCAGTCGCGCACCCAGTCGTGGCGCAGCATGAGGATCACGGCCACGACGAGCAGCACGCCGCCCAGGCTGAACCAGCGCGCCAGCGCGCCCGGCTTGTAGTAGTAGGCGTCGCCAAAGCTGGTGCGGTCGATGGGCTGCACGGGGAAGATGGCCTTCGCGGAGCCGCCCTTGGCGGCGGGCTTGGGCGCCGGAGCGGCCACGGTCGACGAGGCCGGCGCCGGCACGGCGGGCGCGCCCTTGCCGGCCTCCATCTTGGCCTTCAGCGCCGCGATGCGCGCCTGCATGTCGGCCTCGCTGGCCGCGGGGGCCGCAGCGGCCGGTGCCGCGGGCGCGGCGGCAGCGGCCGCCGGCTTGGCGGCCGCGGCGGCCGGCGCGGGCGCGGCGGCGCCGCCCATCTTCGCCTTGATCGCCGCGATGCGCGCGGCCACGTCGCCTCCGGCCGCGGGTGCCGCGGCCGCGGGCGCAGCCGCCGGGGCCGGTGCGGCCGGCGCCGCGGGTGCCACGGGCTGCTCCGGCGCCGGAGCGCCGGGCGTGCCGCCCATCTTGGCCTTGATCGCCGCGATGCGCGCGCGAAGTTCGTCAGGAGCCTGGCTCATCGTCTCGTTCCGTGGTGGCGGGGAGGCTGGAGGGCGCCGGGGATCAGATGTTGAAGAAGAACTCCGGGATCGACACGAAGTACTTCAGGTTGAAGAACCAGCGCAGCAGCATCTTGATGGGCAGCGTGGCCATGATGAGCAGCAGCATGACCATGATCGAGTAGCGCGCGAAGCCGAGCTGGTCGAAGAACTTGCGCAGCACCGTCCTGGCCAGCAGTCCGGGCAGCACACCCAGATAGAGCACGATGAGCAGCAGGCCGGGCGCCTCGCGCACCAGCGGGTTGTCGGGCAGCCGCGTGCCGAGGCCCTTCACCCAGACGTACTCGCTCAGGTTCACATTGACCAGCGGCTCGACCTTGTGCGGGTCCCAGTAATCGAAGGGCCCGAAGAAGTTCCAGTTCGGGCCGCGCAGGAAGGTGCCGAGGATCACCAGCGTGACCCACAGCACGAGGAAGCCGAACAGGAACATCGAGATCGCGAACTTGCGCTCCTTGAAGGTGTAGTACCCGTTGCCGCGCGGGTTCGTGTCGATGTAGGGAATGGCCATGAGGCCGATGAGGATGAAGGTGGGCAGGATCACGCCCGCGTACCACGGGTCGTAGTACACGAGCATTTCCTGCAGCCCGAGGAAGTACCACGGCGCCTTGGCCGGGTTGGGCGCGCGCGTGCCGGAGGCCGGCTCCTCGATGGGCGCGTCCACGAGGATGCCCCAGAAGATGAAGGCTGCCGAGAGCAGCACGGTCACGATGAACTCGGAGAACACCAGGTCGGGCCAGACGAGCACCTTCTGGTTGCTCTCCAGCGCCTCCATGGGTGGCTCGCCGCGCTCCGCGCGCATGTCGTTCACGCACGCCTGCCGCAGCCCCAGGTACAGGCAGCCCATGATCGAGAAGATCATGATCACGATGGGCATGTTGTCGCCCTTCGTGATGATGAGCTTGAAGTCGTGGTTCTGCGCGCCCACCACGAAGAAGCCCGCCACGAGCGCGGCGATGGTCGCCATGACCGCCGGCCGCGTGATGAAGCGCATCTTCCAGATGAGCAGCACGAAGCCGAGCGACGCCAGCGAGATGAAGATGGCCGGCGCGGCCAGGGCGTTGACGAGGTCGTAGAAGGCTTGCACGCGAGTCCCCCGAGGGCCTTACAGCGGTCCCGAGATGCCGCCGTCCTTGCGGACGCGCCAGAAATGCACGGCCATGAGCAGGCCCGCGATGAGCGGCACCGCCACACAGTGCAGCACGTAGAAGCGCAAAAGGGCGCCCGCGCCCACGAAGCGCCCGGCCAGCAGGCCGAAGCGCACGTCGCTGGCCGGCGTGACCAGGTTGATGTCATTGACCACGAGCAGGCTGGCGCCCGGCCCCTCGTGCCCGAGGAAGGGCGAGGCGCGCGCCATGTTGCTGCCCACCGTGATGGCCCAGATGGCCAGCTGGTCCCACGGCAGCAGGTAGCCCGTGAACGAGAGCAGCATGGTGAGCAGCAGCAGGATGACGCCGATGTTCCAGTTGAACTCGCGCGGCGGCTTGTAGCTGCCGGTCAGGAACACGCGCAGCATGTGCAGCCACACGGCCAGCACCATGGCGTGCGCGCCCCAGCGGTGCAGCTCGCGCATGATGCCCAGCGGCACGTGCTCGCGCAGCGCGATGATGTCGTTGTAGGCGTACTCGATGGTCGGGCGGTAGTAGAACATCAGCAGCACGCCCGTGATCGTCTCGAGCAGGAACAGGAAGAAGGTGATCCCGCCCATGCACCACGTGAACGAGAGCTTGATGCCGCTCTTGCGCGCCTTCACCGGGTGCAGGTGCAGGAAGACGTTGGAGAGCGCCGCCAGCGCGCGGTTGCGCGGCGTGTCCGGGTAGCCGTGCCGGAAGATCGACTTCCAGACCTGCGTTTCGGCGATCTTCTGCTTCAGACCCAAGGGGCTCTCCTCCGGCTCCCGGCCCTGGCGGCCGGCGCGCTCAGACCTTCAGGAAGGCTTCCGCCGCGATCCACTGCTTCTTTTCCCACTGGTACTTCTGGCTCTTGTCCACGAGGACCTGCCCGTCGTCGGCCAGCACGATGCGGTAGCGCTCCAGCGGCCGCGGCGCAGGGCCCTCGAAGTTGATGCCCGACATGCGGAAGCCGCTGCCGTGGCACGGGCACTTGAACTTGCTGTCCGCCGCGAGCCAGTTGGGGATGCACCCGAGGTGCGTGCAGGTGGTCGAGAGGGCGTAGATGCCCGACTGCCCCACCCGGTCGCTGGCCGGGTCGCTGGTCACCCTGATCAGCCACGTGCCGAACGAGTCCTTGAAGCGCTCGTCCACGCCTTCGCCGTACTCGCGCGGGAAGCCCGCCTTGAAGCTGCTCGGCGGCTCGAAGAGCACGTTGGGGAACAGGAAGCGCACGCAGCCCAGCAGACCGGCGCCGGCGCCGGTGCAGAAAAGGATCCAGCCGGTCGCGACCGACCCGAGGAACCCGCGCCGCGTGCTGCCGCGACCGCCCGGGTTCTGCGCCGTGACCTGGCGCTGGCTGGCTTCGGTGGTGGCCATCAGGTGTTCTCCATCGGCTCGCCGCGGTCGTGCAGGGCCGAGATCGCGGCGGATCTTACTTTCAGCGAAGGGTCGGTGCCGCACAGCGCGCGCAGCAGCGGCGCCAGCGCGGGGTCCCTGCTCTTGCCCGCCGCGCGGCAGGCCGAGACGAGGAACTGCTCCACGACGTCGGCGCGCGCGGCGGCGCGGCTCGCCTCGTCGCGCAGCGCGGCGTCCGGGCCGTCGAGGCTGCCGTCCAGCGCGTAGTTGTCGCGCACCAGCAGCGGCGGCAGCCAGGGAGCGGCGCGCGGATCGCCCGCGTCGGCCAGCGCCAGCACGGCGTTGCGGTGCAGCACGCCGTCGCTCCGGCCCAAAAGGCCGGCCACGGCGTCGGCCGCGGGCGCCGAGCCGTCGGCGGCCAGGCGCCCCAGCGCGGCCAGCGCCACGAAGCGCTCCTCGTCGCTGCCCTGCGCAAGGATCTGCGCCAGCGCCGGGGCCGAATCCGGCTCGCGCATCTGCGCCAGCGCGGCCAGCGCGGACAGGCGCACGTCGCCGTGGGAATCGCCCAGCGCGGAAAGCACGATGGACAGCAGCTCCGGTGAGCGCTTCCACGGCAGCACCTGCAGCAGCCACTGGCGCGTCAGCGCCGCCTGCTCGAGCGCCTCGGGCGAGTCGCCCTGCGGGGTGCCGTAGTCGGTCCACAGGCTGGCCAGCTCCGCGGCCGGCACGGTGTCCAGCGTGAGCGAGCCGCGCCGCAGGCCGTCCGACAGCTCGTGCATGGCCTGCCAGCGTCCGTGCGGCCCGGCGGCCACGCGGATCTCGGCCAGCAGCGAGCGCGCGTCGGCGGCGGGCGCGCCCACCAGCAGCCGCAGCCCCAGCCAGGCGACCGTCAGCGTGCCCACGAGGATGAGCGGGAACACGAAGAACTGCGGCAGCGCCCCCAGGAAGCCGCCCGGCACGTGCTGCGCCGGCTCTTCGTCCAGCGGCACCTGCGGCGCGATCCCGCCCGACGCGAACGGCGACGCGCCGGCCCGGGCCTGCTCGTGGGGCTCGCGCGTGGTTGGGTCCAAGGGGCCGAGTTTCCGGGGACGGGCGGAATCGGCGCGGAGCATAAGGAATCGCCCCCCGCGGTGGAACCCTTGGGATGCCGCGTGGCGCCGGGGCTGCGGAAAGGGTACGCAGGCCCGTCATGACCCTGCTCTCCGCCCTCCTGCAAGCCGCGACGGCCCCCGCGCCGAGCGTGCTGGAGCAGCGGGCGGCGGAGCTGGCCGCCTGGCTGTCCTCGCTGCCGTACGGGCTGCGCGGGGCGGCGCTGGCCGTGGCCACGTTCATCAGCGAGGACCTCACCACGGTCTTCGCCGGCGTGCTCGTGGCGCGCGACGAGCTGCCCTTCACCACCGCGCTCGTGGCCTGCACGCTGGGGATCTGGATCGGCGACGGCGGCATCTGGGCGCTGGGACGCTTCTTCGGCCGACCGGCGCTGAAGCTGCCGCTCATGCGCGCCTGGATCAGCCAGGACTCGATCACGCGCGCCGAGCGCTGGTTCGGCAAGCGCGGCCTGCGCGTGGTCATCGTGTCGCGCTTCCTGCCGGGGAGCCGCGTGGCGGCCTTCTTCACCGCCGGCATGCTGGGCGCCCGCGCGACCTGGTTCCTGGGCTGGGCCCTGCTCATGGCGGTGATCTGGACGCCGCTCCTGATCCTGGCCGCGATCGCGGCCGCGCCGCAGCTCGAGCGCTGGGCGGCCTCGATCCTGCAGCTCGAGGGCGCGTGGCGCTTCGTCCCCCCGCTCATCAGCCTGCTCGTGCTCTTCCTGGTGCTGCGCACGCTCGAGATGCTCACCGACTGGCGCGCGCGGCGCCTGTACGTCGCGCGCTGGGTGCGCCGGCTGCACTGGGAGTTCTGGCCGCCCTGGGTGTTCTACGCGCCGTGCGCGCTCTTCTACCTCGCGCTCGCCGTGCGGCACCGCTCGCTCACGCTGCCCACCGTGGCCAACCCCGGCATGCCGGCGGGCGGCTTCCTGGGCGAGAGCAAGGGCGAGATCCTCGAGAAGCTGGTGTCCGGGCGCAGGGAGGCGCAGCGCTTCGTCGCGCGCACGCTGCGACTGCCCGCGGCGCTCACGGGAGGCGCGCCTGACCCGCTGCAGGCCGAGGCCCGCTGGCAGGGCGTGTCGGCGTGGATGGCGCGCGAGGGCCTCGACTTCCCCATCGTGCTCAAGCCCGACGTCGGCCAGCGCGGCAGCGGCGTTCGCCTCGTGCGCACCGAGGACGAGGCGCGCGACTACCTTCGCAGCATGCCGCTGGCGGCCGTGGTCCAGGAGTACGCGGAAGGGCCGCACGAGCTGGGCGTGTTCTGGGTGCGCGCACCGGGTGAGCCGCGCGGCCGCATCTTCTCGATCACCGAGAAGTTCTTCCCCGAGGTCGTGGGCGACGGAGAGCACGACCTGCACGACCTGATCCTGCTGCACCCGCGGGCCGTGCTGCAGAGCCGCGTCTTCTTCCGCCGGCACGCCGAGGTGCTGGACTGGGTGCCCGGCCCCGGCGCCTCCTTCCCGCTGGTCACGTCCGGCAATCACTGCCAGGGCACGCTCTTCAAGGACGGCGTGCGCCTCGGCAGCGACGCGCTCCTCGCGCGGCTGGACGCGCTGGCCGACGGCTATCCGGGCCTGCACGCCGGCCGCTTCGACCTGCGCGCCCCCGACGTCGACGCGCTGCAGCGCGGCGAGGGCTTCCGCATCGTGGAGCTGAACGGCGCCACGGCCGAGGCCACGCACATCTACGACCCGGCGCTCGGGCCCTGGAAGGGGCCGCTGGTGGCCTACCGCACGCTCTTCGCGCAGTGGTCGCTCATGTTCCGGCTCGGCGCCGCGAACCGCGCGGCGGGGAAGCGACCGATCGGCGTGCGGGCCCTGCTGGCGAGCTGGTTCCATTATCGCCGCGCGCAGAAGTGGCACCCGCACGCGAGCTGAGCGGACGCCTCACTCCTCGCCGAGGTTGATCGTGGCCGTGGTGGCCGCGTTGCCGTGGAAGTCGATGGCCGTGACCTTCAGGTTCCAGTGGCCGCTGATGGTCCAGTCGAAACTCAGGACCCTGCTCTCCATGGCGCAGTCGCTGAAGTCGCCGTCCGGCACGGCGGGCCCGGCGATGAGGATGGACGAGATCGTCCCATCCGCATTGTAGAAGGTCGTCGGGTCGAGGTAGTCCAGATCGATGCGCAGAGTCTTCACTCCACCCGCGTCATGGCCGGAATAGATGACCTGGATCGGCCAGCCATTCGGCAGCCTGAGGTTGGGCGGAGGGGCCAGGCTGCTCGACGACGCGTCGACCTGCTGCGAGACCATGCCCGCCTGGTCCGGATCGGTGAACGTGACGAGGAGACTGGCGCGCGGGTTCGTCGAGTCGCTCGCCGGCACGTCGATGCAGTGGCACGCCGGAAGCGCAACCGCGATCATGGCGACGAAGAGTCTGGAAAGCTGGCTGGTCCGCATGAGCGTGTCCCCCGAAGTGAAGGGCACGATCATTCCCGCGGATCACCCCGGGCGCAAGCCGGGCCGCTCTGGAACCCGTACGTCAACCGCAGCCCGTTGCTGGCCGTCTTGCCGATGCCCCGTCCGCCGAACACCGCGAGATGAGGAGCGGCCTCACCCCTCGCCCAGGTTGAGGCTCAGCGTGGTTTCCTCGTTGCCATGGAAGTCGATGGCCGTGGCCGTCATCGCCCAGTGGCCGTTGATCGCCCAGTCGAAGCTGAGGACCCTGTCCTCCATCGCGCACTCGCTGAAGTCACCGTCCGGCCTTTCAGGCTCTTCGATGAGGACATGGGTGATCGTCCCGTCCGCGTTGTGGATGGTCGTCGGATCGAGGTACTGCAGGTCAATGCGCAGCATCTGCACGCCGCCGGAATCGTGGCTGGAGAAGATGACCTGGATCGGCCAGCCCTGCGGCAATCGCAGATCGGGAGGGGAGGCGAAGCTGCTCGATGTCACGTCGACCTGTCGCAAGACCATGCCCGCCGCGTCCGGGTCGGTGAAGGTGACCAGGAGCCTGGCGAGCGGGGGCGCCGAATCATGCTCCGGCACGTCGATGCACTCGCACGCCGGGATCGCCAACGCGACCGCGGTGAGGAGGAGGCGCGAAGAGCTGGTGCACCGCATGCGCGTGTCCCCCGACCGGACTCCGGAATCGCGACCGCGAACGGCGGGTCATGGTAGCTGCGAGCATCGGATCGCTCAACGGCGACGAGCCGTGCACGCGGAGTCATCGACTCCATCATGCGCTGAACGGCCGCCGAGGCGGCCAAGCCCGCCCTACAGCCCGTACGTCAGCTGCAGGCCGTTGCTCACGGTCTTCCCGTTGCCCGTCCCGCCGAACACGGCCAGCTGGTGATACAGCGTGAGCCCCGCCACCACCGGCAGCACCGGCGTCAGCCCGAGGTCGAGCGTGCCTTCGCCCTGCGCGCCCGGCGTGCCGCCCAGCACGAGCAGCAACGTGAAGTATGGCGGCTGCACGTAGAGCGTGGAGGTCGCGAACGGCTGGCCCGGGATCGCCGCCTCGCCGAGGCCGTAGAGCAGCAGCGCCAGCTTGCCGCCCACCGCGCGCCGCACGCGCAGCTCCGCGCTGGCCGAGCCCGGGCGGAGCGGGCCCGCCGCGCCGAGCACCGGCGCGACGCCGCTGGTCGCCGCCGTGCCCGCGCCGTACTGGCGGATGATGCCGTCCGCGGGCCCGTCGAAGTGCCGCGAGCGCACCACACCCTGGCCGGGGAGATCGAGGTCGCCGTCGCCGTCGATGTCGCCCGGCGGCCCCATCGCGGCCCCCGCATACCAGCGCACGGCGTCGAAGTCGAAGCCATCGCCCGTGCCGTGGAACAGCGCCACCTTGTCGGGCGATTCGCCGAAAGCCGACTCGCCGCCCGCCAGCACGTCGGTGATGCCGTCTCCATCCACGTCGTCGAACCCCAGGTAGACGCCCGTGAACTCGGTCGCGAAGGACAGGGCGAGGTTGGTGGACAGCGTGGTCGCGAGCGAGAAGCCCAGGGCGCCGTCGCTCTCGAACACAAGCAGCGTGTCGCTCCACTGCGTGGCACAGGCGATGTCCAGGTCGCCGTCGAGGTCCGGGTCGGCCACCGTCAGCGAGTCGGCCTCGATGGAGCTGATGTCCTCGTGCACCAGGTGCGAGGCGTAGCTGAAGGCGCCCAGGTTCTCCTCCACGACCACCGAGTTCGGCCAACCGTAGGCCAGGAGGTCCAGGTCGCCATCCGCGTCGAGGTCGGCCGCCGCGCCGGCCTCGTGCTGCGCGGCCACCAGCGTGCTGGCCGCGCCCAGGTGCCCGGCGCCGTCGTTCTCGCGCCACGCCAGCGTGAAGTCCGTGTCGAGCACGTCGTTGTCGCCGTCCTGGTCCACATCCAAGGGGAAGCACAGCGAGCGCGCGAAGGGCAGGATGAGCGAGGTGCTCGAGGTGCCCGCGTCCGCGAAGCTCCCGAAGCCGCTGTCCACGTACAGCCGCATCTCGGAGAAGAGTGGCGGGTAGAAAGGCCCCTGGGGGTTGGGCACGAACCACGGCACGAGCACGTCGATCAGGCCGTCGGCGTCGAGGTCGGCCAGCGCCGTGGCCGGGTTCTGGATCTTGCCCGCGGGCGCCGCGGGGATCGCCTGGAGACCCGGCATGTTGCCGGTGCCGTCGTTGACCCGGATGGAGCCGGCCGTGAAGTACATGTCCAGGTCGCCGTCGCCCTCGGCGTCGGCCAGCACGCGCGGCCCGTCGGCGCCGAAGAAATAGATCTGCTCGTCGAGCGAGTCCTCGAAGCGCCCGCGCCCGAACCACGTGGTCTGCGGGCCCACCACGTCGAGGAAGCCGTCCTGGTCGAGGTCCAGCAGCCCCACCGGCGCAAGGCCGTCGGGGTAGCGCATCTCCACGAGCGACACGGCCTCGCTGCCCCACAGGTCGCCGCCGTCGTTGCGGAAGAAAGCCGCCATGCCTTCGGTCGTCCCGCCCGGCTGCTGCCAGGGGTAGGCCATGACGTCCACGTCGCCGTCGTTGTCGAAGTCGCCCGTGTCGAACATGCTTCCGTACACCGCGGCGTCGCCCTGGAAGGGCTGCCGCGTGCCCTTGACCAGCGTGCCACCCACGTTGAGCACCGGCGTCAGCGCGAACGCCGCGCCGCCGAACGTCGATTCGACCACCAGCAGGTCCTCCGTGCCGCCGCCCTGCAGGTCGCAGAGGAAGGGGGTGACCGCGTCGCTCGAGGGCTCGCCCACGGTGAGGATCTGCCCCACCGTCGGTGCGCCGGCCACGGTGGGCAGCACGCGCAGGTTGATGCCGCCCGCCTGGCCGAAGACCAGGTCGTCCACGCCGTCGCCCTGCAGGTCCAGGGCCACCATGAAGCTGGCATGCGGCGAGGCGATGCCGCCGAAGATGAAGGCCTCGGCCGAGGCGTCGAAGCCCGCGCCGTTCCAGTCGTGCCAGCGCGTGCTCTCGCTGCCCGGGGGCAGCTCCTGCACGATGCCCATCTCGAGCTCGGGGTCGGCGTCGATCTGCCCCAGCGCGATGGCCTCGAGGTCGCCCGTCAGCGCGATGTCCACGGGCGCGCCGAAGGCCCCGCCGCCGAGGCCGGGATACACGTGCAGCGCGACGTCCGGCGAGAAGCCGCTCGGCTCCTCGAGCACCAGCACGTCCACCTCGCCGTCGCCCGTCACGTCGCCGAGGCGCCGCAGGCCGTTCAGGTCCACCGGCCGCTGGAAGCCAGGCCCCGACGGCAGCGTGACCTGCGGCCCCTGCACCGGGAAGTCGCCGGTGCCGTCGTTGAAGGCCACGCGGAAGCTGGTCCAGTCCGTGGGCGAGCCGGGCACGCCGCCGAACCACACGAGATCGTCGTCGCCGTCGTGATCGACGTCGGCCACGTAGTGGAACTCGCCCGGCGTCGGCTGGATGTACCAGCGCGCGGTGTCGAGCCAGCCCTGGGCCGAAGCGGCAGCCGCGCACGCGGCCAGCACACCCAGCGAGCGGATCACATGAAGACGCTGCATGACGCCTCCTTCCCGGGGTCGGTCCCGATGCGCCCCGGCCGGCACCAGTGTCCCCGGAAATCCACGGGCGGGAAGGTCCGGGGCCGGGCACCTTCCCCGACCGGCGGATACCTCCGGATGTCCCGCCGCCCCGCTCAGCCTGCCGTCGGCGCCCCCGCCGGCGCGAACCGCTGCACCAGCAGCGCCACCACCAGCGCCCACAAGAGGCTCAGCATCGTCCCGATGAGCACGTATTCGGCCACCTTCTGGTCCTTGCTGTCCTTGATCTCGCCGTAGCGGATCAGGCCCTTGGCGGCCAGAATCAGGCCGATCGCGCCGAACTCGCCGGCCAGCACGAAGGCCAGCACCAGGCTGCGCTCCAGCGCGCCGATGACCGCCCCGCCGATGCGCAGGCCGCGGCTGCGGAAGACGGCGATGGCGGCGCGATCCAGCGGTCGGACGATGAGGCGCAGCGCGACGGAGACCAGCGGCGCGCCCACCACGACAGCCAGCACGAAACCCGCGGCCACGCCCAGCGTGCGGTCGATCATGGACGACGTCCGGTTCCCGCGAGCCAGTTGTTGCGCGCTTCCATGGCGGCGATGACCTCCTTGCCCAGCGCCCCGGCCACGCTCTTGTGCAGCGTCGGCTGCGCGATGCCCAGCGCCCGCGCCGCCGCCGGCTCGCTGCCGTGGTCGAGCCACGCCATCACACACTCGAACTGGCGCTCGGTCCAGCGGTCGATGACTCCCAGCATGAGCGCCTCGTTGGCGTTCACGAAGGCATCCAGCGCCGGACGCCCGGAGTCGAGCACCGTGGCCGGCCCGCGCCGCTTCTTGGCGACCAGCAGCGCGGCCCGCGAGCGATGGAAGCACGGGCCGTCCATCTGCGCCGTCCGTTCGCGCCGCGCCGAGGCGACCGCGCCGACCCCGATGCCCGACCGCATGCGCCACGGGTGCAGCGCGCGCCGCAGCCGGAACTCCAGCCGGAAGGCCGCGTCGGGCGTGCGCAGCAGGCCCTGCCACTCGTCCCCGAGCGTGACGCTCAGCGGCACGACCAGCTCGGCCGGCGCCTCGGCGTTGGCGCGCTGCAGCACGCGCTCGAGCCGGCGCTGAAGGCCCGCGCGGTCCTCGGCCTCCGTGGACGCCACGAGGTCACAGGTGAGGCAGGCGAAATCGCCCGCGAGGGGCTTGGCCATGCGATGCCCTCCAAGGGCTATATCTCAGAGTATAGCCTTATTCGGTTATCGGAGCCGGCGGCTGGAATGCGGGCCGGAAGGCCGCCCTTGCTACCCTCGCCCCCATGCCGGCCGCCCTCGCCGTCCGCAACCTCGTGAAGACCTACGGCGCGGTGCGCGCCGTGGACGACGTGACCTTCGAGGTGCCGCGCGGCTCGATCTACGGCCTGCTCGGTCCCAACGGCTCGGGCAAGACCACCACGCTCTCCTGCGCGCTCGGCCTGCTGCACCACGACCGTGGCACGCTCGAGGTGCTGGGCCTGCCCGCCGCGCGCATCCACGAGACGGCCGGCCGCGTGGGCGTGGTCTTCGACTCGGCCACGCTGGTGGACGGCCTCACCTGCCGCCAGAACCTGCAGTACGCGCGGCGGCTGCTCGGCCACCGCGGCGGCCGCAGCGACGACGTGGCCCTCGAGCTCACCGGCATCACCGCGCTCGCCGGCCGCCGCGCCGGCCGCCTGTCGCTGGGCCAGCGCCGGCGGCTCTCGATCGCGCGCGCGCTGATCGGCAAGCCCGAGCTGCTGGTGCTGGACGAGCCGCTCTCGGGCCTCGACACCGTGGGCGTGCGGTCGATGCTGCAGCTCTTCCGCACGCTGCACGGCCAGGGCCTCACGCTGCTGCTCTCCAGCCACCGGTTGCCGGAGATGGAGACGGTCCTCACGCGCGCGGCCATCATCATGGCCGGCCGGCTCCTGCGCGAGGCCAGCCTGGACGAGCTGCTGCACGGCGGCCAGGTGCGGCTGCGCGTGCGGGCGGCGCCGGCGCCCGATGCGCTGGCGGCCATCGCCCGGATGCGCGGCGTCACGG
>Ga0075421_100006044_pt1 | contig 14712 bp, 13 predicted proteins | sample SoiMetdeltSBSDD5_FD_75292 | JGI IMG/M metagenome (GOLD analysis project Ga0075421, IMG submission 75292) | Bulk soil microbial communities from a Populus tree surrounding site in Tennessee, USA - Soil MetaG P. deltoides SBSDD5 | ecosystem: Environmental > Terrestrial > Soil > Tree plantation...
GACCTGACACAGGAGCTCCTGCGTGCTTGCGTCGACTGTGTTGAAGCATTCTTGGGCGAAGAAGTCGTACAGAGCGTCGTCGATCGCATCCTCGGGTGCAGCTGCTCCATCTGTGAGTGCTGCCATTCCAATGACCGCCGGCCAACCATCGGCGAGAGTGACCAGGCCCGGCGCCGAGGCGTTCGAATGCCATTCCAAGAGTTCGTTCGCCTCGGCCGCATCCATCGCGAGGTCGTCGCCACCGACCTCGTAAATCTCGCCATAGACGATCCGGCGCGCACTCGCCCATGACGGGCGGCGCCTACTCGTGATGAGTAGTCGGACCGGTGTCGACTCCGGGAGCGCCGCAACCAAGACCTCGGCCGCTGCCGACTGCATTAGTTGGTGGTAGTCATCTACCGCCACCCACAGACCCGGCGGCGAACCGGCGAAGCAGCGGCCCACAAAATCCGCGAGGACCTCTACTTCTTCCTCTGGATCGCGGCTGAGGTGTAGCCGTTCATCGAGTTTGCTCGGGTCTGATTCGGTGAGCCTGGATCCGGCATCAGCAAGGCGTGCGGCGAGTGCGGCGACATCGGCTGATGCGGCTGTTGCCGAATGCCACACATGGGGCTTGTCTGCGAGCCATTGCCTTGCAAGCGTGGTCTTGCCGTAGCCAGCAGGCGCCACGAGCAACACAATCGATGCCTCTGCCTCTGAAAGCAGGCGTGTCAACCGGGGGCGCTCGATGATGTGGCGCCGTCGGGCCGTCGGGCGGCTTCGGTTGACCTGCCTGGTCTCCACTGCCAGCGGGAGGTGCCTGCTCCGGCGCGAAGGTTAGTGGCGGGGGCGCCGATTATCGACCGTCACAAAAGGACTAGTCGTCGCGCCAACGGGACTAGCCGCGCCTGCGACCGCGAGCGGCCGCAGGCGCGGTGCCGTCAGTCCCCCGCTTCCGTGCCCGGAAGCGAGGCTTTTGAGAGCGGGTCGTCGCCCGTCTGCTCCAGGTAGGCGCGCGGAATCTGTCGTCGTCGCGCGACACCGAGCTTCTGGCGGAGGACGTCGCAATGCGCCTTCGCCGTTCGTGGCGAGATGCCGAGCCGCTCTCCAACCTCCTCATTCGAGCAACCTGCCGCAATCAGCTCCACGACCTGCTTCTGACGCGGAGTCAGCGTGGGCGGGCTCTGCAGCATCGTTGTCATGGCCTCGACGGTAACACCCTTGTCTTCGATCGGCTATTGACCATATGGCGTATTACGAACGTTACGCCGCTTGGCCGCAGACGCAACGTTGGCGGGGGGCCTCAGGCCGCCGGTAGTACCGGCTCGCGCCTGACGAACGAGGCCGCATGGCCGCGCTCGTTTGCGATCGGCAGGTGATCGCGCTCCAATGCGCCGATCCGGACGAGCAGCTCGAACTCGTCGCGAAGGTGGGTCCGCATCATCTCCGGCCCGTCGGTGGCGATCGTGAACGTGACCCCGTGGTCGAGGAAGGCGCGGAACGTGTCGCGCAGGGCGTCCTCCGACTCGAGAGCCTTGGTCAGCAGGTTCGACGTGGGGCAAATCTCGAGGACGATTGCCGACGCGCGCAACGTCTCCATGAGCTCGGGATCTCGGGCTGCGAGGATCCCGTGGCCGATCCGGTCTGGCCGAAGAGTCTCGATCACCTCGCCGATCTCGTCGACGCCGGCGTCGCCGCCCTCCTCGCCGACGTGGATTGTCACGCCGAGTCCCGCCTCGCGCGCTTCGTCGACGAGTGGCTGCAGGTCGCGGTAGGCGTATCGCTCCCCGTGCGGGCGCGGGCCCGCGACGTCGATTCCGACGATTCCGCGCGGTGCCCAGCGGATCGCCTTGTCGACGATCACCTGATTCATCTCGAGCGTGAAGGTGCGGTCCATCATCAAGATCAGACCAGCGGTGACCTGCGGGTACTCGAGGCTGGCGCGATCGAGCCCGCGGATGGCGGCGAGGATGATGTGGTCGAGGTCGCGCTCGCCGCCACGGTTGCGCTTCATCGGGTTGAAGCGGAGCTCCAGCGTCGTGATTCCCTGCGAGCGATACGCGCCGCCGATCGCCGCGTGAACGGAACGCTCGACGGCCAGCGGGCTCGACTGGATCAGCTCCGTCCAGTGGTAGATCGCATCGAGCGCGTCCAGGTCCGGCACGCCGCGCGGGTCGGCGATCGTGACCAGGCGATCGAACTCCCAGTAGTCCTTGACCGGCAGGGCGATCCCCTGCTCATGCGCCAAGCTCCAGAGGATGTCGGAGGAAACCGAGCCGCCGAGGTGCGTATGCAGCTCGGCGAGACCCTCCATGGAGGAAGTCTAGAAGAGCCCGAGGACGCTGGCCGCTAGCGCGCGGCTGTGTCCTGCCGCTGGCGCTCTTGGTCTTGGTCGTCCTCGGCGTCGGGGTCGATCTCGCGTGCGCGGGCAGCGTGTTCGTCCGCGGCTGCTCGCTCGCGTCTCGCACGCTCGGCGTGCTCCTCGGCGGCGAGCTCGGCCTGCTTGGCGCTGCGGGCGCGGGTCTGCGCTTCCTCCCGCAGGCCGGCGGCCTGCTCGCGGCGCTGATCGAGCCGCCGGCGGCGGCCGAACGCGCCGACCACGATCGCCAGCAGCACGACGACGGCGACGACGATGACGATGATCCAGATTGTGCTCATGGCGAGTTGACTTGCCCGCGCCCGAGCGAGCGCAAACCAGCCGCTATGCGTGGATAACGATCGGCGTCCCGAGCCGCACGACGCGCATCAGGTAGCGCAGGTCGGCGGTCGAGGCATGCAGGCAGCCGGCGCTGACCGCGCCGTAGCCGCCGCCGTGGATCGCGAGGCGGGCGCCGCCGGTCCAGCCGGGCGGCGTGTGCGGCTGGTTGCCGGAAAGCGCGAGCAGGCAGCAGCCGTAGCCGGAGCCGAGGCTCCAGCCGGGCATCTTGTCGGTGATCGAGAAGCGGCCCGTGGGCGTGGTCGTTCCGGGCCGGCCGATCCCGACACGGATCCGGCGGACGACTCGCCCGTGCGACCAGACCCGGAGCATTTGCCGTGAGAGGTCAGCTTCGAGCTCGAGCCGGACTCGGCCGAAGGCGAGGGCGCCGGCCTGGGCTTTGACCCAGCCGATGTGCCCGTTCGGCATCGCGGCCGTCATCACACCGAGCCAGTCGCCGCGCATTCGGACGACAGGCATCGTCAGCTGCGAGCCGTAGACGGTGCGCGCGCCGAGTACCCCCACGCTCTGCCCGTTTGGACGCAGGTGCAGCGCGAGCCGGTGTCCGGGCCGGATCGCGGCGACAAGCGTGCCGGTGGCGGTCGGCTCGGCGGGCCGGGCATGGTGCCGCTGGGGGGTTGAGTGCCCTCCGGGCATGGCGAGGTGCACGACCATGGCGGCCAGTGCGAGCAGGGAGGCCACGAGCAGCAAATCGGCAAGCCCGACCGCTCGCGTTGATGACTCGATCGAGGGTCGCTCGATCGAGGTAGGGCTTCCCGGGAGCCACGACCTGCGCGACTCGCGGTCGAGGACATGAGTCAGTGCGACCAAGGCGTTACTCCCCGGGCTCCACAGGTTCTTCGAGCAGGCTGTTGATCAGCAGCGTCGCGACCTCTACCGAATCTGCAAGCCGTTGCTCGTCGACGAGCTCCAGGCGTTCACTCGGCAGGTGGTACTCCTCGTAGCCAAAGTGAGAGAGGCTCGCCGATGGAATGCCCTTCTCGTGGAACGGGAACGCATCGACGCCCGGTCCGGCCGGGCCGACGCTCAGATCGTAGCGCTCACCGAGGCCGAGCTCCTCCGCGATAGCGGACAGCCGGTCCGAGAGCGCCTGCGGGGAGGCCATCAGCTCGAAGCGGTCGCCGTGCGCGATGCAGTCGAGGTTCACGATGCCGTTGATTCGCTTCAGCTCGCCGGTCACCTCGGCGTCGAAGATCCACGAGCGAGAGCCGATGCACCCGATCTCCTCTGCGGCGAAGGCGATGAAGAGCAGCGAGCGCGTGTGTCCTTGGCCGGCGAGCGCCTCCGCGATCCGGCGCACGCCCTCGACGCCCGTCGCGTTGTCGATGACGCCCGGGCCTCGCCAGACGGAGTCGTAATGGGCAGAGATGACGATCGCCTCCTCGCTCTGCCCGCGCACCTCGGCGACGACGTTCCGCTCCGTGGCTCCCGGCACGAAGTGGCCGGCCACGCGCACGCGGGCGCGGGCGCCCTCCATCCCGCGCAGCCGAGCCGAGTCGGCGCCCGAGATGAAGAGCGCAGGGCCGATCGCGATCTGGCGTGCTCCGGTCATGAACGGAATCGCCGGCCCGCCGAAAGGGCTCATCAGCAGCCGGGCGAGCTCGCGGCCGTCGCCGTCCTCGACGGCGAAGACGTCAGCCTCCGGGAAGAAGCCGCCGATCGAGTGGTCGCCGAGCCGGCGGACGCTGCCCTCGACGAACCCGTCGGTCGGGTTCGAGTACATGCACGGGCCGGCGTCCCATCGTTCGCCGTCGATCTCGAGTTCCGGCTCGTCGGCTTCGTAGCCGAGGAGTCCGAACTCATGGAAATGCGGATCGAGCCCGGCCTCACGGAAGGCGTCGGCGACGGCATCGGCCGCCCGAGCGGCGGCCGGCGTGCCCGCCTGACGCACACCGATCTTCGCGCCCAGCGTCTCGACGAGGTCCACGGCGCCGGACTGTAGCGCCGAACCGGCGCGTCCACCCGGAGTGCGCAACTAACATCGCACCCCTTAGATCAGTCTCCATACGTATCAAACAACTGCGGGAGGTCGAGTGATGCGTTGGCGTTCCCTGATTCCTGTCCTGGTCGTCGTCGGGCTGACCGGGCTCGTCCTCACCGCGTGCGGCGGTGGCAGTAAGAAGAGCTCCGGCTCGACCACGAGCTCGAGCTCTTCGGCCGGCGCTTCCGGCGGGACCTTCATCGCCGTCGCGAACAAGGCGCCGTCCGGCTCGCCCGACCCGCAGATCGACTACACGCTCCAGGAGTGGCAGCTCCTGATCTTCTCGCACGACGGTCTGGTCGCTTTCAAGCGGGCCGGCGGGACCGAGGGCACGAAGCTCGTCCCCGACCTCGCCACCTCGGTGCCGAAGCCGACGGACGGCGGCAAGACCTACACCTTCACGCTCCGCAAGGGGATCAAGTTCTCGGACGGCAAGGAGTTGAAGGCGAGCGACGTCAAGTACACGTTCGAGCGTCTCTTCAAGATCAAGCAAAGCCCGAACGCGGGCTCCTGGTACAACGTGATCGTCGGCGGGGACGCTTGCGTCAAGGCTCCCGACACGTGCAACCTCGACCAGGGCGTTATCGTCGATGACAAGAAGGGGACGGTCACGTTCCACCTCACGCGCGGCGACCCGGAGTTCCTCGACAAGATCGCGGTGCCGTTCGCGTTCATCCTCCCGACGGGGACCCCGAACAAGGAAGTGCAGATTCCGCCGGCCGGGACGGGGCCGTACAAGTGGGTCGAGTACAACCCGAACAAGGAGCTGAAGCTCGTCCGGAACACGTACTTCAAGGAGTGGTCGAAGGACGCGCAGCCGGAGGGTAAGCCGGACGTGATCCTCGAGAAGCTCAACATCTCGGTCGAGGGCGAGGTCACGCAGGTCGAGAACGGCACGGCAGACTGGATGTTCGACCTGCCGCCGGCCGACCGCCTCAACGAGATGTCGACGAAGTACGCCGACCAGGTCTACGTCAACCCCCTGACCGCCGTCCTGTACTTCGCCTTCAACGTCCGCATCCCGCCGTTCAACAACCTGAAGGCGCGCCAGGCCGTGAACTACGCGACCGACCGGAACGCGCTGGTGAAGATCTACGGCGGCCCGAAGCTCGGCGTGCCGACCTGCCAGGTCCTGCCGCCGAACTTCCCGGGCTACAAGCCGTACTGCCCGTACACGAAGAACCCGGGCAGCGGCAAGTGGACGGGGCCAGACATGGCCAAAGCCCAGAAGCTCGTCGCGGAGTCCGGGACGAAGGGTGCCGTCGTCAAGGTGAACACCGACACGACCGACGTGAACAAGGCTTTCGGCGAGTACTTCATCGGGCTGCTGAACAAGCTCGGCTACAAGGCGCAGCCGCAGTTCCTCTCGGCCGACATCCAGTACCCGTTCTGCCAGAACTCGAAGAACAAGATCCAGTTCTGCAACTCGAGCTGGTACCAGGACTACCCGGCCGCGTCGGACTTCCTGAATGTCCTCCTGGGCTGCAGCAGCTACATCCCGAACTCGAACGCCAGCCCGAACATCGCCGAGTTCTGCGACCCCACCATCCAGCACAAGATGAACGCGGCGTTGCAAAAGGGGATCACCGACCCGAGCGCCGCAAACGACATGTGGGCGGAGGTCGACAAGGAGGTCACGGATCAGGCGCCCTGGGTTGCCATGATGAATCCGAAGTACGTGAACTTCGTCTCGAAGCGCGTGAAGGGATTCATCTTCAGCCCACAGTGGTACTTCCTGATCGACCAGGCCTCCGTGAAGTAGGGTCGGCAAGGAGCGGGCCGCATGGCCGTTTTCGAGCCTGAAGCCGAAGGCATCATCCTCGACGCCGAGGAGACCGGCGGCGACGTCGTCGGTCGTAGCCCGTGGGCGCTTGCCGGGCGCCGTCTCGTCAGGAACAAGCTGGCGATGGGAGCGGGCGTCCTCTTCCTGGCGATCGTCGCGGTCAGCCTCGCGGCACCGCTCTACGCCCATCGCGTTGCGCATACCGATCCGTTCGAGCCGAACCTCTCGGGCACGTTCCAGCTGAACGGCAAGACGGTCCAGGTCATCCAGCAGGGTGGCGGGAAGCTCGGTCTCGGCGAGACGCCGGTCGGACCGACCTGGCACTCGAAATACCTGATCGGGGCCGACCAGCTGGGACGCGACGTGATGGCGCGCGTTCTCTACGGCGGCCGCGCATCGCTCTTCATCGGTTTCGGCTCGGCACTGCTCGCCTGCACGCTCGCGCTCGTACTGGCGCTGGTGGCCGGCTACTTCGGCGGCACCGTCGACCTCGTTTTATCCCGGCTGATGGACCTGATCTGGGCCTTCCCGCTCTACCTGTTCGCGATCTCGCTGGCGACGGTGCTGCTCGCGCGGCCGACGAACAAGCCGCTGAAGATCGGCTTCGTCACCCTCAACGCGCGGAGCCTCTGGATTCCCCTGCTGATCATCGGGCTCGTCTACGTGCCTTACGTGTACCGGCCGATCCGCGGCCAGGTGCTGTCGCTTCGCGAGAAGGAATTCGTCGAAGCGGCTCTTGCGCAGGGCGCCGGAAGCTTCCGCCTCGTCTTCCGGGAGATCTTGCCGAACGTGATCTCGACAGTGATCGTGCTGCTGCCGCTGATGATCGCAACGACCATCCTCACGGAGGCGGCGCTCTCCTACCTTTCGATCGGCGTCCAGTCGCCGCAGGCGAGCTGGGGGACGATCATTCAGGACGGCCAGGCGTTGCTCTACTCGCGGCCGTGGGTCGCGATCCTGCCGGGCATCTTCATCGTGCTGACGGTCCTGGCGCTCAACGTCTTCGGCGACGGCTTGCGCGACGCGCTCGACCCGCGCTCGAAGGTGCGCGTGAAGTAGTGAGGTACCGCTAGTGCTCACCTTCGTCATCCGCCGGCTGATCGGGCTGATCGTGGTCATGTTCGTCCTGTCCGTGCTCGTCTTCCTGCTTTTCTTCGAGACGCCGGGGGTCGATCCAGCGCGACTGATGGCCGGCCGGAATCCGAACCCCGAGACCATCAAGGCCATCCGCCACGAGTTCGGCCTCGACCGGCCGTTGCCGGTGCGCTACGCGCTGATGATGAAGCGCATGTTCATCACACGGGACCTGATCTCGTACGGCAGCCACACGAAGGTGATCCCCGAGATCATCGCCGCGGCGCCGGTGACGTTCTCGCTCGTTTTCGGCGCAGCCGTGATCTGGGTCGTCTTCTCGATCCTGTTCGGGCTTGCGGCCGCGGTCTTACGGGGCACGATCTGGGATCCACTCCTGATGGTCCTGGCCCTGATCGGGATCTCGATTCCGGTTTTCTGGCTCGGTGAAATCGTCAACCTGTTCACGCAGAGCCGCTGGCACAACTTCTTCCTGTTCAGCTGGGTGCCGCCGCTCGGCTACACGCCGCTGACCCAGGACCCGCTCAAGTGGTTCGAAGGGCTGGTCTTCCCGTGGCTGACGCTCTCGGTCCTCTACGTCGGCTTCTACGCGCGCGTGCTGCGGGCGAACCTGATCGAGACCGAGAACGAGGACTACATCCGCACCGCGCGCTCGAAGGGGATCTCGGAGCGGCGCGTGCTGCTCAAGCACAACCTGCGCACGTCGATGATCGCTTTCGTCAGCCTCTTCGGCCTCGACTTCGGGATCCTCGTCGCCGGGGGCGCGCTGCTGACCGAGGTCGTCTTCGGCCTCCCGGGCGTGGGTCTGCTGACGTACAACTCGCTGACCTCGCTCGACCTGCCCGTGATCATGACGACGGTCATCTACGGCGCGTTCTTCATCACCCTGGCGAGCGCCCTCGTCGACCTGCTCTACGCGTGGCTCGACCCGCGAGTCAGGCCGACGTAATGCCCGCCGAGCCGCTGCTCGAGGTCAAGGACCTCCACGTCTCGTTCCGGACCGAGGATGGGATCGTGCGCGCCGTCGACGGCGTCTCGTTCACGGTCGGGGAGGGCGAGGTGGTCGGGATCGTCGGCGAATCCGGGTCGGGGAAGAGCGTGACGATGATGTCCGTGATGCGGCTGATCGCCGACCCGAACGTGATGTACACCGGCGAGATCATCTACAAGGGCCGCAACCTGATGGGCCTCTCGCGGGACGCGATGCGCGGAGTGCGCGGCGAGGAGATCTCGATGATCTTCCAGGACCCGATGACGTCGCTGAACCCCGTCTACAACATCGGGTGGCAGATCGAGGAGCAGCTGAATGAGCACTACACGCTGCGCAAGGGACAGGCACGTCAGCGCGCCGTCGAGCTGCTCAGGCAAGTCGGTATTCCGAACGCCGAGCAGCGTGTCGACAACTACCCACACGAGTTCTCCGGCGGGATGCGGCAGCGCGTGATGATCGCGCTCGCGCTTTCGTGCAACCCGGACCTGCTGATCGCCGACGAGCCGACGACCGCGCTCGACGTGACGATCCAGGCTCAGATTCTGGAGCTGATCAAGGACCTGAAGCGCGACTTCGGCTCGGCGGTCGCGCTGATCACGCACGACCTCGGCGTGGTCGCCGACATCGCAGACCGGATCCTCGTGATGTACGCCGGCCGGATCGTCGAGGAGGGAAACAAGGAGCAGATTTTCTACGACCCGCAGCACCCGTATACGTGGGGGCTGCTCGGGTCGATCGCGCGACTGGACCGGCCGCGCCCGCGGCGTCTGACCGCGATCGCGGGACAGCCGCCGTCGATGCTCAACCGGCCGAGGGGCTGCGCCTTCCGGCCACGGTGCCCGCAGGCCTTCGACCGCTGCAGCGCCGAGGATCCGCCGCTGACGGAGAAGGTCGGCGAGGGCCACCTAGACGCCTGCCTTCTCTCCGTCGAGGACAAGCGGGCGCGCCGCGACGCGACGATCAACCCGGAACTCGCGGAGACGGCGTGAGCTCGACCTCCGAGAACGGCGCACTGCTGTCCGCCGAACATGTGATCAAGTACTTCCCGATCAAACGCGGCATCCTCGTCCAGCGCGAGGTCGCGCGCGTGCATGCGGTCGACGACGTCTCGCTCGAAGTCCAGGCGGGAGAGACGCTCGGGCTCGTCGGCGAGTCCGGCTGCGGGAAGACCACGCTCGGGCGCTGCTTCGTCCGACTGCTGCCCCTGACCGACGGCCGGATCACGTTCGGCGGCCAGGACATCTCGAAGCTCTCGAAGCGCGATCTCCGCCCGCTTCGGCGCGAGCTGCAGATCGTCTTCCAGGACCCGTACGCGTCCCTGAACCCACGCAAGCGGGTCGGCCAGATCATCGGCGCGCCCCTCGAGATCCACGGAATCGGCGACCGCCGCGAGCGGAAGCGCAACGTGCAGGAGCTGCTCGAGAAGGTCGGGCTTTCGCCGGAGCACTACAACCGGTTCCCGCACGAATTCTCCGGTGGGCAGCGCCAGCGGATCGGCGTGGCGCGGGCGCTCGCGCTGCGCCCGAAGCTCGTGGTCGCCGACGAGCCGGTCTCGGCGCTCGACGTCTCCATCCAGGCCCAGGTGATCAACCTCCTCGCCGACCTGCAGGAGGAGTTCGACCTCACCTACGTCTTCATCGCGCACGATCTCGGTGTCGTTCGGCACGTCTCCGACCGGATCGCGGTCATGTACCTCGGCAAGATCGTTGAAATTTCCCCCGCGGAGGAGCTCTACGAACGGCCGATCATGCCCTACACCGAAGCGCTGCTCTCGGCGGTGCCGATCCCGGATCCCCGTGAGTCGGCGGCTCGGGAACGGATCGTCCTCGAGGGAGACGTGCCGAGCCCGATCCGGCCGCCTTCGGGCTGTCGCTTCCATCCCCGCTGCCGGTACGCGACCGACGTCTGCACCCAGATCGAACCGCCGCTAGTCGACTATGGCAACGGCCACCTGGCGGCCTGCCACCACCCGTTGAACGTGGATAAAGAGACGCTTGCGCGCGCGAGCGTCGACGAGCACCACACTCCCGCGCAGGCCCAGGAAGACGCTGTCCCCGAAGAGCCGGCGACAGCGGCGACGAAGCCGCCGGGCCTCGACTAGCTCATCTGAGCGCAAGTCGGCTTACGCCGCGCGCGCTTGGGGCATGATCCCTCGTCATGAAAGTCGGGATAGTCGTCCCATACTCCTGGTCGTTCTGGGGCGGTGTCCCCGAGCACGCCGAGCACCAAGCACGCTCTCTCGAGCGTCTCGGCGTCGAGACGAAAATCGTCATCGGCCACGATCCGCCCGGGCGGCTGACCAATTCCTTGCACCCGCGACGTGGTCGGCACGAGCGCCCGCCCGCGTACGTGATCCCGGTCGGCCGTTCCGTGATCGTCCCGGCGAACGGCGCGCTTCCCAACATCGTCTTGAGCCCGAGCGCCATCTTCAGGATCAGGGGGCTCCTCGAGCGCGAGCGGTTCGACGTCGTCCACGTGCACGAGCCGATGACGCCGGCAATCGGGGTGGCGACCCTGGCGTTCGCGCGCGTCCCGCTCGTCGCGACGTTCCACGCTTCGGGCGAGCTGAGCTGGATGAAGCTGGCGACCCCGGTCTGGGGTTTCCTTTCGGAGAGGCTCGACCACAGGATTGCGGTCTCGAGCGACGCCGCCGAGTCCGCGCGCCGCTACCTGCCGGGCGACTACGAGGTGATCCCTAACGGCGTCGCGCTGCCTGAGCAGGCCGAGCCCGGCGACCGCGAGCACAGGATCGTGTTCCTGGGCCGGCACGAGCCGCGCAAGGGGCTTCAAGTGCTCCTACGCGCCTGGCCGGAGATCCGGCGGCAGACCGGTGCGCGACTGCGCGTGCTGGGGGCCGATCCGTTGCAGGTTCGGCTGCTGCTCACGCGCCTGCGGGTCTCCGACGACGGCATCGACGCGCTCGGATACGTCTCGGAGCAGGAGCGGACGCAAGAGCTGCTCAAGGCGAAGGCGTTCGTCGCCCCCTCGCTAGGAGGCGAGAGCTTCGGGATGGTCCTGACCGAGGCGTTCGCGTGCGCGGCGCCGGTCGTGGCCTCCGACATCGCTGGATATCGTGACGTCATGACGCCGGAGACGGGCGTGCTCGTGCCGCCGGACGATCCGCGCTCGCTCGCGGAGGCGACGGTCGGACTGCTCGGCGACGAGCAGCGCCGGCAGCGGCTCGCAGCCGGCGCTCGCCGGCGCGCGCGCGCGTACTCCTGGGACGACATCGCCCGGCGCCTGCTCGCGATTTACGAGCCGCTCGCAGGCGCCAGGACTGCGGCGCTCGCGGCGGCGGGGTGAAGCTCCGGGCGCTCAGCCGAAGCCGTTCCCTGCGGATCCTCGTCGTCCTCGCCGTCGCCGCGGGAGTCGGCGCCCTCGTCTGGTGGCGGGGGCCCGACTGGGGAGCGGTCGGGGACGCGTTCACGATCGTCCGGTGGCAATGGGTGGTCGCCGCCGTCGTTCTCAACCTCGTCTCGGTGCTCGTCCGCGCGGTGGCATGGAGGATCGTCATCAACCAGGCGATGCCGCCGCCACACCCTGGTTTCCGGCTCGTCTTCTCGGCGTTCTCGGTCGGGCTCTTCGCGAACGCGGTCCTGCCCGGGCGGATCGGTGAGCTGGCGCGGGTCGGCGTTCTCACACGCAAGCTCCCCGGCCGGAACGGAGCCTGGGCGGCGCTGATCGGAACCGTCTTCGCCCACCGGCTGTTCGACCTCATCCCGTCCCTGCTGCTCGTCACGTACGCGCTGGCGACCGCGAAAGTGCCGCACTGGGCCTACACGAGCCTCGAGATCGTCCTCGGGGTGGGGTTCGCACTGTTCGCCTTTGGCCTCGCGAGCGCAAGGCGGCACCACCAACCCGTGCTCGACGAGCTCGGGCGGGTGCGGCGCCTCCTCGTGATGGCGCGTCAGGGGCTCGGCGTGCTGCACTCGCCGGTGGCGGCGATCGGCGCCGCCTTCTTCCAATGCCTAGGCTGGTTCTGCCAGCTGCTCGCGGTCTTCTGCGCGATGCGCGCGTTCCACATCTATGCAGGCCTCCCAGCGGCGGCGCTCGTGCTCGTCCTGGTCAACGTCGCCACGATCTTCCCGCTCTGGCCCGGAAACGTCGGACTGGTGCAGGCTGCGGTTGCTCTCCCGCTGATCGCCTACGGCGTCGCAAAGGCGCGCGGGATCGCCTTCGGTTTCGGCCTTCAGGCGATCGAGGCGTCGGTCGGCGTCGGCGTGGGGATGCTCTTCCTGGCGCGGGAAGGGCTCTCGTTCGCGATGTTGCGGGTGATGCCGGGAGCGGAGGCGGTCGAGGTCCAGGAGGAAGAAGAGGCTCCGGCCCCCGAGCGTGCGCGCGCTCGCATCCCCGGCTAGCCTCAAGGGCGTCCTCTCGGCGCGCGCGGCGGCGGCGCTTCTCGCCGAAGGGCTGCGCGCAGCCGGTGCGCAGGCCGAGGAGCTGCCGATCGCGGACGGAGGCGAGGGGACCGGCGAGGTGCTCGGGGCGCGCGTCGTCGACCGCTTTTCGGTGCCGGACGCCTTCGGCCGCGCCCGCGATGCGCCGATCCGCGCGGTCGCCGACGGGACGGCACTTGTCGAAGCGGCTGAGGTGATCCCGCTCGACCCGGCGCGGCTCGATCCGCTGACCGCCTCCAGCCGCGGGCTCGGCGAATTGATCGCACAGGTCGAGGCCGACCGGCTGGTCGTCTGTCTCGGCGGTACAGCGACGATGGACGGCGGCGCCGGCCTGCGCGAGGTGCTGCACGAGCTGCCGGCCGCGACGACCGTGCTCTGCGACACGCTGGCGACGCTTCTCGACGCGCCGCGGCTCTTCGCTCCGCAGAAGGGCGCGACGCCGGAGCACGTCGAGCTGTTCGAGCGCCGCTTCGCCGCAATGGACGAGCTCGCACCTTTCGCCGTGCTCCCGGGCTCCGGCGCCGCGGGCGGGCTCGGCGCCGCGCTCGCCTCGCTCGGCGCGGAGCTGGTTCCGGGCGCGCGGGAAGTCCTGCGCCGCGTCGATTTCCGAGCCAGCGTTCGCCGGGCCGACCTGGTCATCACCGGGGAGGGAAAGGTCGACGAGACGACAGAGACCGGCAAGGCGCCGGGCGAGGCGCTGCGTGCCTGTCGCGAGGAAGGCGTGCGCTGCGTCGTCTTCGGCGGCCGCGTTGAGATCGACCTCGCGGACGCGGAGGTCGTCGCGCTCAGCGGCGATCCGGCGCTGGCTGCCGAGGACCTGCGCGAGCTCGGCCGCCGGCTTGGAGGACTTGACTAGGTCAGGCCTAGCCGCGCGACCACGACCGTCTCTGCCGCCTCGACGCTCGCGGCGTGCCCGGTGACCGCGCTGAGGAACGTGTCGCGCTCGAGCGCGTAGAGCTGACTCTCGCGCCGCGCCCGGGCGGTTGCCGTGCGCGGGATGTCGCGCAGCAGCGCGATCTCGCCGAAGTGGTCGCCGGGCTCGAGCACGTTCGCTACCCGCCCGTCGATCTCGATCTCGATCTCGCCGGCGTCGACGATGTAGAAGCGGTCACCGTGGTCGCCCTGGCGGAAGAGGGTCTCGCCGGCCGACAGGACGACCGGCTGAAGGCTCGACGCGAGCAGCTCCAAAGTCGGTGCGGGCAACGCCTCGAACATCTCGATCGCGCGCAGCCGGGCCAGCTGGGCCCGTGGCACCGTGATCGTGTCGTCGACGCGCGCGAGCATGCCGAGAAGTGGGATCGTCACGACCGGGATGAAGGCGCCCGTGACGATCAGAGCCGCCTGGATGCCGAGCCAGCTGACCAACGCAGGCGCGACGATGGCGCCGATGCCGCTGGTCGCGTAGAACGCGCTGTGGAGCACGCCGAAGACCCGCCCGAGAACCTCGTCGGGGACGGCGCGCTGCAAGAGCGTGAAGCCCGCCACGTCGACGAGCGTCAACGCGAGACCCGCGACCCCGATCAGGACGAACGCGGGGCCCGCTTCGGCCCAGACCCCGACGCCGAGGATCGGTGCGCCCCAGAAGATCAGGGCAACGCCGAAAATGAGCGCGAGCCGGCGCGCCCCGACGAGCACGACGGCTACGACGCCGCCGATCAGTCCGCCGACGCCGAGCGCGGCATTGAGGTAGCCGATCCCAGGCGAACCGAGCCCCAGCAGGCGGATTGACGCCACGGCCGTCAGCACGACGAAGGCGCCGTACACGAACGTCTG
>Ga0075421_100006048_pt1 | contig 14707 bp, 10 predicted proteins | sample SoiMetdeltSBSDD5_FD_75292 | JGI IMG/M metagenome (GOLD analysis project Ga0075421, IMG submission 75292) | Bulk soil microbial communities from a Populus tree surrounding site in Tennessee, USA - Soil MetaG P. deltoides SBSDD5 | ecosystem: Environmental > Terrestrial > Soil > Tree plantation...
CGGCCAGGCCCCGCCAGAGCGAGTAGGTCCCGAGCGTGACGATCAACGGCGGGACGCCCAGGCGCGTGATCACCAGGGCGTTGAGCGCGCCGCCGAGCGCCCCGACCAGGAGCGTCAGCCCGACGGCGGCGATGATCGGCAGCCCGCCGTCGCGCCAGAGGAGGCCGAAGACGACCGCCGAGAGGCCCATCATTGACCCCACCGAGAGGTCGATCCCGCCGGTGATGATGATCGGCGTCAGGGCCAGCGCGAGCAGCCCGAGCTCGACGCTCAGCCGCACCACCTCGAAGCTGTTGCCGCGCGTCAGGAAGTTGCCCCCGGCGAGGCCGAAGAGCAGAATCTCGGCCGCGAGCAGCAGGAGCAGCACCCACTCGTGGTTCGGAAAGAGCCGCCGCCACGGCGGGGCCTCAGCGGCGAATGAGATGGACCCGGCCATATTCTCCCGCCCGCCCCACGACCGCGTCGGCGATCACGGCGGCCAGAATGATCCCCCCCTGAATGGCCTTCTCCCAGAAGGGGTTGATGCCGAGGAAGGTGAGCGCCGTGCCGATCGTCCCGAGCAGCGCGACACCGAGCAGCGTCCCGGCGAGCGTCCCCCGCCCTCCCGTGATCGCCGTCCCGCCGACGACTACCGCGGCGATCGCTTTCAGCTCGAGCCCGACCCCGGCGTTGCCCGGCACCTCGCGGAAGCGGACCGCGTTGAGCAGCGCGGCCACCCCGGCGAGCACGCCCATGAGCACGTAGACGCCGCAGACGACGCGCCGCGAGTCGATCCCGGCGAGCCGCGCCGCCTCGGCGTCCGAGCCGACAGCGTAGACGGCGCGCCCGGCCCCGAGCTGCCCGGCTCCCCAGACGAAAGCGGCGAAGATGGCGGCCGCCGCCCCGACGATCAGCGCCTGCCCTGCCGCCTGCCCCAGCCCGAACCACTGGAAGTTCCCCGGCAGGTCCTGGACCCAGCTCCCCTCGGTCGCCCAGCGCAACCCGTCACGCAGCGCGACCATCGTCGCCAGCGTGACGACGATCGCCGGCAGGTTGAGCCCGGCGACGAGCGCCCCGTTGACCGCGCCCATCAACCCGCCGATGAGCGCGACGGCGAAGACGAGCGCCGGGACGGGCACCCCAGCCTTCGCCAGCACTCCCGCCGCCACGCTCGCGACGGCGAACTGCGAGCCGACCGAAATGTCGATCCCCCCGGCCAGGATGACGAGTGTCATCCCGGCGGCGACGACGAGCACCGGCACGTTGCCGAGCATGAGGTCGCGCAAGTTCGCGGCGCTGAAAAATCCCGGCGCCGCCGCCGCGAGCACGAGCAGCAGCGCCGCGTAAGCCACGGCCACCGACATTTCCCGCCGATACCGCCGCACACTGAGCCCCATCTCAAATCTCAAATCCGAAATTCATTTCCGCCCCTCCGGCGGCCGCAGCAGCTCATCAATGACCTTCTCCTGCGACATCCCGCGCGGCGCCTGCCATCCCCGCGGCTGCGCCGCGACGAGGCGCTCGTAGAGCTTCGCCTGTAGCTCGCGCACGATCCGCGCGTGCCCGGGCCGCCCGGCCAGATCGGTCATCTCGTCCGGATCTTTGACGACGTCGTAGAGGCGCCTCGTCTTCCCGGGCCGCGGGTAGTCCGTCTCGTAGCCGTCGGTCCGCGCCATGTCGCCCTTGGTGTAAATGAATTTCCACTTGGCGGTGCGGATCATCGCCTCCTCCCAGCCGAAGAGGTATTCGCTGTAGACGTACTCGCGCCCCCGACTCGTCTCGCCCGCGAGCAGCGGCAGGAGGCTCCGCCCCTGCAGGCCCGGCGGGTGGCTGACGCCGCAGACATCGAGGATCGTCGGGAAGAGGTCGATGAATTCGACGAGCGCCGTGCTCGACCGCCCGCCCGCGAAGCGCCGCGGGTGCGAGACGAGCAGCGGCGCGCGCACCGCCGGCTCCCAGAACGAGTGCTTCTCGAACCGCCCGTGGTGCCCGAGATTGTAGCCGTGGTCACCGGCGTAGACGACGAGCGTCTCCTCCTCCAGACCCAGCCGCCCGAGCGCGTCGAGCACCAGCCCGACGTTCTTGTCGAGGAACGCAACCGAGGTGTAGTAGGCGGCGACGATCCCGCGCTTCTGCTCCGGCGTCAGGTCGCGGAAGACGGCCGGGACCTGACGCCCGTCCTCGGGGCCGACCACGCCCACCGGCATCCGCCCCGGATCGAACATCCCGGCGTACTCGAGCGGGAAGTCGAAGGGCGAGTGCGGCTCGTAGAAGCTCACCCAGAGGCAGAAGGGTTCCTCGCTCTTCTCCTCCAGGAACTCGATCGCCCGGCGCGCGAAATAGGTCCCGTGCATGTCCTCGTCGCGGAGGCCCACGGGCAAGACGTCGGAGTTCAGCCAGATGCTCGCCGGATCTTTGAACGGCTTCCACGGCGGCTTGACGCGCGCGCCGCCCGGCGGGTGCTCTTTAAGCTGCCGCTGGTAATCCGCCCTGTCGACGCGGTAGTCGAAGCCATGTTTGAGGTCGCTGTTGAAGTGCATCTTGCCGACCGCGCCGGTGCGGTAGCCGGAGTCCTTGAGGTGCTCGGCGATCGTCAGCTGATCGGCGGCGAGCGGCGTCTGGAGCAGGCCGATGCCGGCCGAGTGGGGCAGCTTGCCGGTGATCAGCGACTGGCGCGAGGCGGTGCACACGGGCGAGTTCGTATACGCTCGGTCGAAGCGCACCCCGCGGGCGGCGAGGCGGTCGAGGTTCGGCGTCCGCGCCACCGGGCTGCCGTAAGCGCCCATGGCGTAGGCCGCGTGATCGTCGCCCATGATGAAGAGGACGTTCGGCCGCCGCGGGGACTGCGCCGCCGCGGAGACGACCAGCAGTACGGCGGCGAGAATCCCGAGGCCCCAGCGGGGCAGCGTCAGAGCGCGTCTTGACGGTCGGACTCGGAGCCCCGGAGGGGCGCGATGCAAGAGCCCGGGGCACCGCCCCGGGTATGGGCCGCCCGCAACGTCAAGCCCTGAAGGGGCGCAATACGTATCACGCCCCTTCGGGGCTTGGGCCGTGTGTGCGCCTTGACCAGGGGCGGCGCTGTGCTCTGCCCCTGGTTGTTCAATCGCGCCCCTGCGGGGCTCCGGCCTGAACTCTTGACCCACGCTCTAAGCTCCCCGGGGCTGGCGAAACCGGTTTTGCTCTCATCTCAGGCGAGCAGTTTCTCGACCACCTCGCCGTGGACGTCGGTGAGGCGGAAGTCCCGCCCCTGGAAGCGGTGCGTCAACTTGGTGTGGTCGAAGCCGAGCAGGTGGAGGACCGTCGCGTGCAGGTCGTGCACGTGGACCGGGTCGACGGCCGCCGTGAAGCCGAGTTCGTCGGTCTCGCCGAGCGTCACCCCGCGCTTGATCCCGCCGCCCGCGAGCCACATGCTGAAGGCCTTGTTGTGGTGGTCGCGCCCCATGCTCCGGTCGGCGTCCGGGTTGCTCTCGACCATCGGCGTGCGCCCGAACTCGCCCCCCCAGATGACCAGGGTGTCGTCGAGCAGCCCGCGCTGCTTGAGATCCTGGACCAGCGCCGCGCTCGCCTGATCGGTCGCCTTGCACTGCGTCCGCACGCCCTTGACGACCTCGCTGTGGTGGTCCCATGCCTCATGGTAGAGCTGGACGAAGCGCACCCCGCGCTCGACCAGCCGCCGCGCGAGCAGGCAATTGTTGGCGTACGACCCCTTCCCGGGCGTCGCCCCGTAGAGCTCGAGCGTCTCCTTCGACTCCCGAGTCAAATCCGTGAGCTCGGGCGCGCTCTCCTGCATGCGGAAGGCCATCTCGAAGGCGTTGATCCGCGTCGCGATCTCGCGGTCGCCGGTGAGCGCCTGGTGGTGCTCGTTGAGCGCCTTGAGCGTGTCGAGCGTCCGGCGCTGCGTCTCGCGCGTGATCCCGCGCGGGCTCGAGAGCGAGAGGATCGGCTCGCCCGTGCGCCGGAACGGGACGCCCTGGTAGACCGACGGCAGGAAGCCGCACCCCCAGTTCGAGGCGCCGCCGCTCGTCCCCCCAGCCGACGAGAGCACGACGAAGCCCGGCAAGTCCTGCGACTCGCTCCCCAGGCCGTAGGTCACCCACGCGCCCAGGCTCGGCCGCCCGAACTGCTGCGACCCAGTGTTCATGAAAATCTGCCCCGGCGCGTGGTTGATCGCGTCGGTGACCATCGACTTGACGACCGCGATGTCATCGGCGACCCGCGCTAGGTGCGGCAGCGCGTCCGAGAGCTCCGCCCCCGACTTCCCGTGCCGGGCGAACTTGAACTCCGTCGCGTAGAGGCCCGCGTCCGGCTTGATGAAGGCGTACATCTGCTCCTTGGCGATCGACTCGGGGACCGGCTTGCCGTTGTACTTGGCGAGCCCCGGCTTGTAGTCGAAGAGGTCGAGCTGCGACGGTGCCCCGGCCTGGAAGAGGTAAATGACGCGCTTGGCCTTCGCCGGGAAGTGCGGCTTTTTGGCCGCCAGCGGGTCGGCCGTCTTCCCCTGCGCGAACAGCCGCCCGTCGAGCAGCGAGGCGAGCGCCACCGAGCCGAGCCCGACGCCGCAGTCCTTGAAGAAGTGGCGTCGTGTGACTAGCTTCCGCGCCTCACGTCTGATCTCGTCCCCGTAATTCATGTCTTACTCCTTCGTCATCGTCTCGTCCAGATTGAGTAGCGCGCGCGCGACCACGGCCCACGGCGCGATCCGGTGCAGGTCCACCCCCACCGGCAAATCATCCATGTCGGCCGCCGAGACGTAGACGGCCTCCGCGGTCTTGCCCCGGAAGTAAATCTGCTGCTCGCGCAGGAGCGCCATCAGGTGCTGCAGCTCGAAGGCGTCCGGCCGCCGCCCGGTGCAGAGCCGGAAGGCGTAGACCATGCGCGAGCGGTCGTCGATCCCGCCCTCCTTCCAGGCGCGCAGCGCCAGCCCCTGCGCCGCCTCCATGAACATTTTGTCGTTGAGCGTCGTCAGCGCCTGGAGCGGGGTGTTGGAGCGGATGCGGCGCGCGCAGGCGAAATCGGCGTTCGGCGCGTCGAAGACGAGCAGGCTCGGGTAGGGCACGGCGCGCTTCCAGAAGGTGTACATCGCCCGGCGGTAACGGTCCTCGCCCGTACTCGCCTCCCACTTCATCGGCGCCCCGTAACTGAGGTTGAGCACGCCGTCGGGGATCGCCGGGTAGACGCTTGGGCCGCCGATCTTCGGGCTGAGCAGCCCGGCCGCGGCGAGCGCGATGTCGCGGATGATCTCGGCCTCGACGCGGAAGCGCGGCGCCCGCGCCAGCCAGCGGTTCTCCGGGTCGGCCTCTTCAAGCCGCGGCGTCACCCGCGACGACTGCCGGTAGGCGGCCGAGGTGACGATCAGCCGGTGCATCCCCTTCATGCTCCATTTCTGGCGCACGAACTCGGTCGCCAGCCAGTCGAGCAGCTCCGGGTGCGAGGGGCGGTCGCAGCGCGCCCCGAAGTCCTCGGGGGTCGTCACCAGCCCCTGCCCAAAATACTGCTGCCAGAAGCGGTTGACGATGACGCGCGGCGTCAGCGGGTTCATCGGGTCGACGATCCACCGCGCCAGGCCGAGGCGGTTCTTCGGCGCGTCCTGCGGGAACGGGTGGAGGGCCGCGGGGACGCCCGGCTCGACGGCCTCGGCCGGCTTGCGCCAGTCCCCGCGCTTGAAGAGTCGCGTCTCGCGCGGGATCGGCCGCGGCGCCAGCGCCAGCGTCGTCGGGCCGTACGGCCAGGCCTTCATGACCTCGTCAATCGCCTTGAGCGCGGCGGCGCCCTGCGGGTCGACCGTGAGGTAGTAAAGGTAGACTTCATGGAGCTGCTCCCGGGTGCGCGAGGCGGCCGGGACGGCGAGGACCCGGCGCACGGCGGCGGGCACCGGGTCGGCCAGCGGCGACGGCGTGGTCGTGACCGAGAGGCGGAACCGCCCGATGTTCGGCTTGCCGCCCTGGAGGCTGATCGTGGTGTCCTGTTTCTGCGCCACCTGTAAGGTCAAATTCGTGCCGCCATCAAAGCCCACCGGGGTTTTCGTGGCGAAGACGGCCTTGCGATCCTGGTTGCGCCGGCCGGGCCCGGCGTCGATGCTCCAGGCCGTTTTGAGGTCGCCGTCGATGACGTTCTTGACCGGGAAGTCGGGGTGCGAAAAATCGGCCGTCACCCCGCCCAATGCCACCTTCTCCAAGGCCTCCGGCTTGTCGGCCGGGGCGGCCTCGACGGAGAACTCCGAGACGAAAAGCCCGCCCTCGTTCGAGCGCCCGGGCCCCGACCGCGGGAGGTTGGGGTCGGTCAGCAGCTCCAGCCGAAAGCCGGTGATATTCTTGAGCGGAGTGCGCGCCTTGATGACGTAATTATTCCCGGTGGAGTTATCACCCTTGGCCATGAATGAGCCGTCTTCGAGCCGGTCGAACTTGGTGCCGAAAGCTGCGAAGATGGTCGCGTCTTCGAGCACCACCCAGTCTTGTTTCTCCTGGCGCGCGCGCTCCTCCCAGGCCGCCATCCGCCCCGAGAGCCCCGGGTCGCTCGCCACCAGGTCGGCTTCGATCTTGGCGACCTGCGCCATGATTTCAGCGCGTTTCTTCGTCACCTCCTCGCCGGGCACTTCGACCTCCGGCTCGTCGTCGCTGTTGAGGAAGGCGTAGAACTGGTAGTACTCCCGGTGCGGGATCGGGTCGAACTTGTGCGTGTGGCACTGCGCGCAGGCGACCGTCAGGCCGAGGAAGGCCTTGCCGACCGCGTCGACGCGGTCGATGATCCCCTCGACGCGGAACTGCTCGGGGTCCACGCCCCCCTCCTGGTTGAGCATGGAGTTGCGCAGGAACCCGGTCGCGATCCTCTGCTCGAGCGTCGCGCCGGGCAGCAGGTCGCCCGCCAGCTGCTCGGTCGCGAACTGGTCGAAGGGCAGGTCGCGGTTGAGGGCCTCGATGACCCAGTCGCGGTAGGGCCAGATCGAGCGCGCCAAATCCTTCTCGAAACCGTTGGTGTCGGCGTAGCGCGCCACGTCGAGCCAGTGGCGCCCCCAGCGCTCGCCGTAGTGGGGCGAGGCGAGCAGCCGGTCGACCACCTTCTCGTAGGCATCCGGGCGCTGGTCGGCCAGGAATTTGTCGATCTCCGCGAGCGTCGGCGGCAGCCCTGTGAGGTCGAGGCTCAGGCGGCGCAGGAGCGTCAGCTTGGCCGCCTCGGGCGAGGGCGCGAGCCCTTTCTCTTCGAGCTTGGCGAGGACGAAACTGTCGATCGGGTTGCGCACCCAGCTCTTGTTCTTGACCTGGGGGAGGGGGGGCCGCGTCGGCGCGACGAAGGCCCAGTGCTTCTCGAGCTTGGCCGGCGCTGCGGCGGGGCCGTCAGGCCATGTGGCGCCCTGGTCGATCCAGGCGCGGACGAGCGCGATCTGCTCCGGCGTCAGCGGATCGCCGCCGAGCGGCATGCGCGCCTCGTCCCCCTCGCCGAGAATCCGCCGCAGCAGCCGGCTCTCGCCGCTCTTGCCCGGGACGATGACCTTCATGGCGAGTTGCTTGTCGTCGAGCCGCAGCTGGCCCATGACGCGCCCCGCCCCGTGGCACTGGTAGCAGGCGCCCGCCAGGATCGGCTGGATGTCACGCGCGTAATCGACCGCCTGGTTCGCCTCCGTACGCAGCAGCGGGACTACCGCCGCAAGCGCGAAGAGACCTCCGATCAGGAGCTTCAGCCTTCGACTTAACATCGCCCTACCTCGTTTTCCCCGCGGTCACTCCCGGCCAGTCGTCCGTTCTGAACGGAGTCGCCGGCAGCCCTTCCTTGTTATACAGATTGCAGACCGGGTACCTCGCCCAAGCGTAGCGCACGGCGACCGCCTTTGCCACCCCCGGGCACGAAATGATCACGCGGTCGCCCTGAATCTCGGCCTTCGCCTCGCGCCAGACGCGGTCCTCGCCCGCGACCGTGAAGCCCTTGAGCTCACCCCCGCGCGCCTCCAGCCCGCCGCCCGCGTGCTTGAACATGAGCTCGGCCCGGTCGCCTTTGACCTTCATCTCATGGAAGACGGGGCCGGAGTGGACAACCTTCTCGCCGTAAGCGACGGCGCGCGCCGCGAGGGCCAGCCGCGCTCCGACCGGCTGCTTGCGCGTCGGGTGAATGTCCGCGTCGCCGACGTCAGTGGTCACTGCCATCCCGGTGTGGGGCACGGCCGCGAGCGTCATCCACTGTGCCTCGCGCAGCTCAGCCCAGTCGCTCTCCTCGGGCTTGGTCGCCGCCGGACCGTAGGCGGCGAGCTGGACGAAGAGGAACGGGAAGTCGCCTTGCCCCCAGTCGGCGCGCCAGTTGCGGATCATCGCCGGGAAGAGCGCGCGGTACTGGTAGGCGCGGCCGGCGTTCGCCTCGCCCTGGTACCAGATCGCACCCTTGATCGCAAATGGCAGGAGCGGCGCGATCATCCCGTTGTAGAGCCCGGCAGGCATCCACGGCTTGCCGGGGGCGCGCGGCGCGGGCTTGCCCTCGGCCTTGGCCCGCTCGGCCGCCGCCGCGTGCTCCGCCTGTGCCTTGTGATACTGCTCCATGCGCTCCGGGTAAAGTTCGAAGAATTGCCGGTACTCCGGGTTGGCTTCGAGCGCCGCCCGGCTCATCCAGGACTCGGCCGGCGAGCCGCCGACCGACGAGTTGATGAGCCCGACCGGGACGCCGCGCGCGGCCTGCAGGTCGCGCCCGAAGAAGTAAGCCACGGCCGAGAAATCGCCCACCGTCTCGGGGCCGCACTGCTGCCACCCCGCCTTGACCTCCGCGGCCGGCGCGGCGACCTCGCTCCGGGGCACGGTGAAGAACCGGACGAGCGGGCATTTCGCCCCCGCGATCGCCGCCTCGGGGTCGGCGCTCTGCTTGACCCGCCAGGCCATGTTCGACTGCCCGCTCGCGACCCAGACTTCGCCGACGAGCACGTTCTTCATCTCGATCCGGTTCTTCCCACTGACCGTCAGCGGGAAGGGGCCGCCCGGCTCGAGCGGCTTGAGAGAGACCATCCACTTGCCGCCCCTGGCCGTCGCCGAAACTTTCTGCCCCTGAAACTCGACGGTCACCGTCTCGCCCTCGTCGGCCGCGCCCCAGACCGGCACGCGCACCCCCTGTTGCAGGACCATCCCGTCGGAAATGACCGCGGGCAAGGTGACGTCGGCCCTCGCGGTGACCGCGAGCAGAGAGCAGAGCAGCGGCAGGCTTAGTCGCAACTTCATCAGTCTCCTTTGTTGACACGGCTCAGACCCGTGTTAATCCGTCCTGTCCGTGTCATCCGTGTGCTATCTCTTCTTGACCGGCCACTGCTCCGACTCGGTGCGCGCCGTCTTGAGGTAATCCTCGATCCGCGCCACGACCTCGGGGTGCGCGGCGGCGACGTCCCGCTCCTCGCGCAGGTCGGTCTTCAAATTGTACAGCTCGAGCGGCCCGCCGAGCTCGTGCCTGACGGCCTTCCAGTCGCCCATGCGCACCGCCTGGTCAAAGACCCGCTCGTGGAATTCCCAGTAGAGGAACTCATGGTTTCGCTGCCGCTTGCCGAGCAGCGCGGGCACCATCGAGATGCCATCGAGGCCGGGCGGGGCCGGCGCCCCGGCCAGCTCCGCCGCCGTCGGCAAAAAGTCCCAGTGCGCCCAGACCTGCGCGCTCACCGTGCCCGGCTTCACCTTGCCCGGCCAGCGCACGATCATGGGCACGCGGATGCCGCCCTCGTAGAGGTCGCGCTTGATCCCGCGCAGCGGCCCCGAGCTCCGGAAGTAAGTCGGGTCCGCGCCGCCCTCCTTGTGCGGCCCGTTGTCGCTGGTGAAGAGAACGACGGTGTTCTCGTCGAGCTTCAATTCCTTGAGCAGTGCGAGCAGGTCGCCGACGTGACGGTCCATGCGCGTGATCATGGCGGCGAAGGCGGCGCGCGGGGTCGGCTGCGACCGGTAGCCGATCGACGCCTGGCGCATGGGCGATGGGTCGATCGAGGCCACGGCGTCCGCCCGGGCGTTGGCGAACGGGGCCTCGGGGAACTTGCCGCGGTAGACCGCCACCGCCGCCTCGGGCGCGCGCAGCTCGGCGTGGGGCACGGGGAAGGCGAGGTAGAGGAAGAACGGGCGGTCGCGCCCGGAGCGGATGAAGTCGAGCGCGGCCCGGGCGAAGAGGTCGTTGACGTAATCCTGCTCGGGGTCGACCCGGAAGACCTCGCCGTTCTTCCAGAGGTGGCCCGTGTACTGCCGGTGCGCGTGGGTGTGATCGAGGAAGCCGAACGCCTCGTCGAAGCCCTGCCGGTCGGGCCGCCCCGCCGTCGCGGCAGTCCCCAACCCCCACTTGCCGATGACCGCCGTCCGGTAGCCGGCGTCCTTGAGGACCTCGGCGACGGTCACGTCTTCGGGGCGCAGCGGGATCTCGCCGTTGCCCCGGATGTAATTGTGGCCCGTGTGGAGCCCGAGCATGAGCGCCGCGCGCGACGGGGCGCAGACCGTGCTCCCGGAGTAGTACTGCGTGAAGCGCGCGCCCTCGCCGGCCATGCGGTCGAGGTGCGGCGTGAGGAACTTCTGCTGCCCGTAGCAGCTCAGGTCGCCGTAGCCCAGGTCGTCGGCCTGGATGAGAATGATGTTCGGCTTCGCCGCGGCGGCCGTGGCAAGCAAAATGACAACGAGGAGTGGGCGGATCACGCTCATGAGTTGATTACCCGGAGAGAAGGGCCGGCCGCGGGGGCGGCGACTTAAATCTAACGGATCGGCCATCCAGTTTCAAGCCATCCAGTTTCCGGTTGACGGGCGGCAAGGTAGAATCTGCCGCGGGGGTGACCGGATGACGCGGGCCACAGACCGATCGCCGTGGCGGGGACGTTCCTTTTCGGGGCGCCCTTCCTCTACACCATGGAGGTCTGGTGGAAAGGCAATTTCACCTCGCCCCCGCGCATGCTCCTGACGCTCGGGGTGGCCTACGCCGCGCTTGTCCTGCTCGACGTCCAGGGCGGCTTTCGCGCGGAGCGCTCGGGCGCCTCGGCGCGAATCTTCACCGACGCCGTGGAGGCCCTGGCGATCGCCCTCCTGACCGCGGCCCTCGGACTGGTCCTGATCAACATCATCCACCCCGGCACCGGACTCGGCGCGGCCGTCGGCCGGATCGTCGTCGAGGCCCTGCCTTTCAGCATCGGGGTCGGGATCGCCAACAACGTGCTCCGGGGCCATGACGAGCCGGGCGACGCCGGCGCCGGGGCGGGCGGCGGCGATCTTTCGGGGCACCACTGGCATGCCCATGCCCTGCGCGAGACGCTGGCCGACGCCGGCGCGACCGCGCTCGGCGCGGTGATCATTGCCGCCTCGATCGCGCCGACGGACGAGATTCCCATGATCGCGAGCGCGCTCTCGCCCCCCCGGCTGCTGGGCATCGTCGGGAGCTCGCTGCTGCTCTCTTACGTCATCGTCTTCGAGGCCAACTTCGGCGCACAGGCCGAGCGCCGGTCACAGCCCGGCCTCTTCCAGAGCCCGATCAGCGAAACGCTCGCCTCCTACCTCGTCTCCCTGCTCATTTCCCTCTTCATGCTCTGGCTCTTCCAGCTCGTGCGCGCCGAGGACCCGTTCGGTCAGTGGGTCAGCTACACCATCGTCCTCGGGCTCCCGGCCACGATCGGCGGGGCGGCGGGGAGGCTGGCGCTATGACCGGGAAGAAGGGGGAAGCGGGCGCCGCCCCGCGCACGCCCGCCGAGTCGGGGTCGCTGGTGATTTCGCTCGTGCGGCTGGCCGGGGTGGTCGGCGCGGTGCTCGCGCTGTGGCTCGAGCGGACGGCCGCGCCGGCGCGATTCCGCGTCGAGCGGGGGCCGGTACGTTACGAAGCGAGCCACTACCACCTCCCGATCACGGTGGCCAACGAAGGCGACGCGACCGGCGCGCAGGTCACCGTCGAGGGGAAGCTGGCGGCGGGCGGGCGGGAGGAGGCCCCGGCCACCACCTTCGATTTCATCCCCGGCCGTTCGAGCGCGGCCGGGGTCCTCATCTTTAGCGCCGAGCCGACGGCTGCGGAAGTGCGGGTGGTCAGCTACCAGCAGCCCTGATCTGATCCGTGTTCATCCGTCGCATCCGTGTCATCCGTGGGCCATCTCCCCGCCTTACTTCACCCGCTTAAGCTTCGTGATCCGCCCGGTGGAGAGCCACTCGGCCACGTAGAGGTTGCCCTGCGCGTCCCAGCGCGGGCAGTGCGGGGAGATGAACTCGCCGTCGGCCCACTGCTCGGGCGGGATCGGGTTCTTGCCGCGCTTGGCCGGGTCGGGGTTGTCACCGAGGTGGGTGATCACTTTGTTGTCCTTGCCGATGATCGTCACGCGCCCGGCGAGGTCGGCGATGACCAGGTCCTGACCCCGCTGGTGCATGTTGCTCGGCAGGCGCAGGTCCTCGGTGACGAAGCCGACGTGCTTGCCGTCGAGGCTGAACATCTGGAGCCGGTGGTTGGCGCGGTCGGCGACGACCACCTGCGGCGTCTTGCCGCGCGTGTCGACCCAGATGCCGTGCGGCTGGTTGAGCTGGCCCGCCTCGCTCCCCTTCCCGCCCCAGGAGCGGACGTACTCGGCCTTGGCGTTGTAGTGATGGACCCACGACTTGCCGTAGCCGTCGGTGACGTAGAAGTCGCCGTTCGGGGCGATGGCGACGCCCGTCGGCTTGAACTCGTCGGCCTTCTGGTAGATGCCCGGCTCCTGGGGGTAGTCCTTGACCCACACGACCTCACCGTCGAGCGTGCACTTGGCGAACTGGTGGCGCGAGTGGTGCGTCAGGTAGACATACTCGGCCTTGCCCTCCTTGGACAACCCCATGCCGTGGGTGCCGCCCTTCCAATCCTTGCCCCAGGCCTTGATGAACTTGCCGTCGGGGTCGAAGATCATGATCGCGTTCTCGGTGTCGGTGTTCATCAAGATGCGGCCCTGCGCGTCGATGACCACCGCGCCGTGCGTGTTGCCGAAGCGCATCCCGTCGGGCAGCTTGGCCCAGCCCTTGACCCACTCGTAGGTGTGCGCCCCGGTGCCGAGGACGACCGGGCCGTCGCGCCGCCCGAGTGCCGGGCGCGCCAGCGCCAGCCCGGCGAGGCCCGCCCCCGCGCCGGCCAGGAACCCCCGCCGGGTGATGAAACTCGACCCTTCCGCCTGTCTCTCTAGCATCTGGAGCCTCCGTAGTTGACTTAGTTGCCGCAGTGAATTGGTCCGCGTCGAGAGGATACGCCAAAAATCTTAAATTTGAAATTTGGGCCGGTCGATTTTCCGATCGTCACCAAACCGTCACCAAACCGTCATGAACTGGAATCCCGGCTGGCGTACGATGCACGGCGTCGGAGAGAGGGAGATAAAAGATTGTTCTCTGCCAAAGGATTAGCGCCGCTGACTGCTGAGCGCTGACGGGAAATCGTCAGGCCTCCCTGGCGATTTGCGGCGGGGGAGAGGCGGGCCGGTCTTAGCACGGGGCTTAGGGGCGACCGGCCCGCTCTCTCCCGCCCTTTTTTGAACTCATCGATGCGCTTCGTTCCGCCGCCAAAACTGGGAGTAGGTTTCACCTACCAGCGGGGCCTGCCGCAGGCGATCCGCCGGCTGGTCAACTTCTACGAGGTCAGCCCGGATGTGCTCTGCCGCGAGCGCGTCATCGGGGGCGAGCGCGTCCTCTCCTACCACGAAGACCTGCTGGACGAGGCGCTCGAGGCGATCGCCGGCCGCCCGGTGATCGTCCACGGGCTCGGGCTCTCGATCGGCTCGGCCGCCGGCTGGAACGCCGGCTACCTGCGCATCCTCGACGGGCTGCACGCCCGCTGCCCTTTCGTTTGGCACAGCGAGCACCTCGCGTTCCTCCTGGCCCAGGGGCCTGACGGCCGGACCCTCCACACCGGCGTCCCGCTGCCGCTGCCTTTCACCGAGGAGGCGCTCGACCTGCTCGCGCCGCGCGCCCGGGCGCTTGGCGAGCGTTACGGCGTGCCCTTCCTGCTCGAGAACTTTACTTATTATCTGCCGGGGCTGCCGAGCGACGGCGGGCGGGACGAGGTCGCGTTCCTCAACGACCTGACGGAGCGCTCGGGGTGTGGGCTGCTGCTCGACCTCTACAACTTCTACTGCAACGCGGTCAACTTCGGCTTCGACCCGGTGGAGGCGCTCGGGCGGTTGAAACTCGAGCGCGTGGTCGAGATTCACCTCGCGGGCGGGGCCGTGCACGACGGCTTCCACATGGACGTCCACAGCCAGGTCGTCCCCGAGCCGGTGTGGGCGCTGCTCGACTGGGTCGCGCCGCGCGCGCCCAATCTGGCGGCGATCGTCTACGAAGTGCTCGAGCAGGCCGTCCCGCTCGTCGGCTACGACGCGGTCGGCCAACAGCTCGAGCGAGCGCGCGCCGTTTGGGAGCGGGACTGCGCCCGGGTCGAGGCCTATGCCCTTGCATGACTTACAAACGGCGCTCGGGCTCATGGTCACGGCCCGAGGGGTCACGGCCCGGGGGGCCGCGGGGGCGGGCTTTGACGGGCTCGTGCTGACGCCGGAGGAGCGGGGCTGGCTCGAGGGGCTGGCCGGGACGCCGGGGCTGGCCGTGACGCGCCACATCGGGCACTGGTGGCGCGAGACGAAATTACGGATGGCGGCGCGGCTGACGCTCGCGGTGCTCGACGTTGACGCGCGCGAGCGCCTGATTCAGGATTACCTCGAAGCGACGCCTTGCGCGTCGCTCTTCTTCATCCCAGAAGCTCTGGGTTTCCTCGATTACACCCTTCTCTCAGCGCCAGAGGTGCCTCACGTCTTGGACATCGCCCG
>Ga0075421_100006049_pt1 | contig 14706 bp, 10 predicted proteins | sample SoiMetdeltSBSDD5_FD_75292 | JGI IMG/M metagenome (GOLD analysis project Ga0075421, IMG submission 75292) | Bulk soil microbial communities from a Populus tree surrounding site in Tennessee, USA - Soil MetaG P. deltoides SBSDD5 | ecosystem: Environmental > Terrestrial > Soil > Tree plantation...
CATGTTTCCGGCGGGGGAAGCGCGTGTACGCGTGGTTTCGCTGCCGTCCGGAAACATGGTGTCTGAGGAGCGCGCGCACTTATCCGGCGGGATGCCCGATCACCGCCGCTGGATGAGCGGAATGCGCGCTGGCTGGTACGCAGTGCAGTTCCATTACGAAACTGCGCGCAGCGATATCGCCACTCTAGTTCGGGTTACTCCACCTGCGCAGTGAGTTTGCGCGCAGCATTCCGGCTCACCTGAGCGGCGCCTTGATACATGAAAGTCATCGGCTTTGGACCTCGCATATAGCCGGTTTCCAATTGCGAAACATCGAATCCAGCGGCCTCAACCAGCGCCGCAATCGGACGGTTCAGGTGGCACCCGCCGGCGACTCTTTTCAGACGGGTGTAAGCCGATCCTGCCACTTGCTCACCTTCGCATCGGGTGACAGCCCGTCTTCCACAAACAGCAGTCGTCCACTTGACCTTAGAACGCGACGCATCTCCGCAAGGGCAGCCGTCACATCCGGAATCGCGCAAAGCGTCCAAGTGGTGACGACTGTATCGACGCTGGCATCATCTAACGGAATTGACTCCGCGAATCCCTCAATCAGCTTGAACGGAACCTGGCCGGCCTTCTCGGATGCCATCTTAAGGAGCTTTGGATGCGGCTCGAGACCAAGAACTTCCTTCGCGCGATTTGTATAGAGAGGAAGATTTAGCCCGGAGCCAACACCAATCTCGAGCACACGACCCTCTGCCTGGGCTACCATTCGGTCCCGATACGGAGCGAGCTGATGGTTCCGCATCGCCAAATTGACCAGATGTGGCACGACGCGCTCTTGGTAGAACCCCATGATCCTCCTCATTGAATCAGACTGCCATTGACAAGTATTCAATTGATTGATTGAATAATAGCATGAAGTGGGAATCCAAACGGGAATTCAAAGACGCGCTCTTCGAGCAGTTCGCTCGAGCCGCCAAGGCGCTGTCGAGTGGCCGCCGGCTGGAATTGCTCGAAGTCCTGGCTCAAGGCGAGCGCTCCGTCGAAGAGCTCGCGGACCAGGTTGGACTGACCGTTGCGAATGCATCGCAGCACCTGCAGGTGCTGCGCTCCGCGCGTTTGGTTGACATGCGAAGGGACGGCTTGTATGCACGATACCGTCTGACCAACGAGCGCGCGCTCAAGCTGTGGCTGGCATTGCGTGAGTTCGGAGAGGAGGAAGTGGCCGAGGTACAACTTCTCGTCAGAAAGTTCCTCCGGGAACGAAATTCACTTGAGGCGATCACGATGGATGAGCTGCGTGCCCGGCTCAAGAAGGGCGATGTCGTCCTTATCGACGTCCGCCCCGATGTCGAATACGCCAGCGGCCATATCCCTGGGGCGCTCTCCATCCCGCTTGACCAACTGGAGGAGCAACTGAAGCGGCTCCCTAAGAGGAAGACCATCGTGGCGTATTGTCGCGGGCCCTACTGTGTGTTTGCCGACGAGGCCGTGCGCGTGCTCCGTAACAGAGGTCACCGCGCGCACCGGTTGGAAATCGGGTTCCCCGAGTGGAAGGTCATCGGGCTTCCAACGGAGGACGCCGCGAGCATCGCCGGAGGAGCCGCATGAGCCAGGAAATCGACGTTGAGACGCTCACGGGATGGCTTGCGCAAGGAAAGCCCGTCACGGTGCTGGACGTTCGACCCGCTCACGAGCATGGCGCCTGGTGGATTCCAGGGAGCCGGCACGTTGATGCTTACGATGCCCTCAAAGCTGGATCATTGGGCCCGCTTTTGGACGAGAGCCTTCCCACTGACCGGCCGGTCGTGACCGTTTGTAATCTCGGCCGCGCAAGCATGAAGGCAGCCGAGTTGCTGAGCGAACAGCGAGGAATCCCTGCTCTGACGCTGCGCGGTGGCATGAAAGCCTGGAGCGTCGCATGGAACACAGCATCGTGCTCGTTTGGGCCTCTGGAAATTACGCAAGTTCGCCGGACAGGTAAGGGTTGTCTCTCATACCTCATTCGGGCCGAAGGCGAAGCTGCAGTGATCGATGCCTCGGTCGATCCGAAAGTGTACGTCTCCCTGGCAAATCGCGACGGCGCCGATATCCGTTACGTTCTCGACACACATATCCACGCGGACCATCTGTCGCGCAGCCGGCGCCTCGCCGGGATGAGCGGCGCTGAACTGATGCTGTCGCGCCAGAATCGAGTGAGCTTTCCACACAAGTCGATAGCGGGCGGCGACCGGCTCCCTCTCGGATCTACCTGGATCGAGGTTCTCGCGACGCCGGGTCACACGGATGAGAGTGTGACATACCTCATTCCTCACGTGGGGTTGTTTTCCGGCGATACTCTCTTTCTCAACGGCGTGGGTCGGCCCGATCTCCATGCCAGCCGTGAGGAGATGGAGATCAGAGCCCGGCTGCTTTTCAAGTCACTCGGGCAGCTAACTTCCCTCGACCCACGACTCCTTGTGTTTCCGGGGCATACATCGGCGCCCGTTTCCTTTAATGAAAGAGTCTTGACTGCCCCGCTTGGAGAAGTCAGGAGCCGGCTTGGAAGCTGGCTTTCCTCCGAAGAGGAGTTCGTGAACCGGGTTCTGGCGCGGATTCCGGAAACGCCTCCGAACTATGCGGCTATTACAGGGATCAACGAAAGCGGCGACTGGCCCGAATCCGACCCGACGGATCTCGAGGCGGGAGCGAACCGCTGTGCAATCTCGTAAGCCAGGACTAGAACCAGCAGCCGATTCAGATTCCGTTCGTCTCGGGCTTAAGGCAAACTGGCAACAGTTCGCCCTGTTAGTAGCCGTGAACGCCTTTGTCGGCGCGATGGTCGGTATAGAGCGGGTGATCCTGCCACTACTGGCCGAGCGCCAACTAGGACTGGCGTCCCGCGCGGCGATACTCTCCTTCATCGTCACCTTCGGCCTGACCAAAGCGATCGCGAACTTGTTTGCGGGCCACTTCGGTGAGCGGTGGGGCCGGAAGAGGGTGCTCGTTATCGGGTGGGCATTCGCTCTGCCGGTTCCGATCTTGATACTTGTGGCGCCTTCTTGGGCCTGGGTTGTTTTTGCAAACGTGCTGCTCGGAATAAACCAGGGCCTGTGCTGGTCAACCACGGTAATCATGAAGATCGATTTGGTTGGTCCGGCGCGCCGCGGGTTTGCAATGGGTCTGAATGAAGCGTCAGGCTACATTGCTGTCTCAATCGCGGCATTCGTATCCGGCTACCTCGCCGGTTGGCTGGGCCTGCGCGAGACGCTGTTCTGGATGGGTGAGACGATTGCCTGTTGCGGTCTGGTGCTGTCCACGATCTTTGTGCGCGAATCGATCCACCATGTGCACCTCGAAGCCAGGCAATTGAATAACCCCGTTGATAACAAATCCACCTTGGCCAACGTTCTGCTGCTTACCAGTTGGAAGGACCGTGCTCTCTTCTCGGTTAGCCAAGCCGGAATGGTCAACAACCTGAACGACGGGATGGCTTGGGGTTTGTTCCCTCTCTATTTCGCTTCTTTCGGTTTACCGATGGAGCATATCGGATTCCTCGCCGCCCTCTACCCAGCGGTCTGGGGAGCTGCGCAACTTCTGACCGGCGGTCTGTCGGATCGGCTGGGACGGAAATGGATGATCGCTTCCGGAATGCTCGTACAGGCGTTTGGCATATCTCTGATCCTTGGCGCGGAAGGTTTCGCACCTTGGTCAGTTTCCGCCGTGCTGCTCGGATTGGGGACGGCGATGGTCTATCCGGCTCTGCTGGCTGCCGTCGGCGATGTAGCACATCCGGCGTGGAGGGCATCGGCAGTCGGCGTTTACAGGCTTTGGCGGGACGCAGGGTATGCAGTTGGCGCGTTGTTGGCCGGGAGCTTGGCAGATCTTTTCGGATTGAGGTTAGCCATCGGAGCGGTTGGCGCGCTGACCTTCCTTTCAGGCGTGACGGTGGCTCTCGTAATGTACGAGACCCGTGGCCATACGTTGGGACCTTCCAATCCTGTTTTTTCAGAATAGGAAGCGGAGTGCGAGCTGAATTTCGCGCGGCTTTGGATTAAAAGCCGTGGCTGTTACCACTCCGAAAGTTGCGCTATTCAAGACTCTGCCTGGCGTATCAAAAGTGGGAGAGTTCGTCGCGTTGAAGGCCTCGGCGCGAAATTGGAGCGACATCTTTTCGCCGAAACGAAAGTTCTTGAACAGCGACAGGTCGAGGTTGTAAAGCGAGTCGCTATGAATATCGGGAAGCGTGCGGGAAACGTTGCCGAAGGTATAACCCGCCGGGTTTGAGAACGCGTTCGTGTCGAACCAGCGGTCGATTGTCGGATTGTCCAGCTTTGCGGCAACGCCGGGCACGACATTCGGGCGGTTACCGCCTCCGGTAACCGTCGCCGATAGCGAAATGGGTGTGCCGCTTTCGATGGTTTGGATTGCGTTGAGTTGCCAACCGCCGGCGATGTGCCGGGTGAGTGCATGACCGGTCTTGCCGAATGGCAGCGCCCAAAGAGCGCTGACCACCATGCGCTGCGGAACATCTTGCGGACTCTTGCTGCGCTCGGCGCGGAGATTGTTCCAGTTCTGCGGGACAGTGACGAAAGCGGCTCCAGGCCGTACCTGCGTGGAGTTGGTGCCGTCGTCTAGCAGCTTCGAGGCTGTGTAGGCGACCAATACTGAAAAGCCTGCGGAGAAGCGCTTTTCAACTTTCACCGCGAGAGCGTGATATATGGAGTTATTGAGGAACGAATAACCTCCCGTGGCCGCCGTAAATTGCGGAAATGGCATCAGGCTCTGCGAGCGCGTGATGGTGGCGCCGCTGAGGGGGCCGGTGGTGATAATCCCCCGGAACGGATTCGTGACGTTCTGCGCCAGTTCGGCCCCGCGAGCGAAGTTGGCGTCCGAGAGGAAGTTCAGGTTGCGGCCATCGCCGAACAGACGCACACCGTGATTGCCAACCCAGGCCGCCTCGAAGAGCCAGTTATTCCATGGCTCGTGCTGCACCGTGAAGTTCCATTGCTCGGTGTAGCCGCGTTTGACGTCCCTCAATTGGCCCGCCGCCGCTGCTCCCACGTTCGTAAGGGCGCCCAGGGAGCTGCCGGTCGGTGGAGTAAGGCCGGAGGGGAACGGATTGCTCAAGCGGTCCTGCGGGGTCAACCCGCCGTCTAGACTGGCGACGAACGGCGTGTCCAGCGTGTACCCGGTGCGCTGTAGCGACACGGTGATCGGGATGTACATAATGCCGAAACCGCCTCGGACCACCGTCTTTGAGTTGGCTTGATAGGCGAATCCGAAACGGGGGCCGAAATTCTTGTAGCTGGATTCGGTGAGACTACGGCTCGCGCCGCCGACGCCAGGGAAGGTCAGTCCTCCCCGCAAAGCAAGGCCTGGTACCTTCAAGGGCGATTCGATGTTCGGATCGAAGTTGGTGAGCACGTTGTAGCGGTCCGTGGGCGGAGCTTCGTGCTCCCAGCGCAATCCAAGATTGAGCGTGAGGCGCCGTGTTACCTTCCAGTCGTCCTGGACGAACAGAGCGTTGTACTTAACACTCGCGGTGCCGTCGGTCTGCAAGCGCGCGTAAGCGCTGGCAGGCGTGCCCAGAAGAAACGAGGCCACTGTGAAACCGGCATTGGCATTTGCCTGTAGCGGGTTCGGACCCTGCGTGAAACCGCGGTTAAAGGTGTAGTTGCCGACCGAATACTCGCGGCCATAATCATTTGCCGCATAGAACCGGCGCTCATAGCCGGTCTTGATGGTATGGGAGCCCTTGATCTTCGTGATCGCAACGCTGTTGACGATGGTATTCGATGGCCCGCCTCGTGAAGCGATTGCGCCGAACAACGATGCATCCGCACGCAAGTCGATGTACGGGAAACGTCCCGTGTCCGCGCCCTTGCCAACATATGTCTGGCGTTTGAACGCTTCGGGCATGCCGAGGGTGGTAATGTCAAAACCCTCACTCGGCGTGAAGAAATGTTCGTTTTCACGATTGAAGCCGGTTCGGGCTTCGAGCAGCAGGGACGGCGAGATGGTGGCGTTGTAATTAATGGAGAGACTATTGCGGGGAATCAACACGGCACGGCCATCCGGCTCGGCCGGCGTACCCCAAAGTCGCGCGAACTGCCAGTTCAGATCGTCCCAGGTGTAGCGTCCGCTGACGCGCTGCGAGTCGCTGATGTTGTAGTCGATCTTTCCGGTCACCGCGTTCCGGTCAATCGGCCCGGCTCCTTGCAGGAAAAGATTCTGCGCCCTGGTGTTTGCGGCTCCAGGAAGATTGGGCACTGGGTAATACGTCAGGACATTGCGGCTGACCGGGTCGATGCGATTGGTCGGAATGCGGTTGCCGGCGAATGGCGTGCGAACGAAACCTGACCCCTCGGCGCGCGTGGTGGTGGGATCGAAGATCTGAATGAGTGCACCATTGGCGGTGCGCGTGTCGGAGAAGTCGCCGCTTCGCTCTAGCAGAGTTGGCGAGGTGATGGTGGCCTGGCTCAGGCGGCGTTCGAGAAAAGCGTCGTAGTTGAAAAAGAAGAAGAGCTTGTTGCGCTTGATGGGGCCGCCGATGGTGCCGCCAAACTGATTGTAGGAGAGCGCGCCGCGAGTACGCCCCGCCTTGTTGGAAAAGAAATCGTTAGCGTTGAGATTGTCGTTGCGGAGGAATTCGAATAGATTCCCGTGGAACTCGTTCGTTCCGCCCTTGCTGACGATGCTGATGATTCCGCCGGCTGTGCGCCCGAACTCGGCGGACATGGCGTTGGTGAGTACCTTGAACTCCTGCGTTGAGTCGATCGAGAGGAATGTCTGCGTGCCCCCTACCGTGAGCTTCTCGCTGGCGATGCCATCGACCAGGAAGCCATTCGCAAGGGCCGGACCCCCGCCAATGCTGACGGCAGCCAAGCGCCAGCTTGAGAGAACCTGACCACCGAAGAATCCGATGCCGCGCACCGTCGGAATCAGGTTGGCAAGGCCGAGCGGATTGCGGCCGTTCAGCGGCAGTTCCTCCACTTTCCGGCTGTCCATGACGGTGCCCAGCGAGGAGGTGTTGGGTTCCAGCAATGGTGTGCCCCCGCGCACTTCCACCACTTCGCTCACGGTGCCGACTTCCAGTACAACCGGAACCGCGAGCGAACGGTCCGCTTCCACGACAATTCCGTCCCGCTTCACGCCCCTGAAACCTTGGTGCGATACATCGACGGAATAGTTGCCGGGAGGCACAACAAGGAACCGGAAGTTGCCATCCTGATCGCTCACGGCCAAGCGCCGCAGGCCGGTGTCCTGGTTGGAAAGGTTCACTTGAACGCCCGGGACCGCGGCGCCGGATGAATCGGCTACGCTGCCGGTGATGGATCCGGTAACCTGCTGGGCCAGGGCGGGAATCGCTCCCAGCCACAACGCGCAAAGCACGAGAATCGCTTTCGTCATAACACCCCCTAACGGGAAAGTAGACCGAGTATAGGCTTGGGAACTCGTGTGGGTCAAGACGCGGTCCCAACCTTGTCGCGTTTCAACGCGGTTTCAACTTGGAACCCTCGCCGTAAATGCCAATCCAGTGGTTCGTAAATCGGAGCGCCGGCTGCGGCGAGACGCGCGGCATATGGCAGTCGATGCAGTTCCTGCGATTGTCCCCCTTGTGGACGTCGGCGTGACAGCCGAGACAGCGCTCATTGTAGACGGCGCTACTCTTTTGCAACGGCTGATGCGGCTCGTGACACGTAAAGCACGAGAGCTTACCTCCGCTGCGCTCCACGCATTTGCTTTGACTGAAGTAGACGGGCTGATGCCGCACGTTCCAGGAATAGCTCCAGTCGATTGCCGCCCCCGAAGCGCCGGGTGGCCTGTGACAGCGGCCGCAAAACTCATTCAACGCGGTTGCGGAAAACCGCTTCGGATTGAGAATTGTTTGGCGCGCCCTCTCCGGAGATCCACTGGCGGCCGCTGCCGCATGCGCGCGGCCCGCTCCGTGACAAGACTCGCAGCGTACTCCAGTTTCCAGTGGCTGTAATCCGCTACGCGTGTCTACCCGCAAAGGGCCTGTCGAATGGCACTCGAAACACCCTCGAATGCCCGTTTCGGGATCCGATGTTTTGTAGGGTAGGCCCATAGCTTCGGGAAGAGTCTTCGGCCGCAGGCCGCTGTGTCCCGCGGTCGGGGCCATACGGCCAGTCGCCGCATAGAACGAGTAGTAGTGTTCCAGATACCAGTTCTCATCTATCCGCGAAACGAACGTCACCGCCTGATCGCCGGCTCCAAAAGCCCAGTCAACGGGAATGTCCATTACGTTCTGGCCGTCGTGAGCCTTCACGCGGAGGTGCTCCTGCAGGAGCTGAAAACGAAACTGGAAATTGGGCGGGCGAGTCAACTCTTCGGCGGAGAGCACTGAAGCGATCAGCGGATGCGATGCCGCTTTATGCAGCGAACGCGCATGGCCGGTGGTTGCCTGCGCGGCATATTGTGCGGCATGGCAGCGTGCGCAGGACTCCGATCCAATATATGCACCATCATCGCCGCCGCGTTGCGCCGAAAGGGCAGAAGCGATGGCGAGAGTGAGAAAGGCGATACAGGAAATCATCGATCCCACTTTTTCAGAGATGGGTGGATTGTATCAGCTCAGGCGCGTCGCATCCCGGCGGGATCGCTTTGGCTTGGGCATGCCTTGATTCTCGGTGGCATAGGCTATACATTCGTACAAAGCCATGCCCAAGTCGCTAATCGCTCTCATCGTCGGCGCGGCCATCGGAAGCATCGCCACACTGCTTGCTGGTCGACGCCGCGAGCGCCACGCCCGTCTCCTCCTCCGCCTGATGGAGCGCCTCTAAATTGCCCCCTCCACTTAGCTCATGATCCCCGGTCTGGGATTCTGGGGACTCCCCCGTTGTTGGCCGAGAGCCGATTCTGGGTCCTGGAGCCACCCGCCGGAGTCGGACCGGCGACCTGCTGATTACGAAGAACGTTCCTTGTCTCCAAGCCCTCCATTCGCTCTATTCGGAAGTGCTTGTTATCAATAACTTGGGGAAGCTGCCTTCGCTCAATCAGTAACCCCTGATATCCCAAACAGATGGGGTTTGGACACAGTTTTGCCACCACCACAAGATTTGCGATCCTCATAGCGGCGCGGCACGGGACGATGCAGCCTGCGAACGGGATGCACGCGGAAGTAACCTTCAATAACGTCGTGCGATTCTCGCCAAGTGGGTGGCAGTGGATTCGCCGCAGTCACCAGAAGTTCTCGAGCGGGATCGGCAATGATCAACTGTACGCAAGCGGATCCTTAATTGTCGGCATGAGCGGTTCACGGCGCGTCAGCTCAACGGTCACAGTTTCCTCGACTCAGGGGTGCGACGTTCGATTTCTGACAGTTCGAGATCACTCCACTTCGGGTTCGACTCATATCGCTCGATCCATACTACCTTCAAGTGTGTCTCGCGACGCGACTGGGAAATGGTCAGGCTTGCGAGGCCATTCGGATGTTAGCCAAGCATCTCGCCCAAGGATGCGCCATTCTCACGCAAATTTTGGACCCGGAATTGATCATTCTCGCCGGGGGGCTGACGCAAGATAATCCCTCGCTGCGATGTGGAAGATGAACTCGCCTGAAGTCTGACCGTCTGGACTGAGCGCAAACTGCGCGTGGTCACGTCACCGCCTGGCTACTACGGGTGGCGTTCTGAGTGCTGCCGCTCTGGCCATGGACCGAACAACCTGCACTGAGTTCCGGTGAGACCCGGTCTCCGGACGGCAAGCTTTCTATCACAAAGACAGCGGCATTTGCACAAGCCGGGAGAGAAGATGCTAGTGACCAGAATCGGCGTCTTACCGACGGGGGCAACACCGTGCCCCCATGGGTGGCTTTACCGTTCGGTTCGTCAGATGTTATGAGGCCTGTCGGTCGTGGCTAGAAGTGATCCTTGAGCTCGTCTAACGACGATTCATAGGGCACTTCACGCTCGCAGATATATTTCGAAAACTGAAAAAAGGTATCCTGGTCAGTCATGTCCATTGTCACGCTCACTACGCGCGGGGCGCTGCGCAAGTCCGACATGCGTGAGGCGAACGAGCGCCTGGTGCTAAACATCATTCGGCAGAATCCTGAATTGTCGCGATCCGGCGTGGCTCGGAAAACCGGTTTCTCTCCCAGTTCCATCACGCTCATCGTCAACCGCATGATGGGACGCGGCTGGATCGCGGAGGAGCGAGGCGGCGGAGGGGCAGGATTGGGCCGGCGCCCCGGTGCGCTTCGGCTAAGGCCCGAGGCGATGGTGGCGATCGGCGTGGAAGTTGCCGCTCCCAACGCGCGCGTGGTGGCCGCGGATCTCGACGGAAAATTTCTGCGCTCTGAGGCCGTGGCCTTCGATTCCCATCCGAAGGTGTTCCTTGCGCGGGTACGAGCAGCGATTATCGCAATGAGCCGGAAGATCTCGCGCCACCACTCGGTTATTGGCGTAGGGGTCAGTCTCCCCGGCACTCTCGACGGTTCATCCGGCAAAGTCTACGCCGCGGAAAATTGGGGCTGGTACGACGTGGACGCCGGACGCATCCTCTCCGACGGGATCTCGCTACCCTTCTTCTTTGGGAATGACGCTCGCCTCGCCGCGCTCGCGGAGAAATGGTTCACCGCTCCAGGTGTCGAGCCGATGAACCACTTTGTCTTCGTTACACTGCGGGACGGCTTGGGCACCGGAGTGATCATCGACGGCAAATTGCTGCAAGGTCCAACCGGCCAGGCGGCCGAGTTCGGTCACACGATCCTGTTTCCCGGCGGACGGCCGTGCCCTTGCGGCAACACCGGCTGCTGGGAGGAATACGCGTCGGGCCGTGCATTGCAGCGAATGTACGCCGAACGCAGTGGTTCTAGAGTAAGGCCGGAGGAGATTGTAACCCGAGCGCGTGCGGGCGATGCCGCGGCGTACGAGTGTCTTCGCAGCGCAGCCACGTTCGCTGCCACCGGATTCGTCAACGTCAAGCAAGTGTTCGATCCCGAGACAATCGTGATTGGAGACTACTTAGCCTCGGGATGGGATCTCGTTCAGGACGTGGTGTGGGAGGTCCTGCACAAACACCTCCGCAATTTGTATCTCGGTGAGCTCCGCATTGTGACTGCGCGCCACGGGGATGACTCAACCATTATGGGAGCCGTGGCTCTCGTCCTGTCCAATTTCCTCACCTGCTTCGAGAACGTCAGCTTGCATAGTCGATTGTGAGCATTGACACTCGCAGGCGATGCAATTACACTGACTGAAAGAATTCAGGGCCCAAGAAGCCTCTGCTTCATTAAGGAGTGCTCAGTATGAAGCGTTATTATCTCCTCGCACTTTCCGCGCTTTTGCCGCTGTACGCGCAATCGACGCAAAGCAGCCTGCTCGGCACTGTGACCGATTCCAGTGGAGCGCCAATGGCGAACGCGGCGGTCACCATTCGCAACGAGGGCACCAACTTCGTTCGCGAGTTCAAGACCGATGACAGCGGAGACTACCGGGTCTCTGGCCTCGAAGCCGGCTTCTATGAAGTGAAGGTAGCGGCCACCGGATTTCGCGGCTTCAGCCAGACTCGCATCGATCTGGCCAGCGCACAGATTAAACGTATCGACGTCAAGCTCGAGGTCGGTGACATTGCGAGCACCGTAACGGTGGAAGGCGGCACCTCCCAGGTAGAGACGGAGACGGTCACGCTCTCAAATCTCAAGACCGCGCGTGATTTTGCCCAGCTACCGTTGAGCGTTTTCGGCCGCGGCTGGGCCAACATTACCAACGTCACCGCGGGTGTGCAGAGCACCAGTGGTTTCGAAGTGAACGGAGCCCGCGACACCGCAAACAACTTCACCGCGGACGGCATCTCCGTGAACGACATGGTGAACAGCCGGAATACAGCCAACGGCTTTTCGGGCGACATCGAAACTTTTCAGGAGATCAAGATCCTAACCGCGAACTCATCCGCCGAATATGCGCAAGTCGCACAGTTCGCCGCTGTCAGCAAGTCCGGCACGAATTCGCCGCACGGATCGCTCTATTGGGGTAATTTCAACAGCAAGTTCTCGTCGCGCAGTTGGGCAGACCGCGTTCCGGTGTCCTTCACCAATCACAACATGTTCGCGATGAATGGCGGCGGGCCAATGTACATTCCCAAGGTGTACGACGGCCGCGATAAGACCTTCTTCTTCGTCTCCTATAGTGGCGCCCGCTATCGGGTGGGCAATCGCATGTTCACGATCGTCCCGACACCCGCAATGCGAAGCGGCGACTTTTCGGCGCTGCCCGGCGTCACGCTGGTCGATCCCTTGAATGGCGGGGCACCCTTTTCAGGTAATCGCATCCCGGCCAACCGAATTAGCCCGGTTTCGCAGAAGCTCCAGGATCTGCTATACCCCGATCCGAACCAGCCCGGCCAAGGCGCGCTGCAACTGACCAACAACTTCTACGCCGATCCTGGCGGGGCATACAATTCGGATGTCTATTCTTTCCGCGCCGATCACAAGCTCAGCGCGAAGAACCTGATATTCGCTCGCGTCGGCATCACGAAGACTAACGGAGACACGTATCGTGGACCGATGAAGAATGGCTGGGGCGCGGGCAGCGTGCTTAGCAACATTCCCGGCCGCAGCGTCGTTGTTTCCGATACGCATACGTTCAGCCCAACGCTAGTGAACGAAGCCAAGCTCGGCTTCAATCGTACCTTCAGCAATCAGCGGGATTACAACTTCGGAGTCGACGTGCTTTCGCAGCTGGGCATCCAAGGAATCGACAACCCCGATAACGATCCTGCCATCGGCAGCATGCCGCAGTTCACGTTCGGCGGCATGGCTCCCTTTGCCACGAGTACTAGCCGCAATCAAGCCTACACGGCGCAGAACACCTATCAGATCATCGACAATGTGTCCTGGTTCAAGGGCCGCCACAATATCAAGTTCGGTGGCGACATCCGCCGTCTGCAGGTGAACAATCAAAACAAGCCGCTCGGGATTCGCGGTTCCTACTCGTTCGACGATCGTCTCACTGGTTTCAGCTACGCCAACTTCCTGCTCGGGTGGCCGAGCGGAGCGACTCGCGCCATTGCGCGACCGAACGCCTATCCGCGGAGCACCTATTCGGGTTTCTATATTCAGGACGACTTCAAGCTGCACCCGCGCATTACGCTGAACTTCGGTCTCCGCTATGAGTATCAGAACACCTGGACCGAAAAATTCAATCGCATGTTTACGTTCGATCCGTCCACGGGCAGCATGGTGACTGCCGGCTCGTCCATCCCGACGGATCTGGTCCCGCAGGTTGCGGCGACGCTGCCGATTCGCACTGCTAGTTCCGCTGGCCTGCCCGAGCGGAGCCTGATGTATTCGGACAAGAACAACTTCAGCCCGCGTATCGGCCTCGCGTTTCGCCCCTTCGGTGATGCGACGACGGTCGTGCGCGCAGGCTACGGGATCTATACGTTGATCTGGCCGGGCTCGCTGGCGCTAAACGCCACGGGAGGCCCTTGGCAGTCCACCGAGACCTTCATTCTCGAGAATCCGAACAATCCGGCGATCCGCTTCCCTCAGCCTTTCGCGGCCACATCGGCCTTCGCCGGCGTGCAGACGATTAGCGGCTTGAGCCCACGCTTCCCCAACGAGCGCACGCACCAGTGGAATCTCTCCGTAGGCCGTCAGATTCTCGGCATCGCCGTCGACATAGGCTACATCGGAACGCGCTCGCTGAACATCCCCTACAGCGAGGACCTCAACCTGCTGCGGCCGAGCACGATTCCTTTCAGCGCCGCGCGTCGGCCGTATCCGCGCTTCAACACCGCGAGCCTGATTCAGACGGGCGGTTCGGCAAATTACCACGGCTTCACGATCCAAGCTGACCGGCGCATGTCAAAGGGCCTGTGGTTCAATGCCAACTACACGTGGGCGAAAGGCCTCACCGATACCACGCTCAACGGCTACACGGCCGGCATTCAGCAGAACCAATATGCACGCTACCTGGAACGCGGTGACGATCCGGCGCTCCGCCGCCAGCAGCTCCGCTTCAGCTACGTGCTCGATATCCCAGTCGGGCGCGGTCAGAGGTTCGGCGGCGGCATGGCCCGTCCGCTCGACCACGTCATCGGTGGCTGGCAACTCGCCGGCATCACTACGATGGTGACCGGCGCGCGCCTCAGTCCGAGCTACTCAAACGCCGACCCAGCCTTCACCAACCAGTTCTCCGGCCGCCCGGACCGGATCGGCGACGGCAATTTCGATTCGGACGCCATGCGCGATTCAATTAAGGCGCGCCAACCCGTTTTCGACCGCAACGCCTTTGTACTCCCCGCCACCGGTCGCGGCTTCTACGGCAACTCGGCGCGGAACATTCTGACCGGACCTGGTCAAATAGTGTGGAACGCCGGACTTCACAAAAACTGGAAGCTCGCTAGCGAGCGCGCAGTCTTCCAGTTCCGCTGGGAGATGTTCAACGCCTTCAACCGGCCAAACTTCAACAACCCTGCCACGAATATCCAGGCGGGCGACTTCGGCTTGGTCACCACGGCGATGGCGGGCCGCTCTATGCTGTTCGGGCTTAGACTGGATTTCTAAGCTTTGCGCATATTGGTACTTTTCCTGGTGGCGCTAACGCTAGACGCGCAGCGCCACACTCCTGCCCAACGCTACGAGCTCTTTAAGAAGAATCTCGAGCAGCGCGGCGCCGCGATTACGCGCGATCAGTTCAAGGGGATCGGCAATCTCGAAGAGTGGAAGCGACGCCGCCCGGAGGTGCGCCGCCAACTCCTTGACATGCTGGG
>Ga0075421_100006050_pt1 | contig 14706 bp, 9 predicted proteins | sample SoiMetdeltSBSDD5_FD_75292 | JGI IMG/M metagenome (GOLD analysis project Ga0075421, IMG submission 75292) | Bulk soil microbial communities from a Populus tree surrounding site in Tennessee, USA - Soil MetaG P. deltoides SBSDD5 | ecosystem: Environmental > Terrestrial > Soil > Tree plantation...
TGAAGGCCAGCTCACCGAACGCACGGAAAACAGCGATCTTTCGCCTAGGCGGCCTGGGCCAGGAACGTCCAGGACTCGGGCGGAAGGCGGAGCGTCGTCGCCGAACCGTCGCCCATCAGTTCCTTCAGGGGCTGGGCGCCGGTGGTCGCGACGTCGTCGTCGCTGACCCGAATCGTCCGGGCCGTGGCCAGCTGGAGGTCGGCGAAGCCGGGGTGGCGCAGCGTCACCTCGGCCTCGGCGTCGGTCCGGTTGACGAGAAACACCGACACCGCGCCATTGTCGGGATCGTGCGTCGCCGCGGCGCTGACGGTCGGCACGTCGACGTGGCGGGCGGTCGAGAACTGCGGCGCGTCGACGGTAGCGACGAGGCTGCGACCGGTGGCCCGGGCGGCGGTGTGGGCGAACGGGTGGAACGTCGACTGCCGTCGGGCCGGACCACCCGTCTCACTGAGGATCGGCGCGATCACGTTGACCAGCTGAGCGAGGCAGCCGATGGCCACCCGGTCGGCGTTGTTGAGCAACGTGATGAGCAGGTCGCCGACGACGACCGCGTCGAGTCCATTGTAGACCTGTTCGAGGAGCGGCGGGGCCAGCCGAGGTTCGGGCTCATCATTGCCAGGGAACTGCGAGATGTACCACACGTTCCACTCGTCGAACGACAGTCGCAGGCGGCGGCGACTCCGCTTGCGGGCGCCGACGGCGTCGGCGGTCGCGAGCACGTCGGCGATGAACGCGTGCATGGCCGCGCCGGAGGCCAGGAAGCTACGCCGGTCGCCGTCGTGCGGCTCGTAGTAGGCGTGCAGCGACACGTACTCCACGACGTCATAGGCGTGCTCGAGTACGGTCGACTCCCACTGGCCGAACGTCGGCATGTCGCGGGCGGAGCTGCCGCACACCACCAGCTCGATGCTCGGGTCGACCAGCTTCATCGCCTGGCCCGCCTGGGTTGCGAGGACCCCGTAGGCGTGCGCGTCCTTGTGCCCGATCTGCCAAGGGCCGTCCATCTCGTTGCCGAGACACCACAGCCGTACGCCGTGCGGCCGCGCGAACCCGTTGGCTCGGCGCCGGTCCGACCAGGCCGTACCCCCGGCGATGTTGCAGTACTCGACGAGGTCGGCCGCCTCCTGGATGCCGCGCGTGCCCAGGTTGACCGCGAGCATGGGCTCGAGCCCGAGCCGCGCGGTCCAGCCGAGGAACTCGTCGGTGCCAACGGTGTTGGGCTCGATGCTGCGCCAGGCGAGATCGAGCCGGCGCGGGCGGGCCTGCACCGGGCCGATGCCGTCCTCCCACCGGTAGCCCGACACGAAGTTGCCGCCGGGATAGCGCACCAGGGTCACGCCCAGCTCGCGGACCAGGTCGGCGACGTCGCCCCGGAAGCCGTGCTCGTCGGCGCGCGGGTGGCCCGGCTCGAAGATGCCGCCGTAGACGCACCGCCCAAGGTGCTCCACGAACGTGCCGAAGAGCCGGCGGTCGATCGGGCCGCGGTGGTGCTCCGGATCGATGCTGACGGTTGCGGTGATGGGGTTACCCACACGCGACAGCCTAGGGTGTGGTGGTGCCCAGATCCGCGACCGCCCCGACGTTGAGCCGCCGAGCACTCAACCGCGCAACGCTCGCCCGGCAGTTGCTGCTGCAGCGTCACGCGATGACGGCCTTGGAGGCCATCGAGCACCTCGTGGGCCTGCAGGCGCAGACCCCGCACACGTGGTACGTGGGGCTGTGGGGCCGGCTCAGCGGGTTCGAGGCGGAGGAAGCGGCCCGGTTGCTGACGTCGCGGGAGGCGGTGCGCATCGCCGCGATGCGCTCGACCATCCACCTCATGACCGCGGGGGACGCGCTCGGTCTGCGTCCCCTGGTGCAGCCGGTCATCGAACGAGGCATGCGCAGCAACTTCGGCCGGCACCTTGAGGGGCTCGACCCGACCGAGCTGTCCGCCGCCGGCCGGGACCTGGTGGACGCCCAGCCGCTCACGTTCAGCGAACTCGGCCGGGCGCTGGCGCAGAGGTACCCCGGGCGCGACGAGGCCTCGCTCGCGCAGGCCATCCGGGCGTGGGTGCCACTGGTGCAGGTGCCACCCCGAGGCGTGTGGGGCAAGGCCGGGCGGGCCGCGCACACGTCGGCCGAGGCCTGGCTTGGTCGACCGCTCAACCCGGCGTACCCGGTCGAGCAGATGGTGCGTCGCTACCTGGGCGCGTTCGGGCCCGCGTCCGTGGCCGATGTCCAGATCTGGTCGGGCCTGACCCGGCTGAACGAGGTGGTCGACCGGCTGCGGCCCGGCCTCGTCACCTTCCGCGACGAACGAGGAACCGAGCTGTTTGACCTGCCGGAGGCACCGCGGCCCGATGGGGACACGCCCGCGCCGGTGCGGTTCCTTTACGACTTCGAGAACCTCCTGCTCTCCCACGCCGACCGGACCCGGGTCGTGACCGACGAGCACCAGCGGATGGGCAGCGCGGGAGACGGCACGGTGCCGCGGCTGGTGCTGGTCGACGGGTTCACGGCCGGCACCTGGGTCACCACCACGGACCGCCGCTCGACCACGCTCACGGTCACCCCGTTCAACCGGCTGTCCAAAAAGGACGCTAAGGCGGTCGAGGCAGAGGCCGTTGCGCTGGTGCGCTTCCTCGCACCGACGCACGCCCACTCCGTCACCGTCGCCGCTGCGGCGATGTAGCGCCACGCCCGTCCCGGCGCTAACTTATGTCGGAGGACGGGGGACCCAACGCGCGTCCTGGAGGGTGACATGTCCATTAACGAGACACCCAGTGGCATCCTGCCGGCCCGGCTGGAGCGGAAGCTCGCCGAGGCATCGTTCCCCGTGACCGTGCGGACCCCCGACGGTCGCGTCGCCACGTTCGGCGAGGGCGACCGGCTCGAGGTGGTGGCCAACAACGAGAACGGGACGCGCGCGCTGCGCTCCATAGACGAGATGTCGATTGTGGACGCGTACCTCAACGGCGACATCGAGCTGAACGGTGACCTCATCGCCGGCATGGACCTGCGCACCGTGCTCTCCGACCGGCGATTCTTCACCCGCGCGTGGACCTTCATCCAACCCTTGCTGATGGGCCGGCGCCGCCTCAACCCCGGCTGGGTGAGCAAGCACTACGACAGCGCGAACATGCAGCTCTACGGGATCGACGAGGCATACCAGGTTTACACGCCGGGCCTCTACCTCAGCGACGAGGACACGCTGGAGGAGGGCGCCGAGCGCAAGCTCGACTACGCGTTCCGGTCGCTGAACCTGTCCTCCGGCGCGTCGGTGCTCGACGTGGGAGCCGGGTGGGGTGGGTGGTCGCGTTACTGCGCACGTCGCGGTGTCGAGGTCACCGGCATCAGCCTCTCCAACCATCAGCTCGAGTTCGCGCGCCGCCGCCTCGCCGAGGAGGGGTTGCAGGCCGATCTGCGCTACCAGGACTTCTTCGCCTTCGAGCCGGGTCGCCAGTTCGACGCGATCAGCCTGATGGGTTCCATCGAGGAGCTCGCCGACTACCCGAAGGTGATGGCCCGCCTGCAGGCGTGGCTACGCCCCGGCGGCCTGATCTACCTCGATTTCGCGGCGGTGGACCGTCCGTACGGCGTGGCGACGTTCGTGACGCGGTATGTCTGGCCCGGCGCCTTCCGCATGGTCTACCTCCCCGCGTTCACGCGGGCTCTCGCCCGCGCCAATTTCGACGTCGTCGAGATGCGCAGCGACCGACGCAACTACCACCTCTGGGCCAAGTTCGGCTACGAGAAGTGGATGCGCCGCCGGGACGAAATCCTGCCGGTGTGCGACGAGCGCACCTGGCGGCTCATGCGGCTGCTGATGGCCGGCACGGCGCATCTGATGAGCTCGCACTCGATCTGGGCGACGGCCTACCGGGTGGTCATCGAGCGGAGAGCGACGCCGGGCCTGCACGGCACCGCCGTGCGCATGCACGACGCGGCGCTGATGGGCGCCGGGTGACACAGCCCCCTTTGGTCAGCCATTCCCGGCGAGGATTGCTATTTTCACCGAATGCCAGGTTTGGGAGTACCGGCGTCCCGGACGCTTGACGACGTGCCGGGCTGGTTCTACCCGCCCGACCAGGCCCTGATGACCTGGTTCCTGGACTGGCAGGACCGCCACGAGCCCCTTGGTGACCTGCTGGAACTCGGCGCGTACGTCGGCAAGAGCGCGATCCTCATCGGACGGCACCGCCGGCCGGGCGAGCGGCTGACGGTCTGTGACCTGTTCGACTCACCGGCCCCCGACGCCGACACCGTCGTGGAGATGTCCCGGTCCTACTCGACCCTGACGAGGATGACGTTCGAGGCGAACTACCTCGCGTTCCACGACGAGCCTCCGGTGATCATCGAGGGACCGACGTCGGTCATCTGCGACCACGTCGCCCCGGCTAGCTGCCGGTTCGTTCACATTGACGCCTCGCACCTCTACGAGCACGTCTGGGCCGACATCGAGGCGAGTCGCGTGCTGTTGCGCCCGGGCGGGCTGGTGGTCTGCGACGACTACCGTGCCGCGCACACGCCCGGGGTCGCGGCGGCCGTATGGTCGGCGGTCACCGCGGGCGACCTGCGGCCCATCTGCCTGACCGCGCACAAGTTCTACGGCACGTGGTCCTCGCCGGAGCGCATCGAGCAGGACCTCGTGGACTGGCTCACCACCCAGGGCTCCGCGACGTTCGACCGGCAGACGGTGGCGGGTCACCCGGTGGTGCGCGTCGGCCAATGGCCCGACCCGCCCCGACCGTCACTGCGAGCCAACCGCACCCGGCCGGTGCTCGCAGTCGACGGGCCGGCGGCCGATGGGGCCGTGACGGACGGTACTTCGGGCGCGGCGGGACGCTCGGTGCGTCGGGCGACCCTGAGCCCCATGGTCGGCTCGCGCGCTCACCGACTGCGGCACAACGCTCGAGCGTGGTCGCGGAGGGCGGCGCTGCAGTTGCTGCCGCCGGTGCTCACCACCGCGATCCGCAACGCCCGGCGGGCGCGCTACCAGCGCCAGCCGCGGGAACGTGACACCGGGTAGTCGCGCAGGGCCGGCACCACCGGCGGCAGCGTGGTCGCGTCGCGCTCGAGCGCGGCTCGCAGCCGGGCGACCAACTGGCCGTTGCGTGCCGGGGCCCGCTGAGCGGTGCCCGTACGGTCCGGAGGTTCTATCGTCATGCTGGCAACGGTAGGCGCGGGCGGTTCGAGCGTCTGCGTACTGCTGCACACAACGTGTAATGTCGCGAACCTTGCGAGCGATAGACCAAGCAAGTGCGTCAGGCGCGTCTTCGGACGTGCTTTCCGCCGACCCCGACGCTGCGTGATCCGACCCGGCCAGAGACGATGGACACGAACGCCCCGCCCCGGTGGAGGAGGTCCACGACGGTGCTCGACCCTCGCGACCTGTACGAGCTCACTGACGCTCCGCAGGACCTCGGCCGCTCCGTGCTGATACAGGCCCTCACGGGCTTCGTGGACGCGGGCGCCGCCACGCGGCTCGCCCGGGAGCATCTGCTGGCGTCGCTGCCGAACCAGGTGCTCGCGAGCTTCGACCTGGACCAGCTCTTCGACTACCGGGCCCGTCGCCCGTCCATGATCTTCGTCGAGGACCACTGGGAGGAGTACGAGGAGCCCCGCCTCGTCCTCCATCTGTTGCGCGACGGCGTCGATGCCCCGTTCCTGATGCTCGCCGGCCCGGAGCCCGACCTGCAGTGGGAGCGTTTCATCGAAGCGGTCGCGGGGCTGTGCGGACGGTTCGGCGTCCACCTGACCATCGGCCTCAACGCCATCCCGATGGCGGTGCCGCACACCCGACCGACCGGCGTGACCGCACACGCCACGCGGCGGGATCTGATCGCGGGTTATGAACCGTGGCTTCGCCGGGTGCAGGTGCCCGGCAGCGCCGGCAACCTGCTCGAGTTCCGGCTCGGTCAGAAGGGTCGGGACGCGATGGGCTTCGCCGTCCATGTGCCCCATTACCTCGCCCAGGCCGAGTACCCGGCCGCAGCGGAGCGCCTCCTGGTCGCCGTGTCCCGGGCGACCGGTCTCATGCTGCCGACCGAGAAGCTGCGGGAGGCGGCGGAGGCGGCGCGTACCGACATCGATCAGCAGGTCGCCCAGGCCGACGAGGCCGCCTCGCTGGTGCGGACGCTCGAGGAGCAGTACGACTCCTATCTGCGCGGGCAGCACGGCACCAACCTCCTAGCGGGCGAGACGGGCCCCCTGCCGACCGCCGAGGAGCTCGGCGCCGAACTCGAACGGTTCCTCGCCGAGCAGACGAGGCCCAACGATCCTCCCAGTTGAGTTGGCTGGCAGTTCCCGATGAATTGATGATCGTCTAATACTTGCCCTTGTGGGTCATCCGCAGGTTTGCGAGGATTCTTTACGGCTCAGGTATCGATGTACGTAAACGCGTCACTGCGTACACCAACTCCGGTAGCGGGGGCGCGTGTGCTCCGGTGCCCGACCACCGAGAACACGCCGCTCGACGCGGCGTTCCCCTATCCCCCGGGAGGCTCGCGTGAGACTCACAAGGTCAGCGCTCGGCCGCACGGCGCTCATCGGCGTCGCGGCCGGCTTACTCGTCGGGTCGCTGCTCAGTCCAGCGGCCGCCGCCACAGCCCTCAGCTCGTCCGAACGCCTCGGACCCGACCGGATCGCCAGCTCGATAGCGGCCACGCTCGGTGACCGCAGCGCCGGCTCATACCTCGACGCGAACGGCGCGCTGGTCGTCACCGTGACGGACGCGGCCGCGGCGGCACAGGTGCGCGCCGCCGGTGCCGTGCCGCGGCTGGTCGCGCGCAGCGCCGCTCAACTGGCGGCCGTCACCGCCGATCTCGACCGCTCCATCACCATGTCCGGCACGGCGTGGGCCGTCGACCCGATCAGCAACCAGGTCCTCCTCTCGGTCGACAGCACCGTGACGGGCGCGGAGCTAGCGGTGGTCAAGGCGACCGTGAGCCGGCTGGGCGACGCCGTGCGGCTCGAGTCGGTGCCCGGTGTCTTCACCATCCGGATCTCCGGCGGCGACGCCATCTACGGTGGCGGCTTCCGCTGCTCACTCGGCTTCAACGTGCGCAGCGGCAGCACATTCTTCTTCCTGACCGCAGGGCACTGTGGCAACGTCGCATCCACCTGGTACGCCAACTCGGCGCGCACGCAGCTGCTCGGCAACACGGCCGGCAGCAGCTTCCCCGGCAACGACTACGCCATCGTGCGCTACACGAGCAGCGTGAGCCACCCTGGCAACGTCAACCTCTACAACGGCTCCACACAGGACATCACGTCGGCCGGCACGCCCGTCGTCGGCCAGACCGTCCGGCGCAGCGGCAGCACGACCGGCGTTCGCAGTGGCACGGTGACGGCGCTCAACGCCACCGTCCGCTATGCGGAAGGCACGGTCACCGGGCTCATCCGCACCACGGTGTGCGCCCAGGGCGGCGACAGCGGTGGCTCGCTCTTCTCCGGCACCACGGCCTACGGCCTCACCTCCGGCGGTAGTGGCAACTGCTCCACCGGTGGCACCACCTTCTTCCAGCCGGTGACCGAGCCGCTCGGCGTCTACGGCGTCAGCGTGTACTAAGCTCCGGCACTCGACCCTTCCTCCTGGATCTTGGATGATCTGTGCTGTCAGGACAGCACAGATCATCCAAGATCTCGTCGGGGCGAGGGCGCCTCGGGGAGCAGGCGACCGGACAGCGAGGCGTCCAGCAGTTCGATGGTGTGCAGCACGGTAGGCGCCGGGGCGTCCCCGGCGTCCCGTCGGCCCAGGGCGGCGGCGATCTGCAGCAGACACCCCGGGTTGCCGGCGGCGATCACGGCGGCGCCCGTGGCGAGCAGCGCCGCCGCCTTGCGGTCGCCGAGCTGCGAGGCCGTTGCCGGTTGCAACAGGTTGTAGACGCCGGCAGAACCGCAACACGTCTCCGCATCTACGGGGGACACCAGCCGAAGGTCGGGGATCGCCGTCAGCAGGTCTCGCGGCTGCGATCGGACGCGTTGGCCGTGAAGCAGGTGACACGCGTCGTGGTAGGCCACGGTCGTCGGGATAGGGTGCCGGCGGGCCAACGGCTCCCCGAGCCCCACCAACAACTCGGTCACATCGCGCACGCGCGAGGCGAACCACTCAGCCCGCGAGCTCCACTGTGGATCGTCGCGAAGCAGCTCAGCGTACTCCTTCATGGCCGAACCGCAACCGGCGACGTCGGTGACGATCGCGTCCACGCCAGCCGAGGCGAAGGTGGCGATCGTACGCCGGGCCTGCTCGCGCGCCGGTCCGTCCCGCCCCGAATGCCGGGCAAGCGCGCCGCAGCATCCTTGCCGCGGCGGGACTACCACCTCGCACCCCTCCAGCGCGAGCACCCGGACCGTCGCGGCCGAGACGTGCGAGAAGAAGGCCGACTGGACGCACCCGGTGAGCAGGCCGACGACGGCGCGCGCCGGCCCCGGGCGACCACCGGGACGGGCCGCGATCCGGGCCGCCAACCGCACCCGGCGGTGCAACGGTGGGGCAAGGGCCGCCATCGCGCCCAACGAGGGATGCACCCGCGCCGCGAGCCGTGGTCGGACCAGGCCGAGCCGCCGCGCCAGCCACAGCGGGCCGCGCAGGGCCCGCATCCGCCGCGGGTACGGGAAAAGCGCGAAGATGCCCGCGCGCAGGGTACGTTCGATGGCGCCGCGCGGGGCGTCCCGCTCGACCAGGACCCGGGTCTCCTCGATGATCCGGTCGTAGCGGACGCCCGATGGGCACGCGGGCACGCACGCGAGGCAGCCCAGACACGCGTCGAAGTGTCCCACCACCGGCCCTGACATCGGTGCGCCGTTCAGCAGCTGCCCGAGCAGATGGATCCGCCCGCGGGGCGAGTCCATCTCCTCGCCCCACAGCTGGTACGTGGGGCACGCTGGCAGACAGAATCCACAGTGGACGCATGTGTCGGCCAGTGCCGCGAGCTCCTGCCGCGCAGCGTCAGGTGGCGAACTCATCAGATGCCGCCGACGAAGCGGCCCGACACGAAACGTCCGTCGGGGTCGAACTGCGCCTTCATCCGCTGCATGAGGTCGAGCCCGGGTACCGGACCCCAGAGGTCGAGCGAATCGCGCAGGTGGGGCGGCGCGGCCAGCACGATCACCGACCCCGCGCTCTCCGTACCGGTCCGGGCGGTCGTGACCGTGTCCCGCAGGGCGTCGCCGCTCAGGTCACCGGGCAGCGTTGCGTGCACCACGCCCACGCCGGCCGATCCGCGCACGGGTACGTCGGCTCCGGCGGCCGACCGCAGCTGGGCGATTGCGGCCGGCAAGGCGGCCACGCCCACGCTGAGGCGCAACGCCACGTCGGCGGGCCCGAACGGATAGCGCCCCCACCACTCCGGAGGGGTGGTCGAGGTCGCACTACCGCGAAGGACCTGTTGCAGGGCGGCACACCGGGCATCGACGCCGGCCGGCGATCCCTCGATCATCACGGCGAGGGTGGCGACTGTGTCGCCCGAGCCCGGCAGGTCGACCTCGACGGCCGACGGGGCCACGGTGGACGTCGCGGCGGCGCGCAGCGGTGCATCGAGCTGGGACAGGGTCGGCACGTCGGCCACGACCCAGGCCCGCGCACGGGGCCTCGGGTGCAGCCGGAACGTGGCCGTCGTGATGACACCGAGCGTGCCGTACGAGCCGCACAGCACCTTGCCGAGGTCGTAGCCGGCCACGTTCTTCACCACCCGGCCGCCGGAGCGGGCCACCACTCCGTCGGCCCGGACGAACTCGACGCCGATGAGCAGGTCGCGCCCGGCCCCGTGGCGCAGGCGCAAGGGTCCCGTCTCACCACTGGCGAGCACACCCCCGACCGTCGCCTCCGGGCTGCCCGCACTGAGCGACAGGCGCTGACCGGCTTCGCCGAGCGCCTCCTGGAACTCCACGAGCCGGGTGCCGGCGCGCACGGTCGCGACGAGGTCGCCCGGCTCGTGAGCCACCACCCCGGTCAGGCCCCTCGTGTCCAACTCGATGTCCACATGAGACGGCGAGCCCCCCCAGTGCAACGTGGTGCCCGCACCTCGGACGAGAACCCTGGCGCCGTCCGTGGCCGCTGAGCGCAACACCTGCGCCACCTCAGCCGTGGTGGTAGGTGTTTCGGTCCGGATGCCGTTCACCATGCCTCGATCCCGACCCGGCGGGCGGCCGCCTCGGTCGCATCGCCCGCGGACCGGTGCCGTGGCTGTTCACCGCACAGGCGTGGCGTCGGGAACACCTTGCCCGGGTTGGCCAGCCCACGGGGATCGAAGGCGCACCGGACCAACTGCATGGTGTCGAGGTCATCCGGACCGAACATCCGCGGCAACTTCGCCGCCTTGTCGACGCCGACACCGTGCTCTCCAGTTATCGAACCGCCGTGGGACACGCACAGGTCGAGGATGGCCCCGGAGACCTCCTCCGCCGCGGCGAGGGCCCCGGTCACCGCAGCGTCGTAGAGCACCAGCGGATGCAGGTTGCCGTCGCCGGCGTGGAAGACATTGGCGACCCGGATACCCGCCGCCGCGGCGAGCGCGTCGATCTCGGCCAGCACCTTGGCGAGAGCCGTCCGCGGGATCACTCCATCCTGGACGATGTAGTCGGGGCTGATTCGCCCGACCGCGGCGAAAGCCGACTTGCGCCCCTTCCATATCTCGGCCCGCTCGACGGAGTCGGCCGCCACGCGGATCTCGAACGCACCCGCGGCCTGACACAGGTCCCGTACGGTCGACTCCTCCTGCTCGACCTCAATCGCCGGCCCGTCCAGTTCGACGATGAGCACAGCCCCAGCACCAGCCGGATAGTCGCAGGCGACGGCGCGTTCGGCCGCCTGGATCGCGAGCGCGTCCATGATCTCGGCGGCGGCCGGTGTCAGGCCAGCGGCGATGATGGCGCTCGTGGCGGCGCCCGCGTCGGCGACGGTGCGGAAGGCGGCGAGCAGGGTCACGACCGCCTCCGGACGGCGCAGCAGCCGCACGGCCACCTTGGTCGCGACGCCCAGCGTCCCCTCGGATCCGATGAACACGCCGCGCAGGTCGTAGCCGGGCGGGTCGGCGTGGCGGCCGCCGAGCCACACCAGCTCCCCGGCCGGCGTGCACACCTCCATCCCGATGACGTGGTGCACGGTGAAGCCGTACTTGACGCAGTGTGCGCCACCGGAGTTCTCCGCGACGTTGCCCCCGATCGTGCACACCTGCTGGCTGGAAGGGTCGGGGGCGTAGAACCAGCCTTCCGCGGCGACGGCCTGGCTGATCGCCAGGTTCGCCACTCCCGGCTCGACGACCGCGACCGCGTTGACGAGATCCAGCTCGAGGACCCGGCGCATGCGGCTTGTGACGATGAGGACGCCGTCGGCCACCGGGAGCGCGCCACCGGACAGGCCGGTGCCCGCGCCCCGGGCCACCCACGGCACCCCCAGCTCGTGGCAGGCCCGCACGACGGCCTGCACGCCGGCCGCGTCGTCGGGCAGCACGACCAGCGCGGGCACGCTGCGGTAGTGGGTGAGGCCGTCGCATTCGTACGTGCGACGGGCCGCTTCATCGGTGATCACAGAGCCGGACCCCAGCTCGGAGCGCAACCGGCCAGCCAGTCGGGTCAGGGCCGGCGCCGGCGCGGCGGTGCGCATGGTCTGATCGTTGCTCGGCTCCGGCCGACCAGCAAGGGCAATCGGCCCCCAGAGGACAGTCACCTGAGTACTCGCACTCATGGCGCCGCCCGGTCCCGAGGCGACATGCTCCCCTCATGACCGACGACGCGCTCCCCTCAGCGGAGCAGGCAGCATGACAGAGCCACCCGCCACCCCACCCGCGCGCGTCTACCCGTGCCCGATCTGCGGGACGTCGGCGAACCTGACCACGGGCTGCCCCGGGTGCGGTCGGGCCCCGGACCCCGACGCCGCCGAGGTCATCGCCATCGACCAGGAGATCAGCTTTCTCAATGTCCGGGTCGATGATGCGCGGCAGGCGTACGCGAACCTCGAGGCGCAGGTGCGGACCCTGCGGCTGCGCCGTGAGCAGCTCGCCACCCGGGTGCGGATGGCCGCGCTGGCACCGACGGGTCCGGTCCGCGGCGCGGCGGGGGGCGCCGGCGCTGACCGTGCGGGTGAGAGGGCCGGTGCCGGTCCGGGGGGTGCCGGCACCGGCCAACGCACCGAGGCGTCCACCCGCACAGTCCAGAACGTCCTGTTCATCCTCGGTGGACTGCTGCTGGGCACGGCCGCGATCGTGTTCACCGCGATCGCCTGGGCGACCTACGGGGTCACCGGCCGGGCGCTGATCCTCGCCGTGGTGACGGCCGTCGCCCTCACGATCCCCCTGCTCGCGCTCTGGCGTGGGCTCCGCGCGACCGCCGAGACCTTCGCCCAGCTGGGCCTGCTGCTGGTCGTGCTCGACGGGTACGCCGCCTGGTTCGTGAACCTGTTCGGCGTGAGGGAGCAGCTGGCCGCCACCCGCTATGCCGGCATCGTGGCCGCGGTGACGGCCGTGCTGGCGTTGGCCTACCGGGGCGCGACCCGCCTCGTTGGACCGGCCTTCGCCGCGATGGTGGCGGCCCAGCCCATCCTGCCGCTACTCGCGGCGGGAACCACGACCGATGGCCCGCGCTGGGCGCTGGTGATCACCGGTGTAGCGGCGCTGAATCTTGGTCTGTTGCTGTGGTGGTGGCGCGGGCCCGCCGGCGGAGTCGGCCTCGCTCTGCGCATCTGCTCCAGCGTGCTCTTCACGGTGGCAGTCGGGGCTGCGCTCCTGGTCTCCCTTGGCCTGTCGCTCGTTCCGCACAGTCCGACCGAGGCCGCCCTGACCGGCGAGGCGCTCGTGTCCGTCGGGCTGCTGATCGCCGCCGGGGCCGGCCTCACCCGGAACAGGCTGCTCCACAGTGGAGCTGGGTGCGCCTTCGTGCTCCTCGTGGCGCTGGCGGCGGCGCGGCTGGCGGCCGCGCTCTGGCCGGGGTACACCGTCGTCTCGACCGCCGGTGTGGTGGCCGCGTTGGCGTTGGTGGTCGCCGCACCGGTCGGCCCGGCCGTGTCCGCCGCGGCCCGGGCCGGAGCGCGGATCGGCGGCCTCGTGGCGGTGCCCCTGGCCGCCATCGGCCTGGTTGCCCCGGTGCTGACGGTCGTGATCGACACGATCGTGGCGGCCCAGCCGACCTGGCGGGCCGATCTCGACCGCAACCCGCACGTGGCGACCACGCTCGACTGGCGCCCGGTCGTCGCGATCGCGCTGCTCACGGGCGCGGTCATGGTGCTGTTGCGCCGAGAATGGCTCTCGGTGCTCGCGGTCGGGGTGGCGACGTTGACCCTCGCGCTGCCGGGCACACTGCCGTTGCCCTGGTGGGCTCCCTCCACAGTGGACATCGTGGTCGCGTGCGCCCTCGCGGCGAGCGCGGTGCTCGCCCGTAGACCCGGCGACGCGACCGTGCGCGCGTGTCTCGCGGCGGCCCTGGCCGGGCAGGCCGTCCTCGCGGGCCTTGCCCGACCGTTCAGCACGGCCGCCGTGCTGGCGGCTGTGGTCGTCGCCGGAAACGTCTTGGCCGCACTGAGCCGACCCGGCGCGGTCGACCCGAAGCCGCACCGGACGGCGGTCGGTGGCCTGTCGCTGCTCGCGGTGTTCCTCGCGTTGCCGTGGTGCCTCGACGCCGCACTGGCGGCCGGCCGGATCGAGCCGCACTGGCGGGCCCGTCTCGCGGTGGTCGCCGTCGTGGTGCTCTCCGCCGCGCTGGTCGCGGTCCGGCGACAGTGGACGAAGCTGTTCTGGTACGCGTACCCCGGCGCGCTCGTGGCGGCGCTCCTGTTGCCGGTCTGGTCGTTGGTGGGCGGCGACGGCGAGCCGATCGTCGTCTACGCCGGGATCTCGGTGCTCGCCATCGCCACCTTGCTCGGGCTGGGTCCACAGCGGGAGCCGGCCGCCCTGACCGTGACCGCGACCGCCGCGGCGCTGCCCGCTGCCGTTCTCGTGGCCGGCACGGCCGACGCCGTGCTGGCGGTGCTGCTCGTGCCGTACACCTGGCTCGGCGAGGTCTGGTCCGGCGTACCGGCGGGGGCCGGCCTGGCGCCCGACGAGCTGGCGCTCGGGCCCAGCCGTGGCTCGGGGCTGCTCGCGATCGAGGCCACCGACGCGGTCGGGCTCGGCCTGCTCGGACTGGCGCTCGTCGTCGCCGCGTACTCGTGGTGGCGCACCCTCCGGGCGACCTCCGGAGCCGCTGCCCTCGGTCTGCCCGTGCCCGTCGTGGTAGCGGTCGCCGCCTTCGTTCCGCCCTGGCCGGTGGTCGCGACCGTGAGCCTCGGGCTTGGCCTGACCCTGCTCCTCGTGGCGGCCATCGGACTGCGCGACCGGTTGCTGGCGGCCGCGGCGACGATCCCCGGGCTGGCGCTCGCCTTCGCCGGTCTCGCCGGCGAACTCCCCACGAAGCCGAGCACTCTCGCGGCGTTGGGCGTTACGGTCGCCGCCAGTGCCGCGATCGGGAGCGCCGCGCGTACACCCGCCTTCCGCACCACCGGCTGGATCGCCACCGCCGCCACCACGGTGACCACGGCGGCGGCCGCGTTCCTCGCCGCCGACCTCAGCCTGCGGATCGCGGCGTTCGGCGTGCTGGCCGTCGCGACGGCGCTCCTCGCCGGCGGCACGCTGCTGCGACCGCGCCGGCCGGCCGAGGGTGTCGCGCTACAGGCCAGCGCGCACGGGGCGGCCGTGGTCGCCGTGGCCTTCACACTCTCCTCGCTCCGGCACGCGGCCGCGGTCTTCACGGTGT
>Ga0075421_100006052_pt1 | contig 14705 bp, 13 predicted proteins | sample SoiMetdeltSBSDD5_FD_75292 | JGI IMG/M metagenome (GOLD analysis project Ga0075421, IMG submission 75292) | Bulk soil microbial communities from a Populus tree surrounding site in Tennessee, USA - Soil MetaG P. deltoides SBSDD5 | ecosystem: Environmental > Terrestrial > Soil > Tree plantation...
ATCGCCGGCACGCTTCCGTTCGGCGCAATCGGCCTCTTCATCGGCGCTCGCGTCAGCGGCCGCACGGCGCCGGCATTCGTGAATCTCGCCTATATCCCGATGATGTATCTGTCAGGGCTGTTCTTTCCGATCCCGGAAGGCATCCGGTGGATCGCCCTGTTCTCGCCGGCGTTCCATCTGAATCAGCTCGCGTTGCACGTGGCGGGAACGCCGAGCCTTCTCGGTCCGGCGATCAATGTCGCGGCGATGGCGGGAGTCACCGTGATGTTCGCCGGTCTGACTGTTCGCAGACTGGTCAGGGCCTAGCTACGACTGTCGTACGGCCTCGGCGAGCACACGCTGCACGAACGGGGCTTTCGCGTTGGTGTACTCCTCACGGTCATGCCGATGCGCCTCGGCAAGCCGGCGCTTCAGCGCGGCGTATTCCAAGGCCACGTCCGGGTGGGTTCGCAAGTAATCGCGAAACGCCAACTGCTCGATCCAGAGTCGGCTCCCAAGCGGGACCAGATGCAGGTGGTGCGTGCGCTGCGCCGGCGAGGGTTTGCACAACCAATGCATCACCTCACTTCGATAAGGCGCGTAGCAGTACTGGTGACGCTCGAGAACGGGCAGAGCCGCACGAGAGCCGTCGAGACTCTCCACGCCAGCCATCATGTCGATCACGGGTTTGGCATCCAGGCCCGGAATCGCCGTGCTCCCGATGTGTTCGATCGAGCCGGCCACCAGCCACGCGCCGATCGCATCAGCAAGAAGCTGGCGCTCAGCCTCGAATCTCTTCGGCCAATCCTGATCGTAGGGCGCGATATATACCGGCGCATCTTCAGACATAGCGCCTTGTACCTAGTACCTCGTACCTAGTACCTACACCTAACCTTTGCCCTTTGCCCTTTGCCTTAGGATTTCCCGACCAACTGCCTCACAACATACGGAAGAATTCCTCCGTGCTTGAAGGCGATCAGTTCCTCCGGCGTGTCGATGCGAACGGTCACCGTGAACTCGCGCGTCGAGCCGTCGGTCTCGGTGGCGATGACGAGGACGTCGCCGCGCGGCTTCAGGCCGTCGGCTACGCCCTTGATGCGGAACGACTCGGTGCCGTTGATGTTGAGCGCGGCGGCGGTGTCGCCCATCTTGAATTGCAGCGGCAGCACGCCCATGTTGACGAGATTGCTGCGATGGATCCGCTCGAACGATTCAGCAATGACCGCCTTGACACCGAGCAGGAACGTCCCCTTCGCCGCCCAGTCGCGCGATGATCCGGATCCGTACTCTTTGCCGGCACACACCAGCAGCGGAACGCCGGCGCGTTGATAGGCCACCGACGCGTCGTAGATCGTCATCTGCTCGCCGCTCGGTTGATAGAGCGTCCAGCCGCCCTCGGTACCGGGCGCCATCAGATTGCGCAGACGGACGTTGGCGAACGTGCCGCGCATCATGACTTCGTGATTTCCACGACGCGCGCCGTAGGAATTGAAGTCGGACGGCTTCACGCCCTTCTCGATCAGATACTGCCCTGCCGGGCTGTCGGCCTTGATCGATCCGGCCGGTGAAATGTGATCCGTCGTGACACTGTCGCCGAGTACCGCCAGCACACGCGCGCCGGAGATGTCCTTCAGCGGCGCCGGCTCCATGGTCATGCCTTCGAGAAACGTCGGCTTGCGGACGTATGTCGAGTCACCATCCCACGCGAAGACGCTGCCTTCGGGCACCTGCAGACCCTGCCAGCGCTCGTCGCCGCGGAACACGTCGCTGTAGCTGCGGCGGAACATGTCGGCGGTCACCGCCTTGAGCATCGTCTCCTGCAGCTCGTGCTCGGTGGGCCAGATGTCCTTGAGATACACCGGACGGCCGGACGGATCGTGACCGAGCGGCTCGGTCGTGATGTCGGTGGTAATCCAGCCCGCCAGTGCGTAGGCGACGACGAGCGGAGGTGAGGCCAGATAGTTGGCCCGCACGTCCTGCTGAATACGGCCCTCGAAGTTGCGATTGCCGCTCAGCACCGAGCACACCACGAGTGCCTTCTCACGAACAGTGGCGGCAATCTCTTCGGGCAGCGGACCGCTGTTGCCGATGCACGTCGTGCATCCGTAGCCGACGAGATTGAACCCGAGCTGATCGAGATACGGCGTCAGGCCCGCGGCGTCGAGATACTCGGTCACCACTTTCGAGCCGGGCGCCAGACTGCTCTTCACCCACGGGCGGCGCGTCAGTCCATGTTCGACGGCCTTCTTCGCCACCAGACCGGCGCCAATCATCACGCTGGGGTTCGAGGTGTTGGTGCAGCTGGTAATCGCGGCAATCACGACCGCGCCGTGATCCAGCGTGGCGACCGCGGGCTCCGCGACGGCGACTGCCGCCCGCGTCGTTGCCGCCGCGGCGGCACCGGACCCCTTGGCCGGCATCTGCATCGACGGCAGTGCCGCTTGAAACGCCGTCTTTGCCCTGGACAAGGACACTCGGTCCTGCGGCCGCTTCGGACCGGCGAGACTCGGCTCGATCGACCCCAGATCGAGCTCGATGACCTCCGAATAGATCGCGTCGGGACTGCCCGACGTGCGGAAGAGCCCTTGCGCCATTGCGTACTGCTCGACGAGCGCAACCTGCGACTGGTCGCGGCCGGTCAGACGCAGGTAGTCCAGCGTCATGTGATCGATCGGGAAGATGGCAACGGTTGCGCCGTACTCGGGGCACATGTTGCCGAGCGTCGCGCGATCGGCGATGGTCAGCGCGCCGAGCCCTTCGCCGAAGAACTCGACGAACTTGCCGACGACGCCGTGCTTGCGGAGCACTTCGGTGATCGTCAGCACGAGGTCGGTGGCGGTCGCGCCCTTCGGCATGGCGCCGGTCAGACGGAACCCGAGGACCTGTGGAATGAGCATCGAGCTCGGCTGGCCGAGCATGGCCGCCTCGGCCTCGATACCGCCGACGCCCCAGCCCACGACGCCAAGACCGTTGACCATCGTGGTGTGCGAATCGGTGCCGACCAGCGTATCGGGATACGCCAGTTGCACGCCGTCAACGTCCTGGGCCACGACCACCCGCGCCAGGAACTCGATGTTGACCTGGTGCACGATGCCGGTGTCGGGCGGCACCACCTTGAAATTGTTGAACGCCCGCTGGCCCCAGCGAAGAAACGCGTATCGCTCGCGATTGCGCGAGAACTCGAGCTCCGCGTTCAATGCGAATGCGTCGGCGCGCCCGAAATAGTCCACCTGGACCGAGTGATCGATGACCAGTTCCACCGGCTGCAATGGGTTCACGCGAACGGGGTTCCCGCCCAGCGCGATGACGGCATCGCGCATCGCCGCCAGATCGACGACGCACGGAACGCCGGTAAAGTCCTGCAGCAGGACGCGCGCCGGCATGAACGAAATTTCTTTCTGAACGCCGGCTGCTGCATCCCAGCGTGCCACCGCGCGAATGTCGTCCGCTTTGACGAAGGCATCGTCCTCGCGCCGCAGCAGGTTCTCGAGCAGGATCTTCATCGAGTACGGCAGACGCGAGACGCCGGGAAAACCGGCTTTTTCGAGCGCGGGGAGGCTGTAAATCTGTACGGGCTGGCCGAGGACGCTGATTTCGGTACGAGTACCGAAGCTATTCAGGGTAGGCATGCACCCCGATGATACTCGTCTGGAACGGCTGGGGGGAATCGAGACCCGGTCTGGTTTCGTGATTCTCCGGAAATCAGACCAGGTCTCGGTAATGGCTCTACGCGACCTTCTTCAGGGAGATCTTGATCGGATCCGACTGCATGACTTCCTTCTCGATCACGAGCTTCACGCGCTTGGTCTCGAAACCATCCTTCGAGAACTCGGCGGTGAACTGTCCCTTGCCGATCCCCGCGACCGCCCACTTGCCCGAAGCGTCCGACTTCCCCTCGAGCTCGTCGCCGCCGGCAGCAACCTTCACCACCACTCCGGCAAGCGGCTCGCCGCCTTCTGACGTGATCGTGCCATTGAGACGACCGAGTCCGCGCGTCTGCGCGGTCACGTTCTGGCCAGCCAACAACGCGAGTGCCGCGATTCCACAAATGACTGCGTTCCGAATCTTCATGTCTCCTCCCGACGGGCCTTCGACTACCGCTCGGGCCTGAGCCTTCGACTTCGCTCCGCCCCAGGGAGCCCGCCCCCGTGATGTCCCTCGTCAATCGGCATCACGAGGCCGGACTTGAGCGCCCGCGAAGACATCGAGCAAGGGTCCGGCTGAAGCCGGACACTACGGGTGCAAGGGCCGGACACTACGGGTGCCAGGCTGTGACACGGCGCGCATTCAAGACGAAGCACGGCCGGCCGATTACCCTCGACGACTTCCGCGGAGGGACACGGGCAATGGCGATTTGGAGCATCGGTCGGCGGCTGTTCACTGGCATCGGTTCGCTGGCACTTCTGTTGGTGATCTCGGGGGGCGTCTCGATCTGGTCGGGCGCGGAGATGAAGACACAGCTCGACATCACCGCCCGCGAGACGGCGCACGATCTCGATCTCGCTCGTCAGGTCGAGCGCGACGCGGTCCTGCTCGATGCCGAGCAGCGGCGCCTCGTGCTCTCGGGCCTCGGTGGCGACCAGGACGGGTTGACCGCGGCACGTCAGACGATGACGCAGACGCGCGAAGCCGGCACCGGCCTCCTCGCCAAGCTCGGGAGCCGCGTCGCCAGCGCCGCCGAACGCAAACCGATCGACGACATCGTCGCCAAGCTCGAGTCATGGGACTCGGCCAACACGAAAGTCAACGAGCTGATCGCCGGGGGTGATGCCGCGGCGGCGTGGGAAATCACACGCAAGACGTCAGGCCCTCTCCTCGAAGGCGTGCGCACGTCGGCGAGATCGATCGTCACGCAGAAGGAGGCGGCCTTCACCCGATCGGTGCAGGCAGCCGACGCGAACTATCGATTCATTTTCATGTTGACGATCAGCCTGCTCGTCCTGTCGATTCCGGTGACCGCGGTCGTCGCCTACAGCGTCCGGGGCGTCACGCGCACGCTGCGATCGCTCACCGGCGATCTGGGCAGCAGCGCGCACCAGGTGGCGTCGGCCGCCGGGCAAGTGGCCGGGGCGTCACAGGCTCTTTCGAAAGGAGCGGGCGAGCAGGCGGCGTCTCTCGAAGAGACGTCGGCGGCGATGGTGGAGATGACCTCGATCGCGAAGCGGAATGCGGAGTCGTCTCACTCGGTCGCCGAGATGACTGCCGAGGCCTCGTCGCTCATCGAAAACGCCAACGTGGCGCTGCGCGAGATGGTCGCGTCGATGGCGGCCATCAAGACGTCGAGCGACAAGGTGGCGAAGATCATCAAGACGATCGACGAGATCGCATTCCAGACCAACATCCTGGCGCTCAACGCCGCCGTCGAGGCGGCGCGAGCCGGCGAAGCGGGCATGGGCTTCGCGGTGGTTGCCGACGAGGTGCGCAGCCTCGCCCAGCGTTCGGCGCAGGCGGCGAAAGACACCGCGACGCTCATCGAAGAATCGATCGCCCGGGCCAGTGAGGGCCAGCATCGTGTCGAGCAGGTGTCGAACTCGGTGACCGCCGTCAGCAGCAGCGCGGCGAAGATCAAGACGGTCATCGAAGAGGTCAGCGCGGCGAGCCGCGAGCAGATCAGCGGCATCCAGCAGGTCACGCATGCCGTGTCGGAGATGGAGCGTGTGACTCAGGCCACGGCGGCGAGCGCCGAAGAGAACGCCGCGGTTGGCGAGGAACTCAGCGCGCAGGCCGAGACAGCCATGGCCGCCGTGCGGCGGTTGTCGGCGTTGATTGAGGGCGGCGGGTCAGACACTCTCGCCGCGGAACCGCCGGTGACGCCGGCGAAGCCGACCGCGAAAGTGGTCTCGCTCGCCAAGCAGAAGGTGGCCAGGAAGGAATCCGTGGCCGGTGACGACCCGCTGCCGCTCGACAGCACCGGCACCTACGGCCAGTTCTAGAACACGACAAAGAGACTGCCGCTCGCCGACACATGTCGGCGGGCGTCGTCTTCGACAGTGATTCCGCCGGTCAGGATGTTCAGCCGTACGTCGCCGCGCGCTCCGAACCCGCGGATCAGACCGCTGGTGCGGGACATCAGCATGCGTCGTGCCCCGGCGCCGACATAGAAGACGCGCCCTTCCTCGGTGACCGTGAGCCCTTCGTGCAGTTGTCGCACGTAGCCGCCGCCGGCGGCGGCAAACGGCTGCCATCCGCTCACGCGAAGCTCGTCCAGCTTGATGATGATGCCGCCGTCGATCAGGTAGTGATCGAGACGCTCGACCGCCGTCACCGCCGGCGCATTCTCGACATCGCCGCTCACACTCGTCCGAAGCTCCGGATGTCCGAAGAGCGCATGCGCCTCGAATCCGTAGCGGCGCGTGAGGTCCACGGCCGCTCGCAGATCCAGAATCGCCGCGCCGGCAAGCCGGCTCGACGTCGCGAACAGGCGATAGGTATCGCTCGATCCGGTCGATCGCAGATCCGCGTCGGCACTTCCGAGCGGCGCGCCACCAACGAACCCGATGCCCGCGGCCAGCTGCAGCCGATGCAGTGGCGGGTCACCCTGCGCGCGCGCAGACGAAGCCGCGAGTACCACGAGGATGGCAATCAACGACGCCCGCACGGTCACTTCGGACGCACCGCGACGTCGAATCGTTCGCTCGCGCCTCCCGTCGGCGCGACGACGAGCCGCGGATGAAGCGTCACCTGAAAATCCACGTCGATGCCGGCCGGCGAGAAGAAGCTGTCCACGTCGGCATCGTCGAGCGGCTCGACGCGGATGACATGTGCGCCCGGCGTCAGCCCGGCGATCTGAAACGCACCGCCCTGCCCGAGCGAGAAACCGCCGATGAGCGCGCCCGTCGAGGGATTGAACGCCACGACATGCGCGCCGATCACCCCGGTGCCATTGCGCATGACCCGGCCGCTCAGGGCGCCGGTTGTGTTCTCGTGATCGCCGTCGGGATACAAGGTGGACACGCCCGCGATGTCGTCCGGCTGCAGCGTCCGATCCACCGTGACACCGCGGCCGAGCGAGATGGGAAACATCACCGCCCCCGACGCCATGACCCGCCGGCCGCCTTCCGGCCGGATCTCCGTCTCACCGATCGCGGAATGTCCAAGTCCGAGGAAGTGCCCGATCTCGTGCGTGGCGACCGAGCGCAGGTCGAAACGCCCGGTCTCCCCTGCCGCCGCCGTGGACCAGGTGAAGATCGAATTGAAGAAGACGTCCGACTCGACGATCGCGCCGGTGATCGTATCGACGACGAACGTCGTGGCGCCGAGCACGCGATCGAGGTCGGGCTGCTCGTCGAATCCGAGCACCGAGATATCGTCGTCTTCGAAGGGCACCGCCGACGTGACGCCGACGAACTGGAACGCGATCGACGCGGTCGGTACCGTCTCCCACGTCGCGAATGCGCTGGCGAGCTCACCCTGCAGCTGCGCCGGGGTGATCCCGGCTGTTCCGCGATCGCTCGCGAACCAGCGGACCCGGGCCACGTCCCATTTGAGCGGCGTCTGCGTCGCTCCGACCGAGGACGTCAGGTGCAGATAGGCCTGCGCGGGCTGTGCCGTGAGACAGGTCAGGATCGTCAGCAGCGTCACTGCCCGCCTCATGGCCGGCCCTCCGCGATGGCACGAACGTTTCGCGCGAACGCCGAGAGCTCGAGTGGCCGCCTCGCCGGATCACCACGCACCACGCGTCCCGCGGTTTCTGCGACGACTGGCGGCGTCACCACGCTGCGTCCACTGGCGTCGCGCACCACACGATAGACACCCTGGCTGAGTCCGAACGGGAGCGGAACAACCGGCGGACGGCCTTTGAGGAACAACACGACTTCCTCGCCCGACGCAAACTCCGGTGCGCCAACCATGAAGCGGCGATAGCGTCCGACCTGTCCGCCGGGCACACGGAAATAGACCGTCGCACCTGGCTGCCCCTTGATCGCATCGAGCACTTCCACCGTGACTACGGTCTCGATCGTCCGGCGACTGCCAACGAGCTGCGGCCGAACGCCAATCACGCGGCCGTGCACGACGAGCTCCGAAGCCGTGACCATCTCGGAGAATTCGGCGGGCACGAGAACCATCGCCGATGCGGTCGTCACCGCGCCAATCACGCACATCGCGCTGATCGCGACTGCCGCCCACTTACGGCGATCGTAGCGTCCGCCGTCGTAGTGTCCGGCTTTAGCCGGACTGGCTTTCATCTCAATCATTGGAACCCCTTGCGGAAAGCGCCCCGTGCGCCACTTCGAGTACGGCTTCGGCTGCCCGCGCGCTCGCCCCCGGCGGGCCCAGCTGCTGCCGCACATGGGCCAGCGCCTGGCGCGTGAGATCGTACAGCTTGCTGTCGGTCAGGAACTTCAGCGCCTCGGCGGCCGTACGCTCGGCGGTGAAGTCGGATTGAATCAGCTCGGGCACGATGCGCGTCCCCGCGACGAGATTCGGCATCGCATACATGTCCACGCGCCCGAACGGTTTGACCAGTCGATATGTCAGCGGCGACAACCGGTACACGACGACCATGGGCTTCTCGTGGAGCGTGCACTGGATCGTCGCCGTGCCCGACGCGGTGATCACCACATCAGACGCAGCCAGGACGTCGTCGGTCCGTTCACGCACGAGCACGACCTGCGCGTCGAGGTCGTCGGCAACGAGAGGCGCGAACAGCGAATCGGCCATTCCTGGCGCGCACGCCACCACGAATTGCGCATCGGGGACGCGCGCACGAATGAGCGGAATCGTCTCGGCCATGATTGGCACCGTGCGGTCCAGCTCGTTCTTGCGGCTGCCGGGAAGCAGCGCGACGGTCGGCGCGGTCGGCACGAGCCCGCGTTCATGAAGGAAGGCCTCGCGCGGATGGCCCGACTTCGCGAGATCGACGAGCGGGTGTCCGACGAACTGCACGTTGACGCCGGCGTCCCGGTAGAGCGCCTCCTCGAATGGGAAGATGACCAGCACCCGGTCCACATACGTCTTCATCGTCTCCATGCGGCCCGGCCGCCATGCCCACAGTTGCGGGCTCACGTAATAGACGATGGGGATCCCCAGCTGGCGCAGCGCGGCGAGCAGCCTGAAGTTGAAGTCCGGCGAGTCGATGGCGACGAAGACGTGCGGCCGCATCTCACGGGCCGAGTCGACCAGACGCCGCAGCATCGCGAACGAGCGCGGCACCACGCGAATGGCTTCCGTCAGGCCAGTCACCGACAGTCCGCCGTAGTCGCCGATGAGATGTCCGCCGGCCGATTTGAGCCGCTGCCCACCGAAGCCGAAAATCTCCGCGTCGGGTTGACGCTTCTGCAGCTCGGCGGTGAGAGCGCCGGCATAGAGATCGCCTGACGCCTCGCCGCAGGAGATCATGATTCGCATCGCCGGAGCCGATGTGTTTATGGACGGAGTGGACCGTCCTGAGAGACCGACGCTCGCCGCGGCTCTTTCTTCAGCGTCGCGGACATCAAATCGAGCTGATCGATCGGAATCACTTCGAAATCGGTGAAGCCGACCCCGCGCAACTGGGACACAAATCCCTGCGCGTTGCCAACGAGCACGATGGCCAGCCGGTCGGGCTTGATGTACTGCCGCGCCACCCGCTGAATGTCGTCGGGCGTGATTGCCAGCACACGCTCGCGGAACGTGCTGATCTCCTCGAGCGGCAGCTCGAAGAACAGGGCGTTCAACACGATCGTCGCGATGTCGTTCGGCGTTTCGATGGTCAGCGGAAAGCTGCCGGCCAGATAGGCTTGCGCGTCGGCCAGCTCGCGTTCGAAGACACGCTGCCTCTGCAGCTTGGCAAACTCCTCGACCGTCAGGCGCAGCGCTTCGCCCGTCGTCTCGGTTCTGGTATTCGTCTCGGCGACGAAGTCACCGGTGTACTTCATCGCCTGGCTGTTGGCCTCGGCACCGTAGGTCAGCCCGCGTTCCGACCTGAGCACGCGATGCAGCCGGTTGGCGCCTTCCCCACCGAGGATCTTCACTGCCAGATCCCACGCCAGGTAGTCAGGATGCTTGCGTGGAATCGCCAGTTGTCCGACGCGAATCTCGGTCTGTACCGAGCCTGGCTTGTCCACCACGATCAGCCGGCGGGTCGGCGGCGGCGGCTCGACGGGCTTCCACGGCGGCACTTCGCCGCGTGGCCACTTGCCGAACACCCGCTCCGCCTGCGCGAACGCCTCCTCGCCACTCACGTCGCCGACGATGCCGAGGATCATGTTGTTCGGCACGAAGTTCTGCCGGTGAAACTGCCGCAGATCGTCCTGCGTGATGTTCATCAGCGTCTCGGGCGTACCGCTGCCCGGCAGTCCATACGGATGGAAGCCGTAGACCAGGCGGTCGAAAAGCACCGTGGCCACGTAGTCGGGATCCTCATCGCTGACGCGCAGCGACGAAATCGCGCGCTCGCGCTGGCGTTCGATCTCTTCAGGCGAGAACGCCGGGTTTCTGACGACGTCGCCGATGAGATCCATGCCGAAGGCGAACGAATCCTTCATCACCACGGCATTCACGTAGGTGAGATCGCTGGCCGATCCGGTGCCCAGCGCGCCGCCGATGAAGTCGATCTGCTCGGCAATCTGTTGGGCGGTCTTGGTCGTGGTGCCCTGATCGAGCAGGTGTGCCACCAGTTCGGCAACGCCGCGCTTGCCCGGTGGATCCTGCGCCGCGCCGGCGCGCGTCAGAAGCCGCATCGTGACTGCCGGCTGCTCGTGATGCAGGATCGCCATCACCTGCATCCCGTTCGAGAGCGTGCGGATCTCGTACGGCGGAAACTTGAACTCCTTCGGCGGCAGCGGCCGCGGCACAGACTCGCTCGGCCAGCTGGTGAACTGCGCGTTGGCGACGGACGCGCAGAACACAACTCCCAACGCCCAACTCGCAACGACCAGCCACGTCCAACGCCCGACTCCCACTCGAGACGTCATCGCGAACCCCCGCTCTTCGGAACGATGTGAAGAACGACGCGGTTGTTGGGCGTGAAGTAGGTCTTCGCGACGCGAAGCACGTCGGCCTGCGTGACGTTCATGAAGATGTCGAACTCGCCGTCGGCGGCACCGACGTCGTTGTGAATCACCGCCGAGTGTGCGAGGTGCCGCGCCTTGTCCTCGTTCGACTCGCGGCTGACGATGTAGTCGCGCGCGAACTGATTCTTGGCGCGCTGCAGCTCGTTGGCCAGCACCGGCTCCCTGGTGAGCTTGTCGAATTCCGCGATGAGCGCCTGCTCCGCCGCCTGCGGCGTCTGCCCCGGCTGCACGATGGCCACCGCGTAGAAGAGATTGGGGTCCTCGGTGATATTGCCGCTGCCGAAGGCGGTCAGCGCGATGCGCTTCTTGTACATCAGCTCGAGCGGGATCCTCGCGCTTTGTCCGTCCGACATGATCTTGGCGGTGATGTGCAGCGGATAAGCGTCGGGATGGCCGTCGTAGGTGACGTGATACGCCACCACCACCGCCGGCAACGGCCACGACTCTTCGACGACGGCACGCCGTTCTTTCGTTTGCGCCGGCTCTTTCGGAATGTCGCGCGGCACCGGACGAGGCGACCTCGGCACGCGACCGAAATACTGCGTCACCATCTGGAGCGCCTGCGCGGAGTCGAAGTCGCCGACCACCGTGACGGTCGCGTTCTCGGGCACGTAGTAGGTGCCATGAAAGTCACGCACGTCGCCGATCGAGGCGGCCTCGAGGTCGGCCATGCTGCCAATCGTCGGGTGCTTGTAGGGGTGGGTCGTGAACGCGTGGTCGTAGATGATCTCCGAGAGCCGTCCGTACGGCTGGTTCTCGACCCGCATCCGCCGCTCTTCCTTCACCACCTCGCGTTCGCGCCGGAACGCTTCCTCGTCCACGCGCAGCGTCGCCATGCGATCGGCTTCGAGCCACAGCGCCAGCGGCAGGTAGTGGGCCGGCAACGTCTGCCAGAACACGGTTTCGTCCTCGGTCGTGTAGGCGTTGCTGCGGCCGCCGACGCTGGCGATGATCGACGTGTGTGAATCGGGCTCGACGTTCTTCGATCCCTTGAACATCATGTGCTCGAAGAGATGGGCAAAGCCGGTGCGCCCGGCCCGCTCGTTCTTCGAGCCGACGTGATACCAGACCGAGACGTGCACGATCGGCGTCGAGTGATCCTCGGAGAGGATGACGCGCAGGCCGTTGGGCAGCGTCGAGATCTGATACTGGAGTTTCGGCGGCCGCACCGCGGCGTCGAGCGGCGACAGCGCGACCACGACGAGTCCGACGGCGATCGCCGCGAGTGCCGGCGTTGGGGCGACCTTCACGTGGCCCAGCAAGGAGCGCATGAACAATTATCCCAGAGGTTATCGGCTCAGCAGACGAAAGCCGATGGCCACCCACTTCGCCGTCCCGAACTCCAGCGGAAAGGGATCGATTCGTCGTTCGGCGGCCAGGAAGAACTCCATGGCGCCCGCCCGTCCGTCGAAGCGCACGCCCACTTCCCCGCGAAACCCGGTTTGATCCCCGCGATTCTGCGTGTCGTCCACACCAAGACGACGCAGCGTCCCGGCGAACAGCACGCCGACCGCCGGACGGATCTGCACATCGCTGCGCACCGCCGTTTCGATCTCCCACTCGTAATCGACGAATGCCTTGGCGACGGCACCACGCACATCGACCCGGGCATCGACGTGCGCGCGCCCAGTGGTGACCGCTTTCTGCAGCCGCACCCCCATCATGTTCCAGGCGATCGCGATGCGGTTGGCACGGTCGGCAAGGTGACGGGACTGATGATAGAAAACGCCGGCGATCTCCACCTCGGTCGTTCGTATCGAGGCCGATCCGGCGAGGATGTAGTTGCCCTGGTTCGGATCGAAGTGGCGGAACTCGTCACCGAGAATCGCCTGATAGTTGGCGACGAACGTGGCGCGGCCGGAGCGGTAGTCGATGACGTCGAGATCACCGCCGAAGTTCGTATCCCAGACGAACATCACGTCGTCATCGGAGAGGTGTTCGGCGGACAGATGGAACGCCGCGCGCGGGAGCAGCTCGACTTTGGGCGGCTCGGGATCGTCGCCCGGCGCCTGCGCTGTCTGCGCCGCCGGCGTCTGCGCGGAGGCCGTGCGCGGGCAGGCGCACAGCACCAGCGTCAACGCCATGACGGCGCTTGGAATACGTCGAACGGACACTGTCACTCGGAAGACCTTTCCGGCTTGGGGTCGGCACCGGAGGAGAGGAACCGTGCGAGGCGACTCTCGATCGCCTCGATGCGGCGTTTGAGCTCGGGCAGGCGCTTGAACAGCACCGACGCCTTGCGCCAGTCGCGGCTGTCGATGGCGGGATAGCCCGCGACCATGGCGCGCGGCTCGAGCGAATTGGTCACGCCCGACTGTCCGACCGCGACCGCGCCTCGGCCGATCGTCAGGTGACCGCCGACGCCCACTTGTCCGCCGAACACCACGTCGTCTTGGACGTCGGTACTGCCGGCAATCCCGACCTGCGCCGCGAGCAGCACGTTGCGGCCGACCGTCACGCCATGGCCGATCTGCACGAGGTTGTCGATCTTGGTGCCCGCCTTGATGCGCGTTTCGCCCACCGCGGGACGATCCACCGTCGTGTTGGCGCCGAGTTCGACGTCGTCTTCGATCACGACCGTCGCGACCTGAGGAATCTTCTCGTGTGTGCCGTCGCCCCGCCGCACGAAGCCGTAGCCGTCGCCGCCGACGACCACGCCATTCTGGAGCACCACACGATCGCCTATGGTCACGCGCTCGCGGATGGAGACGTTCGAGTGAATCACGCAGTCGGCGCCGATCCGTGCGCCCGGACCAATCGTCACGTTGGGATGCACGATCGTCCGATCGCCGATGACCGCGCCTTCGGCGACGGCGACGAACGCGCCGAGCGACACATCGGCGCCCAGCTCGGCATCGGCGGCAATCGCGGCGAGGCCGTGCACGCCCGGCGCGGGACGCGAGACTGGAGCGAACAACCCGACGGCTCGCGCGAAGGCCAGATAGGGATCCTTGGCGCGCAGCATCGAGCACGGCGCCGCCGGCGCATCCTCTTTGAGGATCACGGCCGACGCGCGTGTGCCGCGCAGCGCCTTCTCGTATTTCGGATTGGCCAGGAACGTCACGTCGCCCGACTCGGCCGTCTGAATGCCCGCCACCCGGCGGATGTCGACGTCTCCGTCACCCTCCAGCCGGCAGTCGAGCCGCTCGGCGAGTTCGCGCAGTTTCACCTGGCGGAGATTGTAATGCGTCCGCTGTGTCATGATGACTGGAGCCCACCGGAGACACCGCCACCACCTTCATGTTCAACGTCGCGTATCGGCTCGCCAGACGCATCGCCATCAGCATCCTTGGCTTCTCCGTGCTCGCCGTCGGCATCGCCATGATGGTGCTGCCGGGACCAGCGTTCATCGTGATCCCGATCGGCCTGGGCATTCTCGGGCTGGAGTACGCCTGGGCACGCCGCTGGCTGAAAACGGTGAAGGAGAAGGCGGAAGCGTTGGCGCGAACGGTCACGAAGTCGTCGCCGGGCCCGACGCCGCCAAAGTCGGAGGATTCACCCGGCAAATCGTAGTGTCCGCTTCGGCCGGCCTCATCGTAGTGTCCGGCTTTAGCCGGACGTCATCGTAGTGTCCGGCTTCAGCCGGCCTCGTCGTAGTGTCCGGCTTTAGCCGGACCTCATCGTAGTATCCGGCTTCAGCCGGACCTCATCGTAGTGTCCGGCTTCAGCCGGGACGTCATCGTAGTGTCCGGCTTCAGCCGGCCTCGTCGTAGTGTCCGGCTTCAGCCGGAC
>Ga0075421_100006055_pt1 | contig 14702 bp, 22 predicted proteins | sample SoiMetdeltSBSDD5_FD_75292 | JGI IMG/M metagenome (GOLD analysis project Ga0075421, IMG submission 75292) | Bulk soil microbial communities from a Populus tree surrounding site in Tennessee, USA - Soil MetaG P. deltoides SBSDD5 | ecosystem: Environmental > Terrestrial > Soil > Tree plantation...
CGTCACGTACCAGCGTGCCGGCGAGCACATCACGCCACGCGCGGGGCAAACCCTCGTGTTCGGGCGCCTGCGCTTCTTCCACGATGGGCGCGAATTCTTCCCGTGGGATGTGAGTCTTGCTCAATCTGGAGTCGCGACGCGTACCGAGCGACACATCTGGCTTCTGCGCCTGGGGCGGCGCGCCGTCTCCGCCGAGGTACATCCCGACCCGGATGGTTCGCTGGCGATCTGGCTCGGCAGCGGAGATTACGCGCTCCTGGGCAGCACGCAGCTCCTCGCGTCGGGATCGCCGCCCTACGAAGTGGTGGCCCTGTTCCGCGTGCCTCCCGGACCGGTCGCCACGTACGTCGGTGAGCTCACCATGACGACCGAGAGCCACAAAGGGGGGCACGTGTCGTACGGCGAGTTCGGCGAACCCTCGGTCACCGTGCTCCCGATTGACATCGCCCGCGCGACTCTCGAGCAGCGACTCGGAACGTTGCCGCGAGCACCCATCGCTGCGGCCTGGTGCGCCGGCGAGTACGTGCCGGGCTTCAACGACTCCCAGCTCGCGACGCGCGCCAAGGAGATACTGGATCGCGGGTGCGCCGACGCGGCTCGGTCAGCCCTCGGTCCGCCCCAAGCTGATGCAAGCAATCCCGCTCGTGTTGCCATCCATGGAGTCGGCCATGCGGCCGCGCGCCTACGCACACACCTGGTATTAGCCGCCAAGGAGGATCTATGACACATGCCGAGCTCATTCCGCAGACATCAGGTACGGCGCGGAGATTGGACGCCGTAGGTTGGGGGTTGTTCTTCATTTGGGTTGGTGTCGCCCTGATTGCCCACCTCGGGTGGGGCGCCGGACTGCTCGGCGTCGGCGGCATCGCCCTCGCGGTGCAAGTCGCACGCGGATACCTGAGCGTTGGTGCCGAACCGTTCTGGATCGCGGTGGGCGTGCTCTGTGTGGTGGGTGGAGTTGCGGAATTCCTGGCCCTCGAATTCAATCTGCTTCCGATCTTGCTCATTCTCGCCGGCGTGGGACTCGTGATATCTGCCGTGCGCCGCAATGCTTCACATCCTTGAAGTCGAACGTTTGGCGGTACGGTTCGGGACAGCCGCGCTGCTGCTCGCCGTATTCACGACCGGCGGCTGCTACGCTTATCGACCAGTGGCTCTCGCTCCGCCCCCCCAGTCTCGTGTCCGGGTTGTGTTCACGAGCGCGCTCGTCCTGACCACGCTGCCGTCGGGTCCGGACAGCACGCGCCACACCTACCCGGGGGTGCTCGAAGCCAACGGCACGATACGGGCTGCGGCGGGCGACAGCGTCGCGCTGCTTCTTGAAGAAGCCCGAACCGCACACGGCTCGATCGACGGCGTGGCGGGGCAGGTCGCGCTGGTGGCAACGACGAAAATCGCGCGACTTGAGGAACGCCGTTTTCAGGCCGGAACGACGGCTCTGGCCGGACTCGGCGCGGCAGCGCTGGCAGCGACGGCCTTTATTCTGGTCATCGTCGCGACGATCACGAAGGGCTTCTGATGGCGATCATTCGTATCACGCCACGCCCTACTTGTGGCCTTCCACCAGGAACGACACCCTGGCGTTCACACGGTATTCCGTGATGCGATCACCCTCGATCGAACCGGTGAAATTGTCAATCCAGATCGACTTGATGTGCTTCACGGTCTTCGCGACTTCCTTCACCGCGTTGTGTGCGGCATCGTCGAAACTCTTCTCTGATTGCGCGATGACTTCGACGACCTTCACGATGCTGCTCATGAGATGACCCTCCAGACGGGTTGCGCTACGAATTGATAGTCAGTTCGTCGTCCACCGCGGTGACGCCGGGGGCTCCCCACGCCGCACCTTCGGCGGCCGCGCGCTCCCCCCAAGACTGGACGTGCCCGCGCAAGATCACTTTGCCGTTGTCCGTTACCACGTTGATGCGATGCGCTTCGAGTTCGGCGTTTCGCGCCAGCGCCGCCTCGATCCGCTCCCGCACGTCGCGGACGGTCACGTGCGGCTTCACCGTAATCAAGTTCGTGACGCCCTTCACGCCGGCGAGCTGCTGCACCCCTTCCTCGGCGGCGGCGCGCTGGTAGTTCCAGTCGACCGCCCCCTCGAGCCGTACCCATCCGTCCGACACCCTGGACTCGATCGCCTCGTGCGGCACCAAGACGTTCCATTCGTGTGCCTGGACCACGGCGGCGGCGATGTCGGCGTCGTTCCGCTCGTGTGACATCGGGAGCTTGACGTCGACGTCGTTCACCACCGCGCGCACTCCCCGGACTCGCTTGGCGGCGCGTTCGGCTGCCACCTTCTCAGCGTAGGACCTGACCACTCCCGTGAGCGTGACCACTCCGTGGGCGGCGACGCCCACGTCGACTACCGAGGCGCCAAGCCTCGGCTCCCACTCCAGCTCCTGGACCACCTCGCGCCGCAACGCCGCGTCTTGAACGTTCATGTCATCCTCCTCGTCACACGGTTGTGCGATTACGATAGCCGCGCGGCCCTAAGGCGAGCCTGAAATCCTCTTGAAACGGCGTTCGCCCTGAGGTCCGTCGGTGGCCCGACGCTGAAGGAAGCTGCATCGCCAGTTCAGGGTGGCTTCACGGCCGCGAATGTAGGTTCGCCAGAGTTGCTCCAGGGGAGTCGGGGAGGTTCCGAGACCGGCAACGGAAACGGGACCGGCGATCCGCGTGATCACATCGTCTGGAGCGGTGGGGCCGATCGCGCGCCTCACCCACGCCGGAGTGGCGCTCCGGCGTGCAGAGCAAGAGGTCGACGCGATTCGACCGACTCGCAGCGCCCGCACCGGCGAACCGTGGGGCCCGTCAGGCCGCATGGGGATCGAAGCCGGAGCTCCCAACGCCAAACCGCAAACGAACAGGTAGGCGGTCGCTGCGGGAAGAAGAACGGGGACGTGAATCCCCGACTCCGGGTAACCGGTGTGTAGGGCGGCCCGCCATCCGATTGTCGTTCGGAACGGTGGGCCGCTCTTGTTTTTCTTCTCCGCAATCTCATGAACCATTCATGGCGCGAGCACGATGATTCGCCATGACTCGTCATGGACCGCCTCACCCGATGCTGATCGCGCTGGCGGCATTCGCGCTGCTCGCGGGCAGCGTCGGCGCACAGGCTGATCCCCGCGGCCGGATCTTCGTGGAGCGCGGTTGCCGCGATTGCCACGCCATCTCCGCCATCAAGATGAAAGCATCGACCGACGTCGGGCCGGACCTGACCTACGCCTACGGCGACGTGCTGCGCCGCTACGGACTCAACCTCGAGTCCTTCATGGCGAATCCGACGGGCGTCATGCGGCTGATGGTCGCGTCCCACCTGCGGCTGACGATGGCGGACCGCGACTCGATCGTGGTCCTGCTGCGGGGCTTGTACGAGGAGCGGCGGGCGGATGCCGAGACGGGGATCCCGAACCTCCCGCCGCCACGCTCCGGCGCGACTAGCCCTTGCCCTCGTCGGTGACGCGCGGGTGTTTCGTGACCACGGACGAGGCTGCGCTTACGGCGTGCCGCTCGTGGGCCAGGCGCTTCCCCAAAGCGTATGCCGTACCCGCGGTGACCAACGCCAGGGCGGCGAGGCCGGCGACGACCGGCAACGCACGACGTTGCACCAGTCCCGTCCCGAGGTAAATCGTGGCGATTCCGTAAGTCAGCTCGACGATCCCGAGCGCGCCCAGGTACCGGCCGAACGGATAGCGCACGACGCCGAGGAGATACCCCGGGAGCTCCGAGGGCAGGGCGAACTGCGCGAGCAGAACGACACCGAACGGTGTGTGGTGGGAGATGCGGTCCTCGTAGCGTGCGAGCACCGGGGCCGAGACCAGCCACCGGGCCGCGGGCCGGCCCATGAACCGTCCGATGGCGTACGTACCCGCACCGCCGAGCAGCCACCCGGTCCAGAGCAGCGCGAACCCTCCAATCGTGCCCCAGGTGAAGACCGCGAAGGGGACGACGATCCAGCTCGATACAAAGGCGAGCATCGCCGCGAGCGCCGAGAACGTCACGACGAGGGTCATCGCCCAGATGGGGTGTTCCGACGCCGTCCGGTCGGCCTCCGACAGGATGCGGACCAAGAAGTCGTGGACGCCCTGCGAGAAGATGAGCAACGCGACGAGCAGCAGCAGCAAGGCGGCCACCGCTACACGCCGCGTCGTCTTGAGGTTGAGACCGAGCGTCCGTGGCATGGTGCAGAATCGCCATCCCTTCATGAAGGCACGCTGAGATCGCTCCGAAGGGCGCTGAAGGCACCTTCACGTCCGCTTCACGCACAATCCACACGCGCCCCGGTACTCTCGTAATGTCCTCCGCTCCAGGGAGAAGCACGATGTCTCGCGTTTTGATCCTGTACGGCACCACCGATGGGCACACACGCAAGATCGCTGCGGCGCTTCGCGAGGCGCTCCGCGATGAGGGGCTCCATGCCTTCGTGACCGACGCCAAATACGGTACGGCGACTGTAGTGCCCGAAGACTATGACGGCGTCATCGTCGCCGCCTCGCTCCACGCCGGCGGGTTCCAGAAACCCGTCGTGCGCTGGGCTCGAACGCATGCGGCGCAGCTGAACCGGATGCCGAGCGCCTTCCTCTCGGTGTGTCTCGGGATCTTGGAGAAGCGACCTGAGGTACGCCGGACTCTGGACGCGCTCGTGGAGCGGTTCCAGCTGTCCACCGGGTGGCGGCCTGGGCGAATCAAGTTCGTTGCCGGCGCTCTGCCGTACACCCGGTACAACTGGCTCAAGCGCTGGATCATGCGCCGTATCGTCGCGAAAGCCGGGGGCGACACCGATACGACGCGCGACTTCGAGTACACTGACTGGGACGACCTGCGCGCATTCGCGCGCACCTTCGGACGCCGCCTGACAACGCAATCGGTGCGACTCCAGCACGAGGAGTTCGTATGACCTGGGGACCAATCGTCGTCGGTGTGGACAACTCACCTGAGGCGGCAGGCGCCGCCACCCTGGCCTATCGGATCGCGCGGGCCGCCGCGGAGAGCTGTGACCTCGTACACGCCACCCCCGATGCCTGGGCGCCGTTCTCCGCAGTCGGTGACCCACAGCAGGTGCAGGAGACGCAGCGGCTGCAGCTCGCGGTGGCGCGCCATCGGGTGACGGAGGCGCTCCGGAGTGCCGTTGCCCCGGAGCTGCTGGAGCGGTTGGACGTGCGCTTCGGGCCTTCGGCCGTCGTGCTCCAGGACGCCGCGCGCGAACGCCACGCCGGCCTCTTGGTGCTCGGCGGGAAGCATCACACGGCTTTGGAGCGGTGGTTGGGGGGGAGCACGAGTCTGAACGTCGTGCGCACCACCGAGGTGCCGGTCCTCGTGACGACCGGCTCCCCGGCCACCGCGATCCGCCGCGTCCTCGTCGCGGCGGATCTGTCTGCGGCGGCACGACCAACGGTCGAACTCGCCGAGCGCTTCGCGCGGCTGGTGGGTGCGCAGCTCCGCGTATTGAGCGTCTTCGAGCCGCTGCCCACGCTCCCCGATGTACCGGCCGTCGATCCCGCCAGCTACTACGGCATGTCGCAGGAGCACCTGCGGCGGGAGGTCTGGCCGCTCGTCCGGGCCCCGGGCGTCGAGAAGATCGTCCGGCACGGCATGGTGGTTGAGACGCTGCTGCGGGAAGCGACAGACTGGTCCGCGGATGTGCTGGTCGTCGGCTCGCACGGCAAGGGATGGGCGCAACGGATCCTGCTGGGGAGCGTGACGGAACGCCTCCTGAACGACCTGCCGACGTCGCTGCTCGTGGCGCCGGTCGCGGTGCCCGTGCCGGCGGAGCGCCGTCCGCGCACCGAGACGGCGGCCGTATGATCTCCGGGCCCGTCGTCGTCGGTGTGGACGGTTCCCCCGAATCCGCCGCGGCCGCGGCCGTCGGCTGGCGTCTCGCGGAGGCGGCGGGGGTTCGCTGTCACCTCGTGCACGCCACGTCTGATGTGCGGTCCGCGCTGGACTTGGCGGGCACCGGAGTATCGCTCGACGACCTGCAGGGGGCGCTGCTGGAGCGCGCGCGCGGCGAGATCGTCGCGCTGCTCGAGGATCGTGTGCCGCCCCACGTGCTGGGAGGCGTGATCGTGCGGGCTGGCCGCCCGACGTCAATCCTGGCGGATGTTGTGGCGGAGACGAAAGCCGGCCTGGTCGTCCTCGGCGGGAAGCATCACTCGACGCTGAACCGATGGCTGGGCGGGAGCACGGTGCAGCACGTGGTGCGGCGCGTGGCGGTACCGTTGTTGGTCACCGCCGGCGACCTGCATCCCCGGCCCCGCGTCCTGGTCGCGGTAGATCTTTCCTATGCCGCGCTCCCGACCCTCGATGAGGCGGTCGACTTTGCCCGCCTGCTCGGCGGCCCGCTCCGCGCGTTGCACGTCATCGAGCCGATCCCCAATCTTCCCGACGTGCCGTTTCCGGTCGACGTCGGCGAGTTCGCCAGGCGCTCCCGCGAGCAGCTCGAGCAGCACGTCTGGCCGTCGCTGCCCGTGCCCGACCATCATAAGGTCGTGCGCCAGGGGATCGCGCTGGACCTCATCGCGGAAGAAGCGGCGGCCTGGCGTGCCGACGTCATCGTCGTGGGGTCACACGGGAAGGGTTGGGTGGACCGGCTCGTCATCGGCAGCTTGACCGAGGACCTCTTGAACGACCTGCCGACCGCCGTGCTGGTGATCCCGGTCCCGGCACCGGAGCGGCTCGAGATGTTGCCTCTCCACGTACAGGCGGCCGTGGTCACGGCATGACGATGACCTAAGGTGCAGCTCCCCTGCTGGTCGCGGGAGTCCTGACTGTCGCGCTGCTCGCGCGCCGCTCTGCCTCGCGCCGCAGCGCCGGCAGCAGCAGCCAGCGGATCAGCACCATGCCGACGCCGGCCCAGCGCCAGTAGCGGAGGAACTTCCGTTGCGCCGTTCCATCGGTCGCGACGGCGCGGGTCTCCGTCCGGAAGCGCGTGAGCGCAGGGCCGAGCGGCTCAACCTCTAACGTCCAGACGATCTTGACGAGGTCGGGCTCCGCGAACGCGCCGAAGCGATCGGGTGCGACAGCGGTGAACTTGACGTTCGCCTGCCACGGCTGCGTGACGGCGCCGATCACGAGCTCGCGACCGGGCCGCTCCGCGAGTACGCCCCACCCCATGCCGAGGGTCTCGGCGACGAGGCCCTGCGGCCGGCGAGCCGGCAGAGGCGTCGCACCGAGGATCTTCCCGCGCATCCAAATGATCGCCCGAATCAAGGGCACGGACTGCATGTCGAAGGTCTTGGCGACATCCAGCACGATGTTCGCAGGCGCGTGCACGAGCGTCTCGTGACGCTCCGTGATGTCGGCCACGGGCATGAACCAATTGATGAGCCTCCCCCTCCCCCTCGCCGGCGCGGCGGTCGCAGTCGTCATGGGAGGGCGCCCGCGGCGTGGAGCTCCTTCTGCTCGGCTGCCGCCTTGATTCGCCGCACCACGCGGCGCATCACGATTCCCACACCGGCGCCGATGATCCGCCAATACCGGCGGAACGTCCGCTGGGCCGTTTCGTCGGTCGTCGCGGTGCGCGCCTCGTACCGCAGGATGGTCCCCTCTCCCGCGGCACGCACGGAGAGGCTGATTGCGAGCTTGGCGTAGCCGGGCTCGCGGAAAGGAATGAAGTCGGGTTGCGCGACCTTGTGGCTGCCGTAGTCCTTGCGCCAGAAGCGCCCGATCGAGCCGATGACGAGCTCGACGCCTGCCTCCTCGGCGAGGACCACCCACTCCGGTCCCTGCTGCATGATTTGTCCGAACGTCACGCGCGGCGGCCGCGCCGCCACGGGCTCACCCCGCAGCCGGCGCGCGACGTTCCGCGGCAGCTCCCGCAGATCGAAGAGGAAATCGATGACGGGATCCTTGAGGTTCGTTTCGCGGATGGCCGCGTACGTCTCGTCGGGAGTCGCCTTGACGCTCGCCTCGTAGATGTACGTCTCGTCGAAGGTCGGGAGATAGCGGTCGATCAACATGAGCATGATCCTGCGGGAGACAATTGGATACTACCGATCGACGACTGAACCGAAGCCCAGATCGGGATGAAGAACTGCTCAAGGTGGCATCAGCGGGGTTTCAGACGGTTGAGCGCAACGTTGGAAACGAAAGCGAGGTCGCCGTGATCCGCTTCAACCTGGCCGACGCATGCCGATGGATCGCCCGCCTGCTTGCAGTCTCGAGCGCGCTGTTTGTGCTCGCGTTTGCGCGGGGCGAGCCGTCGTCGGCACGCGCCATGACAGCGCTTGAGATCATCCTGTTGAGTCTCTTGATTCTCGCGCTGGTCGGGAACCTGGCGGCCTGGCGTTGGGAGCTTGCCGGTGCCGCGATCGCGCTGATCAGCACGCTGGCGTTCGCCGGAATCGAGCTGGCGCGCCGCGGCCGCCTGCCCGGACCCTGGATCCTCGGCGTGATGGCCGCGCCGGCGGTACTCTACGCAGCGTCGTGGCTACTGCGGCACCGCACAGTCACATGACGGCGCGGCTGCTTCCATCGCGTCGAGCCGCGTATAGTAGTCTCCGATCTCCTTGAGATGGGCCCAAGCGATCTTCGCGGTGAGGTCGAGGTCGTCGTTGGTCACGTTGGTTTGTGGATCGTGGGCGCCGTGCTCGAGCTCGACCTCGAGCCCGCGGCGAAACTGATTGAGATCGACCCGCGTCCAGTCGATGCCCACGCGCGTTCCGATCTTCCGCGCGTCGTCTGTAGTGAAGCGCCGCTTAGCCGAGGTCATGGCGCCTCCGGCTTCCCCACCAATCGAGGGCGGCGAAGGCCCCGCCCATCACCAACCAGAACGCGATCCGCAGCCACGCGCCGTCGGTAAGCGCGTCCAGCGCGGCGATCCCGAAAAAGACGATGAAGATGGTGAGTCCTTGACGTCGCATCGCGACCTCCGAGCGGGGTAGTTGCGAAAGCGTAACGCGCGAGACGTGAAGCAACGATGAACCCGGCATGATGAACGAACAAGAGACCCTCACAACCCCTTCAGGGCCGTTTGCGACTCTCCCCCGCAACTTGCCCACGGTCGGGAGGTGGTCTTCCGACAGGGCAAGAGCCCATTGGAGGGAAACATGAAACGGAGTACGATGCTGGTCGCGGCGCTGTTCGCGGGAGCGACGGCGCTGTCGGCGCAAACCACGAGAATCAAACCGGAGATCCGTCCCTTCGCCGGGGCGCTCATTCCAACCGGGGACCAACGGACCCTGTTCATGGATGCGCCGATGGCGGGTGTGTCGGCGGCGCTTGAGGTGAAGCCCAGCCTGCACGTGTTGGCCACGCTCGGCTGGGTCGCGGCGCAGAACAAGTATCCGGTCGCGCAGGACAACGTGAACATCTACCAGTACAGCGTCGGGGCGGAGCTGGGCTTCGTGAAGCCGCTCGGCGGCCGCTGGGAGCTGCGGCCCTTCGCCGGTCTCGGCTTCGGAGGGCGCACCTACGCGTTCCAAGGGCTGGGGCTCACCGACAAGACGTGCTTCGCCGGCTACGGCGCGGTGGGCACGGAGTTCCAGATCGCCCGCACGGCTCTGCGGCTCGAGGCACGGGACAACGTCTTCTGCTATCGCTCGCCCGTTCCCGGCGTGAGCTCGAAGACGCGTAACGACGTCGGTCTGTCGCTTGGCATCGCGTATCACTTCCGGTAGGCGTCCGCAAGTCCTCTTCGCTCTCCGGGCCGTTCCGGCCCGGCGGGCGAGCAGGGGAGGATCTCATGAGCGCAACTCGGCTGATCGAAGGGGCCCTCGACAAGGTACGCGCCGCGGCTGGCGTGAAAACCGTCTATGGCGAGCCCATTACGGTGAACGGCAAGACCATCATTCCCGTCGCGAAGGTGGCCGATGCCTACGCGGCACCGGCCGGCGTCGTCGAAATCTCCGGTGACGAAACGAAGTTCGTGCCCACCAACCAGAAAAAAAAGCTGACGCTCGCGGGAGCTGTGGGCGCCGGCGTGGGCATGGTGCTCGGGTTGATTCTGGGTCGGCGCGGCCGGCCAGAGGCATGACCGCCACTCCGCTGCGACCGGCCGGGGTGTGGGCCCGCCTGGAGCCATGGATCGCGCTCCAAGAGCTCCCCAAGCACTTGGCCAACCTGCTCCCGTTCATGCTCGGGACGACGCTCGCCTACTGGCAGGCAGGCCGGATCGATTGGGCGGTCTTCGGCGTCGCCTTGGTCGCGCTGTTCCTGCTGACGGACGGCACGTACATCGCGAACGAGTACTTCGATTACGAGAACGACAAGGCGAACCGCGCCCGCATCGGCGGCGCGGACGCGGTCGGCGTCACCACGACGGGCGGCACGCGCGTCCTCGTGAAGGGTTTGATCCGGCGCCGGCACGCGCTCGTCGCTGCGGTCGTCGCGTTCGCCCTCGCCATCCCGGTCGGGCTCTTCCTGCAACTCAGGATGGGCACAGGGCCCCTCACGATCCCACTCGGCGCGCTCGGGGTCTTCATCGGATGGTTCTACTCGGCGCCCCCTATCAAGGCGTCGTACCGCGGCCTCGGCGAAGCGTTCATCGCCGTCGGGCAAGGGGTCGTGGTCTTCGGGGCATACTATGTCCAGCAGGGGTTCAGCACGTTGCCGTTGCTCGTTTCCCTGCCATGGTTCCTGGCGCTCCCAGCGCTCAAGATTGTCCGGGAGTTCCCCGACTACGAGGCCGACCGCGCCACCGGCAAGCGTGGCCTCACGCTGCGGTTCGGCCGTGCGCGGATGGCGATCGTGTACGATGTGCTCATCTCCCTCGCGGTGTCGTCGTTCGTCCCGGCCTTCTTTGTGCTTCGGTCTCCCACGTATTGGGTCGTGCTGATCCCAGCCTCCTTCCTGATCCGCAGCGCGCTATTCGTAGGCGCGAGGGGTGGGCGGGACGCGAGGTCGGCCGAGGCCGGAGCGGTCTCAGGCTTCATCGGCATGCTGCTGATTCCCGTGGCGCTGACCGTCGCGTTCCTGGGCGCTACCTGGCTGGGCCGCTAGGCGGCTCCGGTTGGCGCCGTGAGGCCTAGCGCGTCAGGAGCGGAGCGAGCGCGGCGCCGACGTAGTACGGCCACACGAGTAGCGCCAGCACGGCCTTCCAGAACGAGAGATGCAGGAACGCGATCGTAAATAGCCACGCGCCGAACCACAGCATGCCAGTGGCGCTGTGCTGCTCGATCCGGATCCGTTGCGTCGATCTTTCCACGGTGTTCTCCATCGGTTCCTTCCTCAGGGTGAGAGTCGAAACGGCGGATAGTCGATGTCGAGGGTTGCAGGACAGGCCTCATGCGAATTGGGCATTGTGCACTCCCGTCTGCGCCGCGCGCTCGGCGCGCCGCTTGAGTCCCGCGAACTGACGGGTCTGCATGATCCAGGTCGAGGGCTCGATGAAGAGGAAGCCTACGATGCCCTGAAGCCACTTCGGCCGGAATGCCCAGTAGCCGCTGACCACCAGTCTGGTACGGTCGCCCGCAAGCGGCTCCAGCAGGAAGGCCCAGAGGGAATCGGTGTAGAAGCGCGGCGGCGTTTTCTTCGGGTCGAACCGCCGGCCGCGTAGATCCACGGACATCCGCAGGCCGAGGAAGCGCTCCGGCTCGAGCACGGCGACCTCCCACCACGTGCTACCGTTGGGAGTCGAAGGCATCCGATACCCGACCCGAATGTTCTGCCATTCCGGATGGATCCGTTCGGCACTGCGCAAGCCCCACGGCCGCCAGTAATCCCAGGTGTACCAGATGCCGCGATCGACACCCATTTGTGCCAGCCACGGCCAGACCGCGGACGGCGGGGCGTCGATCGTGACCGCCATCGTCCCCCCCCGCGTACCACCAGGAATGATGTCGGCGCCCGGGTACGGCCCGGTCACCTCGGCGTCCGTGGCGCCCCAGCGCAGGAGCCTGGGCCGTACGGCGAAGGCGTACACGGCGAGGAGGCCGAGCGCGGCGATGAGCAACGCGGCGATCATCGAGCGGCTCCCGCGAGCGAGGGCTTGTCGGCTGGGCGCGGTGTCGTGCCTTGCATGCGCAAGAGCGCGAGTGCCAGGACCACGTCCCAGACGATGACCACGCCGATTTGGATGCGCTCCCACACGCCGATCAGGGGAGTCGGCAGATTCGTGGAGAGCTTGGGGGCGTCCACGAAGGTGAGCATGCCAAACACGACGAGAGTTGCGAGCGTCGCGATGGAGTAGCGGCGAAACCGTTTCCCGAACCCCGCCGCGCCGAATGCGAGCGACGCCAGCATGAAAGCGACCCAGGCGGCGGACCATACGATATGCAGCGTGTCGGTCAGCGTCGCCCCGCCCGCGGCGACCACCTCCCGCTGGTGCATCGGCGGCCAGGCGAGCCCAATGATCGAGTAGATGAAGATCAACGCTCCCGCGATCCGCAGGGGGCGGTTGCCACGGCCGGAGACCCAGACGCCCCATCCGAACGCGACCATGAGTAGGCCGTACGCAATGCCCAGTGGTACCCACAGCCACCGGGTCGGCGCGTCAATCGCGGACAGCTCGCTGATGACCTGCGAGGCGAAGCTGTACCCCTGCCACTGCAGCGGGATGAAGACGTTCATGGCGACGTAGAGCACTGAGGCGAGGACGCCGCAGATGAGCAGGACCGACACCAGCGCTACCTTCGTGGCCTGATTCGGTGGCGTGATGGCGATCGGTGGGGCGGCCATTGTTTTCTCCGTGTGGTTATCGCACGGAGTCTGGCGGAATCGCTGTGATGCGAGTGTGAGGCATTCTTGAAGAGAAAGTGGTGGTGGCAAAGACCTCTCATTCAGATCTCATGCTCCTCTCAGTCTCGATGCGCGATCGTTCAGCTACATCGGGAGGATCTCATGACCACGAATCGGCTGATCGAACTTCCATGAACTGGGCGCACCTGCATCTCCTGTCGAATCACCTGCCGGTCATCGGCACGTTGTTCGCGCTTGGCCTGTTGGGATGGGGCGTCCTGCGGCGCAACGATGCTGTCCAACGCGTCGCCTTAGGCACGTTCGTCGTCGTCGCCCTGCTGGCGCTGCCCGCCTATTTCACGGGCGACCCTGCTGAAGGGGCCGTGGAGCATGCCGCCGGCGTTGCGGAGTCATCCATCGCTGCACATGAGGCGGCCGCGCTCGTGTCGCTCGTGGCCGCCGGGCTCGTGGGGCTCGTGGGGCTCGTCGCATTGTATCGCGGGCGCCGCGGCCGCTCTCTCGCCGCGCCTCTCACGGCTCTCGCGCTCGTGATGGCAACCGTGACTGCAGGGCTGATGGCGTGGACCGCCAACCTCGGCGGCGCGATTCGCCACCCCGAGATTCGCGCGGCTGGTACGCCGCAGGCACCAGTGCACGCTGAGGAAGGCGAAGGCCAGTAGCCCTCTGGCGTCAGCGAGCGTGGCGGGCTAGTCTTTCGGACATGGCCCTGCGCCGTGGTGTTTACGTCGTCCCCACGCACCGCTGGTACATCGAGCGGACGGTCTGGCTCATCGCCGGGGTCGTCCTTCTCGTCAGCACCACGCTGGCCGCGCTCGTCGACCCGGGCTGGGTTCTCCTCGTCAACATCACGGCGCTCGCCTCCATCACCGTGTCACTCACGGGCTTCTGCATCGTCGGCAACATCCTCTACCGGCTCGGCTTCACGCCGATGCTGGGGCGGGACATACCGGGGCGGGGACCTGCGAAACTCTACTTCATGCAGACCGACCGCTGGTACCTCGAGCGGCGGATCTACCTGGCGGTAGGGATCAACCTGACCGTGGCCTCGGTGCTATCGCTGGTGCACAGCCCGTGGTGGCTGACGTTCACGGGCTTCGTCGGTGCGGCGATGGTGTGGTTCGCAGCGACCGGCTACTGCATCATGGCGAACGGGTTGTACTGGCTCGGCGCCGAGCCGCGGCTCAAACCGGAAGCGCGGACTCCCCCGGTATCAACAGATACGCGGAAGCTGGTCACCCGGTAGCATATCGACGACACGGGTCCCGCCGATCGCCGTCTCCAAAACGACCATCCCCGGATGCGCTGCCACGGCCCGCCCAACGCGGGCCGCCGCCCGCCCGAGGGGATGCCCCCGCAGCGCTTCGACCGCCGCATCCGCCACCTGCTCCGTCACGAACGCAACCAGCACTCCCTCATTCGCCACGTAGAGCGGGTCGAATCCCAGCATCTCGCACGCGGCGGCTACCGGACCCGGAATGGGGAGCGCCCCCTCATCGAGGACAACGCCGATCCCGGCAGCGGCCGCAATTTCGTTCAGCGCGCTGGCGAGCCCGCCGCGCGTCGGATCCCGCAGGGTGTGCACGGCGTTGCCAACCCGCTCGCGCAGCCGTTCGACCAGCGGCGACAGCGCCGCACTGTCGCTCACGATCTCGGCCTCGAAGGCGAGACCTTCCCGCGCCGTCATGATGGCGATGCCATGGCATCCGAGGGGACCGCTCACGATCACCGCATCTCCAGGCCGGGCCCGGGTGGGCGCGGGCGCGAAGTCCGCCGTGCGCAGCCCCACCCCCGTCGTATTGATGAAAACGCCGTCGGCTTTTCCGCGCTCCACGACCTTCGTATCACCCGTCACGAGCAGCACGCCTGCCGCGCGCGCCGCATCCGCCATCGTGCGGACGATGCGGTCGAGCACGTCGAACGGGAGCCCCTCTTCCAAGACGAAGCCGGCCGAAAGCCACTGGGGCCGCGCGCCCATCATCGCGAGGTCGTTGACCGTGCCATGCACGGCGAGCGAGCCGATGTTGCCGCCCGGGAACTCGAGGGGCTGCACGACGAACGTGTCG
>Ga0075421_100006062_pt1 | contig 14692 bp, 5 predicted proteins | sample SoiMetdeltSBSDD5_FD_75292 | JGI IMG/M metagenome (GOLD analysis project Ga0075421, IMG submission 75292) | Bulk soil microbial communities from a Populus tree surrounding site in Tennessee, USA - Soil MetaG P. deltoides SBSDD5 | ecosystem: Environmental > Terrestrial > Soil > Tree plantation...
CTCATCGAAAACAAGCAGAGCCAGAAGATTTCCGTGTTCGAGCACCAACGCCTCGAATCGGCAGCTCCGCCACTCTCCATCGCGGCCACACCCGCTGCCGCGCCGGCATCCGCTCCACTGATCTCCGCATCCAAGCCCGGCGAGCTGCGCTATCGCGATCGCCGCCTGATCGTCCTCTTCTTCGACCTCTCCTCGCTCGCGGTTGCCGAACAGATTCGCGCGCGCAAGGGCGCCGAGGATTACATCCACAAGTCGATGAACGAGAGCGATCTCCTCGCGGTCATGTCCTTTTCCTCGCAGCTCAAGATTCTGCACGATTTTTCCAGCGACAAAGAATCGTTGCTCGCCGCCGTCAAATCGCTTCGGCTGGGCGAGGGAAGCGAACTCGCCGAAGGAGCCGCGGCCGACGAAACGCTCGAAGACACGGGCGCCGCGTTCACCGCCGATAGTTCTGAGTTCGATATTTTCAACACGGATCGCAAGCTCGGCGCGCTCGAAGACGCCGTGAATATGCTCGCCTCTCTGCCCGAGAAAAAGGCTCTCGTCTACTTCTCATCCGGCGTCAGCCGCACGGGCTCCGAGAACGAATCGCAGCTTCGCTCGACGGTGAATGCGGCCATCCGCTCGAACGTTGCCTTCTACCCGATCGACGCGCGCGGTCTGGCCGCCGAAGCGCCCGCGGGTAATGCCAGCGTGGGTTCTGCGCAAGGTGATTCGCTCTTCACGGGCCGCGCCCAGCGCCAGCGCCGGGACAAATTCAACGCGCAACAGGAGACGCTCGACACCCTCGCTGCCGACACGGGTGGCAAGGCTATGCTCGACTCAAACGACCTCGCCACAGGCATCGTCCAAGCGCAGCAATCGTTCTCCAGCTACTACATCCTCGGCTACTACTCGTCCAACCCCGCCGAAGACGGCCGCTACCGCCGTGTGGAAGTAAAGCTCAAATCGCCCGAGAAGTACAAGCTCGAATATCGCGCCGGATATTATGCGCCGAAGACCTTCGACAAATACACGAGCACCGACAAGGAACGCCAGCTCGAAGAAGCGCTCCGCCTCGGAGATCCGGTCACAGGCCTGCCGATGGCAATCGAGGTCAACTGGTTCCGCCGCGCGAAGGACCGCTACATCGTTCCGGTAGCGGTCAAAATTCCCGGCTCGGTCATTCCCCTGGCGCGAAAGAAGGAACGCGAAGAAGCGCAGCTCGATTTCATCGCCGAGGTGCGCGATGCGCGCGGCCGCACGGTAGCCAGCGTGCGCGATTTCATCCGCATCCGCCTCAGCGGTGAAAACACCGGACAACTCGCCAGGAAGTTACTGCAGTACGACACTGCTTTCACCCTTCCTCCGGGCGGGTACCGCCTCAAGTTTGTCGCGCGCGAAAATGAAAACGGACGCCTCGGAACCTTTGAAACAAAGTTTACGATTCCCGATCTGGCGGCCGAACAATCCTGGCTGCGCACAAGTTCGGTCGTCTGGGGTTCGCAGCGCATTCCGCTTGAAAAAAATATCGGTGCCGCAACCAGGAACGACAAGTCCGCCAGGAACAATCCTCTCGTTCGCGAAGGAGCAAAGCTGGTCCCAAGTATTACCAAGGTGATTCGCGAAGGTGGCGAACTCTTCGTATTGTTCGAAGTCTACGAGCCCGGCGTCACATCCGACCAGGGCATCGATATCGAAGCCAGTGTGAGCCTCTTCAATCGCAAAGGCAAAGCCCTCGAATCCGAACCCGTCGTGCTCGATACAAAGGCAGATGCCAAAACATCTTCAGTGCCCGTTCAACTCCGCGTTCCTCTGGCCAATCTACCGCCGGGCAACTATCTATGCCAGGTGAGCGTGGTCGATAAAGCGAGCGGCAAGTTCGCATTCCACCGCACGCCGATGGTCATTCTACCCGCGTTCGCCGGGCTCTAACGCTACATCGAAACCGCGCACAGCCAGTCCATCAACACCTCGGCGATCCACCGCGCGTGCGCTTCGTTAGTCACCATCGTTTCGTGGTTGGCGCCGGGAACGACTCGCACTTCCGATTGATCGGATAGCATCCCCAAGTCCTTCTGCATCTCCCGCCAATAGGGCATCCATTCGCGGCGTACCGGTCCGCCGCTGACATCGGAGGAGAGCACCAACAATGGCAGCGCGCGGATAGATCTTGTTCTATCCAATTGCTTCATAGTTGGAAACCACTCCTCGGCTTCCATTTGCATCGCCTCCAGGTGCACGGGCGAGTTCAGAAAAGTTTTGACTGCCGGCTGCACCGGCTGGGGCAATTCGTACGTCGACGCAGGAACCGGCAGCAGTAAACGCGCCAGATGCAGATGTGCCGTCCGGCGGCAAATTGCCAATCGCTCCGTAGTTTCGCGAATCATCGCGGCGGCGCCCGGCAACCGCTCGCACTGCCCTGACTGCACCGAATCCAACAGCACCAGTCCCCCGACCTCATCGCGGAACTGATCGCGATAGAGCCGTGCGTAAGCTCCGCCGAGCGAATGGCCGACCATCACGAACGGACCGCGCTCTCCGGCGGCGTGCAGAAGTTTGTGCAGCGTTCGTGCCGTGTTTCGTCCATCGCGGGGTACGTTAAGCGGCTCGGACCATCCCAGGCCCGGCCGGTCGTACGAACACACGCGCGTCGACTTGGCCAGCATCGGCTGCAGCCACGACCAGGAGAGACTTGTCCCGCCCAGGCCGGGTTCCAACACAATGGTCGGTGTTCCCTGCCCAATGCACCATATATGGAGACGCGCGCCGTCCATTGCCACCAGCCGGCCCGGAGCGAGGATATCCGGCCGATGCGGGATCAGCGCCGCAATTCCGGCGGCGGCGATGGGTACCAGGACGAGTAGGCTAACGGCGCGCATTGACGTCTCAGTTAAACACGCGCATCCATTCCGAAATTCGGCGCAGGGGGCGCTTGGCCGGTGATATGCTGGCCACGCCATGCGCTTCCGTCTCTTCTCCGCAGTCTTGCTGCTGAGCCAAATTCCCCCGGTCGCCGCCCAACCGGCCAACACTCCCTTCTATGAAGCGCACGGCGATATCGGCGATACTCCTCAAGCCGGTGCGGTTGAATTCAATGCAGCCTCGGGCGAGTATCGCGTCACTGGCGGCGGAGCGAACATCTGGGCCGCGAAAGACGCCTTCCATTTCGCCTACAAGCGAGTCACGGGCGACTTCACGCTCACGGCCGACGTGCAGCTCGTCGGTGCGGGCGTCAACGCTCACCGCAAAGCCGTTCTCATGGCGCGCCAGGATCTCGACCCCGGCTCGGCCTATGCCGACATCGCGTTTCACGGCGACGGGCTCACTTCACTGCAATACCGGCTCACCCCCGGTGGTCCCACGCAGGAACAGCGTTCAGCTCTGAAGGGTCCCATGCGAATTCGCCTGCAACGCCGCGGCAATCAGTTCACGATTCAAGCGGGCGCGCCCGGTGAAGCGCTCACCACAACTGGCCCGCAAACGCTGGCGATGAGCGATCCCATCTACGTGGGCATCGGCGTCTGTTCGCACGATGCGTCGGTTCTCGAAACGGCCGTCTTCACCAACGTGCGCCTCGAGCAGCCTCCAAAATACCGGAGCAAGGTCACCATCTTCGATCTCACCAGCCGCAACTCGCGCACCCTCTACGAAGCCGAAGGTATCGTCGAAGCGCCCAACTGGTCGCGCGATGGCAAGTGGCTCCTCATCAATACAGGTGGGAACCTGTACAAGCTGCCGTTGGACGACGCGAAGCCACAACAGATCCAATTGGGCGAAGGCTATCGCTGCAATAACGACCACGATCTTTCGCGCGACGGCAAGTGGCTCGCCTTCTCTGCATCCACTCCTTCTTCGCGACAATCCCAAGTCTTTCTCTCAGGCGCCGATGGCTCGGGCGTGAAGCTCCTCACTCCCGCCGCGCCCAGCTACTTCCACGGTTGGGCTCCCGACGGCAAATGGCTCGCTTTCGTTGGCCAGCGCAACGGAAAGTACGAATTGTTCCGCGTGGCTCCAACTGGTGGTGAAGAACAACGGCTCACTTCCGCCGGCGCATACGACGACGGACCCGATTACTCGCCCGACGGCAAGTGGATCTACTTCAACTCCGACCGCAAAGGCGGCTGGAACATTTGGCGCATACCTGCGTCCGGCGGCGGCGCAAACGATGCCAATGCGCAGCAGATCACCAGCGACGCGCACGAGGACTGGTTTCCCCATCCCTCGCCCAACGGCAAGAGCATCGTCTTCCTGTCGTTCCCGCCCGGCACCGAAGGCCATAACGGGCGCATGCCCGGCGTCTCGCTGCGCATGATCAAGGCTCCCGGCAACAAGCCGGAACCCTCACCGAAGATCGACACGCTCGCGACTTTCTTCGGCGGCCAGGGCAGCATCAACGTCAACTCCTGGGCGCCCGATTCCAAGCGCTTCGCCTATGTTATCTACGAAGTTGTGCCTTGAAAAGTAAAAAGCCCCGGCCGTAGCCGGGGCCTTCGCATGACTATGTGCGCTGTCTATTCGACGTCGGTCAACACGTCCTCGACCGGCGTATCGTCCAAGCCGCCCGCGAACAGGTTGCGCGTCTCGTCGTCGTATCCGGGGATGCCCTCGGCCATCGCGGCCTCGCTCTCCGGCAGCAACTCCTCTTCGACCACATCTTCGCCGGCAATCTTCACGCGGCGATAGTAGTCCATACCGGTGCCCGCCGGAATCAGGCGGCCCATGATGACGTTCTCCTTGAGTCCACGCAGGTAGTCGACACGGCCGTTGATGGCGGCTTCGGTCAACACACGCGTGGTCTCCTGGAAGGACGCCGCGGAGATGAACGAGTCGGTCGAAAGCGACGCCTTGGTGATGCCGAGCAAGGTCGGTTGACCCTGCGCCGGACGCCCGCCCGCCTCGATCACGCGATCGTTCTCTTCGCGGAACTTGAACCGGTCGACAATCTCTTCCGGCAGGAATTCGCTGTCGGCGATGTCGGTGATCTTGATCCACCGCATCATCTGGCGCGAAATTACTTCCAGGTGCTTGTCGTTGATGTTCACGCCCTGCAACCGGTAGACTTCCTGAATTTCGTTGACCAGGTACTTCTGCAGTTCCTTCTGGCCCTTGACCTTCAGAATGTCGTGCGGGTTCAGCGGACCGTCCATCAGCGGCTCGCCGGCCATGACGCGCTCACCTTCCTGCACGCGGATGTGAACGCCGCGCGGCAGTGCGTATTCGCGCTGTTCGCCGTCTTCGCCGACGATGTAGATCTTGCGCGTGCCCTTGCTGATTTCGCCGTACTTCACCGTGCCGTTGATTTCGGCCATGACGGCCGTCTCACGCGGCTTGCGGGCTTCGAACAACTCCACCACGCGGGGCAAGCCGCCCGTGATGTCCTTGGTCTTCGTGGTCGCGCGCGGGATCTTCGCCAGCACGTCGCCGGCGTGAACCTCTTCGCCGTCGGTCACCATAAGGTGCGCGTGCGTCGGCATGAGGTAGCGCTTTTCGTCGGCCTTGTGTCCGCCGGGCGGGTGCATGAGAATCGACGGCAGCTTCTTCTCGTCGGGCGAATCCATCACCACCCATTGCGACAGGCCGGTGATTTCGTCGACCTCTTCCTTCATCGTCAGGGCTTCGATCAGGTCCTTGTACTTCACCGTGCCGCTGATTTCGGTGAGGATCGAGAACGTGTACGGATCCCACTCAAGCAGGATGCTGTTCTCTTCCACGTGCGCGCCATCCTCGAAGAGGATCTTCGCGCCATATACAACTTCGTAGCGCTCGCGTTCGCGGCCCTTCTCGTCGAGAACGGCCAGCTTGCCGGAACGGTTCATCGCCACGATCTCGCCCTTGGCGTTGCGCACCGTGTTGATGTCGATGTACTTCACGAAGCCTGAGCTGCGAGCTTCCTGCGTCGACTGCTCGGCCACCCTCGTGGCCGCGCCGCCGATGTGGAACGTACGCATCGTCAACTGCGTTCCCGGTTCGCCGATCGACTGCGCCGCGATGACGCCCACCGCCTCACCACGTTCCACCAACCTGCCCGAAGCCAGGTTGCGGCCATAGCAAAGCTGGCACACGCCGCGCCGCGATTCGCAGGTCAACACCGAACGGATACGCACCCGTTCGATACCGGCCTTTTCAATCTGCGTCGCCATGGCCTCGTTGATCACCGAATTCATCGGCGCCAGAATCGTGTTCTCGTAGTCGCGAATGTCTTCGAGTGGCACACGTCCCACAATGCGGTCCGACAAGCGCTCGATGGTTTCGCCGGCTTCGGTGATCGGCTCGACTTCGATGCCTTCCACCGTGCCGCAATCCTGCTCCGTGATGATGACGTCCTGCGCCACGTCGACGAGACGCCGCGTGAGGTAGCCCGAGTCGGCCGTTTTTAATGCCGTATCGGCCAAGCCCTTACGCGCGCCGTGCGTCGAAATAAAGTACTGCAGCACATTCAGACCTTCGCGGAAGTTCGCCGTGATCGGGGTCTCGATGATCTCGCCGTTGGGCTTGGCCATCAATCCGCGCATCCCCGAAAGCTGGCGGATCTGTTGGCGCGATCCGCGGGCGCCCGAGTCGGCCATGATGTAAATCGGATTGAGGTAACGGCCGGTGCGGTCGTCGTCCTCCATCTTCTTGAACATCTCGTCCGATACGCGCTCGGTCACCTTCGACCAGATTTCAATGATCTTGTTGTAGCGCTCGCCCTGCGTGATGGCGCCTTCCTGATACTGCGACTGCACCTCCATCACGGCCTTCTGCGCATCGCTTACGAGCGAGAATTTGTTGTCCGGAACCACCATGTCGTCGATGCCGATGGAGATTCCCGCGCGCGTAGCGTAGAGGAAGCCCATCGTCTTGATCTCATCGAGCATGTGGACGGTGGTGTGGAGACCGAACTTCAGGTAGCAGAACTGCACCAACTGAGTCAGGCCTTTCTTCTTCAGCAGGCCGTTGATGAACGGCATGTCCTCGGGAAGCACGTCGTTGAGAATGACGCGGCCTACCGTGGTGTCCATGTACTGCTTCACATACTCCACCGGTTCGGTGTGCAGAATGTTCTGGCTGTCGAACGCCTTGGTCAGGTCGATGACGCGGCCCGTGTAGCGCAACTTGATCGGCGTGAGCGTTTCCACTTCGCCCATCTCCAGCGCGATCAGCACGTCGTCAATGGAGGCGAAAGTGCGGCCCTCGCCCTTGCTGCCGTGGCGCGATTTGGTGAGGTAGTACAGGCCCAGCACCATGTCTTGCGACGGGGTGGCGATTGGCGCTCCGTGCGCCGGCGACAGAATGTTGTTCGCCGCCAGCATCAGTGTCGAAGCTTCAATCTGCGCTTCGGGTGAAAGTGGAATGTGAACGGCCATCTGGTCGCCGTCGAAGTCGGCGTTGAATGCGGTACACACAAGCGGGTGAATACGCAGCGCCTTGCCTTCCACCAGCACCGGCTCAAAGGCCTGAATACCCAGGCGGTGCAATGTAGGTGCGCGGTTCAACAGGATCGGATGATCGCGAATGACTTCTTCGAGAATGTCCCAAACCACCGCATCCTGCTGTTCGACGAGTTCCTTCGCCTGCTTGATCGTCGTGCAATGTCCGCGCTGTTCCAGGCGATGGTAGATGAACGGCTTGAACAGCTCGAGCGCCATCTTCTTCGGCAACCCGGCCTGGTGCAGCTTCAGCTCGGGACCAACCACGATTACCGAACGGCCCGAGTAGTCCACGCGCTTGCCGAGCAGGTTCTGGCGGAAACGGCCTTGCTTGCCCTTCAGCGTATCGGAGAGCGATTTCAGCGGACGGTTATTGGCGCCGCGCAATACGCGGCCACGGCGGCCGTTGTCGAACAACGCGTCGACAGCCTCCTGCAACATGCGCTTTTCGTTGCGCACGATTACGTCCGGCGCGTGCAGCTCCATCAGCTTCTTCAACCGGTTGTTGCGGTTGATTACGCGGCGGTACAGATCGTTCAGATCCGACGTGGCGAAACGTCCGCCATCGAGCGGCACCAGCGGGCGCAACTCGGGCGGAATCACCGGCAGCACGTCGAGAATCATCCATTGCGGCTTGTTGCCCGACTTGCGGAAGCTCTCCGCCACGCGCAGCCGCTTGGCGAATTTCAGCTTTTTCTGCTGCGAGAGCTCGGTCTTCATCTTCTCTCGAATCTCGAGAGACAACGCTTCGACATCGACCTTCTTCAGCAGCTCTTTGATTCCCTCGGCGCCCATCATGGCGACGAACTTGCCGGGGAACTCCTGGTCGAGAGCGCGCTTGCGCTCGTCGGTGAGCACCTCGCCCAACGACAACCCGGCTTCACCCGGATCGACGACGACGAAGGCTTCAAAGTACAGCACGCGTTCCAGGTCGCGCAGCGTGATGTCCAACAGGTAGCCGATGCGGCTCGGCAGGCCCTTGAAGAACCACACGTGCGAGCAGGGGCTGGCCAGTTCGATATGGCCCAAGCGCTCGCGGCGCACGCGCGTGAGCGTTACTTCCACGCCGCACTTGTCGCAAATTACGCCACGGTGCTTCATGCGCTTGTACTTGCCGCACAAGCACTCCCAGTCGGCGATCGGTCCAAAAATACGCGCGCAGAACAGGCCGTCTCGTTCCGGCTTGAACGTACGGTAGTTGATCGTCTCCGGCTTGGTGACCTCACCGTGCGACCAGCTTCGGATCTTCTCAGGGGACGCCAACGAGATGCGAATCGAATCGAAATCCGCGATCAAATTCGCCCGGTCATAGGCTGCAGCTCGATACATATATTTTCTGCTCCTTTCCAGTTCTCTGGCTTATCTCTGAGTTAATCCGCCGCCAACGCCGTGTCGGCAATCTCGGTCGGGCGCTTCATCAGCTCCACGTCCAAGCACAACGACTGCAGCTCGCGGATCAAAACGTTGAACGATTCCGGCACTCCGGGCTCGGCCGCGGCCTCGCCCTTCACGATGGCTTCGTAAATCTTCGCGCGGCCATAGACGTCGTCCGACTTGGCCGTCAGCAATTCCTGCAGCACGTAAGCCGCGCCGTAGGCTTCAAGCGCCCACACTTCCATCTCACCGAAGCGCTGTCCGCCGAACTGCGCCTTGCCGCCCAGCGGCTGCTGCGTAATCAGCGAATACGGTCCGATCGAGCGTGCGTGGATCTTATCGTCGACCAGGTGCGACAGCTTCAGCATGTAGATCATGCCGACTGTCACCGGTTGCTCGAAGACGATTCCGCTCATTCCGTCCAGCAACTGGACCTTGCCCGAGCTCGGCAGCTCCGCCATGTCCAACTGCGACTTGATGTCTTTCTCGGTGGCGCCGTCGAATACCGGCGTCGCGTACTTTTTCTTCAGCTTCGCGCCGGCCCATCCGAGGTGCGTCTCGAGAATCTGTCCGACGTTCATACGCGAAGGAACGCCCAGTGGATTGAGTACGATTTCCACCGGCGTGCCGTCGGGCAGATACGGCATGTCCTCTTCGGGAACGATGCGCGCAATCACGCCCTTATTGCCGTGGCGGCCGGCCATCTTATCGCCGACGCTCAGCTTGCGCTTCATCGCGATGTAGCACTTCACCATCTTGATGACGCCCGGCGGCAGTTCGTCGCCCTTCTTCAGTTTCGCAGTCTTCTCTTCGGTGATCTTCTCCAGCACCTGAATCTGGCGCGAAGTCATCTCCTCGATTTCGTCGATCTGCTCGTTCACGCGCGGGTCGCGTTCCTTCAGCTTCATTCGCTTCAGCTCGCGCGCCTTGAGTTTCTCGATCACTTCCTCAGTGATGTCGATTCCCTTGCTGAGCAGCTTCTTGTTGGTTTTGTCGTCGTGCAGGTCGGCCTGCAGTTGCTGGCCGCCCAACAGATCCATCAGGCGCTTCGAGCGCTCGTCGTTGAGAATGCGCTTCTCGTCCTCGAGGTTGCGGTGGAGCCGCTCGACCTGTGATTCGAGAATCGCTTTCGACCGCTCATCCAGTTCGGCGCCCTTGCGCGAAAACACCTTCGCGTCCACCACCACGCCTTCGATTCCTGGCGGGCAGTAGAGCGATGCGTCTTTCACATCGCCGGCCTTTTCGCCAAAGATCGCGCGCAGCAGTTTTTCTTCCGGCGTCAACTGGGTCTCGCCCTTAGGCGTGACCTTGCCCACCAGAATGTCGCCCGGCTTGACGCTTGCGCCAATGCGGATGATGCCCGATTCGTCGAGGTTACGCAGGAACGATTCGCTGATGTTCGGAATGTCTCGCGTGATTTCTTCCGGACCCAGTTTCGTGTCCCGCGCTTCAATCTCGAACTCTTCGATGTGGACCGAAGTGTAGTAGTCCTCTTTCACCAGCTTCTCGCTGACGACGATGGCGTCCTCGAAGTTGTACCCGCGCCAGGGCATGAAGGCCACCAGCACGTTGCGGCCAAGAGCCAGTTCGCCCAGGTCGGTGCAGGGACCGTCGGCCAGCACATCGCCCTTCCTCACGCGCTGGCCCACCTTGACGATCGGTTTCTGCGTGATGCAGGTGTTCTGGTTGGACCGTTTGAACTTGGTCAGCTGATAAATGTCGGCGCCCACTTCGCGCGACATCTGCCCTTCGTGTGCCGCGGCCGAACCGTCCACGCGCACGATGATGCGCGTCGAGTCCACCGAGTCCACAATGCCCGCGCGTTTGCACAACACCACGGCGCCGGAATCGCGCGCCGTCACCTGCTCCATGCCGGTGCCGACGATCGGGGAATCGGCGCGCAGCAGCGGCACGGCCTGGCGTTGCATATTCGAGCCCATCAGCGCGCGGTTGGCGTCGTCGTTCTCGAGGAACGGAATTAGCGACGCGGCCACCGACACAAGTTGCTTGGGACTCACGTCCATATACTCGATTTCATCGCGCTGCTTCAGCACGAAGTTGCCCGTCTGCCGCGCGTTCACTAATTCCGGAACCAAACGGCCCTCGGAATCGATCTCCACATTGGCCTGGGCAATGATGTACTTGTCCTCTTCCCACGCCGACAGATACTCGCAGTGGGCTTCATACTCAATCGGCTGTTTCTTCGCGCCCAGACTTGCGCTGGCCTTGATTGCCGCGCCCCGGGTTAGAATGTCGCCGACCTTGTAGTTCGACTCCCCGGGATTCATCACCTTCACTTCATCCACGATCTGCGCGTGCTGCACCTTGCGGTAGGGACTCTCGATGAAGCCGTAGTCGTTGATCCGCGCAAAGCAGCTCAGCGAGCTGATCAGTCCGATGTTCGGTCCTTCCGGCGTTTCGATCGGGCAGATACGGCCATAGTGCGTCGGGTGTACGTCGCGCACTTCGAAGCCGGCGCGCTCTCGCGACAAACCGCCTGGCCCAAGGGCCGACAGCCGCCGCTTGTGCGTAATTTCACTCAACGGATTGGTCTGATCCATGAACTGCGAAAGCTGAGAGGAACCGAAGAACTCGCGAATCGCCGCCATCACGGGTTTCGCGTTCACCAGGTCGTGCGGCATGGCCGTCGACATCTCCTGGTAGACGCTCATCTTTTCCTTGATCGCGCGCTCCATGCGCACGAGTCCGATGCGGAACTGGTTTTCCAGCAACTCGCCCACCGCGCGCACGCGGCGATTGCCCAAGTGGTCGATGTCGTCCACGCGGAACGCCGAATCCGGCTGGCCGGCGTAGCGGCGCAGCTTCAACAGATAACCGATGGTCGAAATGAAGTCGCCCTGGTCGAGCGTTCTCCGGTCGAGCGGGTGCAGCACTTTTTCGCCGCGCTTGCCGCGCTCTTCCTGCAGTTGTGTCCAACGCTCCGGCGCGAAGTCCGAGTTGTCGTGCAACTTGATATTGAATTTCATGCGGCCGACGCGCGAGAAATCGTACTTGCGCGGGTCAAAGAACATGCCCTGAAAAAGCGCCGTCGCCGTATCGCGCGTCGGGGGATCGCCGGGGCGCAACTTGCGGTAGATTTCCAACAGCGCGTCATCCTGCGTCTTTACGCTGTCCTTGCGGAGCGTAGTGGAGACGACGTTGCCCACGTCGTCGCGATCCGGGAAGAACAGTTCCACGCCGCTCATCTCGGCGTCGATGATGCGGCCGATCACCGCCGCGGTCAGCTCGTGGTTGGCCTCAACCAGGATTTCGCCCGTCGACATGTCGACGACATCGGCCGCCACGTAGGCGCCTTCGAGGTCGTTGGCCGCGACTTCCACCTGCTCGATCTTCTGCTTCACCAGCTCGCGTATCACGCTGCGGGTGATCTTCTTGCCCTGCGTCACCACCGCATCGCCGGCCTTGTTGTTGATCGCGTAGCTCAGCTTCAGATCCAGCAGCGATTCGCTCACCGGCATCAGCAGCTTGCCGTTCTTGATCTTCAACTCGCTCACGCGGTAGAAGGCCTTCAAAATATCGGAATCGCTCTTGAATCCGAGGGCGCGGAGGAAAACCGTGCCATAGAATTTGCGTTTGCGGTCGATACGGACGTAGAGCAGATTCTTGGTGTCGTATTCGAACTCAACCCACGAGCCGCGATAAGGAATGATCTTGCCCAGGTAGTAGCCCTGCGCCGGAACACGCTCGAAGAAAACGCCGGGCGAACGGTGCAACTGGCTCACGATCACACGCTCGGTGCCGTTGATGATGAAGGTGCCGTTCTCGGTCATCAGCGGAATTTCACCGAAGAAGACCTCCTGCTCCTTGATGTCGCGGACTGTCTTATTTCCGGCTTCGTCTTTGTCGTAAACCGTGAGCCGTATCGTCACCTTCAGCGGCGCGGCGTAGGTCATGCCACGCTCTTCGCATTCGGGGACGTCGTACTTCAACTGCAGGCCCACCGGGTCGCCGCAGCGGTTGCAGAAGGTCACGATGTTGCGGTTAAAGGTGCCGCACTTGCCGCACAGCACTTCGCCCGTGTGGAAGGGATCGGTGCGAATCGAAGCGCCGCACTGGCGGCAGGTCGAACGCAGGTGGTGCAGGCCCTTCAACGAGCCGCACTTGCACTCCCAATTCCCGATCGAATAATCGACAAAATCCAACTGCGACAGGCCACGGAAATCGGTGATGGGAAATACGCTGCTGAACACGCTCTGCAGACCCTGATCGTCGCGCTCGTTGGGCAACAGATCCATCTGCAGAAAGCGCTCATAGGAGTTCTTCTGCACTTCGATCAGATTGGGGATCGGAATCGAAGCTTTGATCTTGGAAAAATCAACTCTCTCGCGGTCGAAACCGGTTGAAGGATTCTGCATGATTCACTCCTCACACGCCACTCAGGCTGGCCTGGCCCGGGGTTCAGTACGACGGAACAATTCCCCTGCTGGCGGCGCGCTGGCCTTCGGCGCGCTCACCTTCAGGTTCGATCACTGCTAGCGGAAAGACTCGGTACGGTATTCCACTCAAAAAAGAATCCGGCAATTGATTCGGCCGGCTGCCCAAAGGAAACCGGCACGGCGAGGATTGGAGCGCCTCGCGCGGGGAGAGTTCGGTAAAGAAATTCGCATCAAACGACGATATCCATTGGGGGCCACATGTTTGGGCATGGCCCTCCCGCGGGAAGCAATCGCTTGAAATGCCTATAGAGACAGAGGTGGACACACCCCTGCCCGGGAAGTTGACGGAATGATTCACAGGCGCAAGTTCCGAGTCCGACTCCGGCCGAGATCAATCTAAGTGTAACAAACGCCAGAAACTGGCGTCAAACGCACTGGCCGCCCCCATCTGAGCCGTTCTGCCGGCCTGCCTGGAACGCAGCAAATGCAGTTCACTCAACGCCACCGGAAGCGCACGGAAATTTCTCCCGCTTCGCCCCCGGTATGCGGGATAAGCCCCGCACACGGCTACTTGACTTCGACTTCGGCGCCGGCGTCGACGAACTTCTTCTTCATCGCTTCGGCTTCGTCCTTCGTTACGCCTTCCTTCACCGTCTTCGGTGCGCCATCCACCAGGTCCTTGGCTTCCTTCAAGCCGAGGCTGGTAATCTCGCGAACGACCTTGATGACGTTGATTTTGTTCGCGCCGGCCGCCTTGAGAACCACCGTAAACTCGGTTTTCTCTTCCACCGCCGCCGCCGCCGCGCCACCGGCTGCCGGTGCTGCTACGGCTACTGACGCCGCTGCCGCCGATACGCCCAGTTTTTCTTCCAGCATCTTCACAAGCTCGGACGCCTCAAGCAGCGTCAAGCCTTGAATCTGATCTGCAATTACGTTGATGTCCGCCATGATCTTACCCAAACTCCTTTTTCCTGAATCTCGATATCGCTTCAGCCGGCCCGGACCTACTCAAGACCCGGACGCCCGCCTATGCGGAAAACTTGTTCTCTTTCACACCCTGGTCGATCACCACCGCCAGGTTGCGGCCTACGCCATTGAGGACCGTCACCAGCTTCTGCGCCGGCGCGTTGATCACGTACAACAGCTTGGCGTAAATCTCTTCCTTCGAAGGCATGCTCGCCAGCGCTTCAATCTGGCCGACCTGAAACACACGCCCTTCCACCACGCCCGCCTTGAAGGTGAACGTCGTGTTCTCTTTCGCATATTTGGTGAGCGCCTTAGCCAACGCCACCGGATCGGTGGTCGTGTAGGCGATCGAGTTCATCCCCGAAAGGCCCTTGAGAATCGGTTCGGCTGCAGTGCCCTCCGCGGCCTTTCCAACCGTCGTGTTCTTGATTACCTTGTACCGGCCGCCGGCATCGCGAACCGCTTTGCGCAACGCGAAATCCTGCGTCACCGTCAGCTTCTCGAACGCGGTCAGAAAGACGTGCTGCGTCGTCTTCAGCGCCTCGTGCAGTTCCTGGGCTTCTT
>Ga0075421_100006067_pt1 | contig 14687 bp, 10 predicted proteins | sample SoiMetdeltSBSDD5_FD_75292 | JGI IMG/M metagenome (GOLD analysis project Ga0075421, IMG submission 75292) | Bulk soil microbial communities from a Populus tree surrounding site in Tennessee, USA - Soil MetaG P. deltoides SBSDD5 | ecosystem: Environmental > Terrestrial > Soil > Tree plantation...
CTGCTGCCAACCGGACGACGTGTTGCGGATTCGATCTCGCCTGTCGTGAGATCCGGTGCTAGTGTTTCATCCGCCATCTCCTCGAGAGTTCGCGCTCTTCCAACGGGGAGTCATCATGAAACGCAACTCGAAAGACATCCCTTCAGCGATCGTCATCGGGTGGCTGCTGACCTTCGGTCAGGCGTCCGCCCAGACGAACTGCATCGACGCCTGCAATTGCGCGCTCCAATCCAGCAGTGCCACCTGCGAGACAGACTATCAAACCTGTCTGGCCCAAGCGGGCGGGGACCCCGATCGCGAGGCCGAGTGCGCAACGCAGCGCACCGCTTGCTCGACCGCCAGCGACGATGCCTTCGTGTTCTGCGCCAGCCGGTGTCCGGCGTCCGAGTCTTGTACGGTCGAATGCAACATCCCGCACGGTGTCGCCCTCACCCGGTGCAACGACCAATACGTCGCCTGCGGCACATCCGAGGCATGCAGAGCGGCGTTCGACGCCTGCGTCGCTGAGGCGGATGCGCAGCAACATGCGTGCTTGCTGGCGAGGTGTGTGCGCCCACCGAGCTGCAGCTGTGCAGCGATTCCGTGCATCAGCATCGCGGTGCCTCCACCCCAACAGGTGTGCCCAGAGGCCGCGGTCACCGTCACAGGAACCGTGACCAATTGCGGCTCCGTGGCAGCGAACATCGGCATTTACATCGATGGTCAACTGGTTGCCTCGCACTCGGACGTCCCTCCAGGAGCGGAGGTCGTCGGGAGTCGAGAGATCGTCCCCCTCTGTGCGCCCGTCTCGCGCTATGACGTCAAAGCGGTGGCGAGCACGACTTGCCCCGACGGTGTCACGACCGAAGTACGAGGGTTCGTCAACTGTGCGTGTTCAGACGACTGCCTGACTGGAATCGCCGCCCCGAACTCACTCTGGCCGCCCAACGGCGCCTTCGTCCCCGTGTCGGTCTTTGCCCTCAATGCTGGAGGTCGGCCCGTGAGCGTGTCCCTGACGAATGTGACGAGCGACGAGCCGAACAGCGGTCATGGGGGCTGTGTCGACGCCGTTCTCTCCCCAACCGAGCTTCCAGAGTTGCGGGCCCGGAGAAGTGCCACGGGCGGCGGTCGTGTTTACCGTTTCTCGTTCGTGGACCTGCTGTATGGTTGTCCGGGAGAAGTGTCGGTGTGCGTGCCTTCGACGCCGGACAAACCATGCATCGACGATGGTCAGCTATTCGATCCGCGTGTCTGCGTGGGCAGCGCGACCACAGGCGGCGATCTCGCTCCCGCCGTGACCGTCCGTCCCGTGATCGGATCGGGGATCGAGATCGTGGTGTCCGAGGCAATGGGCAAACGCATCGGCATCGAGGTCTTCGATGCCCGCGGTCGGCGCATCGCGCGGCTCGAGCCACGGGTTGCGGACGGTGCCGGCGTGATCCTGTGGAACGGACGCAGCGCCGATGGCCAGCCGGTGGCGGCCGGCGTGTATCTCGTCCGCACGACGGTGGATGGCACGGCGCACACGGCGAAGACCGTCCTCGTCCGGTAGCGAGGACCGCCTCGTTGTACCGATCGCTCCAGGCAGAAGGTCGCGTGGGTCCGCAGTGAACGGGGAGCCCCACTTTCACTGATTCCTGACGCGACCGACCTCTCCACCCGTGGCATGTGGGTTGCTGGCCGCCCGGTGGGGTGGCGTAGCGACATGCTCTTCCAACGACAGGTCCGCTCAGGTTTCATCGCGCTCGCCGTGATCGCGATGGCTTTGGCCGCACTGCATGTCGAGCAAGTCGACGGCGCAGGCAAGCAGGAGACATCGATCGCGGCCACAGCGACAGCGGCGAAGCAGCCGGAGCTGCACCGGGCTCTCGGGCTGCTCTTGTACGTCGATGGCGATTATTCGGTCGCCGTCGGCGACGATGGCGTGATCCTCGACGAGAACGAGTATTTGGAGCAGCACCAGATTCTGGACGAGGTCGGGCTCATCCTCCAGCAAGTGGATCGAACCGACGTCGAGCAGCCGCGCTCGGTCGCGGCCGCGCTGCAGCGGGATCTCGAGTCGGTGCGCGACGCCGTGAGCGAGCGGCGACCTCCGGCAACGGTGCGCGCCGAAGTGCGTCGGCTGCGCGACGCGATCGTCCTCGAGCACGGGCTGGATCTCGCGCCAAGCCGGCCGCCTCGTCTCGAGCGCGGCGGGACGCTCTTCCAGCAAGCATGCGGCGCTTGTCACGGCAGCGACGGCCGCGCTCGCACGGCGCTGGCACTCACTTTGACTCCACCACCGATCGACTTTCGCGCGGCGCGACTGAGCGAGACGCTGTCGCCCTATCGGGTGTTCAACGTCGTGACCTTCGGCGTTCCCGGGACGGCGATGCCATCCTTCGAGGTGCTGGACGAGGACGAGCGCTGGGATCTGGCGTTTCAAGTCCTGTCGATGCGGCACGATCCTGTGGCTGGCGCCCCCACGCGCCTCGCACAGACGGGGTCGCTCGCTCGCGGGCTACCGAGCTTGTCCCAGCTCGCCACACTCACGGACGCGGAGCTCGGCGACTGGTTCGTCACCCGAGGCGTGAGCGCGAAGGACAAAGCATCTGCCGTGGCGCGAGCACGTCGCATGCAGCTGCAGCCTTGAGGAGGTGTTCGCGATGAACTGGAAATTGCGCCGCATGCTTCCGGCTCTGCCCTTGGCGATCGTGGCGTTCGGTCTGGCTGCCGGGGCGAAGCCGCGATCCGAGTCGCCGAACGAGGATGCACGCGAATCCGCCTTGAAGCTGCAAGAGACCTTCGCGGCCATCGCCGAGCGCGCAGGCAAGAGCGTCGTGAGTGTGACCAGCTACGTGCGCGAGGAGTCCACGGCGAGCGAGCAAGCGAGCCCCGAAGCTGGCAGCAGCCAATGGCAGGAAGCGCGTGAGACCGATTTGTATCCCGGTTTCCGCAAGCTCCACTCCGGCAGCGGTGTGGTGCTGGGGAAGGAAACTCACATCGTGACCCTGCGCCGGTTCGTGACTCGATCCACCGGGGAACCGGCCGACGTGGTGGACGTCGAAACGCAGGACGGGCAGCATGTCATGTGCCGGGTCATTGGCGTCGAGCCGACACTCGATCTCGCCGTGTTGGAATTCGTGCCGCTCTCCGAAGGCTACCGGCCGAAGCTCGTGTCGGCCACTCCCGGCGACAGCGACAGCCTTCGCGTCGGCTACTGGACCTTCGCGCTGGGGGATCCCTCGGGCCCCGCGCAGGCGTTTATTCCGGGATTCTTGTCCGCCAAACCCGAGCGCAGCTGCTACCAGGAGCAGCTCACCGCGACCTACATGCAGGCGGCGTTGAACGTGCATCCCGAGGCCTACGGCGGCCCGCTCGTCAACATTCGCGGCGAGGTCGTGGGAATCACGACACCACGCCCGTCGCAACAGGCGGACGGGCATGGCATCGAGTATGCCTTGCCGATCAACGTCGTGATGCCGATCTATGAAGGGCTCAAGGTCAACCAGAGCTTCCGCTCACCGTGGCTCGGCTTTGCAGTGCTCGAGATGGCTGCTTTGCGCGATCGGTCGGATGCAGAAGCGTTCCAAACCATGCTCCGGCCGCACTTCGGCATCTACATCGACGCCGTGTTCGAGCCGAGCCCCGCGTCGAAGGCGGACGTCGAGGTCGGCGACTTCCTGATCGGGTTCAACGGCAAACGGATCTTCTCGGTGTACCGGTTCCAGGAGCAGCTGCATCTCACCGGCATCGGCCGCCCCGCCAAGCTCGAGTTCTTCCGCGCCGGCCAGACGTTCCTCAAAGACATCGTCGTGGAGGAGCGCCCCAAAGCGGCCGCGCCGCAGTGACCATTCCTGCTCGGCCCGCTGTCGATGGAATGAACACTTGGTGACTGGCTTGTGTCCGCTTAGAATCTCGCGCTCGTGCCCCGAGACATCTCCACCAAGGCACAGGAGGAGCCCTGCTCGAACCGACCCTGTGGCCACCCGTGGCCGCCAAGCTCAGCGATCCACAACAGGTGCTCGAGACCGTCTTCGGGTTCCGCGAGTTCCGGCCGGGCCAGCGCCAGCTCATCGATGCGGTGCTGCGCGGGCGCGACTGCATCGGCGTCATGCCGACGGGGGCCGGCAAGTCGATCACGTTCCAGGTTCCGGCCAAGATCCTGCCCGGCGCCGTGCTCGTCGTCTCTCCGCTCATCTCGCTGATGAAGGACCAAGTCGATTCACTGGTTCGCCTCGGCTTCCGCGCCACGATGCTGAACTCGAGCATCGAGTGGGAGGAACGCCAGAAGCGCCTGGCGCAACTGCGGCGCGGCGAGCTGGAGATCGTCTACGTGGCACCCGAGGGGCTCGAAGGCTCGCTCCGCGGCATCATCGCCGGCTGTCGCATCAGTCTCGTGGTGGTGGACGAGGCGCATTGCATCAGCTACTGGGGACACGATTTTCGTCCGGCCTACCGCCGGCTCCTCGGGCTCAAGCAGGAACTGGGCGACATCCCGGTGCTGGCACTCACGGCGACGGCCACACGGCGCGTGGCGCTCGACATCCTGCGCCAGCTCGGGATGAGCAAGCCCGATGGCTACAAGGGCTCGTTCTTCCGGCCGAACCTGCATATCACGTCACACAAGAAGGGGACCGGGCGCGTCATGCGCCAGGACATCCTGGGGATCGCGCGCCGGCATGCGGGCGAGAGCGGCATCGTCTACTGCGCCAGTCGCAAGTCGGTGGAGCAGACCGCGCAATGGCTGAGCCAGCAGGGGGTGCGGGCGCTGCCGTACCACGCCGGCCTCGATGATCGCGAACGCACACGCAATCAGGATGCTTTCGCGCGCGACCGCGTGGATGTCGTCGTCGCCACCATCGCCTTCGGCATGGGCATCGACAAGAGCAACGTGCGCTTCGTCGTGCATCGCGACATGCCGCGCAGCATCGAGGCCTGGTACCAGGAAATGGGTCGCGCCGGTCGCGACGGACTCGCGAGTGACTGCGTCATCCTGTACTCCTGGGCCGACGTGTTGCACTACGACCGCTTCCTCACCGACGTCGAGAGCGAGGAGCTGCGCCGGGAAACGCGCCGCAAGACGATCGAGCTGTTCGAGCTGCTGGACGGCCCCGGCTGCCGCCACGGTGCCCTCGTCGGCCATTTCGACGAGCGCATCGATCCCTGTGAATCCTCGTGCGATCACTGCCGCGGTGCGGGAATCGAGGCTCTGGTGACGCTCGTGCCGGGCCGTGGCAAGAAGCGCGGGGCCGCAGCGGTCGAGACCGCCGTCGGCGCACCGGGAGTACGTCGGGATGCGGCCGATGTGGGAAGTGCTGCGGCCCGTCTCGTTTCCGAGGAGTCCGAAGCAGAATTGTTCGAGAGACTGCGTGCCGTGCGCAAGCGCATCGCCGACGAGGAAGGCGTACCCGCCTACATCGTCTTCAGCGACGCGGTGCTCCGCGGCATGGTGCGCGCCATGCCGCGGACACACGCCGCGTTGCTCGAGGTATCCGGCATCGGCCCGGTGAAGCTCGCGCGCTACGGCGATGCGTTCCTCGCCGCACTGTGCGCCGAAACGACGACACACGAATTGAGCCCCACCGACGACTGACGTTTCAGTCGTGGAAGCGCTTCTTCACGCCGCCCCACGTTTCTTGTTCCACGGCCACGGAGCAATCATTCGCCGAGCCCGGAGTCGGCGTCCGCACGAGGTAGCCTGTCGTGTTGCGCGCGCCACCGGCACCATCGGGGCAGCGGGTCATGGACAGCGCTGTGCCCGTGCCGCCTGCATTCTCGTCCACTTGCGGCTGGGCGGCGTTGAGCAGAACGAGCAAACCCGCGTCGTCGGCGTCGCTCGTGTCGTACACCAGGGCGTCGACGAGGTTCGTCGTGGTCACAGGCGTATTGGTAGGGAAGTTCGTGGCGTTGGCTGTGTACAGCGCCACGGCGTCGGCGCCATTCTGCAGGAGGTCGTTGGCAAAGATCATGTCCACGCTCACGACGGCTGAGTTCCCCAGCACGAACAGGCCGTTCACGTCCAAGGTCATCCCGTCGAGATCGAAGGCGGCGTACGACTGGTCGGTGGCGCCGTTGAAGAAAACGATCACGAGGCCCGTGAGCGAGGCGCCCGGCGTGCCAACGAGCTCGACGAACTCGAGGTTGTCAGTGCCGGCGTCGTCGCTGTCGACTTCATTGATGAGGACCTGGGCGTTCGCCCCGAAGGCCAGAACCAATGCCCAAATTGCCAACCACGATCCGATTTGCTTGCCGAAGGATGCGATCGCTGTGCGCATGATGTGCTCCGTGCGGTATGGCGCGAGAGCCTGCCGTTTCTGCGGCGTGGATCCCTGCCGGGTCGCTGGTGTGGTGTCGTCGATCGGCCGTAAGTCTACGCCAGGTGCGTGGCCCGGCGCCAGGGGGCCGGGGCGTCCGTGCTCGAGACGGCGAGCCCCACTCACGGCCCGAGATGCTGCTTCGCCCAGTCGAGGGCGCCGGTCTCGTCGCTGAAGCTGCCCTCCAGCTGGGCTTCGAACGCGGCTTTCAGGATGGTCCCCATCTCCGTGCCCGGATGCACTCCCAGGGCGAGTAGGTGGCGGCCCATGAGCAGAGGCTTCGGAGCGGCGTCGATCACATTCAGCTCGTCAGCACGTTCGAGCAGCCAGGTGATCGACTCCAGCTCGCGAGAGTCCGTGCATGCCAACGCCTCGGGCGTCGTGCGACCGAGGAAATCGGCGCGCGCGACGCGGCAGAGACGTGGGATCGGGACCCGAAGGGCGAGCCGGCGAATGGCGGCGCTCGATGCGCCGCCGCGATAGAAGTCGAATGGCTTCAAATGGTCCAAGACGAGCGGGACGACGGCTTCGATGATCCTCGGTGGACAGCCGATTTGTGCGAGGAAGCTTCGAGCCGGCGCTTCGCCGGCTGACTCGTGACCGAGTGAACGCCAGCGGCCGTCACGGAACTCGGTCGTCGACGGCTTGCCGAGGTCGTGGCAGAGCGCACCCAAGAGGACGATGAGACGCTCCTCCTCGTCCTCGATGGCATCGTCGGCGAGCACGCGCACCGCCGCGTCGACGACTAGGCCGGTGTGCACCCAGAGGCTGCCGAGCACATGGTCTTGGCCTTCGGGATGCCACTCGGGATCTTGCGCCACGTGGAGCATTGCCTGCAGATTTGGAAACAAGGTCAGCGATTCGGTCGAGACCAGAGCGTCGAGCCCGACCGCAGGGCGCTTGGACTCGAGCAGGAGCTTCTTCCATTCTTCCCACAAGCGTTCGACCGGGAGTGTGGTCAATTCAGGTCGCAGCGTACGACAGAGCGCGAGCGTCGTGGGATCGATGGTGAAATCGAAGCGCGCGGCGAAGCGACAGACACGCAGCACGCGCAGGGGGTCCTCGGCGAAAGCGGGACCGACGTGCCGGATCCGGCACCGGGCGATGTCTTCGATGCCGCCATGCGGATCCTCGAAGCGGTTCGCTTCGGGGTCCCAGCCGATGGCGTTGATGGTCAAATCGCGCCGGGATGCCGCGGCGGCGAAGTTCAGTTGCGGCTCCGGCTCGACATGGAAAGCGCGGTGGCCACGTCCGGTCTTGACCTCGGCCCGCGGCACCGACACATCGAAGACCACATCCTCGACGGCGACCTTCAAGACTCCGAAGCTGCGACCGACCGCATCGACCCGGAACCGGGCTGCGAGCGCGGCCTCCAATTCCGCGAGCGAAAGCCGGAACACCTCGACGTCGACGTCGCGCGTCGCGGCCCGGCCCATGAGGCAATCGCGCACGGCACCTCCCACGACGTACGGCCGCCCGCCGGCTGCGCGAATGGTTTCCAGGAGGTGTCGAAGCGCGGGCGTGATGGGGAATGTCGGCATCGGCATGGGTCTCGTCTCGGGGATGGCGTGCGCAGCGAGCGTAGGGTGGGCGGTGTGGAGCGTCAAGCGGACTGTTCTTCGCCCCTACGGCGACTGATGCGTCCAGTCGGTGAAATCCATGTTGCGGCCGACTGTGTTCACGTGCGCGGCTGGAAACGCGGTGCCGTAGGCGGCGTTGAGAATCCACGGAACGAAAGAATCGTTGCCGTTGAACCACCATGGGTGCAACGGATCCTCCGCCTGGCGATCGAGCAGCCATTGCGCCGCACGCTTGAGCGCATCCTGTTCCCAACCGTAGACGTCGGCGTAGCCGCGGTGGCTCAGGATCTCGGCGCAGACCACGGCTCCCGAAAGGGCGCCATGGATGTAGATGTTGTACTGGAACTGTCCCGCGGCGCTCGTGCACACGTTCTGCGGACAAGCGATTGCCGTGCATTGGATGCCGGACGTGGTGGTGTCGCAGTCGGCCGCCGCGTCACAGAGGGTGGAGTCGGTGACGCAGAACTCGGAACGCCGCAGTTCTTCGGGCAGCGCTCCGTCCATCGGATAGGAGCACGCGCCGGCGACGATGGTGCTGCCTGGCGGTCCGATGCCGACCGGCAGCGCTGGGTTCGGCTGCCAGCATAGATCACCGTAACGGAAGTCTGCATACTCTTGCCGGTCCCCCAACCAGCCGTCGAACACTCGCCGGACTTCCCCGAGCAGGTTGACGTCGTCGCGGTAGGCCGCGACGGCGGCGAGCGCGGCCATCGTCATGGTTCCCCAGTTGTTCGGGCGTTCGAGCATGATCTCGCGCAGCGAACGGTCGTCGCGCACGCAATCCGAGTACTCGCACAGCGGCGTATCGATCATCGTCCCGAGCCATTGGCGAAAGTCGGTGGCGAGGGGCTCGTCGAGCCCGACATAGTCCGCCGCCAGGACCCAACTGGTGAGATTGCGCGCCACCGACAGCTGCTCGTTACTGCAGTCGATCGCGGCCGCATTGCTCCACTCGTCCATGATCTCTCGCACCCCGCGCTGGATGTCTTGACGGTAGGTCCAAGTGAAGGAAGTGCGCACGAACACCATCGCCTTGGCGAGGGCGAGGACGTCGGCATCGTTGGTCTTTTCGAAGAGCGTGACGTCGAATTTGCCGGTGTTGGGTCCGCCGAAGATGAAGTTGTTCTGCGCGAACTTCTCCAGGTCCGTCCACCCACGTCCGGATTTGGGCAGCTGCGCCAGCAGGTCCGGACTCATCCAGATGTAGGCGTGGGCTGCGCGCTTGCCGCCCCCGCCCCCCGGACCCCGATCCCACACTTCGGTCTTGCTGGCGCCCACTTCACTGGCTGGAAGCGTCTCGGGAGTTTCCGTCGAACAGCGTGTGAGGCAGAGGAGCGCGCCGACGCAGAGGCCCAACGAGAGCAAGTGCTGGGTCCTGCCAAACGCCATTCTCCGCCTCCGGCGAGAGAGAGGATGCGACGCACGCACCCGTACAACGCCAGGGCGTGGCAAGGTGACCCGGCAGCGGGCCCATGTGCGAGCGGAACTGGACGACAAACTAGAGTAGTCAATTCGAATTGCAACCGTCAAACATGGGGACTAGGCCGTTGAACCAACTGGGGAAATTGGCGCAATCTTCTCAATGCTTGGAAGACACGATGCTGGCGACGACGACGGAGACGTTGTCGGGGGCGCCGCGGGCCAAGGCGCGCTCGACCAACCCGCTGCAGGCGCGGCTGGGTGTCTCCGAGTCCACGAGCGCGAGGATCTCCTCGGTCTCAACCTGGTTGTACAGGCCATCGGAACAGAGCACGATGACATCGCCCGGCTGCAGACGCGCCGGCTTTGCCAGGTCGATCTCGATCTCCGCGCGTGTGCCCAGACAGCGGGTGAGCACGTGGTGGGCATCGGCGTGCGGCGTGCCGCCCGTCACCAGCTGCAGCTCGGCGGCGAGCGTGTGATCCTGGGTGAGGAGCTGGATGCCGTGGTCGCGCACGCGATAGGCGCGGCTGTCTCCCACGTGACCGACGTGAAGCTCGTTGCCGCGAATGACGACGGCGGTGCAAGTGGTTCCCATGCCGGCGAGACGGCGATCCGACATGGCACGTGCATGCACGAACTCGTTGGCCTTCTGCATGGCTTGGCGCAAGGCGGCCCCTGCCGGAACATCCGCGGCGTTGGCGAAGTAGCATTCCTGCACGCGCTCGACAGCCAGATGGCTGGCCACCTCGCCCGCAGCGGCTCCACCCATGCCGTCGGCCACGACGAGAAGGCACTCTTGCGTCGCATGCGCGTCCGTGAATTGCCCGATGGCATCTTCATTGTGTTCGCGCTTGCAGCCGACGTCGCTCACCGCGGCGACCCGGACCTCGAGCCCGGCACCGACGTCGCACGTCTGCACAACGATCTCGGGGCGAAACGGGTGCGGCAGCTCGAGGGTGGGAACGTCGTCCATCTCGTCCTGTGCATCGAGTGGAGCGCTCGCTGGACGGAGGCCGCGCTTGCTCAGATGCTGTTGCAACTGGGGGGACATTCCCGACTCGGCGGCAAAGTGCTCGAGCTCGACCGCATCCAAGGTGTCGAAGAGTGCGCCGCTCGTGTACAGATCGATGAGCGCCTCCACGACGTCCGGGAAGAATTGTTTCCCGGCGAGATCCAAGAGCCGCTCCAACGCCACTTCGGGTGTGAGACCGCGGCGGTACGGCCGATGCGAGGTCATGGCGTCGAAGGCGGCCGTGGCCATCAGGATGCGGCTGCCGAGAGGGATCGCGTCCCCGCGCAGCGCCTTTGGATATCCCGCGCCGTCCGGTTGTTCGTGGTGCGCGAGGACGATGCGCGCCGCCCCGGGAAAGAAGCCGAAGCGCTGCACGGCCTCGCTCCCGAGCGCCGGATGCGTGCGCAGCACGGCTTGCTCCTGATTGCTGAGAGCACCGGGCTTGGCGACGAGATCGCGCTGGATGGCCGTGCGCCCCATCTCGTGCAGTAGCGCCGCATACTCGAGCTCTTCGAGCTCCGCCTTGTCGAGACCGAGTCGGAGGCCCACCTGCAGCGACAACTTGGCGATGCGAGAGGATTGCCCGCGTGTCATCGGATCGGCGGCGTCGATGCTGGCCATGAGCGTGCGTACGGCGTCGACGTGGCCGCGTTGCGTGCGCTTCCTCAACGTCCGAACCGCGGCCGCCAAGGCCAACACGCCGGCGTAGCCGGCGGCGGCCGCGGCGAGCGGCACCGGTGCCATCATGGGCGCGTCGGGCGTTTCCATCCGATGCAAACCGTTGCTGGCGATGGTGAGCGCGGCGCAATCGGTCAAAACCTGCACGAGCGTACGCGAGCCTCGCGCCCGCAAACGTCCGGCATCACGTCGCAGGGAAAAGAGCGCCAAGCCGCGGGTGACGAGCACGAGTGCGATGGCGGGCAGGAGCCCGAAGCCGACGAGCGCGACGAAATGAACGAGCGCGAGCACCGCGGGGCCGACCCGGTGCCTGAGTTGCGCATCGCGCGCGAGTCGTTGCAACATCACGCCATCTCCAAACGTGGCACGAGATTCTCGAACGGGTTCTTGTCGGCGGCGTTCTCGTAAGCTTCCTCGGCGCTGACGATGCCCTTGCTCACCAGGTCGCGCAGCACTGACCCCAATCCCTGCATGCCGAATCGACTGCCGGCTTGCATCACCGACTCGAGCTTGTGGCTGTTGCCGCTGCGGATGATGGATTTCACCGCGTGCGCGTTCACCAGGATCTCGGCGGCGGCGACACGTTTGGCGCCCTCGTTGGTGCGCAGCAGCCTTTGCGACACGATCATGCTCAGGCTGTCGGCGAGCATGCCGCGCACCTGCTCGTGACGGCGGGCCGGGAAGACGTTGACGATGCGATCGATGGTGCGTGACGCGCTGCTCGTGTGCAAGCTGCCGAGAATCTGAATTCCGGTCTCGGCGGCGGACAGCGCCAGCGAGATCGCCTCGGGGTCGCGCATCTCGCCGACGAGGATCACGTCGGGATCTTCGCGCACGGCGTCGCGCAAGGCATCGGCGAGGCTGGCGGCGTGCACGTGGATCTCGCGCTGCGTCATCACGCACTTCTTGTAGCCGTGGAGGAACTCGATCGGATCCTCGAGCGTGATGACGTGTCCCTGTCGCGTCGAATTGATGTGGTCGACCATCGCGGCCAGGGTGGTGGACTTGCCCGAGCCCGTCGGCCCAGTGACCAGGATGAGACCCTTGGGATGCGACACGTGCAGTTTGATCGCAGGCGGCATTCCCAGCTCTTCCAAGGTCGGTGTGGTCTGCGGGATCAAACGCAACGCAGCCCCGAGTCCGGCCTGATGGTGATAAACGTTGACGCGAAAGCGCCCGAGATCCGCCACCGAGTAAGCGAAGTCCACGTGCAGGTCCTGCTTCAGCCGATCTCGATGGATGTCGTCCATGAACTCGTCGAGGATGGATTCGAGATCCTCGACCGAGAGATCACGGAAACGCACGCGGTGCAACACGCCGCCGATGCGGATGCGCGGCGCCTGCCCCGACACCAGGTGCAGGTCGGAGCCGCCTTGTTTGACCGCGAGCTCGAGGAAACTGTCGATGCGGCTCATGCGCTCTCCTCTGCCAGCCCCGCGCGAGCGCTCTGTGCCTCGGCGACCTGCCGCAGGTCGGCGCGCGTGACGTAAGCCATGAATTCGCGCTTGTCGGTGGCGCGCAAGAAGGCTTCGTCGGGGTCGATGTCGCCCGAACGCACCAAGGTCAACAGCGCCTGATCCATGAGCTGCATCCCCACGCGGCGCCCGGTGGCGATGACCGAGGGGATCTGATGCGTCTTGCCTTCGCGCACGTGCTGCTGTACTGCCGACGTGACCACCAGGATCTCGAGGACGGCGCGCCGCCCGCGTCCGTCGGCGGTGCGCACCAGCTCTTGGCTCAGCACCGCCTTGAGGTTGTCGGCCAGGGTGTGGCGGATCTGGGTCTGCCCTTCGGTGGGAAAGGCATCGACCAAGCGGTGGATGGTCGGGTGCGCGCCGCGCGTGTGCATGGTGGCGAGCACGAGATGCCCGGTCTCGCACGCTTCCACCGCGAGCGCGATGGTCTCGGGATCGCGCAATTCGCCGACCAGGATGACGTCCGGATCCTCGCGCAAGGCCGACCTCAGGCCGGCGCTGAAAGACGGCACGTCGGTGCCCAATTCGCGCTGCACGACCAGGCACTTGCGGCTCGAATGCACGAACTCGACCGGATCTTCGAGCGTGATGATGTTGAGGTTGCGGGTCTCGTTGATCTCCGCGATCATCGCCGCCAACGTCGTCGACTTGCCCGTGCCCGAACCGCCGGTGACGAGCACCAGCCCGGTGCGCAAGGAAGCCAACCGCGCCACGATCGGTGGCAGGCCGAGATCGGCGAGACGCGGCACCGTCTGCGGCACGACGCGGCACACCGCCGCGAGTCCGAGGTGCGCGCGGTAGACGTTGATGCGGAACCTGCCGCTGCCCTCGAGCGAGTAGGAGAAATCCACCGCGCCGCGCTGTTCGAACGACTGGCGCAAGTGATCCTGCATGATCTCGCTGGTGAAGTCGTGCGTTTCTTCGGCGGTGAGCGGCGGCGCTTGCAGTGGCAGCAGCTGGCCATCGAGCCGCACGAGGGGCGGCAACCCGACCGTGAGATGGATGTCCGAGCCGCCCAGCTCGCGGCCGGCTTGCAGGATGGCATCGATGCGCGCCATCAGTCGCCCTCCACATTGACGCCCATGGCCCGTAGCTCGGCGTGGACGAGCGCACCGAGCTCGCGTGTGTCGCGCGGCCGTGCGGCGACTTGGCGCGCCATGGTGCGCATGACCAGAGCCGCCAGGCTGGGTCGAAGCGTCGGCACGAACATGGCCAGGGGTTCAGCGTTGCCCTCGAGATGTTGAAACAGGATCTTGACCGGCGTGTCGCCCGTGTAGGGGCGCTGGCCGGAGAGCATCTCGTACATCATGATGCCGATCGAGTAGATGTCGGAGCGATGATCGAACGGCTCGTTCTGGATGAGCTCGGGCGCCATGTACTCCGGTGTGCCGATGAGATAGCCTTCGCGGGTGAGTCGCGGCCCGACCGTCTGCTGCGCCGCAGCGAGTCCGAAATCGACGATCTTCGCCATGTCCCCTTCGCCGACCAGAATGTTGGCGGGCTTGATGTCGCGATGGATGACGCCGACCTCATGCGCGGCCGCCAAGCCCTGGCAGACCTGAGCCACCAGACGCAGCGCGCGCTCCGGGCGCATCGGTCCTTCCTCCACCAGGATGTGGCCGAGATCGCGGCTGGGGAAGTACTCCATCGACACCGCATGCGCGCCGTTCAGGTCGAGAAAGTCGTGGATGCGGATGACGTTGCGGTGCGTGATGCGCCGCGTCAGCTTGAGCTCTTGCACGAAGCGGCGAATGGCGTTCGCGTCCACCGAGAGTTGCGGATTGAGCACCTTGAGGATGATCTCCTCCTGCACGGCGCTGTCGACCACCAGGTACACGGTGCCGAAGCCACCGGTGCCGACGCGCCGCTGCACGTGGTAGCGCTCGAGGAGGCGCGTGCCGGCGGGCAAGTCGCCGAACTGGAGCGGCGCGGCCACGCGGGGCGGCGAGGGTGCGGCCGTGGGCGACAAGCCCGGCAGCGGCACGCCCCGCGGCGTGCCCTCGGCGACCCGTCCGCCGCGCCCCGCCTCGACGCGGAACGGCACATGGTCGCTCTTCGGCGCCGGCATCGCGGCCGCGATCTTGGCCGCCGCACTGTGGCTGGGTTCGATCTTGGCGGCGAGCGCGCGCAGTGCCGCCACGGCTTCGCGCCGCACATCGGCACGATCCGAGTGCACCAGTTGCGACAGTGGCTCGACGGCGCGCGGATCGCCGATGCTTCCGAGAGCGCGCGCCGCCAGCGGCAC
>Ga0075421_100006068_pt1 | contig 14687 bp, 9 predicted proteins | sample SoiMetdeltSBSDD5_FD_75292 | JGI IMG/M metagenome (GOLD analysis project Ga0075421, IMG submission 75292) | Bulk soil microbial communities from a Populus tree surrounding site in Tennessee, USA - Soil MetaG P. deltoides SBSDD5 | ecosystem: Environmental > Terrestrial > Soil > Tree plantation...
CTCTGACTTCTGACCTCTGTCCTCTGACCTCTGACCTCTGCGAACTGCACTTCGCGGTGAAGGACACCGGGATCGGGATCTCGCCCGAGCAGCAGGCGAAGTTGTTCCAGGCGTTCTCGCAGGCCGACACGTCCACCACGCGCAAGTACGGCGGCACCGGGTTGGGGCTGGCGATCTCGGCCCGGCTCATCGAACTGATGGGCGGGAAGGTGTGGCTGGAGAGCGAACCGGGCAAGGGGAGCACGTTTCATTTCACGGCGCGCTTCGGTCCGGCGCGCGGGCCGCTGCCGCGCCCGGTACTCGCCGACCCCGAGCGCGTCCGCGGGCTGCCGGTGCTCGTCGTGGACGACAACGCGACCAACCGGCGCATCCTCACTGCCATGCTCGCGCAGTGGGGCCTGCGCCCGGTGATGGCCGCCAGCGGAGCCGAGGCCCTCGCGGCCCTGGAGCGGGCGCGGCGCGAGGGCGCGCCATTCGCGCTGGCGCTGCTCGACGTGCAGATGCCGGAGCTCGACGGCCACATGCTGGCGGCGCGCATCGCCGCGCGCCCCGAACTGGCCGCCACCAGCCTGGTCATGCTCTCTTCGTCCGACCGGCCGCAGTCAGCCGCCCGCAGCCAGGGGCCGGGCGTCGCGGCACACCTCATCAAACCGGTCAAGCAAACTGACCTGCTCGAGGCGATCCTCGCCGCCGTAGAGGCTCCCGCCGCGCCGCCGGTGCCCGCAAGTGAACCCCCGGCCGCGGGCGGCGATCGTCCGGCCCGGCGCGGTCGCATCCTGATCGCCGAAGACAACCCGATCAACCGGATGCTGGCAGCGCGCCTGCTCGAGAAGCAGGGCTACGAAGTCCTCGCCGCGGGCGACGGCCGGGAGGCGCTCGAGGCGCTCGGGCGGGAGCGCATCGACCTGCTGCTCGTCGACGTGCAGATGCCGGAGGTCGACGGCTTCGAGGTGACCGCCGCGGTCCGCGCGCGCGAGCAGGCCACCGGCGCGCGCCTGCCGATCGTGGCGATCACCGCGCACGCCCTCAAGGGCGACCGCGAGCGATGCCTGGCGGCGGGGATGGACGATTACGTGGCGAAGCCGGTCAAGCCGCGCGAGCTGTTCAAGGCGATCGAGCGCCTGCTCGGGCGGGAGCGGCCGCCGGCGGCCGGGCACCCTTACGACCGCGCCGCGGCGCTGGCGCTGCTCGACGGGGACGAGGATCTCTGGCGGGAGATCGTCGGACTCTTTCTCCAGAAGTGTCCGCGGCTCATGGCGGAAATACGTGACGCCGTCGAGGCCGACAGCGGGCCGGCGCTGGAGCGGGCGGCCCACGCGTTCAAGGGGGCGGTCGGGAACTTCGCGGCCGAGGCCGCCGGCGCGGCGGCGCTTCGGCTGGAACAGATTGCCCGCGACGGTGATCTGACGCGCGCCCCCACCGCCTGGCAGGCCCTCGAGGCGGAGATCGAAAGGCTCAAGTCAGTGTTAAGCGCCGAAATCAGGGAACACGGATGAGACGGATGCGACTGAGTTACACGGATCGATCCGTGGTTATCCGTGTTCCTGCCGGGTGCTGCGGGCGACGAGCCGGGCGGCCGCGGCGTGGCGCGAGAGCAGGGTGACGAGCGGGCCGCGCACGGCGGGCCTGAAGGCCATGCGGCGCAGCAAGGCGCAGGCGCGGAAACGCCAGCCGAACTGCGCCCGGTGGAGTGCGTCGTAGCGGCGCGCGACCTCCGCCGCCCCGAGCCCCGCCGCGAGCGCGTGATCGACGACCGGCGCGGCCAGTTCGGCACTCATCAGCGCGAGCAGGATGCCGCTCCCCGTGAAGGGGTCGATGAAGGCCCCGGCGTCGCCGATCGCGAGCACGCCAGGTGTTGGGGGCTGGCGGCCGTAAACGAGCGGCCCCGTCCCGAGCCAGTCCCCGTCGACTTCGGCGCCTCGCAGCCGCGCGCGCGCCGCCGGATTGGTCCGGAGCGTCAGGTCGAGCAACTTCGCGCGGTCGCCTTTGGCCGCCCGCAGCGTCTCCGCCGTCGTGATGAAGCACAGGTTGCTGCGCCCGCCCTCGACGTCCGCCAAACCGCCGTAGCCGTCGCGGAAGAAATAGAGTTCGCCCGTCTCGCCCAACCCCTGGACGCCGCGCAGGTGGACCTTGCAGCCGAAGAGGCGCGACGAGGCCGGGCGCGCCCCTTCGGGGGCGAAGATCCGTCCCCGCCCCGAGGCATCGATCACCAGGCTTGCGGCGAAGGTCTCGGCCGTCTCGCCGTCGGTCTTGCCCTCGACCAGGCTCAGCGCGCCGCGCCGCCCAAGCCGCGCCGAGACATGGAAGCCCTCGCGCACGACGACGCCCAACTCGCGCGCGCGGTCGAGCATGACGGCATCCATCCGTGCGCGCGTCAGCCCCCAGGCGCAGGCGTCCGGGCGCGTCGCCTCCGCGAGCCACGAGATCGGGACGGCGATCGAGCGGCCGTCGGGCGCGATCACGACCATGCGGGTGATCGGCTGGGGGCCGGCCGCGAGCATGCGCCCGCGGACGCCGAGGCGCTCGAAGATCGTCTGACTCTCGGGGCTGATGAACTCCCCGCACAGCTTCTCGCGCGGGAAGCGGCCCTTCTCCAGCAGCAGCACGCTCCGGCCGCGCGCGGCGAGCAAGCCCGCCGCGCCCGCACCCGCCGGCCCCGCCCCGACGATGATGACGTCATAAGTTGTCATGGTTTTGAGGAGCGATCAGCGGTCAGCTTTCGGCCGTCAGCCAAACCAGACTTTCCCTTCCGGCTGAGAGCTGAAAGCTGACCGCTGATCGCTTACAACAAAATTTCCTTGGCGCCGAGCAGGCGGGCAATCTCCTCGGCCTGCTCGGCCAGGTGCGGGGCGATTCTGACGACGACCAAGTAGCCGTCGCTCGTCACGCCGGGCAAATCGCCGCCGACGGGCGCGCGGGCGCGCGGGGCCAGCAGGATGAGGGCGCCCAACCCCGCACCGAGCGCCGCGCCGAGGAGCACGGAGAGAAAAGCGTGCGCGAAGAGCCCCCGGAGGAAGGGAAGCGCGAGCGCGCCGCCCTCGTAGAGTCCGACCCCGACGAGCAGAGCCGCCCCGCCGCCGACGATCGCCCCGGTGACGGCGCTGCGGGCGACGGGCGGCAGCGGGGGAGCCCCCGGCGGCGTGTGCAAGGCGCTGCGCTGCGCCTGATTGAGCTCGACGCGGACGGTGGTCGCCTCACCGGTCTCGACGCCCAACGCGGCCAGGCGCTGGAGCAACTCGGCGGTGCGCTCCTCTTCGTCGTAGAGCGCCACTAGCGTGAGGTGCTCCGGGCGGCCCCGCTCGCCCGCCGGCTTCCTTTCGGCTGCCATCGCTTCTCGCCTCTCCCGGGTCCTGCGATCTGGTATAATCGCTACGCTACTGCGAAGCCGTGGGGCTGTCAAGCTGGCCGACCTCAGGTCCGCCCCTTTGCGCGCCCGGGTGAATGCTGATTTCCGAAGGAGCACATATGCACAAACTTTTCCGTTGGGTTCTCGCCCTCTCGCTGCTCGCGGGTCTGGGCAGCGGCCTCGCGCGCGCGCGCGCGACGGCGACACCCGGCGCCGCGGAGGACCTCCTCGCGCTCTTGCCGGCCTCGGACCTGATCGCGGTGGTCGACGCCAGCCGCGCCTTCAATGAGCTGCTGCCGCAGTTGAAGGCGATCGCCCCCGGTGAGATCGCGCGGGCAACGCGCGAGATCGAGGAGTTCACCGCCAAGACAGGGATCGACCCGGCGAAGATTCGGACGGCGGTCGTCGGCGCGCGGATCGGGGGTGGCGGCACCGCCATCGACCGCGATTCTGTGGCGATCATCCTCCAGGGGATCGACGTCGACCCGGCGCGCATCGAAGCCGCCGTCAAGCTGGAGGGCGGCTCGTTCAGGGCGGCCGATTACAAAGGCAAATCGATCTACACCGTGACCCCCAAACCGAAGGCCCCGGAGGGGACGGGGGATTCTGCGGCGCCCGCCAAGCAGCGGGACCCGATGAGTTTCTCCTCGCTCGGCAACCAGACCGTCGCCGTCGGCGACGAGGGCAGCGTCAAACAGGTGATCGACGCCCAACTCGCCGGAGCCAAGGGCGAGGCGAATGCCAAGCTCACCCAGGTGCTCCGAGAGACCAAGGCGACCGGACTCGTCCGCTTCGCGGCCCTCATGCCCGACAACCTGCGGCAGAGCCTCAGCTCCCAGGGTGACATCTTCCAGCAGCTCGGCGCGGTCAAGCTGATCTTCGGCTCACTCGAAATGGCGGGGGACCTGAGCCTCACGCTCGACGCGCGGCTGCGGACCGGCTCGCAGGAGGAAGCGACGCAGCTCGAGGCCAGCCTCAAGAGCCTGCTCGCCTTCGGCAAGGCCATGCTGGGCGGGAACCAGGACCCGAAATTTCTGGCGGCCAATCAGCTCATCGAGCAGGTCAAGATTTCCGCCCAGACCCTCGATGTCACGGTCCTGCTCCTGGTGCCGCGCGCGGTCATCGACCAGCTGGCCAAGCCCGCCACGCCGGCCAGCAAGTCATGAAATAGCCCGCGGATGAGACGGATTGGGCGGATTGATGCGGATCGGACATCCGCATCAATCCGCCCAATCCGTCTCATCCGCGGGCGACGATTTACTGCTGGGCCGCGGCGGCGAAGAAGGCGTCGATCCGGTCCTGGTCGATGCGGATCTGGCCCCCCTCATCGTAGCGCTTGCGCGCGGACTTGAGGTAAGTGTCGAGGGCGAGGTTCTGCCGCTCGCGGAGGATCGCCTGGCGGACGCCGTCGCGCTCGGCAGCGAGCTTCGAGAGGTCGGCCTCGGTGCGCTTGGTGGCGGCCATGATCAGGTAGGCCGCGCCGAACTTGATTGGCGTCTTGGAGACATCTCCCTCCTTGAGGTTGAGGGCGGTGTTCCGCGCCTGCTGCAACGCCTGCAGGCCGCCGGTGGCTGACCCCGGGGAGGTGAGGGTGTTGAGGTTGGTATCAGTCTTGACGTCCAGGCCGGCCTGCTTGATGAGCTGCTGGAACTCTGCGGCCGTCTTCGCCTGGTTGACGATCTCCTGCGCGCGCTGCTGGGCGAGGTTGGGCTCGCGCTCACGGCGGAGCTTCTCCGAGACCTGGAACTTCGCCTCCTCGAACGAGAGCTGCTGGCCCGCCTGGCGGACGGCGACCACCTGCGGCACGGCCAGGCCCTCGGGGATGCCCACCTTATCACCGATCTCGCCCTCCTTGAGCTGGGCGACCGCCTCCTCGAAGGTCGGGTTGCTGCCGATCCCGGGGAGCGTGTCGCCATTCTTGAAGAACGGCGTCGAGCGGACGAGGGTCTCGGGGGCGACGCCGATCTCCTTGGCGATGGCCTCGGCCGCCTGGCGGATGTTCTTGCTCTCGGTGAAGAGCTCGTAGGCCTTGTCGGCGAGCTTCGACGCCTCGCTGTAGCCGCGGCGGTTGCGCACGCCGGCGGCGAGCGTCGGGCGCATCTGCTCGAACGGGACCTCGCGCTCCTCGGTCACCTTGAGGAGGTACCAGCTCGACCCCTCGCGGAAGGGGCCGTCGATGTCGCCGACCTTGAGTGAGTTGGCGTAGGGGCGCTGCTGCCAGGCCGACTTGCGATTCGGGTCCTCCTTGATGAAGCCGATATCCCCGCCCTTGGCCGCGGACGGGTCCTGCGAGTTGCCGCGCGCGACGTCGGCGAAATCCTCCGGCTTGACCGTCCCGCCGCCGCGGACGCGGCGGTCGAGCTCCTGGACCTTAGCCCGGATCGTTGCCTCGTCGGCCGTCGCCTGGACGTTGACCTTGATGATGCTCGCGCGCTTCTCGACCTTCTTGTTCTGCTCGTACTCGGCGCGCAGATCCTCGTCGGTCAGCTTGAGGGTCGCGGCGACCTTCTCGGTCGGGATGAAGAGGTAGTCGACCTGGCGCACCGGGTCCGTCGCCTTGAACTCGTCCTGGTGGGCGGTGTAGTAGGCGCGCAGCTCCTCGTCGCTCGGCTTGAACTGGCTGCGCACCTTCTCGAGGTCGAGCAGGGCGTAGACCATCTCGACCCGCGTATTGTCCTTCTTGAAAGTCTGCTCGATGTCGCGGTCCGAGACCTGCTCGGTCGAGCTGAGGAAGTCGCGGACCCGGCCGGTGGCGATGCCCCAGCGGACGTTGCGCTCGAAGTCTGAGAGGTTCTCGCCGGCGAGAGCGAGGCGGCGCCGGTACTCCTCGGCGCCGATGAAGCGCTTGGTCTCAGGGTCGATGAACTGAGGGTTGCGGGTGATCTCATCGCTCACCTCGCGGTCGGTCGCGCCGAGGTTGAGGCGGTCGGCCTCAAGAAGCGCGACGCGCTCCTCGATGAGCCGCTCGAGCGCCTGCTTATCAAGGCCGAGGCTCTTGAGCAGGCTCGGCGGGAGCTGGTTGTTGCGGGCGTAGGGTGCGGCCAAGCCGGCCATGACGGCCTGCAGCTCCCTGAGCGTGATCTCGTAGGACCCGACCTTGGCGATGACCGTGCCCGCCTCGCCCGCGTTGGCCGCCGGGCGGTTGCCGCCGAGGTCAGTGCTCGGGATGTAGAAGACCACCAGGCCGACGAGGAGCACAGCGCAGAAGGCGAGCAGCACGGCGTTACGTGACCGCTGGAATTTAGAGAAAAAGCGCAGCATAGCAGTGTTGACTCCAGGACAATTGGGTTCGCGACCCCCAGCCGGGCCACGGGCCCGAGAGGGAAGCGAGTATGATAGCGGCTCACCAAACATTCTTCAAGCCGCGCGCGCCGCTCAAAATCATGGGCCGCGGGTGACAAAATCTTGAAACCCGCGGCCAGCTTATGCTAATTTAACGCGTTGCGGGCCCCGGGCCGCACGCGCGGCGCGCCGGTTCCAGTCGACGAGCTCTCTTGTCATAACGACGACCAAATCTCAAGCCGGATGCGACCTGCCTCGGCACCGATCTCGGTTGTTCTCGTGACCCCCTTGCTCACTGGCCGCGATTTGCCGCGTGTCTTACGCCGCGTTTTGCGCTATGCTGGGTGGCGACGAATCTCGAAACCTGACCCTTCGCCACACATGACGGCACGGATCGAAGGGGGGAGGCGGCCGGCGCGGGCCGGCCGGGCGCTCCGGCCCCGGAAAGGTCGCAGCTCAACTTAGATGAACCTACGCTCAGTCTTTAGTCTCTTTTCCAGCGATCTCGCCATCGACCTCGGCACCGCCAACACTCTGGTCTTCGCGCGCGGGCGCGGGATCGTGGTCTCTGAGCCGTCGATCGTGGCGATCAACAAGGTCTCCCACAAGGTCGAGGCCGTGGGTAAGGAGGCGAAGGAGATGCTCGGGCGGACGCCGGGCAACATTGTCGCTATCCGCCCGATGAAGGACGGCGTCATTGCCGACTTCGAAGTCACCGAGAAGATGCTCCAGTACTTCATCCAGAAGGCGCACAACGGCAAGCAGTGGGTCAGCCCGCGGATCGTCATCGGCATTCCGTCGGAGATCACCCAGGTTGAGCGCCGGGCGGTCGAGGACAGCGCCTACCGCGCCAAGGCCTCGGAGGTTTACCTCGTCGAGGAGGCCATGGCTGCGGCCATCGGCGCAGGGCTGCCGATCACCGAGCCGCACGGCAACATGATCGTCGACATCGGTGGCGGGACGACCGACATCGCCGTCATCTCGATGTCGGGCATCGTCTACTCCAAGAGCGTGCGCGTCGCCGGCAACGAGATGGACGAGGCGATCACGCAGTACATCAAGCGCAAGTACAACCTGCTCATCGGCGAGCGCACGGCCGAATCGATCAAGATCGAGATCGGGTCGGCGGCGCCCGTCGACGAGCCGATGACCATGGAGATCAAGGGGCGCAACCTGATCGAGGGCATCCCGAAAACGATCGTCGTCTCGGACGAGGAGATCCGCGAGGCCCTCGCCGACTCGGTGGCGACGATCATCAACGCCGTCCGGGTCGCGCTCGAGCGCACCCCGCCCGAGCTCTCGGCCGACATCGTCGACCGCGGGATCGTCCTCACCGGTGGCGGCGCCATGCTCAAGAAACTCGACGTCCGGCTCATGCAGGAGACCGGGCTGCCGGTCTCGATGGCCGAGGACCCGCTCTCGTCGGTCGTCCTCGGCGCTGGGACCATGCTCTCTGACTTCGACCTCCTGCGCCGCGTGCGCTGGGACGGGACGACATTACCTTCGTAGCAGTCAGCTCTCAGCTCTCAGCCCGCCCCCCGCCGAGACTGCTGATCCCCCGCCAAAGGGCACGAGCTGACCGCTGAAAGCTGAGCGCTGACAGCTGACCCCTGTGAGCTTTAAGATCAAGACCAAGAAAAACCCGACGGTCCTGCTCGCGATCCTGCTCGTCGCTCACATGGGCGTGATCTCGCTCAACCGCGTCCAGGGCCTCTCGGCCCGGGGCGACGAGCGTTACGCACAGGTCTGGCTCATGGCGGCGCTCGCGCCGTTCCAGTGGGCGACGGCCAAGACCGTCGGGACCATCTCGGGGCTCTGGCACAACTATTTCTCGCTGAGGGACTCGCGGCTTGAAAATGACCGGCTGCGCGCGGAGCTGGCCGAGCGCGGCGCTGATCTGACCCGGATCAGTGACGAGCTCAAGCTCGCGGGGCAGGCGCAGGCGCTCTCCGAGTGGCAGGCGGCGCAGAAGGCCCCGACGGTCGCCGCGCGGGTCATCGCGCGGGATGCCGACCAGTGGTTCAACACCGTGGTCATTGACCGCGGCACGCTCGCGGGCGTCGCCAAGGACCACCCCGTGGTCACGCCCGAGGGCCTCGTCGGGCGCGTCGTCGACGCGGCCCCGAACGCCGCGCGGGTGCTCCTCATGACCGACGAGCGGCATGGTGCGGGGGCGATCATCGGGCAGCTGGCCGAGTCGCGGCTCCTGGGCGTGGTCGAGGGGAGAAACCATCAGCTCTGCGAGATGAAGATTGTCTCGACGCTCGAGAAGGTCGAGCCGGGCGAGACAGTGATCACTTCGGGGCAGGACGGCATCTACCCGCGGGGCCTGATCATCGGCCGCGTCAGGCGGATCGAGGGCGGGGCCGAGGCGAGCCCTCTGGCCGTCGAGGTCGAGCCGGCAGCCCCGCTCGCCAAACTCGACCTGGTTGCCGTCCTCAAAGTCTCGAAGGCGCAGACCCGCGGCCCGGTCGACCAGTTGCTCGACCAGGAGAAGGAGCGGGAGAGACAGACGAAGCCGGCCCGCTCGCGGCGGCGGTGAGGCCGGGCGTCGGGCAGCGGGGGCGAAAGGCGGCTTGGAAAAAGAGATACAAGGTCGGGCGCGGCTCGGGAAAATGGCTGTCTGCTTGCTGGCGGCCGCCTTCCTCCAGACCACGCTGAGCAGATATAATCCGTGGCTCGGGTACATCGACTGGCTGCTGCTCGTCGCGGTCTACGCCAGCTCGCTGCGCGACCCGGTGCTCGCGCTGCTGACGGCGACCGCCGCCGGCGCGCTCTACGACTCGCTCTCGGGCGGGGTGCCGATCGGGGTCAACGGCATCGCCAAGGTGTTGGCCACCTACCTGGCCTACTGGGTCTCGTCCAAGATCGTGGCTGAGAACCTGCTGGTGAGCATCCTCAACGTGGCCGGGGCGAGCGTCGTCAACACGCTGGTGAGCCTGGCCTTTTACCGCATGCTCAAGTTCACTTACCTGCCGCCGCTCTCCGGGGGCAACGCGACGCTGGCGGCGGTTGCCATGGGGGTCTTGGCCAACCTCACGGTCTCGATCCCGCTCTACTTCCTGCTCGACCGGGTCTTCAAGGGAGGGGGGCTGCGGTCGCGGCGGAGTGAGGCGATGCGCATGCGGCGGCGTTAAGGGCGCGGGTCGGGTCTGAGCGATCAGCTTTACAGCGGTGGAGCCTCACCCCGGTGGTCGACATGGCAGTCCCGCGACAAAGGTTTCCGGCTGACGGCTGAGAGCTGACCGCTGATCGCTGATAGTGCTATACTTGGGGCCGGCACGCGGAGCGGCCGGGGGTAGGCCTTATGAAATCGGAGCGGAAAGCGCAGGGCTTTGACGTCTATGAGGAGCAGCGGCAGACGGGGCTCCGGCTGGAGATCCTCCGGCTGCTGGTGCTCGCCGTCTTCGTGGCGCTCGGCGTCCGGCTCTGGTGGCTCCAGGTCATGAACCACGAGGTCTTCGCCGGGCAGGCCGAGTCCAACCGCATGCGGGTCATCCCGATCCCGGCCCGCCGCGGGACGATCTACGACCGGCAGGGCCGCGAGCTGGTGACGAGCCGCATCTCCTTCAACATCGTCGTCAGCCGCACGGACGTGGCGAATTTCGCCGAGCTGACTGACCTCCTGACGGCGAACCTGGAGATCGACCGCGCCTGGATCGAGAAGCGTTTCGAGGAGGCCAAGTACGAGCCGCGCTGGGAGTCGATCGTCGTCAAGGAGATGGCCTCGCCCGCCGAGGTCGCCTGGGTCCGGGCGCACCGCTACGAGCACCCCGAGGTGCGCGCCGAGGAGGCGCCGCAGCGCCTCTACCTTCACGGCGCGCTCGCCGCGCACGCCCTCGGCTACGTCGGCGAGGTGAGCCCGGGCGAGCTCCGGAAGGGGGCTTTCAGCAAGGAGAACGGGTACAAGCTCGGCGACATCATCGGCAAGTTCGGCATCGAGCGCACCTACAACGAGATCCTCACGGGGCGGGACGGGGCGCGCAAGGTGATCGTCGACAGCCGGGGGCAGATTCAGTCCGAGCTCGAGCGGGTCGACCCGGTGGCGGGGCGGGACCTTTACACGACGCTCGACTTCGACGTCCAGAAGGCGGCCGAGGGGCAGGGCGACACCATGCCGCAGGGGCGCGGGGCGATCGTCGTCGAGGACCCGAACAACGGCGAAATCCTCGCCCTGGTGAGCCGCCCGGCCTTCGACCCGAATGTCTTCTCGCAGCGCGCCAAGACGCCCGAGGGCAAGACCGAGATTCGCGAGCTCTACGAGGACCCGGACAAGCCGCTCTACAACCGCGTCATCCAGGGCCAGTTCCCGCCGGGCTCGACCTGGAAGCTCATGACTTCGGTGGCGGCGCTCAACGAGGGCGTGATCACGCCGACCAACTCGCGCATCCAGGACGGCGGCATCCAGCTCGGCAATTACTTCATGCGCTCGATCTCCAATTTCGGCCAGCCGGACATCGTCACCGCCATCGCCAGGTCGGCCGACGGCTACTACTACCGGCTCGGCCTCAAGCTCGGCGTCGAGCGGTTCGAGAAGTGGCTCAAGCTCTTCCACTTCGGCGAGCGCACCGGGATTGACCTGCCGCACGAGAGCGCGGGGCTCCTGCCGACGCGCGCGGTCAAGGCGAATATCATGAGCAACACGATCAAGAGGCAGCGGGCGGCACAGGGGGCGGCCTGGACCGCGAGGGATGACCAGCTCGTCGAGCGCGAGTCGAAGTGGACCGACTATGACATGGCGGCCTCGGCCTTCGGCCAGGGCTACAACGCGCTGACGCCGATCCAGCTCCTGCGCTACGTCGGCGGCCTGGCGGTGGGCGGGCGGATGGTCACGCCGCACCTCCTGCTGCGCGCCACCGCGGGCCTCGACCGCGAGGGCAAGGCGCACCCCGAGACGCGCTACGAGGAGACGCGGGCCTTCAGCGTGCCGATGGGCCCGGCGATCGAGAAGATCGTCAAGGAAGGCATGTGGAACGCGGTCAACGGCGCCGGGACGGCGGGCGGGACGCGGGTCGAGGGCTTCGACGTCTGCGCCAAGACGGGGACGGCGCAGGTCGCCTCGACCGCGCGCGTCGGCGCGAAGAACAAGGACCATGCCTGGATCATGAGCTTCGCGCCGCGCGACAAGCCCGAGCTCGCCCTGGTCGTGCTCACCGAGAACGTCGGCTTCGGCGGGACACACTCGGCGCCGCGCGCCAAGGCGATCTACGAAGACTACTACCGCCGGACGCGCAACCTGCCGGCGGAGGCCGAGGCCGACGTGGCCAAGAAGCAGTGACCTATGCTCAACATTGATCGCCGGTACTTCGCCGATTTCGACTGGACGCTGCTCGGGCTGGCGCTCATGCTCGCCGGCTTCGGGGTGGTCATGATCTCGAGCGCGCAGCCGCCGGGTCTGGGCCCGCTCTGGCAGAAGCAGATCATCAACATCGGCATCGGGCTGGCGATCATGGCGGTGACGACGCTCGTCGATTACCGGAAGATTCTCGGCTCGGCGCACATCCTCTACGGGCTCGGGCTGACGCTCCTGGTGCTCGTCCTGACGCCGCTCGGGCGGGCGGTCAACGGCAACCGGAACTGGCTCGACCTGGGGCCGTTCGGGTTTCAGCCCTCGGAGTTCGCGAAGATCTTCACCATCATGCTGCTGGCGCGCTACCTCGCGGGCGTGCGCCAGAAACCGCTCGACCTGCAGACGACCGTCCGGGCAGGGCTCATCTGGGTCGCGCCGGTGGTCCTCGTCTTTCTCGGCAACGACACCGGGAGCACCCTGAGCTTCATCTCCTTCCTCGTGGTCCTGCTCTTCCTGGCAGGGGTGCGGTGGAGCTGGGTGGCGGCGGCGGCGGCGGCGGCCGTCCTCCTGCTGGCCCTGGCGGTGCCGCAGATCAAGAGCGGGAAGGACTACAAGACCGAGCGGATCAAGGCGGTCTACTGGCCCGAGCTGGCCGGGAAGCAGTACCGCTACCAGAACGAGCAGGCCGAGATCGCCGTCGGGTCGGGGGGGATTTTCGGCAAGGGCATCCACAGTGGGACGCAGGGGGCGCTAGGTTTTGTGCCCGAGGTCCACACCGACTTCATTTTCGCCGTCGCGGCTGAGGAGACGGGGTTTGTCGGCAGCATCTTCGCGCTCACGTGTTACCTGCTGATGATCACGCGCCTGCTGCAAATCGCGCGGCAGGCACGGGACCGGTCGGGGCTGTTGCTCGTCACGGGGATCGCGGCGCTCTTCTTTTATCACGTCATGGTCAGCGTCGGGATGGTCGTCCGGCTGCTGCCGATTATGGGCATCCCTTTGCCGCTCATGAGTTATGGGGGGTCGTCAGTCATGGCGACCTTCTTCGCCCTGGGTTTGGCGCTCAACGTGCGCCTGCGCCGCTTTGTTAATTAGCGCGCGACAAATTCCGCCGAGTGCCGCAGGCTGGCACCGGCTGCGCGCCCGAAAAGTCCGGGCGCGCGAGAAACGAGTTCCTGAATGACGACAACCTTCGCGTCGCCGGGGCGCGCCCCTCGCGGGGCGGCCCGAGGCGACGGCTCACGGTCAGCCGGCGGGCGTTCGGCCGCCGCTCACCCTCTACTCCGGATCATCTGCACCCGATCAGTTGAGAGTCGTGTGGGCGGTCGTGTGCGCGGCCGGCGGCCGGGACGCTTAACCTCTCGAGAGTGACAAGTGACGAGTGAGGAGGAGGGCTGGCGCGGCGACGAACTTTCCCGGCGACCGGAAAATCTTCGTCGGCGCGGCGGATCAACCCGCAATTCTTTGACCGGCACATGCCTGCCTGTCACTCGTCACGCATCACGGGTCACTCTGGAGCAACTTGACAACCACGGCTGGCAGCGCCGCCGCGCGGGCGTGCGCGCCGCCGCCAACAGGAGAATTCAATGGCCAAAGAACTAATCGTCAGCGTCAACGGGCGCGAAAAGAAGATCGCCATCGTCGAGGACGACGTGGTCACCGAGTTCTACGTCGAACGCGGCGACGAGAACCAGGGGATTGTCGGCAACATCTACAAGGGCCGCGTCATGAAGGTGCTCCCCGGGATGCAGTCGGCCTTCGTCGACATCGGACTGGAGCGCGACTCCTTCCTCTACGTCTCGGACTTCCTCGAAGACGAGGAGTACGAAGAGGCGATCGCGGAGACCCGCCGGGAGGCGCCGCCGCGGCCCCCGCGCCCGGAGCGTCAGGAGCGCCCGGAGCGCCCGGAGCGCCCGCGCCTGCCGCGCGAGGCGGCGGTGCCTGAGGCCGCCGGGCACGAAGAGGAGAAAGAGGCGGAGCTGCAGGAGGTGGCGCTGCGCCACATCGCCGAGCTCTCCCAGGAGCCGATCATCGAGATTGCCGAGGACGATGAGAGCGAGGCCGCGGCAGAACGGGCCGAGGTCGAGGCGGCGCCCGAGAGCCCGCGCCAGCGGCGCCAGCGGCGCCTGCGCTATGCCGAGCCGGAGACGGCGGAGGAGGCCCCGGCCGCCGCGGTCGAGGCCGCGCCGGTCGCCGAGACCCCCGCTGAGCCTGAGGGCGAAGAGGAGGCGCCGGGCCGCCGCCGCCGCCGCGGCGGCTCGCGCCGCAAGCGCACCGAGGAAGCCGCCGTGCCGGACCTCGCCGTGGCCGCCGAGGCCGCCGCGGTCGACGCCGTCGGGGCCGAGGCACCGGCGCCCGAGGCAGGGGACCCCGGGCCGATCTACCTAGTCCATCACGAGCCGCTCGAGCGGATCACCGACGAAGACATGGACGCGCTCGAGGGCGCGATGCTCAAGGACGCGATGCTCCAGGAGAAGATCACCGAGCGCATCCACGCCGAGGAGTACCGCACCTCGGTCCTCGAAGTCGATCCGACGCCGGAGGTCGCAGTCGGCTCGCTCCACGAGTCGTTCTACCTCGACTCAGGCTTCGAGCGCGTCAGCGACGAACCGGCTGGGGCTGGCGTCGAACCGATGCGCCCCAAAGTCGAGGCGGCCGAGGCGGCCGAGGACTGGCCGGCCGCCGCCTTCGGAGAGGTCCCGGCGGCTGAGGCCCCTGCCGAGGCCGAGTTAGCGGAGTCGCCCGCCGAGGAGGCCGCAGTTGAGGAAC